>Ga0302278_10006438_pt1 | contig 11202 bp, 7 predicted proteins | sample III_Bog_N3_2_FD_194543 | JGI IMG/M metagenome (GOLD analysis project Ga0302278, IMG submission 194543) | Peat permafrost microbial communities from Stordalen Mire near Abisko, Sweden - III_Bog_N3_2 | ecosystem: Environmental > Terrestrial > Soil > Wetlands > Peat | place: Sweden: Abisko... | reverse complement strand
CGGGAACGGCAACAGGTCGTCCGAGCCGGTCGGAGGAAACGAGGTGTGGCACTGGGCGCAAACCTTCTGCTTCAGCGTGGTGTTGAAATCGTCGCTGTGGCAGGTCATGCACTGATCGTGGCCGGGCCTTTTCAGGATGACCGAGCCGTCCTTCACGGCCACATGACAAAGGCTGCATTCGAGCGTACCGCCCAGCTTGTCTTTATGGAAAGCGTGGATAAAGAATTCGCCGCCCGTTGCTGCCGGTGTGGCGGCTGCCGGAGGTGCCGGCGCGGGAGTCTGGGCCGACGCGGCGCCGGCAAGAACGACTGAGGCGGCAAGGATGCGGAAGATCGTCATCATGCTCACGTCAGTACTTCCAGTTGACGCCCAGGCGAAACACCTGAGAGTTCTTAAGGTCCGGCGTGAAGAGGTAGAAGTCATTGTCGAGGCTGTAATCGAAATACAAACGCGTGCGGCGATCGACGCGCACCCAGGCGCTTCCCAGCACGCCGCTCTGGTGCATGTTCTCTTCGTAGAAGAACGGGTCCTGCATGCTGATGCGGCGGTAATAGACGCCGCCGCTCAGGCTGAATCGCCCCTCGCCGAAGCTGCGTCGAATGGTGCCGGTCAGATCTTTCACCGCGGTCTCGCCCGTCCCCGTCAGGCCATCGAGCGTGGTCGCACCGAGCGGACTCAGCCGATCCGAACTGCGCTGGTGGTACTCGAAAAAGGTCTCGATCTTCCGCCACGGGAAGTACTGGCCGTTGAAGCGGAAGTCGCGGAATGAAGTCTCGTAAGGAGTCTGGTCGTTCTCGTTGTTCAGCTTGCGCACCACGATAGCTGCTCCGCCGCGCAGGTTGGCCAGGATCTGATGATGACCCTCCACGTTGAACTGGCTGTAGCGGTTGATGGGCCCCAGATACACGCGATACAGCGGATTGTTAGCGGTCAGATCGCGGGCGTCGCTGGTGTAGTCGTAGGTGTAATCGTTATCGGTCAGCTTCTGGAAGAAGCCGCCACGCAGCGAGTCCCGCCCGCTGCGCGAGGTGTAGAGAAACGAAGCGCTGAAGTCCACGGGCGACCCGCCGTAGGCGCGCAGATACGAACTGAGCAGCCAGCGGTCGCGCATGCGTTTGCGAAACACGATCTTATTCGACCCTCTGATGTACCACAGCGTCTGCAGTTCGACCGACGTGTTCGCGTTCAGCTTGAGGTTGAGGTTCGCGCCGCCGATGCCGCGCTGCGCCGGGTCCGAAAAGTAGTCGTAGCGCCGACCGCCGTAAAGCGTGAAATCGTATTTCGGCCGGCTGATCGAAACCGAACCGCCGTCGAACGACGCAACCTCCGCACCGTAGACGTTGAGCCTCCCCAACTGCAGATTGGTGCCCGCGAAGAAGCCGTCCGTGGGCTTACCCGAGATCTCGATATTCGCGTCGAGGATCTCGTACAAACGGCGTCCATTAAACGTCTCCAGGACGTTTTCGCCGGGCGAGCCGATTGCCACCGCGTTCAGATCCTGCAGATACCTCAGCGCAAAGTGCGTGTTGATGCGGTCCGATCCGTAGCCCGTGGTACCGAAATCGAGGAACTCCTGCACGCGATTCGCGCCCGGCTGAAAAGCGCTGGGCGAGGGAATCCCGGCCGGGTTGAACGTGCCCGTGTTCGGCGCGTCGATCACGCCCGCAGTGGTCGGATTGCCCGTGAAGTTGGTCTGATAGCGCTCGTAATCCGAGCGGCTCTCAAAGTAGAAATGGGCGAGAAAATTGTCCACACCTGCCTTCGGCTTATCGACCTGCGGCTGCATCAGAGCCGGATCTGCCGGAGCCTGCGGAATCGCGGTCGTGATCACCTGATCCCATGCCGCGCTCATGTCCATCGGCGCCTGTGCCCACAGCGGCGCAAGGGTCGCCGCGGTCAGCCCTGCGGCCAGTGCGTATCGGAGGAGAAGCTTCATCTGTTTGGCCGGTCGATGGGGCGATGAAGCTGCGCATTCAGCTTTGCCAGCCGGGTTTTCGCCAGCTGTATATGCCAGGCGTAGGTATCGGAGTGCCATTGCGTGGCATCCAGATAAGCCTGCAGTTCACTCGCCTGATTCACGGCGTCGCCCAGTTGCGCGTAGTCCGCCGCAAGCGCCCAGTGGACGTGTGCGTTATTCGCCTTGTCGCCGGTCAGCGCAGTGGACTGCGCGGTTACGGGCGAGAGAACCAGTTCGGCTTTGTAAGCGGCGATGGCGCTGTTCAGGTACGACGCCTGCGAAGTTGCATCCGCCGCCGCGGCCGCCTTGTTATCGTACGCTTCGCCAATGAAGGCATTGATGCCCAGGCGCAGCGGGTCGATCTGCAATACCTGCTGGTAAAGGCCGATCGCCACATCGGGGCTGGTTTCGATCATGAGATACGCGAGGCGCAGCCGCGGCGTGAACATGCAGGGCGCCGGAGTCAGCGTCGCGTTCGGCGCAACCAGCGCGGCCGACGTAATCAGCTGGCACGTATTGTTGGTCAGGTTGTTCATCGAGATCGCCGTCTGGTAGTCGGCAATCGCGTCGGTGGTGTCCTGAAGGTCGTCCTGATAATGGATGCCGCGCTGCGTGAACTCCCACGGCGTGGATGGTGTAGTGATCTTCAGCAGGTTCCAGTCGACCCGGCCCTCGAAATAGAAGGGGTTGCGGTTCAGGTAATTCGGATTATCGGCCTGGTAAGTAACGCCCGGAACATAGGGGCCGTTGCCCGTCGTCAAACCCGCTGTCGGAGTGTTCTGAGCGACTGCGGCCGACGTGACAGCCAGCGCCGTGAGAGCCAGTTTCCGGAAGCTCACTGCGCACCTCCCAGGGTAGCCGTCACATCCGATGACGTCAGGTTCGGGTTCGTTTTCAGATACGTATCGATAGTCGCTTCGGTCAATAACTGCTTGTCTCCGCCCGGGCCGCTCGGACCCGTGGTCTTGACCAGGTAGCGCATGAAGACGGGCGGAAAGTGCTCGTCGTTGATCTGCGTATGAACGTGTAGGGGAGCCTTCAGCGTGACGCCCAGTTCGGCGAGTTCGGCTTTCGTCGGCATCGTGAACTTGTAGCGGAACTGGCGCGGCACCAGCGGTTGCAGCGAGCGGAAATTGTCCACCGTGTTGGCGGTGGCCGCGTTGAACGTCTCCTCGTAGTGCGGCTTCGTCGGTACGATCGGATTGCCGTTCGCATCGTTGCGCCCGAGCGATGTGCCCGGCGCGAAGATCACGGTCAGTTCATTGCGGAACAGCACCAGGCCCGCATCCACGCCCGAGTAGACCCGGTCGTCGGGACCGTTGTCGGGTCCCAGTTCGAACACCAGGTTCTTCGAGCCGTTGTTCCCCGCCCCGGTCGCGTACGAACCCACCGGAACCGCCTGTCCTCCATCCACTACCACGTGGACATGTTCGTTGTCTTCATCGTCGAGGTTCCCGTCGGGAGCCATCTCGCCGGTATCGGGATGCGGCTTGTCCACACGATAGCCCGACTGGTACAGCACGAATCCGTTGTCATCCGTTACCGACAACTGGATATAAGCGGTGCGCTCCTGCGAGAATCCCGCCGGGAAGCGATGTCCCGAAAGTCCTACCGCATTTACCCGCACCGTGAAGTCCTGTCCGAGGATTGCCTGCGGGTCGGTCTGAGTCGCGTCGATTCGCGCGGCCTGCTCCAGAAGTTTCTGCCTCCGCGAAGCGAGCGCAAGCGGATTGCCATAGCCATCCACGCCGGGCTCATAGGGGTCCGGATAGTCGGGACCAAGACGTGCCTGAAGTTCGGTCGCGCTCAGCAGCGGAACATCGGTGCCGGTGAAGTGGTGGTCGACCACCTGGCGCAGCGGCAGCGGGTAGTTCTGGTCGGTCGAGATGCCGGGAACGGCCGCATAGTTCTGCGCAAAAACAGCCGGCGTCGCGTTAGTCACGTTGATGTTGCCGACCGTATAAGTGGAAGTCGGGCTGTACGGAAACAGCGACATATGGCAATCCTGGCAGCGCAGGGTCTTGCCGAACGGATTGTTGGGAGTGTTGTATGCGCCTGTCTGAAATTCCGTGTTCAGATTCTCCAGCCGGAAGTAAGGCAGGCTCGGAGCGTGAACGTTGAACTCATTGTTCGCCAGATCGCCCGGACCGCCGCCAGGAAGACGGACATCATGGCAGGCGCCGCAGAAGGCGGAACTGCGCAGAAACGAGATCTTCGACTGATCGTTGCTGGCTATGTGGAAATTATTCTTGACATCCACCGGGAACGGGAACGGTCCCACCTTCTCGATGGAACTGTTTATGATCAGGCTGGTGTTGGCGAACCCATCGCCTTTGAAACTGCGCTCCAGATCGGGGCCGCCTTCGTTATGGCACAGATCGCAGCTGATACCCGCTGTGCCCTTCGAAGGCAAAGCGCCGCTGGGCGGATAGCCGCCGATTGACGCGGGCAGGATCTGTTTGCCAGACGTGTCCGTCATGTGGTAATCGCGAAGCGGCCGGAACAAATCGGGCCGGAATCCGCCGCCAACCGCGCTCGCCGCGCCTGTCGTTACCTCGGGCACTTCCCGCTGCGTCGGATCGTTCGCGAGTCGCTCATAGTTGGCGTTATGGCATGTGAAGCAGAACCCCGCCCGCAACTGCAGCCCGTCGGTAATCGGAGACGTCGTGAACATGTTGGAATTCAGCGGCTGGCCGTTGGTGTCCAGCTTGGTGCTGTCCGCGTAGACAGGCCTTAGGAGTCCCCCTGTTATGAAGTTACCTGCGGTTTCCAGCCCGTTGAACAGCGGACTCACGTTCCGATAGCCGGACTTCACGGACTGCCGTAACTCGTCGTACTGCCGCTGATGACACGGTAAGCAGCTTTGGGGCTGTTGAATCGGCTGACTCTTAAACGGCACGTCGCCGCCATTTCCCGTCGGAGTCTGCGCCACCGCTGACAGCGCGACTCCCATCAAAAGTATGGATATCGCTCGAAACACTTGCATATGAATGCTACACGAAAGAATAGTATGAACCAGCGTTACGTTGTGCGGCAAACACAAATTTCGTTTCAACGATTAAAAGGTTCGTAAAGGTTGAGGAGTTAGTGTAACCTAATACGCGAACCTGTCACTCAGCCGTAAGCGAAACATCAGTCCGTGAAAACATGCTATTCGATGAAATGAGAGCGATCCAGCACAAGTTCGGGTATCTGCCCCCTGAGCAGATCCAGTCCTTGTCCCGGACACTCGAGATACCCTTGTATCGTATTAACGGAGTCGCGGAATTTTACCCGGAGTTCCGGCTCGCCCCGCCCGCACAGGCGATGGTGGAAGTGTGCACAGACATGGCCTGCCACCTGCGCGGAGCCGACGCTCTGGTCGCGGATCTGGAGCAGCGCTTTGCCAAAATGGGCAAGCGCGCGGTCGAAGTGCATAAGAGGTCTTGCCTGGGGCAGTGCGATTTCGCACCCGCACTTACTCTCAACGAGGTTGTTTACCGGCACGTGACTCCGGAGTTGGCGGAGAACCATGTACAAGCCAGGCTCGCCGGCATCGATTTGCCGGTTCCGGCGTTCGAAAACCCACAAATTGAATTACTTGCGGATCCCTATCGTAACAAGCCGCGGTATGGTAGTCTTCTGGCCCTGCTTGACTCGCGCAACTGGGAAGGTGTGATCGACACACTGAAGAACGCGGGGCTGGGCGGCATGGGCGGAGCCGGCTTTCCGACCAGCATTAAATGGGATGTAGTCCGGAAGGCCGCCAGTTCTGAGAAGTACATCGTGTGCAATGCCGATGAGAGCGAACCGGGTACCATCAAAGACCGCTTCATCATGACCCACCTGCCGCATCTGGTCATTGAGGGAATCATCGTCGGCGCGCTTGTGGTGGGCGCCCAAAAAGGCTTTCTTTACATCCGGCACGAATACAAAGAGCAGGAGGCGATTCTGAGGGCCGAAATCGCGCAGTGCTACAGCGACGGCCTGCTCGGGGAGAACATCCGCGACACAGGGCTGATGTTCGACCTCGAGATCTTCGTGAGTCCCGGCGGTTATATCTGCGGCGAAGGCAGCGCACAGCTGGAGGCCATCGAAGGCAAGCGCGCCGAACCCCGCAACAAACCGCCGAATTCCGCAACCGTCGGCCTGTGGCAGAAACCGACCGCGCTGAACAATGTCGAGACGTTCGCCAACGTGCCGCAGATCCTCGCAAACGGCGTCGCCTGGTACAAGTCGCAGGGGCGCGACGGCGCGGCCGGGCTTAAGTTCATCGGCGTTTCCGGCGATGTGCAACGGCCGGGCGTGTTTGAAATCCCGATGGGCATTCCGGTTTCGGAAGCTATCCTCGGTCTGGCCGGCGGCCCTTCCGGCGGTAAGCAGGTCAAGGCGTTTTCACCTTCCGGCGCAGCCTCCGGATTCCTGCCCTTTGCGAAGTTCAAAGACACGCATCTCGATTTCAAGTCGATGCGCGCGGCGGGCACGATGCTCGGCTCGGGCGCAATCGTGGTGCTGGACGAAACCCGTTGCGTGCTCGACATGACGCTGAATGCGATCGTCTTCTTCCGCAACGAATCGTGCGGGAAATGCGTGCCGTGCCGGGTCGGTTCGCAGAAACTGGTGGACATCCTGACGGGCTGGACGCGCGGACGCGCCACAGAAGCCGATCTCCAACTCGTGACGGACCTCGCTTCCACCATGGAGCAGACCTCAATCTGCGGACTCGGCCAGTTTGTACCGTATCCCATCACAACAGCCCTGAAGCACTTCCGCGAAGAGATCGATGCGCACGTGGTTCACAAGCAGTGCCCCGCCGGGGTTTGCAGTATGCATGCATAACCGATGAAGACCATTGAACTCACGATCGACGACAGGCAGGTAGCGGTTGAAGAGGGTACATCCGTCTTCGACGCCGCCCGCATGAACGGCATTTCCATTCCCGTCCTTTGCCACGCGCAAAACGAAAGGCCCATCGGTGTATGCCGCGTCTGTACGGTCGATTGCGGCGATAAGGTTTTGCAGGCGTCCTGTGTCCGGCCGGCTGAAAACGGCATGAAGGTCTACACGGCCTCCGACAAGGTGAAGAAGCATCGCCGGATGATTCTCGAACTGCTGATGTCGGACCATCCGAGCCCCTGTGCGCGGCAGCGCGTGAGCGGCGACTGCGAACTCGAAACGCAGGCGGCCGCCGAAGGCATCGTGACCCCGCGCTTCAGCAAGCACGTCTCGCGCCGCGGCCAGGACGATTCGTCGCTGGTCATCTCGGTGGATCACGAAGCCTGCATCCTCTGTGACCGCTGCATCCGCGGCTGCGACGAGATCCGGCACAACGACGTTCTGGGCCGAAGAGGCAAGGGTTACAACGCGGGTATCGCGTTCGATCTGAACCGGCCCATGGGCACGTCGAGCTGCGTATCCTGCGGCGAGTGCATGGTCTCCTGCCCGACCGGCGCGCTGACGAACAAGAGCGTAATTCGCACGGTCCTGCCGGGCGGCGATCCGGTCGGCGTCGATGAGCTCAAGCAGCTGCCGTTCTTCCAGAAAGTCTCCGGAACGTTTCTCGATCTCAACAAGAACGCTGTGATCAAACGCCGCTTCCGGGCGGGCGACATCATCTGCCGCGAAGGCGATTACGGCTCGACTGCCTTCTACATTCTTGAAGGCAAAGTCGAAGTCTATCTGCAGTCGATGATGAAGCAGAAGCCCGGCCACGCCGAGGGGCCGGGAGTGATCGACCGGCTGGCGCGCGTCTTTTCGCCGCGGCGCAAACCGGCTTCGGCAACCAACAACGGCACCATCCCGATGGATTCCGTGATCGACCTGACGCGGGAAAAACCGGTTGCCGAACTCGGCGAAGGCGACATCTTCGGCGAGATGACGTGCATGAGTCTCTACCCGCGCTCCGCCACTGTGCGCGCCAAGACCGACTGCGTGATGCTCGAAATGCTCCGCAACGTCCTCGACGTGATTCAGCGGAACAAGACCCTGCGCGCGGAGCTTGAAAAGAACTACCGCAAACGGGCGCTGGAAGATCACCTGCGCACGGTGCCGATCTTCTCCGGCCTCAGCGCGGAATTCATCGACCACCTCGCGCAGCGTGTGGAACTGGTGCGCTACACCAACGGCGAGGTTCTGTGCCGGCAGGGCGAACCGGCCACACATTTCTTCCTCGTCCGCATCGGCTTCGTCAAGATGGTGGAAGAGCACCCCGGCGGCGACCTTGTCCTCGCGTATCAGGGCAAAGGGGGATTCTTCGGCGAGATCGGCTTGCTCACGCGCGGCACCTACGCATTTACGGTTACCGCGCTCGATAACGTGGAAGTGGTTCGCATCGCCGCGGAAGAGTTTCGCGAGATGCTCGACCGGTTCCCCGATATCTCCCACAAACTCCGCACCCAGGCCCGGGAGCGCGAGGAGCATAATAAACGCCATTCCGCCGCCGTAGCCGCCGTTTCGCTCGATTCGTTCCTGAAGCAGGGGCTGATGGAATCGAACAGCCTGCTGGTGATCGACCTTGAGAAGTGCACGCGCTGCGATAACTGCGTGAAAGCCTGCTCGGAAGCGCACGACGGCGTCACGCGTCTGGTCCGCGAAGGCCTCCGCTTCGACAAATTCCTGATCCCGACTTCCTGCCGGCACTGCCGCGATCCGCTCTGCATGATCGGCTGCCCGGTAGGCTCCATCCGGCGCCGCAACTCGCTCGAGACAGTCATTGAAGACTGGTGCGTGGGCTGCGGTTTGTGCGCGCGCAACTGCCCTTACGGCAACATCACGATGCAGCCGGTGCCCGATTCGGGCGCGCAGAAAGCCTCCGTCACGAAGCGCAAAGCAACGGCCTGCGATCTCTGCGCGGATCTACCGGAACCCAGCTGCGTCTATGCGTGCCCGCACGACGCGGCGCATCGCGTGGAGCCCAACACTTTCTTCAGAAGCCTGATCAGCGCTGCGGCCGACGACAACATCTTTGTGACGCCCGAGGACGTGGAAGGACGGAGGCACTAAAGGCACCGATGCGCATCGACGCCACACACAAGGGCTGGGCCATCGCCACAATCGGAATCCTTGCCGTCGCAACCATCGGCTACCTCCCTTATTCGCTGTTCTATCCCGGCGGACCGACCGGAAACACCTGGCCTGGCCTGATCTACGGCGTGCTGGGCTACGCGATGATGCTGTTTGCCGGCCTGCTGGGAGCGCGTAAGAAAAGACCGCTGTGGCGCATCGGACGGGCCAAGGTCTGGATGCGCGGACATCTGTGGCTGGGCGCTCTGAGCCTGCCCATGATTCTGTTCCACGCCGGGTTCGCCGCGCGCGGGCCGCTTACATTCGTGATGACGATTCTGCTTGTGGTTGTTGTGCTCAGCGGGATCGTGGGAGCGATGCTGCAGCATTACCTGCCCGCCCGGATCATGGCGGAAGTTCCGCTCGAAACCATTTACGAGCAACTCCCCGTGGTGCGGGAGCAATTGCGCGAGGAGGCCGGCGCGATCGTCGGGAGACTGTGCGCCCGGCCTGAATTCGCGGCCGCAACAGCTTCGACATACGAAACGGGCCGTGTGGGCGTCCTGGAGGCCGGGGACGAAGAGACTGTCGATCTGACCGAACAGGAACGCGCCAACCTCTGGCATGTGTTCACGACGGGCATCGTGCCGTTCCTGCGGGAGCCGGAATCGAAGGAATCCCCTCTGGCGAACGCCAATAAAGCCAGGCTTTACTTTGAGGCCCTTCGACGGCAGTGTCCGGCTTCCGTCCATGAGGCCCTGAACGATCTTGAAAGCATCTGCGACGAGGAGCGGCAACTCACCCGGCAACGGCGCATGTATCTGATCCTGCATAGCTGGCTGCTGGTCCATGTGCCACTGGCCGTCACGCTGCTGGTTCTCGGTGCGATTCACGCGGTTGTGGCCATCCGGTATTAAATAATGCGCATTCGGACTACTAAGACGCTGGGCCAGCGGGTTGATCGGACTTACATCGGGAAGCTCTTTGCCATTCCCCTGTGGCGTCGCATTCTGACAGCGGGGAGCCTTGCCATTGTATTCGGATGGCTGGGGCTTTACGCGGTGACACGCAATCAGACACCTTATACAGCGGGAGCGCTCACCACGTCTCATGCGTTTCTCGGCAGGCACTGCGCCGATTGCCATGGCGAAAAGGGTGGTATCGGGATCAAAGTAGCGGACAAGCAATGCGCTTCCTGCCACGATGCGCCGCTGCACAATACCGAGAAATGCGCCTGGCGGGCGCCACGGATCAGGGCTGTGTGGCGTGCCATTCGAACCTCAAAACCAGAAGCGGAAAGCTGAATGTTGCGGCAGGTGTGGATTCGCTGAGCGATCACCCGGAGTTCCGCGCCGTGGCTGCGGGCACAGACCCGGTCGGAATTAAGTTCAATCACGCGAAACACGTAGGCGACCTGTCGCAGAAATGCGGCGACTGCCATACTCCGCAAGGTTTGGCGGCGGCCGGTCCGGGCAAGCACGTGCTGGCTCGCGCGCTGATGACCATTCCGACATATGCCGGGACCTGCATGCCCTGCCATGCGCTGAATTTCGACGACAAGGTTTCGGACCCCGCTCCGCACGAGAAGCCCGAGGTGATTCACGAGTTTGTGTCGGCCGCGCTGACGAAATATATTTCGGCGCATCCGGGCGACCTGGGAAAAGACGGCACACCGGGCAATGCCGTAGCCTGGGTGAAGTTCAGGGTGGACTCGGATGAGAAACAGCTTTGGGGAACGACCTGTGCCCGCTGCCACGACATGCAGACGGCCGGACCGTCGGGTTTGCCCGTGGTTCCGCCCGCGAAGGTGGAGGCGCGATGGTTCACCCGTGCTTCGTTCGATCACGGCGCGCATCAGGGGCTGACGTGCGCTTCGTGCCATCCGAAGGCGGCGACAAGTACGATGGCGTCGGATATGCTGCTGCCAGGGATCGCGACTTGCCAGAGTTGCCATAATGCAAGCCGGATTTCATCCGGGAACACCTGTTCGACGTGCCATGTTTACCATGACTGGTCGAAGGAAAAGGGCGTGGACGGGAAGTTCACGATCGATAAGATGACGGGGTTGGCGGGCAGGCCGCACGCATAGCGCGCGGCGACCATCCAGCCGACCGCATAGCGGCTGAAATACGTCGTGAACGCTCGCGCACCGGAGGCCCTTCGGCCCGCACTTCAGGCCCGAGTGGCCGGACCGGTATCACTTTCGTGCGACAACCCACGCCTCCGGGCATAGAATACATAGCGATGCTCCGCCGCGCCTTCAT
>Ga0302278_10006437_pt1 | contig 11204 bp, 9 predicted proteins | sample III_Bog_N3_2_FD_194543 | JGI IMG/M metagenome (GOLD analysis project Ga0302278, IMG submission 194543) | Peat permafrost microbial communities from Stordalen Mire near Abisko, Sweden - III_Bog_N3_2 | ecosystem: Environmental > Terrestrial > Soil > Wetlands > Peat | place: Sweden: Abisko... | reverse complement strand
TCCAGCTATGCCGGTTGGTCGAGTGCACCTCGCGCAGCGTCGTCGCCACCACTTTGATATTCGGGTAGCGTTCGACCACCTGATCGATCATGGAAAGGAAGACGCCGGGGTCGAGCTTCGAGGCCGCCGCCACTTCGGGTCCGGCGAAGCCAAGGCTCTTCTGCAGATCCTCCTCGTTGCCCACCAGCACGTCCACATTCTCCACAATCGCGCCCAGCACCTGCCGCGCCCGCTCGCCGCCGCCCGCGGTCTTCCACAGCTTTTCGCGGTAGTTCAGGTCGAAAGAGCAGATCACGCCGGCCTTGTGCGCCGCCCGCATCGCCTCGATCACGAGCTCGCTGGTCGTCTCGGAAAGCGAGGCGAAGATCCCTCCCGAATGAAACCACCGCGCGCCCTGTCGCCCTGTATGCCCAAAGATCGCCGCCCAATCGAAGTCTCCCGGCTTGAGCAACGCCGCCGCCTCGTTGCTGCGGTTATAGAAAACCACCGGCGCCCGCACCCCGAGACCCTGGTCGCTGTAAACCGTGGCCATATTCGGGCCCCGCGTGCCGTCGTGCTCAAAGCGGCGATAGATGGGCTTCACCCCCATCCCGCGCACCCGCTCCGCGATCAGATCGCCGATGGGGTAGTCGACCATGGCCGTCGCGATCGCCGTCCGCAGTCCGAAGCAGTCGGCCAGATTGGCCGCCACATTGTATTCGCCGCCCGAGACATGCACCGCAAAGTTCGTCGCCTTGCGAAACGGGATGATGCCGGGGTCCAGGCGATGAATCAGCGCTCCCAGTGAAACCAGGTCCAGCGTCCCCGCTTCCGAAATGGTGGAGGGAATCGTAAATCCGAGGCTCATGGTCTTCTCCTTAAAGTTTGTAGGCGCGTTTGGCCAGCCCGTAGGCCAGCTCCTGGGCCAACTGGTGCGCTTCGTCGAGCTCCAGCCGGTGCTCGGCGACCAGTTTGGCCAGCCAGCCACAATCCATGCGCCTTGCCACGTCGTGCCGGCCGGGAATCGAAAGCAGCGCCCGTGTGTCGTCGTTGAAGCCCACCGTATTGTAGAAGCCGGCGGTCTCCGTCGTGTACTCCCGAAAGCGCATCATCCCCTCAGGGCTGTCGTGGAACCACCACGCCGGCCCCAGCCGCAAACAAGGGTAGTGCCCGGCCAGCGGCGCCAGCTCGCGGCTGTAGGCCGACTCATCCAGCGTGAACACGATCACGGTCAGCCCCGCTTCATTGCCAAACCGGCTCAGCAGCGGCTGCAGATTGTGAACATAATCCGTCGCGGTCGGGATATCCGCACCAACATCGCGCCCAAAACGCTCGTATACCTGCGGGTTGTGATTGCGGAAGCTCCCTGGATGAATCTGCATCACCAGGCCATCTTCCAGGCTCATGGCGGCCATCTCGGTGAGCATCTGCGCACGGAATAGCTCCTTCTCCGGCGCGCTGGCGTTCTTTGTGATGACTGCCCAAAACAGACTCTCCGCCGCACTCGGCGACAGGTCCGCCGTCGCCGCGGTCGGATGCCCGTGGTCGGTCGCCGTCGCACCCAGCCCTTTGAAGCGCTGCCGGGTCTGCCGGAGCGCCCGCAGATACCCGCTCCAACTGGCCGTGTCCTCGCCCGTCATGCTGCCGAGCTTGATCACGTTGGCCAGGAAGCCGCCGAAATCCGGGTCGACCACCGGATCGGGCCGGAACGTGGGCAGAATCCGCGTCGTCAATCCCAAGGACCGGATCGTCTGATGGTCGCGCAGCGTATCGAGCGGCGAATCGGTGGTCGCCAGCACCTCAATCTTGAACCGGGCCAGCAGCGCCCGCGGCCGGAATTCGGGCTGGGCAAGCTGCGCCTCGATAGCCTCGTAGTAGGCGTCGGCATTGGCCGCCGTCAGCCGCTCCTCCATGCCAAAGACCTTCTCGAATGCGTAGTCCAGCCAAACCCGCGACGGCGTTCCGCGAAAAAGATGATAGTGCGCCGCAAAGAGCCGCCAAACGTCCTGCGGGTCAGCCTTCGTATCCGGACCCACGCCCAATTCGCTCAGCGCAATCCCCTGGCTGTAAAGCATTCGGAAGACGTAATGATCGGGCACGATCAACAGCCTCGCCGGATCGGGAAACGCTTCGTTCTCCGCAAACCACTGCGCATTCGTATGTCCGTGCGGGCTCAGGATCGGCAGATTCCGGACGCCTTCATACAATGCGCGGGCAATGGAGCGGGTATGCTCTTCCGCCGGAAATAGCCTGTCTTCGTGCAATATCGTCATCGTTCTTGCTCCAGATTCATTCCCACCGGGTTTGGAAGCGGCATTCGGAACGCCGCCTATTCCGCCGGCATCGCCTGCGGCGCGCCCCACTTGCCGCGATGATGCGCCAGATGCGGCACCAGCAACTGAAAGCAGCCCATCGCCACCGGGTAGCTCAATCCGCACATCATAAAGAGCAGCGTATAACTGTGCGTGGTGTTGAGCATGTACCCGGCGAAGGCGGCAAACCCCGCGCCGCCCAGCGCCCCCGCCGTGCCCCCAATCCCCACCACTGTGGCCACCGAACCCGGCCGAAAGAGATCCGACGGCGTGGAGAAGATATTCGCCGACCAGCCCTGGTGCGCCGCCGCCGCCAGCGTAATCACGCCGACCGAAATCCAGAAGTTGGAGAAATGCGTCGCCAGCACCACCGGAATCGCGAACGCGCCGCAGCAGATCATCGCCGCCTTGCGGCTGAAATTCACGGTATGCCCCCGCTTCATCCACATGCCCGAGAGCCATCCACCAATCAGCGAACCGAAGCTGGCGCCAAAGTAGATCACAATCAATGGCAAGCGCATCTGGTTCAGCGAAAGGTGAAACTGGCTGGCCAGGAACTTCGGCCCCCAGAAGAGGTAGAACCACCACGCCGGATCGGTCAGCAGCTTCCCCGTCAGGAAGCCCAGCGTGCCGCGATCCGTCAGCACCGAAAGGAACGAACGTTTCTCGGCCATCTCCTGCGCCGAGACGTGGCTCAGCGTCAGTTGCAGCCCCGAGGGGCGCAGCCGGTTGTACGGAAAGGCCAGCCATAAGACCAGCCAGATCATGCTCAGGCTGGCTGTGAAGATGAACCCGTAACGCCAACCCCAGCGCAGCGCAATGAACGGAATGGCCACCGGCGCAACCACCGCGGCAAGGTTCGACCCGGAGTTGAAGATGCCCGTGGCCAGCGCCCGCTGCTCCTTGGGAAACCACTCCGCGACCGCCTTGAGCGCGGCCGGAAAGTTACCCGATTCGCCAATCCCCAGAAAGAAGCGCGCCACTCCAAAGCCCATCACGCTCGTCACGAAGGCGTGCGCCGCGGAAGAGACGCTCCACACGGCCACAAAGATCGCGTAGCCCTTGCGCGTCCCAAACCGGTCCACCACATACCCTGACAGCATGTAGGCCAGAGCATACGCCAGCGTGAAGCAGAAGATCATGTTCCCGTAGCTCGACTCGCTCCAGTGCAGCTCCTGCTGCAAGACCGGCGCCAGAATGCCCAGCACCTGCCGGTCGAGGTAGTTAGTCGTTGTGGCCAGAAAAAGCAGGCCGCAGAGCACCCACTTCATCCGGTTTGAGCCTTCATCGCTGGGGCGGGTTAAGGAGTCCATTCAGCCTGCTTCTTTTCTGGGGCGTTCATGGGGGCGGCCGCACCGTGCAGCGTATCGCCAGACTCCAGCGATATACTCTATTCAACCGCTTTAATAGAGCAGCAGGAAAAATGTACCCCCACCGCGCAGCGCTTGTCAAGCCATTTTCAAAAGGGTATCCTCATTGCAATCGGCAAGCTGAGGAAATCGGCCTTCGTACCCTTATTCAACCGCTTCAGGAGACACTTTGAAACCAGCCCCGCTCGTGCCGGACAAGGTCCAGATTCAAGACAAGCCGGAAAAGCCGCCCGCGCGCATGAGCCAGAAGGCCCTCGCCGCCCACCTGCAGCTTTCTCCCAGCACCGTCTCCCTGGTCCTCAACAACGCCCCGCTCGCCGCGGCCATCCCCGAGCCCACCCGCCAGCGCATCCTTGACGCAGCTCGCGAGTTCGACTACCGCCCCGACCACTACGCCAAGTACCTCTCCTCCCGCAAAAGCTACACCGTCGCCGTCCTGCTCCCCGAAATCGGCGAAGGCTTCTCCGCCGCCATTCTCAGCGGCGTCGATGAAGCCCTGGTCAGCAACAAGTACGCCTTCTTCCTCGCCAACCACCACGGCGACCCAGCCCTCGTCCGAGAGTTTCCCCGCCAGTTGACCCAGCGTGCCGTCGAGGGCTTCATCCTCATCAACACGCCGCTCGCCGAGCCGCTCGGCGCGCCCACCGTCTCCATCGGCAACCAGCCCGCCGTCGGCGACATGGTCCGCATCACGCTCGATAACCACCGCGGCGGCTGGCTCGCGGCTGAGCACCTCATCGCCCTCGGTCACCGCGAAATCGCCGTCATCAAAGGCCATCCCTGGCGACCGGCCACCGAGGAGCGCTGGAGCGGCATCGCCGCCGCCGCCCAGGCCCACGGCCTCACCCTCGACCAGCGCCTGGTCGTGGAACTCGTCCAAAAGGACAAGCTCCACGGCCCCTCCACGCCGGAAGAAGGCTACCTTGCGGCGCAAAAGCTGCTGAAAAAGAAGGCCAAATTCACCGCCCTCATCGCCTTCAACGACTTCACCGCCCTCGGCGCCATCCGCGCCTTCCATGAGGCGGGCGTCCGCGTCCCCGACGACGTTTCCGTCATCGGCTTCGACGATATCCAGGCCGCCGCCTATCAGATTCCCGGCCTTACCACCCTCCGTCAGCCCTGGCGGCAGATGGGTGAGTTGGCCGGCCAACACCTGCTCCGTCTCATCGCCGCCGACCATCCCGAATCCAGCGACATCGTCGTCCAGCCTGAGCTCATTCTGCGCGAAACCACGCGGGCCCTCGAAAGTGGCAACGGCAAGCCCGCTCCCCGCAAAGAGGCGAAATCATGAGTCTTTACCTGAGTCTCGGCCACGAAAACGCCGAAATCTTCCCCGCCGAGATTGAAGCCGGCCTCGCCGCCGCCCTCACCGCTCTCGGCCCCCGGCGCAAAGTCCTCGCCGTCCCGCCGGATCTGACCCGCATGCACTCCCGCGCCGGCGAGCTTACCCGCCACGCCTTCGACTTCTACGGCAGCGCCCTGGAAGCCATCCTGCCCGCTCTCGGCACCCACGCCCCCATGACCCCGCCCGAGCTCACCCGCATGTTCGGCGACTTGCCGCAAGACCGGTTCCGCGTTCACAACTGGCGCGAAGATGTCGTCACCCTGGGCGAAGTCCCGGCCGAATACATACGCGAGCAATCCGAAGGCCAGCTCGACTTCTCATGGCCCGTCCAGGTCAACCGCATGATCGCCCACGGCGGCTACGATCTCATCCTGTCGATCGGCCAGGTCGTCCCCCACGAAGTCATCGGCATGGCCAACTACAACAAGAACATCCTCGTCGGCACAGGCGGCCCAGCAGGCATCGGCCGCAGCCACTACCTCGGCGCGGTCTACGGCATGGAGCGCATCATGGGCCGCGCCGATAACCCCGTCCGCCGCGTTCTCAACTACGCCAGCGACCACTTCCTTGGCCACATCCGCATCGTCTACGTCCTCACGGTCGTCGGTACCAATGCTGCCGGTAAGCTCGTCCTGCGCGGCCTCTTTATCGGCGATGACGTCGAGTGCTTCGAACGCGCCGCCGCCCTCAGCCTCCAGGTCAACTTCCAAATGCTCGCCCAACCCATTAAGAAAGCCATCGTCTACCTCGACCCCATCGAGTTCAAGAGCACCTGGCTTGGGAACAAAGCCATCTACCGCACCCGCATGGCGCTAGCCGACAACGCCGAGTTAATCGTCCTGGCCCCCGGCGTCAAAGAATTCGGCGAAGACCGCGCCATCGATGGCCTCATCCGCAAATACGGCTACCGCGGCACCCCCGCCACACTCGCCGCCGTCGCCAGCCATCCCGACCTCGCCGCCAATCTAAGCGCCGCCGCCCATCTCATCCACGGCTCCAGCGAAGGCCGCTTCCAAATCACCTACTGCCCCGGCGCGCTCACCCGCGAAGAGATCGTAAGCGCAGGCTTCCAATACGCCAGCCTCGCCGAAATGACCGCTCGATACAACCCCGAAACCCTCCGCGACGGCCCCAATATCGTAGACGGCGAAGAAATCCACTACTTCTCCAACCCAGCGCTGGGCCTATGGGCGTTTCGGGATCGGTTTACGTCCCATTAAGGCGCTGCTCCTTGCCCTCGTGAGATTGGTTCTCGGTTCTCGAATTTGCCGAATGACATTTTGGCATACTGGCATTCATCCTGGAAGGAGTGGACCCTCCCGGGGTTTTGGCTACCTGTGCAGTAGCGCCAGGACGAGGATTACGAGTACGATCACGAACCGCCCGTCAATGGCAATCGTGATAGCCACTCGCAACCAGGACGATTTTCTATCCAATCGCCCTCACCTCCTTTGCGTTGGCACGGCCCGCAGGTCGTTCCCGCGACCTGCGGACCGACGGCTCAATCCTCCGGGCCGATCTTCCGCCGCCGCTTCCACTCACGCAATCGAGGCGAAATAAGAGTAATCCAAGGTTAGTAATCCTGCGTGGACCAGATGTTCGGGAACAGCCTCCTATTCATCCGATCGATTGCGAAGGTGCGCCTCAGATGCCGAAGCCAGACCTTTGTCATCTCTTCAAGTATGTGCTTCAAAATCCGTCGCTGGCCCCCACTAAACTGCTTGAGATAGAGGATGGTCCCACGAATCCTGTCCTTTTCTCCGAACAAATGCTCAGTCGGCGACTCCAGATAAATCTCAAGGTCGAGAGGCTCGATCGGACCCTTCCACGAGCGAATCGAGCCCTCCTCCCGGCAAAGAATTGCAAACTGTATCCAATATTCTCGAATTAAGCCTTCTTGCGTGTTAATTCGGTCAGGATTCTCCCGCTGCCACGTCAAGGCCAGGCGCTCCTTGCGCCTCCATCCCTTACAGGTATCGCAGAGCTTGCTCCGAGGACCTATAGGTACTTAGCCATCGTTGCGTCCGCACCACTCGCATCGTCTCCAAGCCTCCATTTTCGCAAGAAGATCGTTCAATCTCTCTTCAAACTCTAGTGTTGTAATTGCCACCTTCGGTTCCTCCTTGGGACCCAGGCTTGAGGATCTGCGCACTCTACGCCGCCGTGCCAAACCGCTCAATCCTCGGCCGCTTCTTCTGCGAAGCCTGCCACATATCGTATCCCGCCTGCATTTCGTACCAAAAGCTGGCGTGGGTTCCCAGCGCATCCGACAAGCGAAGCGACATATCCGCCGAGATCCCCGCCGCGCCGTTGAGAATGCGGGAGAGCGTCGCCCGCGACATATGCAGCCCCTTCGCCACAGCGGTCACGCCCCGGTCGCCAAGGTACTCGCGCAGCATCTTGCCCGGATGAGGAGGATTGAACATCTGAGTCATTGCGTCAGCTCCCGTGATAATCCCGATAATCGACAGGAATCGCGTCTTCCCCTTTGAAACGGAAGGTTCGAATCAGGTGCTAAGCGTAGCGCATCACGCACATTTTTCCAAATTCCCTCACGATTCCGCAGTTGCCCCAGCCACCCTCCCCGCCCCAAGTACAATCAAAGGAAGAGAATCGGCGCGGGGCTTCTCAGCGTCCTATAGCAGAACCGATAAAGAATTCATGAGCACGGAAGGATTTTCCCTGGGAGTGACGCGCCGTACACGAAATCGACGCCGGAAAAAGGGGCTTGGTCTGGCGGCATTTCTGCTGGGATTGCCGGCTCTGGCAATCGCCGTGCTCGGCGCAGCGTGGTTCTTTGTCCTTCCCGCGGGCCCGGACCAGGAGACCTTTGTGGAAATCGCCCCCGGCAGTTCCAGCAGCCAGATAGCCGCCGAACTCCAGTCTGCGCACGTCATTCGCAACCGCTACGCCTTCGAGCTCGTCCGCCTGTGGAAACGTGGCCGCCTCAAGGCCGGCGAATACCGCTTCGACCGCCCAGCCACCCTGAGCGAAGTTTACACGCGCATCGCCCGCGGCGACGTCTACACCAAAACCCTGGTCATCCCCGAAGGAAGCAACCGCTTCGACATCGCCGCCCGCGTTGCGGAAGCCGGCCTCGCCACCAAAGAGGAATTCCTTGCCGCAACCGTCCGGCAAACCAATCTCATCTCCGACATCGACCCGCGGGCGGCGACGGTCGAAGGCTATCTTTTCCCGGCGACCTACCGCTTTGCCCGCAAAGCCACCCCGGCCCAGATGATCGCCGCCATGGTCCACCGATTCCGCACCGAAGCCGCAGAGATCGGCCTTACTGACAACTTCCACTCCGTCGTCACCCTGGCTTCGCTGGTCGAGCGCGAAACCGCCGTCGACGCCGAGCGCCCGCTTGTCGCCAGCGTCCTCACCAACCGCCTGGCCAGCAAGATGCCCCTCATGACCGACCCCGCCGTCATCTATGGCCTTGAGTCGGAAAACAAGTGGCGCGGCGCCATCTACGCTTCCGACCTCGCTTACGACACCCCCTGGAACACATACAAGCACGCGGGACTCCCGCCTGGACCCATCGCCAACCCGGGCCTCCCCTCGCTGCGCGCCGCCCTTCATCCGGCGGCCACCGCCTATCTCTACTTCGTCGCCGCTGGAGCCGACCCCCAGGGCAAGTCGCGCTTTGCCGTCACGCTTGACGAGCACAACAAAAACGTCGCCAGCTACCGGCAGGCCGCAAAACGGGCAGGTGGACGTTGAACCGCCAACTCTCAATCCGCACTTCCGCCCGCAACGGCTGGCTCGCGCTCGCCCTGCTTCTTGCCGCCCTGTCCAGTCTCACCGGCTGCGCGAGCCTGTTCACCTCCAAGCGCCGCCTGCCGGTTCCCATGGCGCCCTCCATCGTCCAGACCGCCACCGGCGAAGAGCTCGCCGCGCGCATCAACGATCAGTGGGCAAAGTTTGAAAGCATGACGGCAACCGTGGACATCCAAGCCAGCCATCTCCAGGCAAAGAAGGGCGAGGCTACCGACTTCCCCACCTTCCGCGCCAACCTGCTCCTGCGCAAGTCGGAGATGCTCCGCATCCTCGGCAAGGCGCCCGTCGTCCAGACCACCCTCTTCGACCTGGGCAGCGACGGCACCCGTTTTACATTGCTCATCCCGCGCAACAGCATCGCCTACCAAGGCCTGAACTCCAGCAAGGGCCACTCGCTGAAGTGGTACGAAAACCTGCGTCCCGGCCCGCTGTTCGAATCCATGGTCGTGCGCGGCCTTGAAGCGGACGACCTCTACTCCGTCACTGCCGAGACTATCACCGAAGAAGACGCCGCCAAAAAGCACTTGCTCGTCCGCCCGGAATACGTGCTCAATATCATGCACCGCCGCCCCGGCAGCCAGGAGCTGGCCCCAGTCCGCGTCATCCACTTCGACCGCGAAGACCTGCTGCCCTATGAGCAGGATCTATACGACGACAAGGGCGGCCTCGCCACGCAGGTTCTCTACGGCGCGTACCAGGATTTTGGCGGAGTGAAATTCCCGGGCAACATCACCCTCAAGCGCCCACAAGACGAGTATCAGCTTGTCATGAGCGTCGAGCGCGTCACCGCCAACCCCGCCCTTACCAACGAGATGTTCCAGGTTAAAATTCCTCCCGGAACAACCATCCAGGAGATGGAGTAGCGGTTCGGCGAATCCCTCAGAACACCGGCTCCGGCGTGTCCACCACACGCGCCGCCCGCACATGTTTGGCGATGGCCCACTTCAGCTCGTCCAGACCCTCGCCGGAAACCGACGAGATCGCATAAAACTCGAGCTTCCGCCGTTTCGCCGAGGCCGTCAGCCGCTTCAGCTTATCCGGGTTGGCGGCGTCTATCTTCGTCGCTACCACAATCATCGGCTTCTCCATCAACCCGTGGCCAAAGTTCTCCAGTTCCCGGCAAATCACTTTGAAATCCTCGATCGGATCGGGCCGCCCCGAGGCGTCCGAGACATCCACCAGGTGTACCAGCACCCGCGTGCGCTCAATGTGCCGCAGAAATTGAATTCCCAGCCCCGCGCCCAGGTGCGCGCCCTCGATCAGGCCTGGCATGTCGGCCACCACATAGCTCTCGTCGTGCGGCGCCTCGCCCACCGTCACCACGCCCAGATTCGGCGCCAGCGTCGTGAACGGGTAGTCCGCAATCTTCGGCCGCGCCGCCGAAATGCGCGAAATCAGCGTCGATTTCCCCGCATTCGGGTAGCCGACCAGGCCCACATCGGCCAGCAGTTTCAGCTCCAGCCGGTAGGTGCGCTCTTCGCCCAGCCGTCCCGGCTCGCTCTCCCGCGGCGCCTGATGCACCGGCGTGGCAAAGTGCTGGTTGCCCCGCCCGCCGCGCCCGCCCTTGGCTACCACGAATTTCTCGCCGGGAAGCGAAAAGTCGTGCACCAGCTCGCCGGTTTCCGCGTCGTAAACCGACGTTCCCACCGGCACCCGCAAAATGAGGGATTCCCCATCGCTTCCGGTGCAGTTGGAGCCCATGCCGTGCTCGCCGCGGCCCGCCTTGTGCTCCGGGTTATACCGGAAATGAATCAGCGTGTTGTGCTGCTGGCTGGCCTGCATCACCACATCGCCGCCACGGCCGCCATCCCCGCCCGAGGGGCCGCCGCGGGGAACAAACTTTTCGCGCCGGAAGGCGACGCATCCGTTGCCGCCATCGCCGGCCTTCACCAGAATTCGAGCTTCATCGATAAACATTGAACAAAAACCAACTTCCTGTCTATCCAGTTTACCGGAGTTCCTCTATACTCGCTGGTATCTCTCGCGGTATCGAAAGCCGGGTAAGGAAACCGGGCCCAGTCAAGAGCCTGGAACCCCCCGAATGCACGGCCCTTTCCTCAGAATGCGTTTTCGGACGCATGATGAAAAACTCTCAAAACCGCATCGCGCTCACCCTCAACGCTGGGGCAGCCCTCATCTTCGCTGCGTGGGCCGCTTCAGCCCCTTGCGGCGCGCAGATGGCGGCCCACGGCGCACCTACCGGCACACTCGACGGCAAGCTCACCGACTACCGCAGCGTCCCCCTCGCCGAGGCCGAGGTGCTGGTGCGCAACCTGGCCACCGGCGAAACCGCCCACACCACCACCGGCAAGAACGGCGACTACCGCATCGCCTCGCTTGGCCCCGGCGAATATCGCCTGGAAGCGCAGGTGGCTGCATTCGGCAAGGGCCAGGTGGAAGGCATCCTCATCTCCG
>Ga0302278_10006433_pt1 | contig 11210 bp, 6 predicted proteins | sample III_Bog_N3_2_FD_194543 | JGI IMG/M metagenome (GOLD analysis project Ga0302278, IMG submission 194543) | Peat permafrost microbial communities from Stordalen Mire near Abisko, Sweden - III_Bog_N3_2 | ecosystem: Environmental > Terrestrial > Soil > Wetlands > Peat | place: Sweden: Abisko... | reverse complement strand
CTACCGTTAAGCGCCTAGCCACTGAGCTTCACCAACGTCCCGAGTTTATTATAAATTTCGCGATAGACTGGCTGGTAGATTTTCTCTCGGAAAAAACGCAAACGAATACAAAGGCTTCTTTAACCGAATTGGGTCTCGAAAACCACGTTGATTTGCCAGAAATGCTTAAGCTTCGCAACGAGCTCGGAGGCGCATGGGAACACGCTGTGGAAGCTCATATCGGCGAGGCATTTCATAAGGCGACTGGTATCAAGTATTTTTCGCCATTTTACATAGAACCACATAACAATCATCGAGGATATTGGCTGCTCCACCTCGCACAGAGAGCGCGAGCTAGGTCCGCTCAAAACACTACGGGCACCTCGGCTATGACATGCTTTCATACAAACCCAGCTACGATCAAACCACCTTCATAAAGGGAATGGCGTTCGACGAGATCTCGCGCGTCAAATGTGCGGAGGTCCTAACTGGGGACTTTGCTCGCATCATACGGGACGAACACAAAGAGGGAATCACCTTCAAGAACTTCATCGACAAGACGAGCAACAAGATCATGGCCAGTTCCCCCATGGTCCAGGATGTCATTTGGCAACTTTGCCAAACAAGCGACTTTGAAGCGCGCTCCCCTTCTGGCCGGACCAAAAAGACCATGAATTTCGCTCCAGGGGACATCATCATCCCAAGGCAGCAATTTTTAATCAACGGAATCGGTGCCCCTCTATCGCGGTCGTCGGCATAGCCGTTGTGACATCGAAATCAAAGAAACGACACGCGATTGAACGGGGCCATCCGCCACGTCTTTACCCTCAGATTCCAGTCTCGCTATAATTCGATCAACTAGATGCCAACGCCCTTTAACCATTCCGGCCTGCGCGACAACCACTCACGAGGCTCGGTCGCTGATTTTCTCAGAGAGAAAATTCAGAAGGAGTCCAAGCTCTCTGTTGTTTCTGCGTATTTCACTATTTACGCGTATGACGCGCTTAAACAGGTGTTCGCCCGAATCGACCACCTCGATTTCCTTTTCGGTGAACCGTCATTCGTCAACCGCCTCGACCCGAATAAGACCGAGAAGAAATCGTTCATTATCGACGCAGACGGCCTTGAACTTACGAATAAGCTTCAACAGAAGCGCGTCGCCAGGGAGTGCGCCGACTGGATTGAGCGCAAGGTAGACATTAAGACTATCAAGCAATCCAATCTTCTTCATGGAAAGATGTACCACGTTGCTACAGCCGGCGTGGAGGATGCCATCATCGGGAGTTCCAACTTCACCGTGCGTGGCCTCGGCCTTGGCCATGCTGGCAACAACATCGAGCTGAACCTCATCGTTGACGGCAATCGCGACCGCCAAGAGCTTAAGCAGTGGTTCGATGAATTGTGGGCTGATACGACGCTCGTAAAGGACGTGAAGCAGGAGGTCCTCAACTATCTCAAACAGCTCTATGAGAATAATCCTCCGGAGTTTATTTACTACAAAACGCTGTTCCACATCTTCGAAAAGTTTTTGGGCGACGCTGGCAAAACGGATGCGGACTTAGGAAAGACCAGCCTCTTTGAGACCGACGCGTGGAAGGTGTTGTTTGAGTTCCAAAAGGATGGGGCCAAAGGCGCCATCAACAAAATTATCCGCCATAACGGCTGCGTCATCGCCGACAGCGTAGGTTTGGGCAAAACCTACGAAGCACTGGCCGTCATAAAATATTTTGAATTGAAGAATGAGCGTGTGCTCGTTCTTTGTCCAAAAAAACTTCGCGATAATTGGACCGTTTACCGAGCAAATAGCCTTCTAAATCCGTTTATCTCAGACCGTTTTCGCTTCGACGTCCTCTCGCATACCGATCTCAGCCGAGATACTGGATATTCCGGCGACATCAACCTTGCGGGTCTCAATTGGGCGAATTACGACCTCGTCGTCATCGACGAGTCGCACAACTTCAGAAACAACACCCCAGGTAAGCGCGATGAATCGGGAAACATCATTCGCAAAAGCCGTTATCAGCGGCTCATGGATGACATCATCAAGTCCGGCGTTCGCACCAAGGTCCTCCTGCTCTCCGCAACGCCTGTTAACAACGATCTAAAAGATCTCCGCAACCAGCTCTACTTCCTGACCGAGAATCGCGACGATGCTTTCGCGGAGTCGCTCGGCATTGACAGCCTCAAGGAGACCCTCGCCACAGCGCAGAAGGCCTTTACGCATTGGGCGAAGAAGCAAAGTACTGAACGGAAGACGGCCGACCTACTAGAGAAGCTCAATGCGTCGTTCTTCACACTTCTCGACGAGCTGACGATCGCCCGCTCACGAAAGCACATTCAGAAATATTATAAGACGAGCATTGCACAGCTCGGCGGATTCCCTGAACGCAAGAAGCCTCTCTCCATTTATCCAGAGATCGACCTGCGCGGCCGGTTTCTTTCCTATGACAAGCTTAACGACGAAATTGCCGCCTATAAGCTATCGCTTTTTAACCCGTCGAAATACGTTAAAGACGAGTTCAAGGCCCTCTACCAGACAGCGACCCGCGATCCATTTACCCAGGCTGATCGCGAAAGGTTTCTCATCGGCATGATGAAGGTAAATTTCCTCAAGCGACTCGAAAGCTCCGTGAAGTCGTTTGAGATCACGATGGAGAGGACCATCGCAAAGATCGAAGGTTTGGAGCGAAAGATTAAGAACTTTCAGACAGCGCCCAACCAGAATCCTGAATCAGATGAAATGGAACTCGAACTTGACGACCCCGGCCACGATGAAGAACTCGAAGAGGCCATGCTTGTCGGCGGGAAGTTCAAATACCAACTCAAGCATCTAGAACTTGATCAAGGGAAAAATTGGCTGAAAGACCTAAAGAAGGACAAGGATCAACTCCGTATCCTTTTCAATGCCGCTCAAAACGTAACACCCGCCACTGATGCCAAGCTCGCGGAACTCCAAAAACTCATCGCTGCTAAGGTTGCCGCGCCAACGACAAATAAACTCGGCGAGTCGAACAAGAAAGTCCTCGTTTTCACAGCCTTCGCCGACACTGCCGCCTACCTCTACGAATCGCTCCTCGAATGGGCCACCAAGCAACTCGGCCTCAACATGGCCCTGGTTTGCGGTGGCGGTGACACTCGCACTACCTTCGGTCATGGTGCCTACGACCAGATCCTTACTAACTTTTCTCCGCGCGCCAAAAACCGCGCAAAGATTCCCTCCATGCCGCAGCAGGGTGAAATCGACCTACTCATAGCCACGGACTGTATCAGCGAAGGTCAGAATCTCCAAGACTGTGATTATCTCATAAACTACGATATTCATTGGAATCCCGTTCGCATCATCCAGCGCTTTGGTCGTATCGACAGGATCGGCAGCGCCAGCCACACGGTGCAGCTCGTCAATTTTTGGCCTACCGAGGACCTTAACAAATACATCAACCTCAAGAACCGCGTCGAAGCCCGTATGGCGCTAGTGGACCTATCCTCCACTTTCGAGGACAACGTCCTCAAGAATGACGAATTAGAAGACATCATCTCTGAGGACCTCCGCTACCGCGACAAACAGCTACTCCGGCTAAAAGATGAGGTTCTCGACATTGAGGACCTTGGAGACAGCGTCTCCTTAACCGAATTCACCCTCGATGACTTTCGCCTCGAACTTCTGAAATACATCGAGGCCAACAAAGCCGCCCTGGAAGCCGCGCCTTTCGGCCTCTACACCTGTGTCCCTCCTCATCCCGACTACAAGGTCATCGGCCCTGGCGTCATCTTCTGCTTCCGGCAAGAGGGCCAACGCAGTGCCGCTCCTGGCGCTCAGCTCGATGCGAGCCAGTCCATTAATCCGCTTCAGCCCTATTTCCTCGTTTACGTCCTTGAGGACGGCAACGTCCGCTTCAGCTTTGCGCAACCGAAGCAGATCCTCGACATCTACCGCCTCCTTTGCTCTGGCAAATCCGTGCCTTGTACGGAGCTCTGCAATCTCTTCGACGAGCAAACCAACCATGGCAGCGAAATGAAGGCTTACGACCAGCTCCTACAAAAGGCTGTGGAATCCGTCGCCGCCACTTTCCGCAAGCGCGCAGCCTCCGGCCTCCAGACCGGTCGCGGATTCATCCTACCTAATGAACAGGAGCAGGTTCGCAAAGAGACCGATCTCGAACTCGTCACCTGGCTTGTCATCAAAAGGAGCTAGAAAGGAAAGCCTAAGCCCTACAATAGATTTATGCCTTCCGCTCCTGATCTCCGTGGTCAATTGACCGCCGCCCTTGCTGCCTTTGGTTCACAGCCGCTTCACTCCGCTTCACGCGGTTTCTTTGATGCCCTCGGCTACCGCAGCAAGCGCTGTTTGAACTTTGCCACGCTCGACGCGTTTTTCGCCACTTTCGATCTCGAGCGAGAAAAGGTTGTCAATGCGGGTGCAGACACCCGCGAGTGGCGGGCCATCCCCACGCTCATCCAGGTCACCGACGACGAGATCACCCATGCGTCTGGCGGCCACTTTAGCCCGCTTCCCGGCGAGTTTGAGGGCAAGCACATCTCCGCCTATCTCTTCCTCACGCTCCAGCTCCGCTCCCGCCCGGAGGAGTACACCCGCACCGAGCTATCTCGGGCCGCTCGCGCCCTGAATAAGCTTTTCGACAAAATCCCGGTCCTTGTCCTCTTCCAGCACGGTCCAACAATTTCGCTCGCCCATGTTGACCGCCGCCTCAACCGCCGCGACCGCACCCGTGATGTTGTAACTCCGCGCGTCACCTTGCTGAAGGACATCGACTGCGCCCAGCCGCACGCCGCGCACCTCCGTATCCTTGAGGATTTCTCACTCCCTGCGCTCAACCTCGCCGAGACCCTAGCCGGCCGAACGGTCATCAAAACGTATGTCGACTTGGATCGTGCCTGGCAGCGCGTCCTGTCCACACGCGAACTAAACCAGCGTTTCTATCGCGACCTTGCCACATGGTATCACTGGGCTTTCGATTCTATCCGCCTACCCATCGTCGCCGACCATCTCCGCGACCACGAGCATGGCGACGAGGAGAACCGGAAGCAATTCGTCATCCGCTTGCTCTGCCGGACCCTCTTTTGCTGGTTTCTCAAGGAGCGGCGCCTCATCGATCCGATCCTCCTTGAACTACACGACGCCGCTGGTCGCCCCATCATTCTGTTCGACCGTCCTACTCGTCAGACCCCCGAGCAATTCGCTAAGGGCAACCACTACTATCGCGGAATCCTACAAAACATCTTCTTCAACTGCCTCAACAAACCAATGGACGCGCGCCGCCACTCCGACGCCCGTGCACGCGAGGACCGCATCGGTACCGACGCAACTCTCAGAAAGCTCGCCTACCGCGGGAAAAATTACCTTCCGCCCGACTTCGAGTATTCCCGCTTCGATCGCATCCCCTATCTCAACGGCGGTCTCTTCGATGTCCTTCGGGAAGACAACGCTTCTGATACGGTCGATGATTCGAAGATTTCCATTCCCAATCTGCTCTTCTACGCCACTGATGCCGACGAGCTGAAAGTCACGATTGCCAAAAAGGTGCGACCCGTTGTCGGCCTCAACACCCTCCTCGCTCGCTACAAGTTCACCATCACAGAAAATACTCCGCACGAGGAAGAAATCGCCCTCGACCCCGAACTGCTCGGCCTCGTCTTCGAAAATCTCTTAGCGGAGGTAGACAGCGGAGATCCCGCTGCCGCCGAGTCCGCCCGCAAGGCTTCCGGTTCCTACTACACCCCGCGCCGCATCATCGACTACATGGTCAACGAGGCATTGCGCCTCCACCTAGAAAATTTCATCCGCCCTCGCGGAGCCACCGACGCCGAGATAGGAGCGCTTGCAGCTTTGCTCTATCACAGCCACTGGGATCGCGTAACACACCCACGTCTCGCCACCTGGGTCGTCGAGGCTTTCGACCAACTCCGCCTGCTCGATCCTGCCTGTGGCTCAGGCGCCTTTCCGATGGGCGCGCTGCTCCGTATGGTCGAAGTCTTGCGCGTCATCGATCCGGGCAATCAGCTCTGGCTCACGCGCCAGATCGCACGTCTGCCCGCCGAGCTGCGTCCCGCCGCCCTCCAACAGCTTGGCAGCGAGAGTCACGACTACGCGCGCAAACTCGGGCTCATAAAAAACGCTCTCTACGGTATCGATCTGCAGCCGCTCGCTGTCCTCATCACCAAGCTCCGCTTCTTCATCTCCCTCCTTGCCGACCAGAAGCTCCATCTCGACGACCCCGCCCACAACTACGGTCTCACCCCGTTACCCAATCTAGAAACCAAAATCCTCTGCGCCAATACGCTTCGCGAGATGGAGCACGACCTTTTCGAGCGCGAAGCTGTTCGCGACTATCAGGCCGCGCGCGATGAATATTACCAACCCCTGACCACCTCCACCCGCCGTGCCGAGTTGGTCGAGATCATCGCCGAAAAACTCTCTGGCGTGCTTCCCATGTTCGCCGAAGAGGTTTCGGGTCGCCGTGAGCGGACGCGCCAGCTTCAGGCCCAACGCAATCGAGAGCTCCTAAAAGAGTGGTTCCAACACTCCACAATCCCCGCGCCCTTCTTTCTGTTCTCAGTCTTCTTTCCCGAGGTCTGTCCGGAGGAAACGTCCATGACCTTCGGTGGCGAACTCGCGCTCGACGGCGGCTCCGGCCAGCAGGAATTCAGCACTGCCACCGCTGCGCGCCCGACCATGGCCTCTGGTTTCGATATCGTCATAGGCAACCCGCCCTACGGTGTAGCTACGGGCGAGGAGGTCCGCAATGCCCTCGGCCTGCGCTCCCAGGATGCCTACGGTGCCTTCCTCTCCCGTTTCCTTCGCGATGGCCGCGCCTCCAGCCCGCTCCGCGCCGACGGCATCCTCGCCTACATCGTCTCTGATACGTTTATGACGATCAAATCGCACCGTCCCCTCCGTGCTCAGCTTATGGGTAGCCGTGTGCATAAGGCCATCCGCGTCTCTGGTGATACCTTCAACGCGACCGTAAACACCGCAATCGTCATCGTGCAGAAGGGCGGCGGCTGCGGCACCGCGGCCCCAACGCCCGCCGCTCTCGCCCTTGCCGACACTACCGGCCCTTGGTGCCAGATGGTAGATCTCACCAATGTCAGCATCCACGACGAACATGATCGTTTCCTCACGCTGCTGTTCGACACCGCCGGCTCGACCCGCCGTCGCGATGTCTCCACGGAAAGTTGCGCGGTTTTCACCTACCCGCAGGCGCTCATTGCTACCAATAGCAACCTGCCGTTCTTCATCGCGTCGCCCAAACTCTTTGCGCTGATGAACGACACCACCGCACCGGTAAGCATCCGTGAGATCGGTGGCCGCAGAGTCCAGGTGCGAGCCATTGCTTTCAACGGACGCGCAATCGAAGTCACAAAGCTAGAACAGATCGCCGACATAAAAGTAGGTCTCCAAACCGGCGATAATGAAGCCTACCTGTTTCAAAACCCCGACGCCCGCGGCACATACCGCGATGTCAACCAGGTTCGTCAACACCTTCTGACTATCGCTGACCTTAAGCGTATTTTTGATAATTCTGAGCTACGTCGCGATGTCGCCGAACACGGTATTTCCAAGAGCAACAAGAAGTCTTCTCGTTACTTTGGAGGTCGCTACATCGCACCATACGACAAAGGCGGCGAATCTGATTCGGCAGAAGGCTGGATGCCGAACTATCACGTCCCGACAGAATACTTTATCGACTGGAGTGAGCAGGCAGTCGAGCGGATGAAGACCCTCACCCTTAGAGAAAAAAATCGATTGGCGGGCAAGCCAGGCGGCAACGATAAACTAACGTCGCGGATTCAGAACACGGACTACTATTTTGTGCCTGGCGTTTCTTGGTCGGATGCTGGGCAGTATAGCCCGACAGTCCGGGCAAGCGGCTCCGGGATATTTGATGTTAAGGGTTCTCGAATGATTTTTCGCGCTGTCGATTCGGACATCGGTCTGGGCTTTTTAACCAGCAAGCTAGCGCGGCTATTCTTGAAGGCGTGCAACAACCACACGGTCAGCACGCAAATGGATGATTTTCAAGAAACCCCATTTTCGCTGGCGCTCACAAACACAGGCATTGCCAAACTGGTCGCATCAATCATTGCCGAGCAGCGTAAAAAACCCGACTACGAATACTCTTTGCACGAGCAGCTCGAAGTCGACAGGTTGGTTTATGAAGCCTACGGCCTGAACCGGGCCGACATCGCAGAAGTGGAAACCTGGTACGCGCGGCGCTATCCTAAACCTGTCGCCGCACAACGTCGCAAACTCCGTGGGCTCGGTAAACTCCCTGCCGCCGACCGTTGGAACGTCTATTGCGACGAGACCCTCCACCTTGCGCACGATCGCGCCCCACACCTGCTCCTCGGCGCGCTCCTTATCCCCCGCGACCGCGTGCGCCCGCTCACCATCGCGCTCCGCGAGCGCCTCACCGACGTCGGCCTGCCAATGAACAAAGAAGGTGGCCTCATCGAACTCAAGTGGACCAAGGTATCGCCCGCCGGCCTCCGTTTCTACGAAGCCGCTCTAGATTTCTTTGCCACCGAGTCCGACCTTCGCTTCCGCGCACTCATTGCACCGAAGAGCCCACCTCCGCCGAAACTGCCCCGTCCCCCAAAAGGAGTCGACGACCCAGAATCACCTGCCTGGGAAGCGTACAACACCCACCTCGAAACGGGCGCCTCCGCCGCAGTGGACTATCTCCACCGCCATGAAAAGTGGTATTACGACCGCTATTTTGATCTCTTGCGCGAGACGCTCGTGCCGCCCGCCCATCACGCTATCTACGTTGATGTTAAAGACACCCGCGGCGGACCGCGCATCCGCGAACTCGAAGATCGTCTCTCCGACGCCCACTATGACTGGACGCGCAGCGGCGTGGCGGAGCGCGTGCAACAGATCGAAAGTCATGACGTACTCCTCGACCAACTCGTGGACATTCTCCTCGGCGCACTAGCATGGATTCACTCCACTCCGTCGCACAACCCCGGCCACCAGCCCAGCCCCGCTAAGCAGGCACTCGCTAACCGCGTCAGTGCCCTAATCGCAAGGCCATCGCCCGACCTGCTGCCCAAGATTGTGATCGAACATTCCAGCGAGAGGAGTCCCGGCGCATGAGCGTGCCTTTCCCGTCTGCGCTCCCATTGGAGCCAGAGACTACTCTGGAGAATCGAGCCCATTCAGCGTATCAATCCGACTTCGGTCCAAGTTGCTCGCTAGTTCAATTTCAGTCGGGAGACGTGATAGTCTCGCGTAGGCCTCACATCGCGAATCCAACAAGAGAGCACACTTACTGGCACATCGTCACTTCGGGCTTTCCCGAAAACATTCGAACACTTCCAGAGACGAGAAGGCTAAGACGGATCCCCTGGGTCCGCCCGATAGTTGCAGGATGGACAGGCTCGAAAATCTGGTGGGAGTACCGTGAGTCGAGTGTTCACTGGAATATCTGGCATACCGGTCAACGCCACGTGATCATCGTGAAGGAACTTGCCGACGGCCACTATTTGCTGAAAACCGGCTATCCAACCGACCTTGATGTTACCGTTTGGCATCGGCGCTACGAAGAGGCCAAAAAAACGGGGCGCATCCTTTCGAATGCGCCCTAAATTACTGTCCCACACATGGTGGTTGTAGCTGGGTTCAGAATCGGCAAATTCGGATAAATGTAAAGAAGAGAATCGCGCGCTACGGGTTGATCAATTTCACTCCCTTACGTGTCTCTTCGAACGACATAACCACCAGGGCAGGCACAATCACTTTCCACGGCACTGGCCAGCGGCAGACTGGGTGAACTGGTTCTATTCTATCCGAAAATGCCGCCGCTCTAGGCAAATTAGGTGAAGTAAGGACGGGAGGGTTAGGGCTAAGGCGCTGAGTAAAACCTAGAAGCAACAAACCGTAACATCATGTTCTATAGCAATATAAGTCACTATGGAATATTTTTAGGAATAATTTCTAGAATATCTTGACTGATAAATCGTGCTGTGCGAACCTGAGTTTCCAATGACGGAATCAAAGGCAACCGATCTGTTATCACCCTACTTTGATAAACTGCGGGCAATCGTAATCGACGGTTTTAAAGATTACACAAAGGAATACGCCCATGTTAGTCACAAGCATCATGCGAGGTCGCGAGCATGTCTGATCCATGACCACATCGCCCACTATGCTCGCGAGCGACTTCTAGGAATCAAAGACTTTCACCAGATCCCGACAAAGATTCGAAATCTATTCGATGTTAAGGGAGAATTGGTTCTCCAATTTAAGAAACTGACACGGAAATTGAGGACATCGAATATCCGAACCCAGTTGTCCTTTAACTTCGACGGCCAAATGGCGGTGCATGAACTGCCTGGCATTCCCTCAAGACTTCCCAAGCTCTCCTTGGGATATGTTCCGCGCCGCGATTGGACCGACATAGATGGCGTGTTTCTTACCTATTCAGTTGGTAAACGTCTCAATTGGTTCATCAGCCTTACCGACGCTAGCGAGCAACCTGAAATATTTCCTGCTACTATTCCCAATGAGCCACAGCCCCAAATATCCACCACAAGACGAGTCCGCGCGAAATCTCCACGCCGGAAGCAAAGTGGAGACGCTATCGCGGGCATTTAATCCAGATATGCTGATACTGGGTCGCCATTCACGCGGCCTCGGACAGACTGAACTCGCGGAAAAGGTTGGCGTTACGCAAAGCCGTATATCGAAACTTGAAGACGGGCTGTCCCCTTCGCCCCCCGAAGACCTGATAGCACGGATCTCCGATGGGTTAGGGTATCCACGGCATTTCTTTTTCCAGAGCGGCGCATCCCGTTCCGCCTGTGCTTCGTTCTATCGGAAAAAAAGTACCCTTCCTGTTGGTATTCTCAACGCTTGCGATGCAAGGATGAATATCCAACGGATGCACATAGAGCGTTTAGTGCGGGTCGCTGAATTTGAGACAAAGAACCTTCCCCATCTTGACCCTGACGAGGTAGAGGGTGGCCCTGAAGGAATCGCGCGACAAGTTCGCAGCTTTTGGAACGTTCCTAGAGGGCCAATCAAAAATCTGATTAAGATCGTTGAAGACGCTGGATGCGTTGTGGTGTTGTTCGATTTTGGGACCAATAAGTTAGATGGACTGAGCGTTTTTTCCAATGAAGGAACGCCTATAATCTTTCTCAACAAAGATTTTCCTCAAGATAGGATAAGGTTCACTTTGGCGCATGAATTGGGTCACATAATCATG
>Ga0302278_10006432_pt1 | contig 11211 bp, 6 predicted proteins | sample III_Bog_N3_2_FD_194543 | JGI IMG/M metagenome (GOLD analysis project Ga0302278, IMG submission 194543) | Peat permafrost microbial communities from Stordalen Mire near Abisko, Sweden - III_Bog_N3_2 | ecosystem: Environmental > Terrestrial > Soil > Wetlands > Peat | place: Sweden: Abisko... | reverse complement strand
ACCCGCGCCCGATCCGCTTCAGAAACGATCAAATCCGCGCGTTGCTGGCCCGATTGACCAGGTCTGTCACGTATGAGCAACGCGAGCGTGGCATTCGGATAGCGATCGAGCAGCTCGCACACCAGCCGCGCGCCCAGAAAGCCGGTGGCGCCGGTGACGAATATGAGTTCTTCATGATTCATTTGGAAAACCGAATTCTGGCGGGTTGAATGATTGGTGATTGCCTTCCCAGTCCGCACTCAAGTTTGATTCTTCAATGATATTCGATGGACCGAACGACCCGCTTGCCGGAGCCTGTGTAAAGGAACATCGGCCTTGTAAATCCGGCTGTCCGGAATCGGACAGGCCTTTGCGAAATCGGACGGACCGCCCAAATCCTCTCTCCACAGAGGACAGAAAACATTGGGTTATTCAATCGAACAGCTCAATTTCGATTGGAAGAGGAAATGCAATGGCGTACTGTTCGCCTCTTTTGTCTCAGATCATGCCGCAGGCATTTCCGGAACCTTCGGTCCCCTGATCTCGTAGTGGAGGCCAATAGCGTACAACGTTGTAACCCCGCGTCAGCTCAAAACCCACGCAAACCCAGGGAGGTCTGGAACATGACAATGCTCGTCGATCAACTCAGGCAGGTCTTGCGCAGGCTCGGCCGCGCTCCGATGTTTACCGTCATTATCTTGATCACCCTCGCTATCGGCATTGGCGCAAACACCATGATTTTCAGCGTGGTTGAAAGCGTTCTGCTCAAGCCCCTCCCCTACCCACATTCGGAACAGCTGATCGGGGTTTGGCATACTGCTCCGGGAATCGGCATTAAAGATCTGAACATGGCGCCGTCGATTTATTTCATCGATCGTGAGCAGAACACCACCCTCCAGGACATAGGCGTTTACGATGGCGACTCGTTCTCGGTAACCGGTTCAGGCGAGCCGGAGCATGTGCGCGGCCTCGATGTCACCGATGGCACGCTGCCGCTACTCGGCGTTCAGCCCGCTCTCGGCCGTCTGTTCAGCCGTCAGGACGACACGGCCTCCGCACCGGCGACGGTTGTGCTCTCTTACGCTTATTGGCAACAGAAATTTGGCGGCGCAACATCGGTGATTGGCACTTCCATCACGATGGACGGGAAGTCGCGCCAGATCATCGGCGTCTTGCCCAGGGGCTTTCACTTCCTCGATTATGAGGATGCTTCGCTGGTCATTCCCTTCCAATGGGATCGCAGCAAAACCAAGCTCGGCCAATTCAGCGAGCGCGCCCTTGCACGACTAAAGCCTGGAGTCACAATGGAACAAGCCAGCGCCGACATGGCCCGCCTGCTGCCCATTACTTTCCGTAGCTTTCCCGCGCCTGATGGATTCAGTCCCGCCCTTTTTGAAAGAGCCCGCATCAGCCCAAATCTCCGCCCGCTGAAGCAGGATGTGATCGGCGATATAGGGAAGATACTTTGGGTTCTCATGGGCTCCATCGCCCTGGTCCTGATGGTCGCCTGCGCCAACGTTGCCAATCTGCTGCTGGTTCGCGTGGAAGGGCGCCGCCAGGAGCTCGCCATTCGTTCAGCCCTTGGCGCGCCTTGGGGACGAACCGCGGCGGAATTGCTCTTTGAAAGTCTCATCCTTGGTGTCGCCGGCGCAGCCATTGGTTTGGGGTTGGCTTACGGCGCTCTGCAGGCCCTTGTAGCCGCTGCGCCCACCGGCTTGCCGCGCATTCACGAGATAGGCATCGATATTCCGGTTCTGCTTTTCACGCTGGGCCTGGCGTTGCTCACCAGCATTCTCATCGGCGTAATTCCCATCATCAAATATGCAGGCGTCAAGGCCACCAGCGGACTTCGCGAAGGCGGTCGCGCCCTGAGCCAGAGCCGCGAACGCCACAACGCGCGCAAAGCCCTGGTGGTCGTTCAGGTGGCGCTGGCACTGGTGCTGCTCATCTGCTCCGGCCTCATGATCCGCACCTTCCAGGCGCTTATGCACGTCGATCCAGGCTTCAGCGCGCCCGATTCGCTCCAAACGTTCCGCTTCTACATTCCCGATACGCAGATACCGGATACGCAGGGTGACCGGTTGGTTCACATGCAGCAGGATATTCTCAACAAGCTGGCCGCAATTCCTGGCGTATCTTCTGTCAGCTTCAGCACCGCCGTCCCCTTGGACGGATATGACAATAACGATATTCTTTTCGTCCAGGATCATATCCTGAAAGAAAACGAAATACCTCCGATTCGCCGCTTCAAGTCAGTCTCTCCCGGGTTCTTTTCAACGATCGGCACAAAGTTGGTTGCCGGCCGCGATATTACCTGGACCGACACATACAACAAACTGCCCGTTGCCGTCGTCTCCGAGGGATTTGCGAAGGAGTACTGGCAGAGTGCTCAAGGTGCGCTGGGCAAGAAGATCCGCGTCGCGTCGACCGACGACTGGCGCGAGATCGTCGGAGTGGCACAGGACGTTCACGAAGACGGCATCGATCAGCCCGCTCAAAGCACAATTTACTGGCCCGTGATACTGGACAACTTCGAAGGTACGAAACAGCAACTGCGCCGCGGCGTCGCTTTCGTAATTCGCAGTCCTCGTGCCGGTTCTCAGGCATTCATGAAAGAGGTGCAGGAGCAAGTCTGGCAAATCAATCCAGACGTGCCCTTGGCGAACCCCACCACAATTGGAGAGCTGTATACAAAATCGATGGCAAGGACTTCTTTCACCCTCGTCCTGCTATGCATTGCCGGCGCTATGGCTCTGTTACTCGGGATCGTCGGAATCTACGGAGTCATCTCATATACCGTCTCGCAACGAACTCGCGAGATCGGCATTCGCATGGCCCTCGGCGCGCAGCGCAACTCACTCACATCGCTTTTTGTCCGCCAGGGATTGTGGCTCACAGCAATCGGCGCAGCCTGCGGCCTTGTCGTCGCATTCGTAACCATGCGATTAATGTCGTCCATCCTGTTCAACGTGAGCCCGGTCGACCCGCTCACCTATATCTCTATCACTCTCGGAGTCGCTGCGACAGCATGGCTTGCCTGCTATCTTCCCTCGCGCCGTGCCGCAACCGTGAACCCGGTGACCGCATTGCGCTCCGAGTAACGCCGCATCCCCCGTAGCCGAACACTTCTTGCCGCCGCGCCAGTTACACTTCTAACTAGCATGAGCCCGCGAGAGCCAATGAAACCGCAGCTTGATTTCCTGTTTGAAGAGCCGCCACAGACGCGCCGAGTCTGGCCCGTCAGCGAACTCGTCAGCCAGGTTCGCGAACGCATTGAGCGGGAGTATGGCGACGTCTGGGTCGAGGGTGAAATCTCGAATTTTCGTCCAGCGCCATCGGGCCACCTTTACTTCACGCTCAAAGACGCTGAGGCGCAACTCCCCATTGTCTTTTTCCGTCGCCAGGCCATGCTGCTCCGCTTCCGTCCCGAAGACGGTCTCCACGTACTCATCCGCGGCCGCGTCAGTGTCTACGAGCAGCGCGGCCAAATGCAACTGGTCGCTGAAACCATGGAGCCAGTCGGCGCCGGCTCACTCCAACTTGCCTTCGAGCAGTTGAAGGAACGACTCAAGTCTGAAGGCTTGTTCGATCCCAATCGCAAACAGCCTCTGCCCTCATTTCCGCGCACCGTCGGAGTCGTCACCTCGCCCACCGGGGCCGTCATCCGCGACTTCCTCAACATTGTCGCCCGCCGCCACTCCGGCCTCAATGTCCTCGTTGTTCCCGTCTCCGTTCAGGGCGATCAGGCACCCGCAGAAATCGAAGCTGCACTCACCCAACTCAACAAATCTGGATTAGTCGACCTCATCGTAATTGCACGCGGCGGTGGCTCGCTTGAAGACTTGGCGGCCTTCAATTCCGAACGCGTCGCCCGCGCGATTGCATCGAGCCGCCTTCCAATCGTTTCCGCCGTAGGACATGAGACCGACTTCACCATCGCCGACTTTGTAGCCGACCTGCGCGCACCAACCCCTTCCGCCGCTGCTGAGCTGATCACCGAGGCCCAGCATAAGATCGGCGAACACCTCGCCTCTCAAGACCAGCGCCTTACCCGCGCCATGCGTTTCCAGCTTCTCCATGCCAGCCAACGCTTCGCAGCTCTGTCCATCAGCCGCACTGAAGCGCGCGTGTCGACCCTGATTCATCGTCAGGACCAGCGGCTCGATGATCTTGTCTTCCGACAGGAAGCCGCATTGACCAGCTACCTGCGCCGCCAGCAAGATCACGTCGCCATCCTTGCCGCCACTGTCCTTCGCCACGACCCCCGCCAAGCCCTGGCGCAAGCCCGCGAACGCCTCCAGGCATTCAGCGCCCGCCTCCATCGCTCCATCGAGCGCAGTCTGCAGCGCGCTACGGCCCGCATAGGCTCCCTCGACGCGCGCCTTCACTCGCTTTCGCCCCTCGCCGTGCTCGACCGCGGCTATGCGCTGGTGCTCGCGGCCGATGGCTCTGTGGTCCGTTCGATCGCCCAGCTCACGCAAGGTGAAGCGCTCACAACGCGCCTGGCCGACGGAACATTCAACAGCCAGGTCAAAGCCATCTCCGCAAAAAACGACACCGCAAAGTGAGTAGAAATTGGCACAATAATTCGTGAGACACGACAAAATCACTCCTTGTGTGTCTCTAAGGTATGCTTGTTGTGGGCCTATTGTTCGCGAACCGATCAACCGATCTCGCGAACCGTTCAACCCACGAAGCGCATATCCTTCGGGTTGTTGAAGAATCGAGATCATGACCACAACCACTGCTGCCCGCAAGCTTTTTGGCACTGATGGAATCCGCGCAGTAGCCGGCGAGCCTCCACTTGACCCAACGACAATTTTCGCTGTCGGCCTGGCCCTCGCTCACTCCCTGAAAGACTCCGCCACACACCCCGCCATCATTCTTGGCCGTGACACGCGCGAGTCCAGCCCATGGATAGCTGCCACCCTGGCCGCAGGGCTGCGCAGTGCGGGTGCGCGTGTTGAAAGTGCCGGCATTGTGCCCACACCGGCCGTCGCCTTTCTCGCCCGGACCAATGGATTTCATGCCGGCGTGGTCATCTCCGCCTCCCATAATCCATGGCGCGACAACGGCATCAAGCTCTTCGGTTCAGACGGCTCCAAACTTGCCGATTCTGTTGAACTAGCCATGGAAGAGGAAATCCTTTTTCATGCCGCGCAAAAACTCGCTCCCGACTCGACGTCTCTTGAGCCACTTGAGGACAACTCCGAGTTTCAGTCGCACTATATCCAGTTCCTCCTCGATTGCGTTCCGGGCCTGAAGCTTGACGGCCTCAACATCGTGGCCGATTGCGCCAATGGTGCCGCCGCAGCCGTAGCACCTGAGCTGTTCGCGCGCCTGGGCGGCCGCGTCACTCTGCTCAACATTCATCCCGACGGCCACAACATCAACGATGCATGCGGTGCCCTTTATCCCAACTATGTGGCGCAGGAAGTCCTTAACCATAAGGCGTCCATTGGCCTCACGTTCGACGGCGATGCGGATCGTTGCATGTTGGCTGGCTCCAGAAACAACGTCCTCAATGGCGACGCAATTCTGCTGGCCGTTGCGCGCGACTTGAAGACCCGCGGACTGCTCACCGGCGATCTGGTTGTTGCCACCACCATGTCCAACATGGGGCTTGAGGCTGCACTCAAGCGCTCCGGCATCAGCATGCTTCGCGCCCCGGTCGGCGATCGTTACGTCCTCGAGCAGATGCTCAAACACGATGCCGCGCTCGGCGGCGAACAGTCCGGCCACATCCTTATGCCGCACCTCGCCACCACTGGCGATGGACTATTGACTGCGCTCGTCGTCCTAGACCTCATCGCCCGCACAGGCCAATCGATCGACGAACTCACTGCCGACCTGAAGGTCTTTCCACAGGTGATCGTCAATGTCAGGGTGCGCGAAAAACGCCCCCTTGAATCCATCCCCGCCGTCGCCGCCGCCATCAATGCAGCCGAAAGGGATTTGAAAGACTCAGGTCGCGTGGTCATTCGCTACTCAGGGACCGAAACCCTGGCCCGCGTCATGATCGAAGCTGAATCCGAATCCGCAATGCAGCACCATGCGCAAGCCATCGCCGACGCCATCCGCCACGAGTTGGGCGTATAGTCTGGAATTCCTGCCCTCTTGTGCGAAGCACAGCGTCTTCAAAAGACCCGCTTGTGTTCCCACTCATGTGAGCCAAATCACACCCGAATTCATCCGTGTTCCCTACTCTTGAATCAGTACGGAACCCACCATGGCAAGTGCCCCTCAACTCGTCTCTCCCGCAAAAAAGAAAATTATCCGCAGAACGTCGCCGGACCGCTCCCAACTCACTCGCAAAATCGTCCAGATCCTGTTCGCCGTGCTCAATCTCTGGTTGGGCGTCCAATTCTTTCTCTGGGTCCGCTCCTTCGAGAGCCCTGCCAATCTCCAGATCTCTCGCCCTCCAGGAGTTGAAGGCTGGCTTCCAATCGCCGGGCTGATGAACTTCAAGTACCTCATCGCCTCCGGCCGCATTCCCACCATCCATCCCGCTGCCCTGTTCCTCTTCATGGCATTTCTGCTGATGAGCATAGTGCTCAAAAAGACCTTCTGTTCCTGGCTCTGCCCAGTCGGAACGCTTTCTGAATTCCTCTGGAAACTTGGCAGAAAAATCTTCCGACGCAACTTCCGCCTGCCCCAATGGCTGGATCTCCCACTGCGTGGCATCAAATACCTGCTGCTCGCCTTCTTTGCCTTCATCATCGGTTCCATGTCCGCAGACGCGCTCGACGAATTCATGCACGCCCCTGACACCCTTGTCGCCGACGTCAAGATGCTGAATTTCTTTCTGAATATGAGCCTGACCGCAGCCGTCATTATTGCCGTGCTGGTTCTACTCTCCATCGTGGTGCAGAATTTTTGGTGCCGCTATCTCTGCCCTTACGGCGCGTTGATGGGCCTCGTTTCCTTGCTCAGCCCGCTTAAAATTCGCCGCGACCCAGATGCCTGCATCGACTGCGGAAAATGCGCTCGTGCCTGTCCCTCGAATCTACCTGTTGACCGGCTTGTGCACGTCCGCAGCGCGGAGTGCACCGCTTGCATGGCCTGTGTGGCATCCTGCTCCGTGCAGAACGCATTGCAATTCTCGCTGCCTCCGTGGCGCAATTCCTCTCGTTCAAATCGCTGGGTCCGGCGTACAGCATCCCCCCTTGTCGTTGCCGTGATTTTAGCCTGCATCTTCTTCGGCTTCACCGCGTATGCCAAGGCATCGGGTCACTGGCAAACCAACTTGCCACACTCGGTCTATATGGATCTCCTCCCCGACGCGAACCACCTATCCCATCCACGCTATTGAACGTCACGCGCCAGTAAACAAAGGCTTCTGCCCTCCTACCAGTTATGATGGAAAGTTGGCAGCCTGCTCCCGGACTACCCATCCCGCAAGTGCGCTCACCCAGCCAGGAAACCAATCAGATGACACCAGGAAAACCACCAAGAGTCGAGCTGTTTGAAACCAGTCTGCGCGACGGAATGCAGCAGCCCAATATCGATATCTCGGTGCCCAGCGCCGTCAGCCTTCTGCAGCGCATGTCCGCGTTTGGCGTCCACTATGCGGAGATAGGTTTCGCCGGCGCAACGCAATTTGTTTCCGACCTGACCACCGCGCTCAACTCGGCAGACACAGGCACAATGAAGCTGGCTTTGTTCGGCAGAACACGAGGTCGCGGCGCCAGCGTTCAGCAATGGCCCGACGTGCAATTCATCGTTGCCCGCAAGGGGCACATCTCCGTCGCCGTTCTCGTCCTCAAATCGAGACTGCTGGATGTCATCAAGTCCCTCGAAACCACGCCGGAAGAGAACCTCTTGATGGCATATGAAACTGTTGCTTGCCTCCAGGACCACGGCCTTGAAGTCATCGTTGACTTTGAGCACGCCATGGACGCCAACTGCGGCCGTCGCGAAAATGGCAACCTCTGCGACCCCGATTTCAACCAGCGCAGCCACGATTACTTCCATCAATTAACCGCGCAGTGCGCAAGTCAGAAAGTGAGTCGAATCGTTATCTGCGACACCACTGGCGGCGCTAATCCAGAGGAAGTTACCCAGGTTATCAGCGGACTCACGCAGACTTATCCAGAAATTGGCATCGGATTTCATGGCCACACCGACCGCGGCCTCGGCATCGCCAACACCCGCGCTGCCATTCTTGCTGGAGCCATCCAGGTGCAGGGCACGCTACTAGGCACCGGCGAGCGCTGTGGCAACGTCAATCTCACCACCGTCATCGGTAGCATGCAACTTAGAGGCGAGGCTGAATTTGTAACTCCAGACGCGCTACCTGGACTTACCGGTCTTGCCCATTCCGCCTGTGCAGCTTTCTCGCTCGAAGTCCCGCACGGCGCACCTATCATAGGCACGGGAGCTTTCGGCACATGGGCCGGAATGCACGGCAGCAGCGAACGCAAAAACCCTGGCGCCTACTTATGGTGCGATCCCGCATTGGTCGGCGCAAACCCGGTCATCGGCGTCAATGCGCAGTCCGGCAAAGCAAACATTATTCTGCTCTCGGAGACGCTCGGCAATCCGCTCGATTCCGCACAGGCACAAACATTTATTGACGCCAACCAGGCCATGATTGAAGGCGGCGGATTCACGGCCAGCGACGTATCTTTCCGCCTCGCCTGCATGAAGGTTCTCGGCACGCTGCCCGACCGCTTCAACGTAAAAAGCTGGCGCGTCATCGACGAATCCGACGAGACCAGGAACCGCTACGTGCAGGCATCCATGTTGCTCTCAGTCGGTGGCTCCAATGTAACAACGACGCGAGCCGAAGGCGCAGGCCCCGTCGATGCACTCACCAAAGCCATGCGCCAAGAGTTGGAAAAGTGGTATCCAGCTGTCGCAAAAATGCACCTCGGCCGCTTCAGCGTTACAGCCATCGACGTATCCGCCCACGATACGGCCGCCCACGTCCGCGTAACTTTAAGCTTCCATGCCGACGGCCACGAACCCTGGACCACCGCCGGAGTCAGCAGCGATCTGAATCAGGCCGCTCTGATGGCCATCATTGACGGCTTCCAATTCTGGCTCCAGAAAACCGCCAACTGACGGGCCTTCATCCCAAGTCACTAACCCCTAAACACTAATTACTAATCACTGCTCTAAAGATCCCGCCAGTTTTCTCCGAATGCCAGATCAGCCACCAGAGGGACGTTCAGCTTCACCACGCCTTCCATCTCCGACTTCACCAGCGCTGTAATCTCGTTAGTTTCATCCGCAGGAACCTCGAACAACAGCTCATCGTGCACTTGAAGCACCATGCGCGTCTTGAGTTTCCGCAAAGTAAGCTCATGATCGATAGCAATCATCGCCAGCTTGATCAGGTCAGCCGCAGTCCCTTGCAGCGGCGTGTTGACGGCCGTCCTTTCAGCAAAACCCCGCTGGTTCGGATTGCGGCTTTCAATATCTGGAATGGGCCGTACCCGCCCGAACAAAGTGCGCACCGAACCATCCTTCCGCGTCTGTTCCAAGGTCTTCTCGATGAAGGCTTTAACTCCTTGGTAGCGTGCAAAATACCGCTCAATGTAGTCGCGAGCCTCGGCTTGTGGAATCCCTAACTGCGCAGCCAGGCCAAAAGCGGAAATCCCGTAGACGATGCCAAAATTCACAGCTTTCGCCCGTCCCCGCGTCTCCTTGTCCATGGATTCGATAGGGACACCGAACACCTCGCTGGCAGTAAGCGTATGAATATCAATGTCTTCGGCGTAAGCCTTCACCAGCAGAGGGTCCTGGCTAAAGTGCGCCAGCAGCCGAAGTTCAATTTGCGAATAGTCCGCAGAAAGCAGTTGCGTCCCCGGCGATGCTGTGAACGCAGCACGAATCTCCCTACCCAGCTCTGATCGAATCGGAATATTCTGCAGATTTGGATTGACCGACGAGAGCCGCCCCGTCGCCGTTGCCGCCGCCTGAAAAGTCGTATGCACTCGCGAGTCAGCATCCGCCAGCAGCGGTAAAGCGTCTATATAGTTCGACTTGAGCTTGGACAGGTGCCGATATTCCAGCACCAGCCGCGGAACCTCATGCTGCGAAGCCAACGCTTCCAGCACGTCCTGAGCTGTGGAAATCGCCTTGCTTTTGCCTCGGCTGGCTGGTGCGGGCAAGCCGAGTTGGACAAACAACACCTCTCCCAACTGCTTAGGCGAATTGACGTTGAACCGCCGCCCGGCAAGCTCGAAGATGCGCTCCCCAACGCGCTCCAATTCCAAGCTAAACCTTTTGGAAAGAACGTCCAATGCGGTCTTGTCGATGCGCACTCCGGCCCGTTCCATGGAAAAGAGAACCGGCGCCAAGGGCAAATCGATCTCCTGATAGACCTTCGCCACCTCAGCCTTTTCCACTTCCGCCCGCAGCGCCGGCACCAGCGCATGAATTGCCGCAGCAGCAGCGGGGAGTGAGGAAGGAGCAGGCTGCCCGTGTCGTGCCGCTACATCCGCCAGCGTCTGCGTCGCATGGGTCGGATTCAGTGCATAAGAAAGCAGCATGGTGTCTTCGACAGCGCCATGCAGCGCAACCCCCTGCCCATTCAGTACATGCAACGCCAACTTCCAGTCATGCAAATACTTAGGTACCGCTGCGTCTTCCAGCATTTCGCGTAAGAAAGGCGTAAGACAAAGGCGTAAAGCCTTTCCGGCCTCCGCGCACACCCCAATATTGAAGCTGGCCTGCTTATCTGCCGCTTCCGCCACTTCAAGCAGCGACATGGTCTGCGGCACTTCCTCCGACTCATCGGTCGGAGCCGCAGGAGAAGCCGCGTCCAGCGAAAGAGCAAAACCGTGCTCCTTCGCGGATGCGTAAAAGGCTGCTGCCTGTTCAGCGCTGGGTTCGTCGATCAGCTAAACCGAAGCAACGCCTTCCGCAGGAGAAAGCTCCCGCAGCATCGACGTAAACTCAAGCTCGGTATAGAGTTCGCGGCAGGCCTCAATGTCCGGGTCCTGCGTTTGCATAGCCGCCAAATCCAGCGGCAGCGGGACATGGCAATCAATCGTGACTAACTCTTTGGAAAGCAACGCTGCATCGCGGTTGAGCAGAAGGGATTCCCCGATTTTGCCTCCGACTTCGGCAGCACGGTCGAGAACTGATTCGACGCTGCCGAATTGGAGAATCAGCTTTACGCTGCCTTTGTCGCCGATGCCGGGAACTCCAGGGATGTTGTCGACAGCATCCCCACGGAGCGCCATCACATCGACCACCTTTTCCGGCGGAACCCCAAGAACT
>Ga0302278_10006429_pt1 | contig 11216 bp, 7 predicted proteins | sample III_Bog_N3_2_FD_194543 | JGI IMG/M metagenome (GOLD analysis project Ga0302278, IMG submission 194543) | Peat permafrost microbial communities from Stordalen Mire near Abisko, Sweden - III_Bog_N3_2 | ecosystem: Environmental > Terrestrial > Soil > Wetlands > Peat | place: Sweden: Abisko... | reverse complement strand
GATTCCGCTCGAGCGGCTGCTGATCCATCCACACCAGCGCGGCTTTCAGGCCCTTGGTTACCGTTGCTGGCGTATGCGAAGACACAATCAGATCGCCGCGGCTGATATCCAGTTCGCGGTCGAGCACCAGGGTTACGGACAAAGGCGCAGTTGCCTCGGCGAGATCACCATCAAAGGTCACAATGCGTTCTACCGCGGCGCTGCGACCAGAAGGTAATATGGTGATTTCGTCGCCTGGACGAACCGTCCCGGAGGCGACTTGCCCGGCAAAGCCGCGAAATGCAGCATCCGGACGGACTACGCGCTGCACCGGAAATCTAAATGGTTCTGTCCGCGTGTCTACTGAGGAGGGCAGGCTCTCAAGCAAACCGAGCAGCGAAGGCCCCTGGTACCACGGCATCGCCTTCGAGACGTGAACGATGTTGTCTCCCTTGAGCGCACTGACCGGAACAAAGATCGCATCCACGGGATTGCCGGTGTCAGCCGCAATCTCATCGAGGACCGCACTGAAGTCGCGTTCAATAGCGCGAAACACGCTCTGGCTGTAATCGACCAGGTCCATCTTGTTGACGGCCACCAGCACATGCCGTACGCGCAGCAGAGATGCGATGTACGCATGGCGTCGCGACTGAATAAGCACGCCCTTTGCGGCATCGATCAGCACCACTGCCGCGTCCGCGGTCGACGCTCCAGTGGCCATGTTGCGCGTGTATTGCTCGTGTCCGGGCGTGTCCGCGATGATGAATTTGCGACTCGCCGTGGAGAAATAGCGGTAGGCCACATCGATGGTGATGCCTTGCTCGCGTTCGGCCCGCAACCCGTCCGTCAGCAGCGCAAAATCGATCTGACCGGGAGCCGTGGTTCCCTTCCCCTCAATCGATCGCACCTGGTCTTCATACACGCTCTGCGTGTCATAAAGCAGCCGTCCAATCAAGGTTGACTTGCCGTCATCCACACTGCCAGCCGTTGAGAAGCGCAGCAGATCCTTCTCTCGCTCATGGCGGAGAAACTCGTCGATGGAAAAACCTGGAACCGTGAGAGCGCCCATTTAGAAATAGCCCTCCCGCTTCTTGATTTCCATTGAGCCGTCCTGATCGTGATCGATGACGCGATTGGCCCGCTCAGAGGAACGAAACGAAATAAGCTCCGCAATGATTTCTGGAATCGTCTCCGCATCAGAACGGATAGCGCCTGTGCATGGGCTGCATCCGAGCGAGCGCAGCCGCGACTTGACCATTTGCGGCTTCTCGCCGGGCAGAATCACAAACGCCTGCTCGGTAGGAATCAGCGCGGCCGGACCCGAACTACTGGGACGCACCACCATGGGCCGCTCTTTAGCAAAATACAAATCCACAATCGGGATCTTCTCTTCGTGGATGTATTGCCACACGTCGATCTCGGTCCAGTTCGAGAGCGGGAAGACGCGGATGCTTTCGCCAGGATGGATGCGCGCGTTGTACAGACTCCAAAGTTCGGGGCGCTGGTTCTTCGGGTCCCACTGTCCGGCGCCGTCGCGGAACGAATAGATACGCTCCTTGGCCCGCGATTTTTCTTCATCGCGGCGCGCGCCGCCGAATGCCGCATTGAAGTTGTAGTGCTTCAGCGCATCCAGCAGGGCCTGCGTCTTGAGCAAGCCGCAGCAGCGTTTGGTATCCAGCGCAACCGGGTTGGTGCCGGCGGCAATCGCGTGTTCATTGCGCCACACATGCAGCGTGGCACCGACTTCGCGAGCCATGTTGTCGCGAAACGTGAGCATCTCCTCAAACTTGAATCCCGTATCGATGTGCAGGAGCGGAAACGGAATCGGTCCCGGATAAAACGCTTTCTGCGCCAGTCGTAGCATCACCGAGGAATCCTTGCCGATGGAATAGAGCATTACAGGGCGCTCAAACTCCGAGGCCACCTCGCGCAGAATATGGATGCTCTCGGCTTCCAGCAGTCGCAAATGGCCCAGGTGACCGGAGCCTCGCGAAACGGAGGAACTGGCTATGGTCTGGGGTGACGGGGTTTCGTTTTCGACGACCTGCATGGCTGACCTCTCAGGGGATTTGCTGAAGGCCGGCACAAGGCGACGACGTACCCGGCTGTTCAGCTACGGGTGCGTTTTCTCAATCTTGCGTGGAAAGGGATCGGAGATTAGCGAGGACACCCGTCGAATATGTTCGACAGGCAACAACAGGAGCGGCTGTGGGAAGCGCGGTTCATGTGCTCCCTAATAGTAACAAGAATCCGGCTGGCGTCAAAATGCGATCCGAAGCGCCGCTGAGGACATTGCCGGCAGTCCAAATGCAGGCACCCTCCCCCAGCCGTATACAATCCCACTATCCGGAGTGATGCCCCAGCAGATGCCCCTGAAAGACAAGCAAAACAGAGCTGCAGCAGGATCCGTGTCCTCGGCCCCCGCCGAATCTGCGCCTGCCCATGACGGCTTTTCGTTGATTTCCAACCAAAAGCTGCTCGAGCTTTATGCCACGATGCTGAAGTGCCGCCTGCTGGACGAGCGCATCCGGGTTGAGCACGCCCGCCTGGCGAAGTCAGAGGACGGAATTCGGCACATCCCGCTCCCCGCGAAAGGCCGCGAAGCAGCCTTGGTGGGGGTGCTGATTGACATGATGGCCGACGATACGCTCTCTGCCCCCGCTTTGGATCTTCTTCCGCAGTTTGTGAAAGGTACGCCGCTGGTTAACCTTCTCCGGCTCCTGCGCCAGCCAATCGCATCTTCATTTCAAGCAGGGCCTTCCAAGAGCGGCGCCGCGTCGGCCGTAGCCGCAAACCGGGCAAAAGCCAACAAGAGAATCGGCGTAGTTCTCTCAGGGGCGGCAGAGCAAGCTTCATGGACGGATGCGCTGCGGGCTGCGTCGCTCCATCATCTCCCCAATATCTTTGTGAGTTGGAAGCCCCGGAAGATACCGGCCCTGAACATTCCGGTCATGACCGTAGACGCGTGCGATGTGGTCGCCGTCTATCGAGTGGCTTCGGAGTCGATCGCCCACGCGCGGCAGGGCTTTGGGCCAACATTGATTGAGTGCCGGCAATGGGACGGTCCGGGCGCAACTCGCAGTCCAATCTTGAACATGGAGAAGTACCTCGATCGCAAAGGGTTGTTCAATAAGGCAACGAAGGCCGAAATCGCAACTGGATTCGGTGTGGAGTTGGACGCCGCCGTCGCAGAGGCGCTGATTCTTCCCCGAATATAGCCCCAGTCACTCGGACTCGTCGAATAGAGTCCGAGTGATAAAGTGGGGACATGAAGGTGCGCCGAGTTCCCGTTAAAGTCTCTGCTATCTGCAATGCAGTTCTCTGTGCGGGTTTCTTGATCGCAGTTCTCGCCAGCACCAAATCTCTGGCAGCAGAAGAGCCTGGCGCGGCTTCGGGCGCGGCTACGGGCGCGATTCTTGGGGCGGCCATGGGGGCGCAGGTTACCGCCAGCCCCGTGTCCGGCTGCAATCCTTCGCAACTCGATTCCCCATATATTCCGGTTGACAGTTGGGTCTATCCGGCCGTCCTTCGGCTTTATTCTCTCGGTTATATCGATACCGTTTTTCTCGGGATGCGCCCATGGACACGTTCAGGCATCGAGCACATGCTGGAACAGGCAAGTGCCCGCATAGAGGACGCTGATGGCGGCCCCGCAGACGACGAGGCACAAGGGATTTATGAGGCGCTGATGCACGAGCTGCGGAGCGATATCCAAGGCCCCTGCGGTCAACATGAAGGGAACACACGCTTCGAATCGGTTTATTCCGTCATGCGCGGGATTAGCGGGACGCCCCTCCGCGACAGCTTTCACCTGGGTTCCACCCTTGTTAACGACTATGGCCGCCCTTATGCAAACGGATTCAATAACTACTCCGGCGCTAGCGGGTACGCGTCCGCAGGCAGGTTTCTGATCTACGCGCGCGGCGAATTCCAGGGCGCACCTTCAGCCGCAGGCTATTCCGCAACGCTGACCCAGGCACTGGCCGCACTCGATGACACCACCGACTATTTCACCAACCCCTGTGCTCAATTCGGTACCGCATGTACCACAATGCCGCTCAACTTGCAGAGCACAATTCCTAATGGACCGGTCGCTTCAGCCGCGCAGGGGCGCGTCATGGAAGCATACGTCTCGGCGAAGTTCCTCAGCCACGAAATCTCTTTCGGCAAGCAGGATGATTGGCTCGGACCTGGTTTGGGCGGCGGCATGGCTTATTCCAACAACGCCGAAAATATCTATTCGTTCCGCATCAATCGAGTCGATCCCCTGAATATCCCGTTTGTTTCCAGAATCACCGGGCCTTTCCGCTACGAGTTCCTGGCCGGCCCGCTGAAGGGCCACTCGTTTCCATTTGATCCCTGGGTACATGTTGAGAAAGTCAGTTTTCGACCCACAGAGAATGTCGAATTGGGATTCCAACGCACTGTGATCTGGGGCGGCAAAGATCACGAGCCCATCAACATTCACTCCTTCCTCAAAAGCTTCTTCAGTCTTTCCGCGCCTTCTGGCGCAATCAAATTCAGCTCTCAGGATCCCGGCGCCCGCTTTGGGGCCTTCGACTTTTCTTACCGCCTTCCGTTTGTCCGCAAGTGGCTCACGCTCTATTGCGACTCGGAAGTGCACGACGATGTTTCCCCTGTGGATGCGCCACGTCGCGCTTCGTGGCGACCAGGCCTCTATCTCTCCCACGTGCCGGGAGTTCCAAAGCTGGATGTGCGTGTGGAAGGCGTCTCTACTGACCCGCCGATTTCTCGCAGTGTGAATGGCGCATTCATGTACTATGAGGGCGTCCAGCGGCAGGGCTACACCAATAACGGACAACTGTTCGGCGACTGGATCGGCCGCGAAGACAAAGGCGGTCAGGCATGGATCACCTATCACCTGAGCGGCAACGAATGGATTCAGATGAGCACGCGCGACCAGAAAGCAGCCAAGGACTTTATTGAAGTCCCGGCCACGTCGACCAGCCCTGCAGTCGAATACGGAACCACCCTCAACGACATCGACTTCCAGGTGGTGAAGCGCATTGGCAAAGACTTTGAGGTCAATGGCGGCTTTGCCTATGAGCACTACAAGGCTCCAATTTACCTTCCAGGCCCGCAGACGGTTACGACCACGAACATCCAGCTCACCTGGTTTCCAAACAGAAAGATCAGCTTCTAGCGCATGATTGCAAATGATCTCCGGTGGATGGGTTCCACCGCATGGGGAAATTGTCGATGAGAATTCGAATCTTCAGCGTGCTTTGCTTGGCCATGCTGCTGGCCGGCACGCTTATGGCGCAGGATATTGCAGGTACATGGCAGGGAACGTTCCACCTTGATTCAGATGCGCGCCGGATGGTGCTCCAGATTGCGAAGAACGATAAAGGCGCTTGGGCGGTCCCAGATTTCCATGTCGAATTCGTCCACGATGATTTGCACGTCGACTCTGTAGTTTTGAATGGCTCCGATTTGAAATTCAGTCTTGCAGGGGGGACCGGAGAATACATCGGCAAATTGAGCTCCGATGGAAAGTCCATTCAAGGTACGTGGACATTCGCGCACCAATCAATGCCGCTCGGGTTGCGACGCACAACCAATGACGCAGCCTGGCACGGTCCATATCAGTATCAATACCATTTGAAAAGCGTCACCTATTCCCGTCCCTCGGCCGCCGAGAACAAGATCCCCTTCAATCCGCAATTGGCGGTTGACTACATGGAGCAAGGGGCCCTGGCATGGACGAATGACTGGAAGTGCGTGGCCTGCCACACCAATGGCTCGTACATGGTGGTGCGGCCTTTGCTTACTCCGCAACTTGGACAACCGCAAAAGGAGTTGCGCGATTTCTTTGTAGCCACGCTTCGCGAAGAACAGGCTACCGACCCAGCAGATTTGCGTCCTGAATTGGATTCAACGCAGGAAGTGTATGTGGCGGCAGGACTGGCGATCTGGGATGCGAATGTGACGCATCGCTTGTCGCCGGAGACGGCTGAAGCACTCGACATGATGTTCAGGCTGCAGCGCGCCGACGGGACCTGGACCATCAGTGACGATAACAATCCACCGCTTGAGTCCAAAGGCTATCAGTTGGCAACCGTGGCGGCACGAGCCGTGGGCAATGCGCCGGGATGGTTGGCGCAACAACGCGGCACGCCGATTGAAGCCAAGATCCAGCTGCTTGAAAAGCTACTCCGCGCAGAAAACAATACACAGGGCGATTATGATCGTGCGGACTTGCTATGGGCATCGACGGAACTTCCGGGGCTGCTGAGCGATGAGCGCAAGAAGGAATTGATCCAGATGATACTGGACCATCAAAGACTCGACGGCGGATGGTCGATCAGGACATTTGCCAAACCTGAGGAGTGGGGCAAAGGCAATCGAGCTGAGAAACTGCAAGCGGAACTTGAATTGGCCAATCCCGCGAGCGACGGCCACATGACAGGCCTGGCTATCATAGCTCTGCGCAAGGCCGGTGTTCCAGCGAGTGATCCTCGCATTCAGCGCGGGGTTTCGTGGCTGCTGTCCAACCAGCGCGCTTCCGGCAGATGGTATACGCGGTCACTGAATCGCGACGGCTGGCAGTTCATTACCTACAGCGGAACGGCTTACCCATTGCTTGCGTTGGCGATGTGCGATGCGTTGCAGGGGCGCGCTTCGATTGCGTCCGCCAGCGGGAAATAGCCTTGGTCCTAACCCTTTGCAATTACTTCGCCCGCGGATGTGTCCGGTCGTAGACCTGCGTCAACTGCGAGGTTGTGAGTTGCGTATAGCGCTGCGTAGTGGAAAGCCGCTCATGCCCCAGCAACTCCTGAATAGCTCGCAAATCTGCGCCCTCTTCCAGCAAGTGTGTACCAAACGCGTGACGAAGCGTATGCGGGTGCACGTCTGCGGATAGACCACGCAGAATCGCGATGCGCTTCACGATCCTTCCCACGCTCCGAACGGTTAGCCGCGCTTCGCCGCCGGGCTCGCCCAGACCGCGTAGCTGCAAATTCAGAAACAATGCCGGCGTCGCGTTTCCTTTTGCCTTACCGCCCGCAGCCAGCCGCGCAGTCCGTTCGGCAATGTAGACACGGAGCGCTTGAGCGGCCGCATCGCCAAGGGGCACATAGCGCTGCTTCTGCCCCTTGCCTCGAACCAGGACTGCTTCGTTGGCCCAGTAAATATCTTTGAGGTTCAGCCCGGTCAACTCGGCGTTGCGGATGCCGCAGCCGTAAAGCATTTCAAGGATGGCCCTGTCGCGCGCAGGCCAGCTTGCGGCGTCTTCGTCCACCGAGTCCACCACACGATTCATCTCCTCAATGGAGGGAACACGCGGCAGATGTTTGGGCAGGCGCGGCGTTGCAACCAGCGACGCGACGTTCTTGTCCACATAGCCTGCGCGCGCCAGCCACTTGAACCAGCTCCGAATCGAAGCGAGGGCGCGGGCGGCTGAGGCCTTGGAGAGACCGCGCTCGTAGAGTGTGCCTAGATACGCACGGATTTGTGTGTGTTCGATCGCCTCTACGGATTTGTCGCTGCCGTAGCGTTGCGTGACGAAATCGGCAAAGCCCTGCAGTTCGCGCCGATATGCGCGCAGCGTGTGCGTGGATGCGCGGCGCTCATTTGCGAGCACCCCCAGATAGTCATCAACCAGGGAAGTTAGTGACGGAGCAATCGCAAAGACAACCGAGTCGCTCATCGCTCCTCCTCAACCGGAATTGTGGCAATATTAGACGCCGGGTTCAAGCCGGAATCCGGGATAGTTCGCTTTCCACGGGGATGATGCATTTGATGCACAGTCTTTAACCGGCCCAATGCCAGGTGCGTATAGACCTGTGTTGTGGAGATGTCGGCGTGGCCGAGGATCAGTTGCACGCTGCGCAGATCGGCGCCGTGTTCCACCATATGCGTTGCGCAACTGTGGCGCAGCCGGTGCGGGCTTGCGTCGGGGTTCGCTTCCTTCACCAGGTGCCAGACCCATTGGCGCGTCAGGGGCATTCCACGCAGCGAGAGGAATAGCCGGGTTGCATCTTGGCGGGAACCATTGGACCTGCGCGACGAACTGATACGCGCCAGGGCCGGGCGACCCTCGCGCAGATATTTTTCCAGCGATTGAATGGCCGCGGAACCCAACGGCACAATGCGTTCCTTATCCCCTTTGCCGCGGACCTGCACGCGCCCGGCGTCCAGCGAAAGATCACCTGTGGATAGTGCTGTCACCTCAGAAACGCGCAGGCCTCCTGCGTACAGCAGCTCCAGAATCGCGCTATCGCGCAAAGCTATCGCTTGCGCCTGGGGATGCGACGCAGCCATGCCCGCGCGCTCAAGCATTTCCACCACTTCCCCCTCCGCCAGAGATTTCGGCAGCACCTTCCAGGCCTTGGGCGACTCGATGTTCACAGTGGGGTCGTGATGAGTACGGCGGTCCAGCAGCAGCCACCGGTAGAATCCGCGGAGACAGCTTAGCTTACGGGCCGACGAGCGAGAATCGATTCCATGGTTGCGCAAATGTTCAAGGAAAGCCGCCACATCCTGCTGTGCCGCCGTAACCAGCACGCCCTGTCGCCCCTCAATGAACTCGGCAAAGGACTTCAGGTCGTTGTCGTAGGCCTCGCAGGTCAGAGGCCGCAGACCCTTCTCCACCCGAAGGTAGTATTGGTAGTCCTTCAACAGCGGAAGATTGCGGGTGCTATCCACACTCCCGATTATCGGCGTCCGGCATCCATCCGCGGCATCGGCCACATCATGCTGAACCTCGTTTATCAGGAATCAACTTCATCAACAAAAGTTCAATTCAAATCGAAACCTTTGCTGGAAGTGGGCAACTGCACCTGGACAGACTGGTTATCCCGCGAGTGGAGCATCCTCCGTCGGCAGTTCCAATCAGAACAACTCAATCGCCGCATGGCTTACGGCGCTGCCGGAATCGCCTCCCATCACAGCAAGATGGGTGGCCGTCTGGCTGGCCATTTTGTAGCTGCTGAGATGAGCCTCCAGCAATCCTTTGAAAGTAGTCTCGAATAGGCCATCCCAGCCTGGACGATCCGGCCTTTCTGCCAGCCGCAACAAGTGGTCGCGCATTTCCACCAGTGCTTGCTGCACGTGTTCCATTCTCTGGCGCATGACATCCTGAAACTGGATGTGCCCTAGCGCTTCCGACAGACGGACCACATTCTCCGCATAGTTCGCATCGACTTCAGTGATCACTTCCAGCAGCAACTGGCTGTTTTTGCAGAACTCCGTCTGCATTTCACCTAGCTCGGCGGTCACGTGACTCATCGCTTCGCCAGCCACATGCTGTTCGAGCGAAGTGCGGGCCTGTGCCATCTCATCGTCCACTCTTTTGCAGGTAGCATGGATTTTTGCGGCAATGTCGGCAGCAGCCTGCGTAGAGAGCACGGCAAGCTTTCTGACCTCGGAAGCTACTACGGAAAATCCCCGGCCAGCGCTTCCAGCCCGCGCTGCCTCAATTTCGGCATTCAGAGCAAGCAGGCTCGTCTGCTGGGCGATGGAAGTAATGGTCTTGATCAGTGGTGTCAGCGCGCGGACTTCGCCAGCCAGCCCTTGAATGCGCTCGAAATTATTTCTGAACTCCTCGGTCTGAGATTCCAGCTGCATTTGAATTGCGCCAATGATCCCCCGGTTATTCTCGATTCGAACCTGAGTGTTTTCTGTAAGCGCTCCGGCGCTCTTTACAGAGCTTGCAATACGCTCCCTCTGTCTGCCGGCCTTCACATTGAGGGTATCGACCTGCTCGATGACCAAAACAACCTCACGCTCCGATTCTGCCAATGAGTCACCGATCTGGTCGTGCATTACGTCGATGTAGGGCTTTGAGTCCTTGATGTCCGCGTCAACTGCTTTGCGGGCGGCGAGTTCTCGCGAAACTTCATCGAAGTTGAGTTCGCCGAACGCCCACATGTCGGAGACGGCGCTGCGGGCCATTGTCCAGTTCCACCAATCCACCAACAGCATCGGTACGAACGTGAGAACTACCTGCACCGCGATGATGCGGATCCAATCGGCGAGAAGGATCTGGCCAAGCAGGGTGTACAAGCATGCAAGGAAGGAAGCATTGCAAAGGAGTGCAAACGTAACTTGCAGAATGATTCTCTTTTTGATGCGGCGTAGCCGTAAATCCCGGTCAACCATTGCCTATGCTCCCCCATCCCGCTTGACTGGGCGGTACAGCTAGTTCATCGTCACAATTCGACCAAGGGTTAGCGGCACACCAGGGCATTGAGACCTTACTTCGCGCGGAACGGCCTGGCGGACGCGATGCCCATGCCCTGCGGCTACCATCATTTTGTATGTACAGAATCATTCGCATCGATTGCATTCTTGAGGAGACTGAATTGAATCTCCAATTCGTCCATGCAGTTAACCACGTAGAGCCAATCCCCGGCATCGGCGGCCTTTTCCATCTGCGTCGCAACTTTTCGAAGAGATTCGCCGCCGACGTTTGCGGAAGCTCCTCGAATGCTGTGGGCTTGTCGCGCAATGTCAGCATGATCCCCACGATTCACTAGCTCCTTCAAGGCCTTGACCTGGTGTGGGACGTCCGCCAGGAAAGTATCGAAAACAAGTTTCACCAGTTCGTTGTCCCCCTCCAGGCGGGACAACACGCTTGCCAGATCAAATATTTTCGTCTCGTCCTCCTTTGTTTTAGCCGGCAGGAGCCGGGGGAGCACAGCCTGGATCGAGGAAACTCCGCTGGGCAGCCACTTCTTGAGCGCTTCAAGCAACACGGTCTTCATAATCGGCTTTGACACAAAGTCGTTCATGCCGGCCGCAAGGCAATTCTGGCGGTCGCTCAGCATTGCGTTGGCGGTCAAGGCGATGATCGGGATATCGTGATCGAGGACCGCGGATTGGGGATTCCGAATCTGGCGTGAGGCCGCAATGCCGTCCATCACAGGCATGCGCATATCCATCAGCACCAGGTCGTACGGGACGGACTCCAGTGCGCTGATCGCCTCTGCTCCATTGGCCACCGCGTCTGCGCGCAGGCCAAACTTCCGCAGCATGCCCAGGGCCACCTCCCTGTTGGTGGAGTTATCCTCGGCGACCAGAATTCTCCCATTCAACCGAGACGTCGCGTGGATTTCCAATTGCGGCCGGACTCCTGGTTCTGCCAGCTCGAGGCTCCGCTCCAGTCGCACAGTGAACCAGAATTCCGATCCTTTGCCTTCCTCGCTCTTTACCCCGACTTCTCCACCCATCATCTCCACCAACTGCTTGCAGATGGCCAATCCGAGCCCCGTGCC
>Ga0302278_10006428_pt1 | contig 11217 bp, 9 predicted proteins | sample III_Bog_N3_2_FD_194543 | JGI IMG/M metagenome (GOLD analysis project Ga0302278, IMG submission 194543) | Peat permafrost microbial communities from Stordalen Mire near Abisko, Sweden - III_Bog_N3_2 | ecosystem: Environmental > Terrestrial > Soil > Wetlands > Peat | place: Sweden: Abisko... | reverse complement strand
GATGTAATACTGCTTCACATCGGCGATGCGCCACTTGACGAAGGAATCCACCATCACGTTTTTCTTTTCCGCCGTAATGAAACGCTCCGGTTCCTCGCTGTCCATGGTCAGAATACGCGAATCGAAATAGCGCACGTTCTGCACCAACGGTATCTTGAAATACAGGCCGGGCTCGGTCTTCACGCCCATCACTTCACCGAGCTGGAACACAATCGCGGTCTGGCGCTGATCCACCACAAACATGCTCAGACTGAACAGCACCAACAGGGCGACTGCTCCCACCAGAATATTACCGATATGGTTTTTCATTGGCGTGCCTCCCTGTCACGACCGCGCAAGCTATCCCGCCCACTCGGCGCGGCCAGATCAGGCGCCGCTACGACGGGTTGAGGTGCGACCTGTTCCGCGTTATTAGCCGACTTGCCCGCTGCCGATTGCATATCCGAACCCGGATTAGTGCTTTGAATCAGCTTATCCAGAGGCAAGTACAACAAGTTATTGCCACCGTTTTTCTGATCCACCAGCACCTTGCTGCTGCTACTCAAAATTTGCTGCATCATATCGATATACATGCGCTCGCGCGTCACGCCGGGAGCTTTCTCGTATTCCACCAGTATCTGTTTGAAGCGGCTGGCATCGCCTTCCGCATTCGCAATCACGCGCTGCTTATAGCCATCGGCTTCCTGCATCAGTCGCGCTGCCGCACCGTTGGCCTTGGGCACTACGTCATTGGCATAAGCCTGGCCTTCATTCTTCTGGCGCTCCCTGTCCTGCCCGGCTTTCACCGCATCGTCGAACGCCGCCTGCACCTGCTCTGGCGGCTGCGCATTCTGCATGGTGACCTTGCTCACCAAAATTCCCGACTTGTAGCGATCCAGAATATCCTGAATCAGTTTGGTCGTGGATGCCGCCACCTGCTCGCGACCTTCATACAGCACGAAGTCCATTTTGCTTTTGCCGACGATCTCGCGGATGGCAGTTTCCGCCGCTTGGCGCACGTTCTCGTCCGGCGCGCGGTTATTGAACAAATAATCGGCGGGATCTTTCAGGAAATACTGCACGGCGAACTGGATGTCGATGATATTCTCGTCGTCGGTCAGCATCAGTGATTCTTGCAGCATCTTGTTCTTGACGTTGTCGCGATAGCCGACCTCTACCGTCCTGACCTGGCTCAAGCTCACCACTTCAACAGTTTCGATGGGGAAAGGCCAATGCCAACGCGGCCCCGCCTGGGTAGCTTCGAGGTACTTGCCAAAACGCAGCACCACGCCACGCTGACTGGCGTCGACAATATAGAAGCCGCTGCCGATCCAGATCAACGCAACCACCACCACGATCAGACCGATGCCGCCGCCCAATCCCTTACCTGACACACCTCCGCCACTGCCGCCCGGAGCGCCGCCTTTGCGCCCAAAAAGCGCCGCAATCTTATTATTGAGGTCGCGCAACACGGCTTCAAGGTCTGGCGGGCCGCCCGGGCCCCCGTTATTTTTATTACCCCATTGCGGGTCATTCAGTCCCATAAGTCCATCCTGCTGTCAGTGTGTCAGTTATCAAGGGGATGCCATTGCGGCGCTTGCGCACCTTGTGCATCCTGTGTCTGCGCATCGCGCACTTCTGCCAGCGCCGCGCGCAATTCATCCAGCCCCGCGCCGGTCTTGGCGCTCAAGAAAATGCGTGCAATTCTACCATATTCGTCGCGCTGAACGCCCGCAGGCGTGTCCTGCAAATCAATTTTATTGAACACCAGAACCTGTGGGATATGCTGTGCATCGATTTCCTGCAATACCTTATTCACTTCGGCAATTTGGTCAAACCGCTCGGAACTGTTCGCATCCACCACATGCAGCAACAAATCGGCCTGCGCCGTTTCTTCCAATGTACTGCGAAACGCCGCCACCAGACCATGCGGCAGATGGCGGATGAATCCGACCGTATCCGACAACACCACCTGCCCCGTGCCCTCGATAAATACCTTGCGCGAAGTCGTGTCCAGCGTGGCGAACAACTGATCCGCCACATATACATTGGCTTGGGTCAGCCGGTTGAACAAAGTGGATTTACCCGCGTTGGTGTAGCCGACGATGGACACCGACAACACATCGGAACGGTTGCGCGCACGGCGCTGCACTTGGCGATGGAGCTTGAGTTTTTTCAGCCGGTCATTCAACAACTGCACGCGCTTATCCAGCTTGCGTCGATCCAGTTCCAACTGTGTTTCACCCGGCCCGCGCGCGCCTACGGCGTATTTCTGCTGCCCCATGTCCTGATTCATCCCGACCAGGCGTGTGGAAAGATATTTCAGCTGCGCCAGCTCGACCTGCACCTTGCCTTCATGGCTTTGCGCGCGCAATGCAAAAATATCCAGAATCAACATGGTGCGGTCGATCACGCGGGTCTTGATCTTGGCGGTGAGATTGCGCATCTGCGCGGGGGACAGATCGTGATTAAAAATCACCAACGGAACTTCGTGCTGCTCGACGATAGCGGCAATCTCATCTACTTTGCCACTGCCCGCGAATAATGAAGCATCCGGACGCTGGCGCTTGCCCTCCACCAGCGCAATGGTGCGCACACCCGCGCTCTCTGCGAGCAAGCGTAACTCTTCCAGACTTTCTGCGTAATCCGGTGCGCCAAAATCGAGACTGACCAATACCGCCGTATTTTCAGCGGTTGTAGACTCGTACATTACTCGACGTCTAGCGGGATGGTCACAGAGCGTGCAGGGACGATAGTGGAAACGGCGTGCTTATAAACCATCTGAGTGACGGTGTTTTTCAGCAAGATCACATACTGGTCAAACGACTCGACCTGACCTTGCAATTTGATACCGTTCACCAGATAAATAGCGACCTGTTCCTTGCGCAACGTATTCAGGAACGGGTCTTGTAATTGTTGCCCTTTTATACTCATAATTTTTGCTCTTATTAGGTTGTGGCGGAGAGTCACTTTACTGGATTTCCTGCTTATGCGAAAGAGCATTCCGTTTATTCGGAACAGCCATATGGCATTCCAGCTTCCAGTAAGTTCCCAAATCCCACAAAACCGCGCCGCACCTAAAAATTACGAACGCCTCTGTTATCATCGCGCCATGCTTAATATCCAGAATCTGACTTACCTGCAAGGCGGCATCCCGCTGCTGCAGAATGTGAATTTGCAGGCGTATAGCGACCAGCGCATCGGCCTGGTCGGCAAAAACGGCTGCGGTAAATCCACCCTGTTTCGCCTGATACGCGGCGAAATCAAACCGGACGGCGGTGAAATCTCCATGCAATCGGGCAAGACCATCGCTTTTGTCGAACAGGAAATCGCCACCTCCGATCAGTCCGCGCTGGAATTCGTACTCGATGGCGATGCCGAGTTGCGCCTGCTGGAAAAGACGCTGGCACGTGAACAACATGATGCTGCCTGGTTTGAGGCCCAGCACCGCTACGAAGCCATCAATGGCTACGTCGCCCCAGCGCGCGCCGCACAACTATTAAACGGGCTGGGGTTTGCCAACGACACGCTGGAGCGCCCGGTCGCCAGCTTTTCCGGCGGCTGGCGCATGCGCCTGAATCTGGCGCGCGCACTGATGCACCGGGCCGATCTGCTGTTGCTGGACGAACCCACCAACCACCTCGACCTCGAAGCCATCCTCTGGCTCGAACAGTATCTGGCGCGCTACGCAGGCAGCATTTTGCTGGTCTCGCACGACCGCGAATTTCTCAATGCCTGCGTCAACCGCATCGCCCATGTCCACGACCTGACCATCGATTGTTATTCCGGTAACTACGACGACTTCGAACGCGCCCGCGCCGAACGCATCGCCCAGCAAAATCAAGCGTTCCAGACGCAGCAGGCGAAGATTGCACATCTGGAAGATTTCGTGCGCCGCTTCCGCGCCAAGGCGACCAAGGCCAAACAAGCGCAGAGCCGCGTCAAGGCGCTGGAGCGGCTCACGCGCATCGCCCCGGCCCATGTCGCAGACGGCCATTTCGAGCTGGAGATCGAAGCGCCGGAACGCGGCCCCGACCTGTTGCTGCGCGCCGATGAAATGGGCTTCAGCTATGGCGACAAAACCCTGTTCCGCCACATCAACCTCGTCCTGCGCGCAGGTGCGCGCATCGCCCTGCTCGGGCCGAATGGCGCAGGTAAATCTACCCTGATCAAATTGCTGGTAGGCGAACTCGCTCCGACTCAGGGCAAGCTGGAATTCACCCCCGACATCCGCATCGGTTACTTCGCCCAACACCAACTGGAAAACCTGGACAGCGCGGCGACGCCGCTGCGACACATGGAACGACTGGCTCCCAAGGAAACCACCTTGGCGTTGCGCACTTTTCTGGGCCGCTTCGGTCTGGCTGGAGACAGCGAAGACCGCCCGGTGGCAAGTTTCTCCGGTGGAGAAAAAAGCCGTCTGGCGCTCGCGCTGTTGGCGTGGCAGAAACCGCACCTGCTGCTGCTCGACGAACCCACCAACCATCTCGATCTGGACATGCGCGATGCGCTCACGCTGGCGCTGGAGGAATACACTGGCGCGGTGGTAATCGTGTCACATGACCGCAGCCTGATCCGCGCCGTGGCCGATGAATTGTGGCTGGTAGCGGACGGCGAAGCCAAGCTGTTCGATGGCGATCTGGAAGACTACAAAAGCTGGATCGAAACTCGCCGCCCGCGCGAAGCTGCAACTCAAACCCAGCCGGAAAAACCGCGCCGCGAAAACACCCCCAAGCCGAATAAAAAGGCGCTGCTATCAAAACAGGGCAAGCTCGAAACCGCACTGGCAACCGCGCAGACAGAACTCGCCGCAGTCAACCGCCAACTGGCCGACCCGGCTACCTACACCAACCCAGACCGCGACAAGATCAACCAGTTAAATACTCTGCATGCAAGTCTGGAAGCTAAAGTCGCCGAACTGGAAGAGAGCTGGCTGGAACTTGAAATGGCGATGGAAGAAGGCGGCTAAACCCAATATTAATCACTTAACCGTTCGTGGTGAGCTTGTCGAACCACCAGCCACTTATCCAGAACCCTTCGACAGGCTCAGGGCGAACGGTAATTTTAAGTGTGCAGTATTTGATTTAAACCGATTGCAGCACTCGCAACGGTGGCATCTGCGCAACATGCCGCGTCGCCAACCACCCCGCCAGCGTCACAATAAACATGCCGCCGCCCGTCCCGACCAGCCAGATCATCACGCCCGGATGATAAGGAATTTCCAGCACGCGCTGCGCCAGCACCCAGCCCAGCAACTCCGCACCCCCAGCGGCAAATAGTCCACTCAATGCGCCCAGCGTAGCAAATTCGGTCAGGTGCAAGCGCCGCAGATAATGACTATCCGCACCCAATGTGCGCAGGATGGCAGCCTGATGGATGCGCTCGTCTTGCGTGGAGAGTAACGCAGCATACAGCACGACCATCCCGCTCAGCAGAGTGAACAAAAACACTGCGCTCATGGTCTGCGCGATCTGGTCCATGATGTGGCGCACCTGCTCTATCATTGCCTCAATGTCGACCAGCAGCAGGTTGGGGAATTTTTTGATCAACGCATTCGCCGACTGCGCCTTGTCCGGTGGCAAATAAAAGCTGGTGATGTAGCTGGCCGGGAAATCTTCCAACATGCCGGGTGCGGCAATTACGAAAAAATTTACCTGCATGGAATCCCATTGCACCTTGCGCAGATTCACCACCCGCGCGCTGAACTGGCTGCCCGCCACGTCGTAGGTTAGGGTGTCGCCCATGTGTATGCCCAAGGTTTTGGCGAAGCCCTCTTCCACCGACAGTTCGGATGTTGCACCCTGCCCGAACCACTTCCCCTGCATCAGCTCATTATTTTTAGGCTGACTCACCATCCACGACAAATTGGTCTCGCGCTCCACCAGCCCGCGTGCGCGCGGATCGGGATAATCGTCACCGCTGACCGCGCGCTGGTTAATCGCCACCAAGCGCCCGCGCACCATGGGAAATAATTCCGGCTGCGGCAATTTTTGCTGCGCGAAAAAATCCCGCACCGCCGCGCGCTGGTCGGGTTGAATGTTGACGATGAAACGGTTAGGCGCATCCGGCGGCAGGCGCGAACGCCAGCTTTCCATCAGGTCAGCGCGCACGAAGGTGAGCAGCAGCAAAGCCATGCCGCCCAGACTGAGCGCGACGATTTGCACCGCGTTGCTGCGCCCGTGCCGCGCCAGATTGGAAAATGCATGACTACCAAATTTAGCCAACGCGCGCACCACAAGCCACGCCAGCAAACCGAACAATAGCAAGCCTGCCACCAAGCCGCCCAGCACGGTCAATCCCAGCTTGAGCGAACCGGCCTGCCACAGGAACAGACCACACAGCACAGCACCACCGGAGGCATACAACAATCCGGTGCCCGCTTCCGGCACGCCCAGTTCGCGGCGGATCACGCGCAGCGGCGAAACGCTTTTCAATTGCCACAGCGGCAGGAAAGCGAAACCCAGCAACAGCGCCATGCCGCTGGCAGCGGCCTGCCACAACGGTGTCCAGCTCGGCGGCGGCAAACCCGCATCACGCATCGAGGCGATGGACTGCACCAGCACGGCCTGCGCGGCATAACCAAGCAGCCCGCCCAGCAACACGGCACACGCGCCGAGCAGCAGAAACTGGTACAGAAAGATACGCAACACTTGCGCCTGAGCCGCACCGAGGCAGCGCATCATCGCGCAGGCATCCAGATGACGCGCAATGAAATGCCGTGCCGCCAGTGCGAGTGCGACGCCCGCCAGCACCACGGCGGTGAGCGCAGCCAGCCCGAGGAAATGCTCGGCGCGTTCCAGCGCGGTACGAATTTCCGGACGCGCATCGCGCACATCCTCAATCTTCTCGCCCACCCCCAGCCGCCCTTGCAGCCAAGTGCGCAAATCGGCCACCTGCGTCGCGTCGCCCGCCACCAGCAGTCGGTAATTAATACGGCTCCCCTCCTGCACCAAGCCACTTGAAGGCAGATCACTCGCGTTCAACAGCACGCGCGGCGCGAAGCTGGCAAAGCCGACCGACTGATCCACGTCGCGCACCACCTCTGCGGCCAAGCGCAAATGCAACGCACCGATCCCCACCTCATCGCCCAATTGCAAACCCAGCCGCTGCATCAGCCGCGCATCCGCCCACAACGTGCCGCGCGCAGGAATGCCCCCTCTCCCGCCGGGAGAGGGCTGGGGTGAGGGAACAAGCGTTGAGCGAAGATGCTCCCCATTCCCATCATCAATGATGATTTCCCCACGCAGCGGATACCCCTCCCCCACCGCCAAGATTTCCGCCAGCACATTCTGCTGCTTGCCCGCCACCATGCTGGGGAAACTCGCCGTTTCCACCACACGCAACCCGCGCTGCCGCGCGGCATCACGATAAGCAGGCGGCAATGGCCGCGTCGAAGAAATACGCAAGTCCGCGCCAAGCAAGCTGGTCGCCTCCTGTTGCAACGCCAGCCGCACCCGATCCGCGAACAACCCCACGGTAGAAATGCTGCCCACCGCCAGCACCAGCGCGATGAGCAGCACGCGCCATTCCCCGGCGCGCCAGTCACGGCGAAGCAGATTAAGGGAGAGGTGGAGGAGGTTCATTTTCTATTCACTGAAGTAACTACAAATAGCTTTCTTCTTCTAAAGACTTCCAAGTTTTTATTGTGGGCATCCAAGGAGACCTAGCTCGATTGAGCAATTCATAGAATTCGAATTTGCTCTCTTCCTCAGTCAATGAAGGAGGTATTTTATAGGCGTAGCGTACTTCATCGATCTGCTCCAGCCTCTGCCTACGTACTGGGCCTATATACTGCATGATGCCATGATGCACTTCACTGCTTAACTCACATAGCTTCGTGAAATGGTAACCACCAAAATCATCGAGCAACCAATTATCAATGTCCTCTAAAATCATCAGCTCAGTTCCTGTATCTAATTCGACCCCACTGTTTTTGTAGATTTTTATCATTTTATTTAGTATCGAATTTGATCGAAGAAGCGAATGCTTACAACGATTACCAATTAAGTAGATAGCCTTTTTTCGTGTAAGTTTTATTCGAATTTCTTTACCAATATTCGCCGAATAAATTTCACACTCAAATTCATGATTGAGCCATGAAATAAAATTCTCAGTAGCTAACAATAATCTGTGCGTACCAGAAGATTCTCCTAATTCAGGAGAAGTAGCAATTCCATGTAACAGGTTGAGTAGACCATCCCCATTATTTTTACTGGGGATCATTTCTTTGTGCACTCCTTCAAACACCTCTAGAAGCAATATAAAAAAATACTTTTTCGCGATGTGATCCTGTGGCAAAACGGTCGTGACAATCTTCGTTCTGTCTTCCGGGAAACAACATACCGAATAATTGACATAACTCTCAATTAATTCTGCTGAAGCGTTTAATATTCGTACTTCTTGCTTTATATCCATTACACCACCCGCCCCGCCGCCAAGTGCAACTGCCTGTTGCAACGCCGCGCCAGCGCTTCGTCGTGGGTGACGAGTATCAGCGTGGTGCCTTGCGCACGATTCAGTTCCAGCATCAGTTCGATGATCTGGTTGCCGGTGGCGGCATCGAGGTTGCCGGTCGGCTCATCCGCAAACAATATTTTTGGCTGGACGACGAAAGCGCGCGCAATCGCCACGCGCTGCTGTTCGCCGCCGGAAAGGTGTTTCGGCAGGTGCGACATACGATGAGCAAGGCCAACGCGCTCCAAGGCTTCCGTGGCGCGTGCGCGCGCATCGGGTGCGCCGTGCAGTTCCAGTGGCAACATCACGTTTTCCAGCGCGGTGAGCGCGGGCAGCAACTGAAACGACTGGAATACGAATCCTGCCAAACGTCCGCGCAGGCGCGCGCGGCCATCTTCATCGAAGGAGAAAATATCCGTGCCATCGAGAAACACTGTGCCGCTGCTGGGCGCATCCAGCCCGGCCAGCAGGCCCAGCAGAGTGGACTTGCCGGAGCCGGACGCGCCAAGTATCGCCAGGCTGTCGCCCGCTTCCACAGTGAAATTGATCTCGTGCAGGATGACCAGCGGCTGCACCTCTCCTTCCATTGAAGGACTTTCCACTTGCTTACCAAGATTGACTGCCTGCACAATGGATGCCATGAATACCTCAAAGTATTTCGGTTTTGTACCCACAGGGCACGAGAACCCCTACGGGGTCTTTCCAGCGAAGGCGGGAATCCAGTTTAATAGAAACGCTGGATTCCGGGTCAAGCCCGGAATGACGGTTTTAATAATTATCTTGCTATTCGCCACGCTGTGGTTGCCTCATCCTGCTTATGCCGAAAAAAACATTCTGGTGTTCGGCGACAGCTTATCGGCGGCATATGGTATCCCGCGTGAGGCGGGCTGGGTGAATCTGTTGCAGCAGGAGTTGCAACGCAGCCATCCGCAATATCAGGTGGTCAACGCCAGCATCAGCGGCGATACCGCTACCGGCGGACGCCAGCGCATCGCTGCGACATTGAGTCAGCACCAGCCCGGCATCGTGATCCTCGAACTCGGTGCCAATGACGGCCTGCGCGGCGTACCCATCGCAGACATCGAGGCCAACCTCGCCAATCTTATCCAGCAATCGCGCAAAGCACGCGCCAAGGTATTGCTGCTGGGCATGCAACTGCCGCCCAATTACGGCGCGGACTACACCGCCCGCTTCAAGGCACTGTATCCGAAACTGGCGCAACGATACCATGCGGCGCTGGTTCCATTTTTTCTGGAAGGCATCGCGCCGGAACAGTTTCAGGCCGATAACCTGCATCCGGTTGCGCAGGCACAGCCGATTATCTTGCGCAATGTAATGCAAAAACTGGAGCCGCTGTTGTAGAGCATTCGACATCACATCTGCCGGCGGGTTACGCTACGCTAACCCACCCTACGAGAATCTTTCCGCTCTGACATACTCAGTGCAATCACGCCCAGCGCCACGGCAAACCACAGCGTCGCCAAGCGGATCAGCACGGTCGCGGCTACGGCTTGCGGTTGTGCAACGTTGTTCAGCATCAACAATGCAACCATAGAAGCTTCAAACCCGCCGAGGCCGCCAGGTAGAAAACTGAACGCACCGACCAGCATGGAGAAGGCATAAATAAACAGCGCGGTCGGCAACGACAGGTCGCTACCGAGGACATGCATGATGTAGTAGAACGCCACTCCTTCCGCACCCCATGCTACCAGCCCGAGGACAATGCCATACAGCAGCATGGGCAGGCGGAAGCAACGCCCGGAATGCAGCACGATTTCAATAGCCGAGGTAATGAAATGCGCCGGACGCGCGGGCAGCTTGTTTAGCGCCATCGCTCTTAGTGTTTGCAGCCATTTGGTTTGCTGGAGCACAAACAAGCCAGTCAGAATCAGTGCAGCCAGGATCACCACCAGCGGCTTGGCTGGCTCATACACCCACAAGCCGATGGAGACCAGCAACAGCATGCTGATGAGATTGGAGAATTGATCCGAGAAATACGCCGCCAGGCTTTCCGGATATGAAATGCCATGATTTTTCAGGAACACGCTGCGGATGGTTTCGCCCGCCTTGCCGGGAATCACGGTGAGACCGAAGCCCGCGATGTAGATGCGCAGGCTCTCCGGGGTATGCACGCGATGGCCGAGCAGTTCAAGATATTTTTGCCAGCGTACAAAGCGCATCCCGTAGTTGACCAACGACAGCGCGAGCGCAATGGCGGTGCCGATAAAACCCACGCGCACCATCGCCGCCACTACTTCCTGCCAGCCGCCCCACAGCGAGAATGCAAGATAGCCGATGGCACTCAACAACACGATCAGCATCAGCGCGCGGAAGCGCCAACCGGACAAGACGGCGTGTGTCATGCAATCAGCAAAATAGTAGCAACCAGCCACGCGCCAACCACGATGAACAAGTGCGGATCGCGCACCAGATCATGCGATGGGTCGCCGCCCCGGCTCTGGTGGTGCAACAGGTAGATGTAGCGGAACACGCCGTACATCACGAATGGCACGGTGTAGATCAAGTTGGCGGTACCGTGGATGCGGATGGTGTCGGCGTTCATGGTGTAGAGGCTGTAGCTCATGATCAGCCCGGCGGCGGTAATTCCTATCATCTTGTCCAGCAGCACCGGGCTGTAATGTTCCAGCACCTTGCGGTGGGCGGCCTTGTCTTCGGTCAGCGCAATAATTTCCGCGCGGCGTTTGGTGAAGCCGAGGAACAACGTCACCATCAGGCCGCACAGCAATAACCATTGCGAGGGTGGAATGCCGACACCAAGCGTCC
>Ga0302278_10006423_pt1 | contig 11225 bp, 11 predicted proteins | sample III_Bog_N3_2_FD_194543 | JGI IMG/M metagenome (GOLD analysis project Ga0302278, IMG submission 194543) | Peat permafrost microbial communities from Stordalen Mire near Abisko, Sweden - III_Bog_N3_2 | ecosystem: Environmental > Terrestrial > Soil > Wetlands > Peat | place: Sweden: Abisko... | reverse complement strand
TTATCTTCGATGGCAAGGGGGAGCGCGAGTTCCTTGACCGCCTTCTGCCGCACATCGAAGCCGCCGGCCGTCTGCAAGACCTGCGAGTGATCGATCCGACGCACCCTTCAGAGTCGGCGCGATACAACCCCTTTTACGCGCTCGACGACGCCTACCAGGAGCATGTGAACTTCATATTCCGCTCCTTCGGCCTGCGCGAGGATTTCTTCAAGGGCCACCAGGAGGCCTATCTCTCGGACCTCGTTCGCATCCTTCAGTACACAGGCAAGCTCTTCAACGTCTACGACGTGCTGGTGATGGCGCTTGATGAGAAGGTACTGGAGGAACAGATCGGAATTTCGAAGGCCCGCCTCGCTTCGGCGCCGAGCATCTCCATGCAGAAGCGATTGAACTTCGAAATGTCCGTCAAGATGCTGCAACGCTCGCTCGCAGACCGGGAGCGCGTGGAGAAGATTCAGGGACTTTTGAACGAACTGTTGAGCTTCCTGGAGGATGAGCTGTCCGTCGTGACCGGCTCCTACCAGGACTTGCTGACGCTCGACGACGTTCTCGAACGGGATCTCATTCTGTTCGTCTCCCTCAATGCAAACCGCAATCAGCGCGCTGTCGAAGCCCTGGGAAAGATCCTGCTCCAGAACATTCAGTTGATGGTGGGCAAACGCTACGCGCAGCCAGCCGGCAGCCGGGAGACCGACGAACCTATGCTTTCGGTGATCCTGGACGAGTTCGCTCCCTTCGCGTATCCGGGGTTTACGCAGGTGCTCCAAACTGCGCGCGGCGCGCGAGTTTCGTTCCTGTTCTCCTTTCAGAGCATGCCCCAGTTGCAGAGGGTAAGCCAAGCGTTCGCCGACGAGGTTTCGTCCGCGCCCGGTACGAAGATGATTATGAATGTCTCGGAGGAGAATACGGCGCAATGGTTTTTGAAGGCGTCGGCCAGGATTGCGACCAAACGGCGCAGCTTGTCGGTGCGCCGAACCGGGATCTTCTCGACGAAATACACGGAGACTGGAACAGGTAGCGAGAGCGACATCAAAGAGACCCGTGCCCGCGAGGACCACATTAAGAACCTGCCAGTAGGGCAGATGGAGATTCTCATGGTGGATAACCGCGAGGGCACTCGCTACTCCCATTTGCACGTCCGGCGAGCTCCGCGGTTTCAAGTTGAGGGCCTGGAGCCTTCCCTCTATCCCAAGATGCACAGCTATCTTGATCCGGAGGTCGGTGTGAATCTGCGATTCAAGGAAGCCGAGAACCGGAAACAGCGGCGCAGGAGAACGGCGGGGTTGTTCCTCGGTGAGGCGAGTGGGCAGTGATGACGCGTAATCAGATCACAATCCGATGGGCAGCAATTGCCATCTTGCTCTGCTGCATGCACGGGCAATCTCTTGGTCAAACTCTGGACAGGCCGACGACCGCAACCTCGCAGTCTGCCCCGAAACGCCAGGGATTCTTTGACTACGCACTGGGCAAGATCAATCCGCTTGGCATCGACTATGGGGCGTCGATGGAATCCGGCCGGAACGCTGTCGTCGAAAACACCATCGACGATCTCTACTTCTGGTCGAATGTCGTAACGCTGCTTTTGCTCAGCGGAATGGTTGCCGTTGTCCTTCTTCAGTGGCGCGCAGCCGACAAGCGCGAAGTGATCGCGGCGTCTCTTATCGCGCAGTTATGGAACGGCCGCGTGAGCGACAGGATCGAGATTGAGCGGCGGACCCAGCAATTCAATCAGCTGGTCGAAGCCCATAACGCCGATGTGGAAAAGAATCTGTCACAGAAGCCAGGCCCTTCGCAACAGGATGCCGAGGCGGCCGGAAGCTTGACGCGGGGCGTTCGCAGTCTCGCTGATGGCAAGGGAATTTCGCCGGTGGAGGCGGAGAAGATCGAAGCCTCGGCGCCAGATGCAACCACAGCGAGCCTACAGCAAAACAATCTCCTGTTGCAGCGGCGCGTCGAAGCGCTGCAGAACAGCGAACAGAATCTCAAACAGCGTCTGAACCAAACGACCACCTTGCTTGACCAGGAGCGGCGTCGTAACGGGACTCTCAAAGGCGCGTGAAAGGGCCAGAATGACCAGAAAGACGCCATCCGAGTTCACAAGCCATGACGACTGGCTCTCGTATGTTAGCCGTGAGATTGATGTCTCGGATCGGCCTTGCGCGCTTGCCTTCGGCCGTGTGGAGCTCTTTCGGAGCTTCTACGGGATGCAGGGCCACGAGTTCCCGGCTCCATTTGCAACTGATTTCGAGCGCATTGATGATATGCATGAACCCGAGCGAACGGCCGCATTGGAGACTCTGAACAAATCAATCCTCGCCAATCTGACACAACTCCTGGCCGATCAATCGCGGTCGAGCCTATCCGCAAGCGACCCGCTAGCGCGTCGCTCGTCTCGCGAGCAGATTCAACAACTGCGGAGCCATCTTGCGCTGAAGAATCCATACTTCGCGCTCTGGACTGTTTACACGAATGGCGAGAGGGAGCTATTGACTGCCGAGGATTGGCACCAGTTTCTCCTTCAGCAACTCGGACCCGAGTGCATAGAGGAGATCGAATTCACCCGCGCGATGGCCGAGCTGGACAAGCTGCTCACACTCTTCCACGACGAGAATCGGAAGCTTCCCAGCCTGTCATTTGAGCGCATCTGGTTTCTCCATTATCTTAGCGGTCCCGAGCGGATGCTCCAGACGTGCGCCGTCCTGGGTATGCTTGCAGCGGAGTCGGCGACATGTACGTCCGCGTAGTCAGCTTCGGGACAAATTGGTGGGCTATGAACTCACGCGACACCAGCGATCCGTTTTGCTTCCGGCGAAGAGCGGCCTGGTTCAATGCCGCAGCCCTGATGTCTGGAAAGCGCCTCCGTCACTGCGCGATCTTTCCTGGCCATGTTCGCTTCAATTCGAAAAGCGGGTTCGATCCGGAGTTCCCATTGCGCGCCGTAGGCAAGACGTTTCTGTGCTCGGAGCCCCGCCAATTCGGGGGAACGACGCACCTATTATTCGAGCGCCGCAGCACAGAGATGGCGCCCGACGCCTACCTGATCACTCTCAGATCTGCGGAACATGGCGCAATCCAGTTCTCCAAACCGGGTTGGAAGTCTGCCGGCGTCCGGCCCATCTCGATCAGCTTGCGCGGCGAAAAGTACGAAGCAATGCTGTTGTTGGGGAGCAGGGATTGGGTCGAGAGTGACCTCGGACGGTGGCTCGTCGATCAGTCCGGATGCCGAATCCGGTTGAACGTTATTCGCGAAGGAGCGCTCCCGTGAGGTATTACAAGGGCCATATCGCACTCTCGGATGCGCGCGACGTGCCGATTTTGTTGCAAGTGCGGAACGCGCGGGCCATTTGTTTCGACCAGTTGTGCGATCTATTATCGCTCGAAATCATCACCGAACGTCCACGGTCGCTTCGTTGGAGGCTTGCGCGCCTTGAGAAAGCCGGGCTGGTTACGAGGCTTCAAGGACAGACGCATCTTCGAACGCCAGTCTTCGGAATCACGCAGCAGGGACTCATCTTTCTCGAATCCCGTGGCCACTACTTGCTCTCGCTGCCGAGCGCAACGGAGGCGACTCTCCATCCTTCCCAGATTCCCCACGCTCTTGAGATGGTGAGTATCCGTGTCGCTTTTGCCAAAGCAGGCGTACTTCAGTCCTGGAAATCAGACCTCGAAATTGCGTCGAAGAACCTGGTGTTGGAGAACGGAACAGCAAAAGATTTCGACGCCGTTGCCGGGATCGAGGTCGAGGGAAAGAGCCGGACAATCGGCATCGAATACGAGCGGAACCCAAAAGCTGCCGCCAGGTACCGCGCAATTCGGGAAGTTTTTGAGCGTGACGAGACGACAGATGCCGTCCTATATCTCACCGCAAACGACGACATCCTGTATCTGCTCGCCATGGAATTGCGCGCAATGCGCAAGCGGATTGGCTTCGTTTTGAGTGACGCATTCCGCCGATCATTGCTCGAAACTCGCACGTTGACGAACTCAAACAACTCCGAGGTCGTGCTGCTGCGAGACTTCCTGAGCGGGAATCAACTCTAGTGCTCGCACAGCATCTTCGCACTCCATTGCCGACCCATAGACATCCTATTCCAGTCCCATTCACGGCCGATTGACCTGCTTTACCGACCTATTAAGCAGAATCGGCCCGGCTTAAGTCGAGGCTCATCAAAGACTTGCTTCTTGACTATCCCCTTGTATATAGACCTTTTTGTAGGCGTCTAGAGGTGTGGAAGGGGGGTGATGGGCGTGATTGCCGGAAACAGAAGGATGGAGTGGGCGAAATCGAACCTGGTTCTGAACGGTTTCACTTCTTAGCGGGAGTGTTACTCTGTCCCGGTTGGGGTGATGCTTGCCGCAGACTAAATGCCATCAGGTGCTTTGGCACACCGTTTTCGGCTGGAGTGCGTTTGAGAAATAGTACGGCCGATTCTTCGTGTTTCAGGTAGGCGTTCAAAAATTCAAGGGTATATCGCGCCATCCAGTTGTAGCTAACCGCACCCTCTTCCAGCGAATAATCTGCGGGACTGAACTGCATCGCTTCCTTCCTGAACCGCTCACTTCTCTGATACAGGGAGCTGAACTGGATATGCGAGACCGCAAGCAATTGCGCGTGAAGCAAGTCACCATGAGTCCATTCGTTCAGAACATTCGGTGCCCCGTCGCACTGCGTTTTGTCCTTGCGCTGAGAATCCGAATATTCCAGTGTGTCCTCACCTCTGCTGAAAGCCAGGAGAGGAATCGTCATCTGGTCAGGATGAATGTCGCCAGCTGTCACGAACGAACTATCTAAGGAAATGAGAGCAGCGACGCGTTTATCTCGGGCAGAAGCTAAAAGCGCCGCCATGCCTCCCCAACTGTAGCCGGCTACCGCCACTTCCGAGGCATCCGTATCCGGCAATTTAACTGCGAAATCAATAAGAAAGGAGATGTCCTGCGCTTCCGCGTTTGCTCCGGGAATATCGACCGTCATGGATCGAGAAGTCGCGCCCATGCTGGGACTGGCAATCACCACGAAGCCTTGACTCGCCAGATATTCGCAAAGCTCGATGTTCTCGGTAGCCGGCGCATTTAGGCTCGGTGCATAGATCACGACCGGGAATCGGCCCGGCTGTATCTCAGCGTCCCGGACTGCCCACGCGGGCAAGTCAGTTGTGCCTTCCATGTAAGATTCGACAAACTTCTGTGGCTTGCCATCCTCGACTGGCTTGCCAAAGCTGGTCTCGGTCTTGATTAAGGCTTCGTAATCCCCAAATGTCATCGTGCGATTGCTGGAACTTGGAGCGGGATACCACACCAGCGTCTGCAACGGCCGTGGGCTCCCGGGATCGGCTGACTTTTCCGATGATCCGCCTTCGAGTTGAAAGGTGCGCGAGTGATCGTACTGTTCAACAACCTTGAGTCCGACGCCGTACTGGCCGGGCTTTTCAGTGAAGGAGAAGCGGAACGTTGAACTGCCCTGTCCAGCAGCAAATCCTAGACCGGAACACACGACGATCCCAAATGCGGCAATGTTAGTCGCAAGATGCACCCTGATCTCCTGCACTGAATGATCACAATCCTACCAGCCAAACATATCGCCTTCGGCCGATCATCGTCTCTTTCTCGGCCGACCGGATCGTTGGCGGCCGTAACCGAACTGGATCTCGAACGGCTTCCATGCGCAATCCAGCCTGCCGGCTTCCGGGCGTTGAGCCTCCCCGTTCAGCAACCTTGAACCGCACAAGAACCTCACTAAGGAGAGTGTCAATGACCCAAATGCACGTGCAATCTGTCGAAGAAAGCGCGGCAGTCCAACTCGTTCCGTCGCGCCGGTTTGTCATCCGGTTCGTCGTCAGTTCAATTTCCAGCGTGGCCGGGTCGATCAGTTTCGTTCTGATCGGGCCAACCATTTCCCGCATTGCCGTAGTTGATCCAGCACTGGAAGCGTTCTACGTCGCGCTTCTCGCAGTTTGGTTCGGATCCCTGGGAAGGATGTGGTTCTTAACTTTTCGGGATCGCAACCGCCAGTAATCGGCCTCAACAACTCACAACAAACCTGGAAGAAGGGAGAGCTACCATGCAACCCAGCTTAGGAAAGATGTCCGCCTACAAGATGTTCAATTGGCGGGACCGTGCCGCCATCTCTGTCGAGCAAACCGTCGCCGCATTTCTGGAACTCGGAGAGGCGATTGCCACCCGCTGGATCCAGACGGCCAAGGGTGTCCTGGTCCTGCAGATGGTGCCGGACAACGGCGCATCGGGAGCAATCTACGTCTTCGATCGACAGCGCGAGCAATGGTACATGCTGTCGTTTGAGGATTGCGAAGACCAATTCACCTCGGAGAAGTTTGACCGAGCGTTCTCCGAGTACGACCTGTTTCGCCTGGTCGAGCAGCCTGGCCTGCTGCTCTCCGAGTTCCAACCGGCCGCCGCTTAGCCCACCTCGCAACACCCCCAACAACCAACTCAACCTCAACTCAGGAAGGAGCCGTCATGCGTCTGTCCGCAAGCCGAATCCGTTCGATCAACCGCGCGATCGTCAGGGTCCAATCGTCCGCCTGGTCCGCGTCAGCCAGAAACCCCTACCGCACTTTGGCAAATCCACCACTGGCCGTCTCCGCGAGCGCGGCCGAGTTCGTGAAGGTCGTCGTGGTCCCAAGGACCGCCACCCTGTAACGCCGGCAACCGGAATTGGCGAGCAAATGCGCAGGAAGACCGTGCCTTGCTCGCCGCTTTCCTGAGATTTGACCGAGTTTCGGACCCGGGATACAACCACACAACGGATGAAGGAGGCAGGACGCCATGTATGCCAAGTTCTGTGTAAACCGGGAAACGGCTAACAATTTCATGCGGCTGTTCGTGAACCGGCGAGCCTACGCAATCCAGGCTGAGCGGTCCCTGCCGAACGGTTCTGTCCCTTATTACCCGGCAAGGGATTGGAAGACCAAGGAGCCTAAACCGCTGGATGAAGGCGTGGTGCGCATGCACCTGAACGGCGACATCACCATCAGCCTGTATGCGATCAATCCCGAGACCCAGCGTTCGAAGTGGGTCGCGATTGACGCTGACTTCGACGGCTCTCTGGAGTCGCTGTTTCAGTTGCAATGGGAGTTGAAGCAGGACGGAGTGGATGCCGCCTTGGAACAATCGCGCCGCGGCGGGCATCTCTGGATCTTCGGCGCCGAGCCGCTGCTGGCCTCCGAATGCCGAATCTACGTCTACAATCTCGCTCTCCGACTCGGCATCCCAGTCAAAGGCGGCGGTCTCAAGGAAGGGATCGAGGTATTCCCACGCCAGGATCGGCTCGAAGATGGAGAGCTTGGCAATGCCATCCGCGCTCCAATCGGCGTGCACCGGAAGACGAATCGGCGCTACTGGTTTTACGAAGCCGAGCCCACTCCGAAAGCGCAGCTTGCCTACCTCGACGGGTTGAAGAAGCTCACCGAGGCTGAGCTCAGGACCTTTATTGAAGGGATGAGTCTGCCCGAAGCGTACCGACCAGTCGTCGCGGCACCGTACATTCCGCCAACCTCTTCCACGCAATACCCTGAGTTCCGAATCCTGGACTATGTTCGCACCACGCGCAAGGACAGTCGGAACTGGTGGGCAAAGTGCCCCTCCTGCGCAGGAGTTGGGCGCGACCGCTCCGGCGACAACCTTGCTATCCAAATCAAGAATCCGCGTTTCTACAAATGCTGGGCCGGCTGCACGAAAGAGGAGATTCGGGCAGCGCTTGGCCAGCCCATCCATGCGCGCGCGGCGGTTTAGGGAGTGAGTATGAAGACCGTTCCCGCAAAACGGAAGCCCGAATCCGCCTCATCGCGCCATGCTCTCCACGGGCTCGCGCTTCCGGCAAGCGTGCTCAGGGCGCTCCAGAAGAGAGGCATCTATTGCACCCCCGGAGTCACGCTTGAACATCAGCACCTGGCGAAGCGCTATGTGCTGCGCGGCGTGGAATCCGGCGGCGCGGTCTCCGACATGGGCAGGGCGTGCGCATTCGTTTCGCCTGAAGGAGATCCATTGCCCTGGTTGCAGTCCCTGGACTCGATTGCCGTCAATGGCCGCCATGCGATCTTCCTCGCCGAGAGCCTGGTGCGAGTGGAGATGCTGCGCACTGTACGGACATGCGAGCTTGCGATCACCCTCCACACTTTGTGTCACCTGCCAGGCCGCAATCGCCCGGAGGTTGCTTCAGCGCCGCTCTTTCGTGGACGGGATGGTGTTCTCCCTCTCGATCTCTGGAAGGACGAACACCGCGCGCTCCGGGGAAAGTTGACTCCCATCTTCTATAACCGCGCTGGAGAGGTGCTGCATCTGCCGCAGCGGTTTGAAGAGGCGATCAGAAGAGTGACGGCGGCGGTTTGCTGCGTCGGCTGCAAGCATTCGCATGTCGGAGTGCCGCCAGTCGCTGGTGTCACTTGAAGCATAACTTTGCCGGATTGGAAGCATAATCTTGCCGGGAAGGTTCTCCGAAAGAAGAGCACCATTTTCGACGAATTCTTGGAGCCTTCGAGCAAGATGAAACATACTTCACCATTGATCGGATTTTCATGCGCCTACAGTGGAGCGTCGCGAGATGAACACGAGCATGGTTGTTACTCGGGTGGTGGAAACTTGAAGACAATGCCTGCTCCGAGCCGCAGGCTATTTTGGTGGTTGGCGGCAGTATTGGGAAGATCGGTCAGAATGTAATCAGCCTGGAATGGACGCACAGCGAAGCGGCGCGAGAGGTCGATGTTTACTCCGCCTCCGGCAGCCATGGCGAATGCGTCGGGGGCGGTGGGGGAGCGATTGGAGTTTGGGAAGATAGCATCGAAGCCATGCGCGCCTCCGATCAGAACCTGAGCGAAGGGCGTGAAGCGGCGAATGCGGAAGGAGAACCGCGGACCGAAGAGATAGGATACGAGGCTGATATCTTCGTGGGCGGAATCGATGTTACTCGCATGATGGCCAGCGATTTCGCCTACGAAGCCGATGCGGCTGGAGAATGCCGCGCGAAACTCCGCGTTGCCGCCTTGCATCCACAAGCAGCCGCATCCACCTGGAATCGTGTCAGAACGGACTGCACTGTAGGCAAACGTCACTTCGAGTGGTGCTACTGCCTTTGACTGTATCTGCGATGCTTGGCCGCATGACGGAAGCGCAGCCATGAGCATTGCGATGAAGGGCAAGGAAGATGTTCTCATGAAGTCCTCTACTCCACCGTCAGATTTACTGTGACAGCGTGCTGCAGCGGTCCATTGGTTGCCGTAACGGTGATGGGGTAGGTCTTAGGAGCCTGGGTAAAAAATCCAGAGCCCCCGCAACCGGCAATGGCAAATGCGCATCCCAGCGAGACTGCGGCGATCCAGAGAAGGGCGCGCCGATTCCGAGGGCGTCGCAAGGGCCGAATCGCGAAGAGCGGCAGCAGGAGGCCGAGCAGCAGCGGGCTCTTGGTCGACCATGACGAAGCCGGTAAAGCCGCGACGCTTAACGCTGCAGTCTGGACCGTCATAACGACGTTGTTTGCAGTGCCTCCGGGCGTTAGTACAGCAGGATTAAAGCTGGCCGTGGCCCCCGGCGGTAGGCCGCTCACGGAGAATGTAATGGTTCCAACGAATGTCCCTTTGGGATCGATAGCGAATTCAAACGAAGCGCTTTGGCCGGGGAAGATGGTGGCCGATTGGGTTGAGCCCGTGGTGAATCCGAAGTCGAGCACCGTTTGTGAGAGCGCCGGCGCGGCGCTGCTCATGAAAGCGCCGTTGCCGCTATAGGCTGCGGTGATGGAATTGGGACCGTCGGCCAGCGCAGCGGTCATGTAGGTGGCCTGTTCATTGGCGTTTAGCGGCACAGGTGCGCCAGCCCCCGTGCCGTTGATGGTGAATTGAACCGTGCCTTCCGGTGTTCCCGATGCGGCGGACACGGTTGCGGTGAAAGTGACAGACTGTCCAGCCAGTGACGGGTTGACCGAGGAACTCAGCGCGGTCAGCGTCAGGGTGGTCTGAATCTTCTCGGTAGCTGCATCCGTAGTGTGAATGATCTCGGCAATGTTGAGTTCGGGAGCCGGCATTGGCACTGCCGCGTCAGTGGTGTGAATCACTTCGGCGATGTTGAGCTCGGGAGCCGGCGTAACCATCGGCGTGTCGTTGGTGTGAATCACTTCGGCAATGTTTAGCTCCGGAGCCGCCGTTACCATCGGCGCATCCGTGGTGTGAATGACTTCGACAATGTTGAGATTTGGGAGTTCCGCCAGCAGGGGCGCATCGGTGATGTGAACTGCCTCGGCGATTTTGATCACCACAGCCGACTGCAGCAACGGCGCGTCGACGATGTGAACCGCCTCGGCGACATTGATGACGACAGACTGCCCGAGCACCGGCGCATCGACAATGTGAACGGCTTCGTTGACCGCAATGTTGATCGCCGTGACGTTGCCGGTCCCGGTCAAGGCTGCCGTCTGCGGCGATCCAGTAGCATTGTCGGCCACAGACAGCGTAGCCGCGAAGCTTGCTGCCGCCGCCGGAGTGAAGGTGACGTAGATGCTGCAAGACGAGCCCATCGCCAGCGAGTTGCCGCAGGCGTTTGATGCCGGCACGATGGCAAAGTCGGAGGGGTTTGCACCGGTGAGGCTGATGACGATTCCGGTGAGCGCCGCGGTGCCGGTGTTTGTAAGTGTGACCGTGGCTTCCGCGCTGGTGGTCTTTACATCCTGGCTGGGGAATGCAAGCGGGTTGGGCGCGAGCGATGCAATGGGTGCGCCGGTGCCGGGCGCGGCCGGCTGATACTCCCACAGGTCGTTGAGGTCGGTGGAGCTGCCGTTGGAGTTCAAGTACTCTCCCCCGAACAGCCAGAGATTGTCGCTTTTATCGATCCAACTTGACGCCCCTACGCGGCTCCCGGGCATGTTCCCGGCGGCGGGCACTCCCAGCGTGCCGTAAACGCCTAACGTGCCGTAAACCTCAAAAGCTAACAGGCCCGGTTGGTTGCTTCCGCTCATCCATGCCCATTCGTTCGTCGTGGGGTTGTATTCCCAGAGGTCGTTGTAAAACAGATAATTGGGACCGGAATCCGATGCGCCTCCGAAGAGCCAGAGATTGCCGCTCGCGTCGGTCCAGCTCACCGCGTCAGAGCGTCCGTAAGGCACGTTCCCGGCGGCGGGAGTTCCCAGCGTGCCGTAAACCCCCGGCGCAGTTTCGTCGCTGCCAGGGAAACTGTCGGCGCCGCCCATCCATGCCCATTCATTCGTCGCTGGATTGAACTCCCAA
>Ga0302278_10006422_pt1 | contig 11226 bp, 18 predicted proteins | sample III_Bog_N3_2_FD_194543 | JGI IMG/M metagenome (GOLD analysis project Ga0302278, IMG submission 194543) | Peat permafrost microbial communities from Stordalen Mire near Abisko, Sweden - III_Bog_N3_2 | ecosystem: Environmental > Terrestrial > Soil > Wetlands > Peat | place: Sweden: Abisko... | reverse complement strand
CAACACGACCTATGGAATCATCGGCGTGAAGACCTGGATCTACCGGGGCGACATCTACGAGCAGAAGCGCAGGCAGCCGGCGCAGATCGGTTCGACGGTTTTTCAAGGGTAGCCGCAGGATTTAAGGGGTCAGGGGTCAGGGATCAGGGATCATGATCGATGGCCGCAGGCAGTGAAGGTTTGGGAATTTGAACGGGTAGGAATGGGTCAGAACGTAAGGCAGGATGTCGGGGTTTAGGAACTGACACCCGATCTCTGTTCCCTGAACCCTGATTGAAGAGGATTTCGCTATGTTGCAGCCAAAGAAGGTTAAATTTCGCAAACAGCAGAAGGGCAAGATGCGCGGCAAGGCGTGGCGCGGCTCAACCCTCTCGTTTGGCGAGTACGGGCTTAAGGTCATGGAGTGCGGGTACATCACCGACCGCCAGATCGAAGCCAGCCGTATCGCGATGACGCGCTTTATCAAGCGTGGCGGCAAGGTGTGGCTGCGGTTGTTCCCGGACAAGCCGATCACCAAGAAGCCGGCCGAAGTCCGCATGGGCTCGGGCAAGGGCGCGCTGGATCACTGGTCGGCGGTGGTGCGGCCGGGCAAGATCCTCTTCGAGATGGAGGGCGTGACGCCCGAGGTCGCGCAGGAGGCGATGCGTCTGGCGGCCAACAAGCTGCCATTGCGGACGCGGTTTGTGCAGAGGCCGGCGGTGATCAAGGATGTGGAAGAGGCGGTCGCCGAGTAATTGGCGCCGAGTAGTTGGGCAAGGTGTTTGAGTCCGCGTCTTGACGCGGCTTGAGTTGAAAAGGCGCGAAGGCCGTTTGGGTTGTTCGTCGCGGAGAGAAACGATGGAATTAGGAAAGATTCGCAACTGGTCGGATGACGAGTTGAAGAGCGAGGAGACGAAAGCCTCCGAGCAGCTCTTCCGCATTCGTTTTCAGGCCAAGCTGGGGCAGAACGAGGGGATTCGCAAGCTGCGCGAGCTGCGCAAGGATATCGCCCGGATCAAGACGGTGGCGCAGGAGCGCACGCTCGGCATTCGCGGCGCGAAGCTCGAAGCCGCTCCTCCAGTGAAGAAGTCGAAGAAGGAGGCCAGGTAAGCTATGACGGCCACAACGGAAACACCCCAGGCAGCGGCGGCCCCGGAAGCGACGGGAGCGCGGCGCAATGAAAAAGTTGGCAACGTCGTCTCGACCAAGATGCAGAAGACGATCGTGGTCGAGGTCGAGATGCGCAAGGCGCATCCGAAGTACAAGCGGATCATCAAGAGCTCGAAGAAGTTTTACGCGCACGACGAGCAGAACTCGGCGCGGGTGGGCGACGTGGTGAGGATTCGCGAGAGCCGCCCGCTGAGCAAGCTGAAGCGCTGGGCTCTGGAAGAGATTGTGCGCCGGTCGTCCTTGGCGCAGATGGAAGACGCGGCCCCGAAGGCTGTTTAGGTTTGCGGGATTGAGCCTGGCATCGGTTGCGCGTTGGGCGCGGCGAGAGGCCAAGGGAAGGAGTTGAGCACATGGCAGTACAGATGAGAACGATGCTTGCGGTAGCCGACAATTCAGGCGCGCGCAAGTTGCAGGTCATCCTTCCTCTGGGTGGAGCGTCGGGCAAGAAGGCCGGGTTGGGGGACGTGGTGACGGCGGCCGTCAAAGAGTCTTCCCCGGACGGCACGGTGAAGAAGGGCAAGGTCGTCAAGGCGGTCATCGTCCGGACGCGCAAGGAGTATCGCCGGCGGGATGGCACGTATATCCGGTTCGACGAGAACGCGGCGGTGCTGATCAATGAAGGCGGCGAGCCGGTGGGCACGCGCGTTTTTGGACCGGTGGCCCGTGAGTTGCGCGAGAAGAAGTTTTTGAAGATTGTTTCACTGGCCCCGGAAGTGATTTAAGGGGCTCTGGACAAGTTCCTGTGGGCGGACAGACATTCCCTCAGGGGCTAAAGCCCACGATGATTTCTCAGCTTTTGCGGCACGACGGAAGTCGTGCCCTTTCAAGACGGGGAGTTGTTCGAAGGTTTCTTGAGGAGAGGGAAGCCGGTCATGGAGACGAAGCTTGATCCAGTGGTTCGGCAGTTGGCGGATCACCTGAGCTTTCTGGGGTACGAGGCGGAAGAGCGGGAAGGGAAGAATCATCCCTACCTGTATCTTCGCCATCAGCGGAACCCGAATTTCATGATCGACACGTTCCTGGGCGCGGTGAAGTGCACCGTGTACTGGGGACTATCGCCGGAGGGTTTGGCCGGGTCGCTTGAGATGTTCACCTTGCTGAATGAGTTGAACCGTCAGGCGCTGGGTTTCAAGATTTACACCGATGAGGACAGCCTCATCCTGGAGCTCGTGATTCCACGCGAGTATTCCAAGGCTTCATTCGGTGCGTTCTGGTCGGTGGTTGAATCGGATTTCAGGCTGGTGATGGACGGCAGGCTGGGTCCATTCTTGAGTTAGTTTTGAGTTAGTTCTGAGTTAGGGACAGGGAAGAACAATGGCGGGATTGAATATTCATCGCAACGACACGGTCGAGGTCATCACGGGAGCGGACGCGGGCAAGCGCGGACGGGTTCTGCGGGTTTTCCCGGACAAGGACCGGGTCCTGGTGGAGCATGTGCGGGTGGTCAAGAAGACCGTCAGCTCCAAGTCGGGCCGGAACACCAAGGGCGGGATCGCCGAGCAGGAGTCGCCGCTGCACGTTTCGAACGTGGCTGTGGTGTGCCCCAACTGCGGCCCTGTCCGGGTCGGGTACAAGGTCGAGGGCGGCGTGAAGTCGCGTGTCTGCCGCAAGTGCGGACAGACGCTGGCGGTCAAGAAGTAATTGGCGGCATGAGCAAGATGAGCAAGATGATCCGGGCTGGGAGCTAAGCTCCCGAGCCAGTCACTTCCGCAACGGTATACGGGTTCCTGTGAGCCCACTCCGCGGGCCGGAAGAAAGAGAGAGAAGAAGATGGCAGATCAGAAGAAAGCGGCGAAGCCGGAGACCAAGGCGGCGAAGGGCGGAGCGAAGGCCGCGCCGCAGGAGGCCGGCCCCAAAGTGAAGGAACCCAAGGTTCCGCACGAACCGGCGCGCCTCAAAGTCAAGTTCAACACCGAGATTCGGCAGGCGCTCCAGAAGGAATTGGGCTTGGACAACATCAACGCCGTTCCGCGGATTGAGAAGATTGTGGTGAACATGGGATTGGGCGAAGCCACCCAGAACACCAAGCTGCTCGACCCGCTGGTGGCCGATCTCGCCGCGATCACCGGGCAGAAGCCGGTGACGACCAAGGCGAAGAAGTCGATCGCGGCCTTCAAGGTCCGCGCCGGCATGTCGATCGGCGCGATGGTGACGCTGCGCCAGGACAAGATGTACGAGTTCCTGGACCGGGTGATTTCGACGGCACTGCCGCGGGTGCGCGATTTCCGGGGCGTTTCGACGAAGAGTTTTGACGGCCGGGGTAATTACACGCTCGGGCTGCGGGATCAGCTGATCTTCCCGGAGATCGATTACTCCAAGGTCGAGAAGCTGAAGGGGATGAACATCACCATTGTGACCACGGCCACCGACGACAACTCGGCACGCGTCCTGCTGAAGCACTTCGGCATGCCGTTCCGCCAGGGCGCATAACGGGTATTAGGGTTGCTTGTTGAAAAAGTTCTCCAACAAGCGCGATCAGCGGTGCAGCCGCCCCGCAGGGGCTAAAGCCCGGTTGGTTTGATTGGCTTTATCGGCACGACTGAAGTCGTGCCCTTTCACAGAGCGTTTACCGGGGACTTTCAACAAGTCGAGAGAAGCAAAGAGGATTCATGGCAACCACAGCAAAGAGAGTGAAAGATGCGCGCAAGCCCAAGTTTGCCTGCCGCCAACATAACCGCTGCCAGCTCTGCGGACGTCCGCGCGCGTTCCTCCGCAAGTTCGGCATCTGCCGTCTATGCTTCCGTTCGCTGGCCCACAAGGGAGAGATTCCCGGTGTGGTGAAATCGAGCTGGTAGAGAGGCAGGGATCAGGGAACAGGGGTCAGGGGTCAGAAAGGCCCGGAACTGAGACCTGACCCCTGATATCTGACCCCTGACAACTGTAGTAAACATTCCCGCTGGTTCTCTGCGAGAGACGTGGAGCGAACGGGGGATGAAGGAGAAGGAATGAGTCTGACCGACCCTGTAGCAGATTTTCTGGCACGCATCCGGAACGCAATCCGTGCGCGCCACCAGAAGCTGGATGTTCCCGCTTCGAAGCTCAAGACCGAGATCGCCCGCATCCTGAAGGAAGAGGGTTACATCTCGAACTACAAGACCCAGGACGAAGAGGGCAAGGCGATTTTGCGCGTGTACCTGAAGTATGGCGCGAGCTCCGAGGCCGCGATTCGGGATCTGGCGCGCATTTCGCGTCCGGGCTGCCGCGTTTACATCGGCCGCGACGAGATCAAGCGCGTTCAGGGCGGATTGGGGATTTCGATTCTCACCACGCCCAAGGGCGTGATGACCGGCCGTCAGGCGCGCCGCGAGGGCGTGGGTGGCGAGATTCTGTGTGAAGTTTGGTAAGAAAAGGGTTCAGGGGTCAGGGATCAGTAAAAGCGTGATTGCAGAGACGGAACTGGCAGTAAGGGCCTGACCCCTGAGCTCTGAAACCTGACCCCTCAAACGGCTGCAGTGGAACTCGGGAAGTTTCTGAGGGACTCGCAAGCCACAAGTGAAGGAATGAGCAATGTCGCGTATTGGCAAAAAACCGATTGCGTTGCCCAAAGGCGTGAAGTACACCGTCGAAGGCAACACCGTGCTCGTCGAGGGGCCCAAGGGCAAGGTCTCGGCGTTGATCGCTCCCGGCATCAGCCTGGAAACGAAGGACGGCACGCTGCACGTGAACCGCGAGAGCGACAAGGCCGCCGCGTTCCATGGGCTGACCCGTGCGCTGGTCTTTAACGCCGTGCATGGCGTCACGGCCGGCTGGACGAAGGATCTGGACATTGTCGGCATCGGCTACCGCGCTGAGTTGAAGGGCAAGGGGATGGTGGTCTTCACCCTCGGCTACTCGCATCCGATCGAGTTCCCGCTGCCGACAGGGATTGAAGTTACGGTCGACCCCAAGATGACCCACCTGACCATCTCCGGGATCGACCGGCAGAAGGTGGGGCAGGTGGCGGCCGACATGCGCTCGCTGCGCAAGCCGGACCCGTACAAGAACAAGGGCGTGCGCTACACCGGCGAGAAGCTGAAGAAGAAGGCCGGCAAGTCGGGCTCGAAGTAAGAGTGTGAAGTGTGGTGTGTGAAGTGTGAAGTGTGAGAGGCAACTACGGTTTTGCGGTGTGTTCTTTGTTCTTCACACTTCGCACTGTTCACTTCACACTTGATTTTGAACCGAACGGGGCGGTAAGTCCGTTCCGCCGATAGGAAGAGACAAAGATGATTGCAAAGACAGAACGAAACCAGATTCGCAACCGGGTACACAACCGGATTCGCGAGAAGATTTCCGGGACTTCGGTACGCCCGCGGCTGAACGTCTACCGCTCGCTCAACCACATCTACGCGCAGGTGATCGACGACTCGAAGGGCGAAACTCTCGCGTCGGCATCGAGCCTGGCGGCGAAGATCGAAGCCGGTGGCAATGTGGCGGCGGCCAAGGAAGTGGGCAAGCGGGTGGCCGAGCTGGCCATTGAAAAGGGCGTCAAGAAGGTGGTCTTCGACCGTGGCGGCTATCTTTACCACGGACGCATCAAGGCGCTGGCCGACGCGGCGCGCGAAGCTGGGTTGGATTTCTAAAGACAGGGAACAGGGATCAGGGGTCAGGGATCACCGAGGCGTTCGATCGGGCAAGGAAAGATGGGATCGCTGAACTCAGGGAGAGACGAGAGAGCAATGGCAATTTTCAAGAAGAAACTCGATGCCAACCAGTTCAACCTGAAGGATCAGGTGGTGGCGATCAACCGCGTGACCAAGGTGGTCAAGGGCGGCAAGAATATGTCGTTCGCTGCTCTGGTGGTCATTGGAGACGCGACGGCCGGGGTGGTCGGTTACGGTTCTGGCAAGGCCAAGGAGGTTCCCCAGGCGATTCGCAAGGGGATTGAATCGGCCAAGAAGAACCTGGTGAAGATCAACCTGACGGAGACGACGATTCCACACCAGGTGCTGGGCCGGTACGGCTCGGGCCAGGTGCTGCTGAAGCCGGCGCCGGAAGGCACGGGCGTCATTGCCGGCGGCGCGGTGCGCGCGGTGATGACTTCGGCCGGGGTGCAGAACGTGCTGACCAAGAGCCTGGGTTCCGCCAACCCGCATAACGTGATCAAAGCTACGTTCGACGCACTGGTGCAGTTGCGCGACAGGGCCGAAGTTGCGCTGATGCGCGGCAAAACTGTTGAGGAGATGTAGGCCATGACGGAAACCAAGATGATTCGCATCGAATACTACCGCTCAAAGAACTCGACTCCCTTCAAGCACAAGCGGGTGGTCAAGGGCCTGGGCTTTACGCGGCTCAATCAGATTGTGGAGCGCGTGGACAATGAGTCGATCCGGGGCATGGTAGCGACGGTGCCGCACCTGGTCCGGATACTGGAAAACTAGGGATCGGGGATCAGGGGTCAGGGGTCAGGAAATGCGCTGAACCCTGACACCTGACCTCTGAACCCTTCCAACCAACGCGAGTCGCCTGAGCACAGCCTCAAGCGGCGCATGAGCGAGGAACACAATGGCAAAGAATCTATCGAATCTACGCGCGCCCAAGAAGGCGAATACAGGGCGCAAGCGAGTCGGGCGCGGTATGGGCTCCGGCATGGGCAAGACTTCGACCCGCGGCCACAAGGGCCAGGGGGCGCGCACCGGTTCCAGCATGATGCGCGGCTTTGAGGGTGGCCAGATGCCGATCCATCGGCGTCTGCCCAAGCGCGGCTTCACCAACATCTTCCGCGTGGAGTACGCCGTGATCAATCTCTCGCGCATCGCCGAGCTGGTGGCGACGCTGGGTGTGGCGGAGATTGCGCTTGAGGACTACAAGAAGCTGGGACTGTCGGGGAGCAAGAAGGCGCTGATCAAGATTCTGGGGGATGGCGATTTGGTTGCCCCGATCACCATTACCGCGCACAAGTTTTCCAAATCCGCGGCTGAGAAGATTGAAAAGGCTGGCGGCAAGGCGATTGTGGCTGGAGCGGCGGAAGCGGCTTAGGGTTCTGGGACGGGTGGTGCGCTCTCCCCGGTCTCAAAATCGAGACCGGGGGCACCCAGTTTGCTTTGGAGACAGGCGGGCGGGTCGGGCGGTAGGATGGTAGTTGAACTTTTGGAGTGGGTGTCTTAATTATGTTTGAAAAGTTCCTCAATATCTTCCGGGTGCCGGATCTTCGCAAGCGGGTTCTGTTCACGCTTGGCCTGCTCGCCATCTACCGGCTGGGCGCGCAGTTGCCCACCCCTGGCGTGAACAGCAAGCTGCTGGAGGTCTTCTTTCACACCCAGGGCGGCTCGGCGCTGGGCCTGCTGGATATGTTCTCGGGCGGCAACCTGCGCCGGTTCACGATCTTCGCGCTGGGCATCATGCCCTACATCACGGCCTCGATCATCTTTCAACTGCTGACCGTGGTCTATGAGCCGCTGGCCCGTCTGCAGAAAGAGGGCGAGCTGGGCCGACGCAAGATTACGCAGTGGACGCGTTACCTGACCGTGATTCTGGCGGCGTTCCAGTCGATTGCGATCGCGTTTGGGTTGAGCAGCCAGGGCATGGTGCTCATCTCCGGGCCGTGGTTCATTCTGCTCACGATGCTGACGCTGACCACCGGCACCGCTTTCATTATGTGGCTGGGCGAGCAGATCACCGACCGCGGCATCGGCAACGGGATGAGCCTGCTGATCTTCACCGGCATCGTGGTCGGGCTGCCGCGCGGCATCGCGGACATGGCGGAGAAGATCCGCACCGACGCATGGGGTTCCTTTACCGGGATCGCCGTGGTGCTGATTGTAGTGGCCATGGTCGGGCTGGTGGCGTTTATCGTATTCGTCGAGCGCTCGGAGCGGCGCATCACGGTGCAACAGGCCAAACGGATTGTTGGGCGGCGCACGATGGGCGGGGTCAGTTCGCATCTGCCTCTGAAGGTGAATTCGGGCGGGGTAATGCCGGTGATCTTCGCGAGTTCGATGCTGTCGGCGCCGCTGCTCTTCAGCCAGATCGGGTTTGTTCAGTCGAACAAGTTTCTCTCCGGCGTGATGACCAATCTGCAGCCGGGCGAGCCCTGGTACGAAGTTCTGTACATGGGTGCGATTATCTTCTTCGCCTACTTTTACATCTCGATCGTGTTCCGGCCGGACGATATTGCGGACAATATGCGCAAGAGCGGCTCGTTTATTCCCGGCATCCGGCCAGGGCGACGCACTTCGGATTACATCAACGACATCCTCACGCGGATTACGCTGGTGGGCGCCTGCTACCTGATTTTGATCTCGCTGGTGCCGACGTTCCTGCTCTCCGGCTTCCACCTGAACCACCTGTGGCTGGTGGGGAGCTTCTTTGAGCGGCTGCCCGCCTGGGTCACCAGCGGTTTGCACATGAACTTTTACTTCGGTGGAACGTCTCTGCTGATTGTCGTCGGCGTGGCGATGGACACCGCAAATCAGATTGAATCGCAGCTCATCATGCGCCATTATGATGGATTTTCACCGCGCTCGGGCCGCATTCGCGGAAGGAAGACCTGGTAATGAGCACGACCTCTGCGTCTCCATCTCCTATTGTGACCTCAGCGACCAGTTTCAAGCCGGGCCCGATTCTGGTTCTTGGGGCTCCGGGTTCCGGCAAGGGAACCGTTGCCAAGGGATTGGTGGAACTGTGGGGAATCCCGCAGATTTCGACCGGAGACCTGCTTCGCTCGCACAAGCAGCGCGGCACGGAACTGGGCAAGCTGGCGGACAAGATCATGCAGTGCGGGGATCTGGTCCCCGATTCGCTGGTCAACGACATGGTGGCTTCGCGCCTGGTGGAGCCGGACACGGGGAACGGCTTCATTCTGGATGGCTTCCCGCGGACACTGGGGCAGGCGGAGTGGCTCGACGACTATCTCAACAACCGCGGTGGGGCGTTGCCGGCAGTTGCAGTCAGCATTCAAGTGGACTATACTCAGTTATTGCGGCGTATTACGGGGCGAAGGAACTGCCCTGTCTGCCAGACCATTTATAACATCTACCTGAAAGCGCCCCAGCGGGAAGGTGTTTGCGATATTGAAGGGGCGGCGCTGGTGCAGCGAAGCGACGATACGGAAGTTTGTTTCGAGGGGCGGATGCGCACGTATGAGAGCCTGACCGCGCCAGTGGTGGAACACTTCCGCGGGCTTGGCCGGTTCGCCGAGGTGGATGGCGGACGGGCGGTTACCGAGGTTTTGGCCGCGGTGGTCTCCGCGGTCGAGCGGTTGAGAGCCTGAAGCAAGTTTTCGCCGGGGACTTGATTCTCCTCGGCGGTTTTGCGCGTTTGCGCAGGATTCAAATGGTTGATGGGACTTGGCTGGTCGGAGTCGAGCAGTTTGCGGAGTCCTGGGAGCAAGAGCTGTGGCTGTGATTTTGAAGTCAACACGGGAAGTGGAGCACATGCGGCGCGCGGGCAAGGTTGTCCGCGCGGTACTGGAACATGTGCGCGCAGCCGTGAAGGCTGGAGCCACGACGCTCGATCTCGAAAACGCGGCCGAATCGAAGATGAAGGAATTTGGGGCCAAGGCCGCGTTTAAGGGCTATCACGGCTTCCCATGCGTCCTGTGCACTTCGGTGAATCAGGAAGTGGTCCACGGGATTCCTTCGAAAAAGCGGGTTCTGAAGGAAGGCGACATCGTCTCGATCGACTTTGGCGCAATTGTGGATGGCTTTTACGGGGATGCGGCGATTACGGTGGCCGTGGGCGAGAAGCTGGACGACACCACCCGCCGCCTGTTGGACGCGACGAAGGCCTCGCTCCAGGCGGCTATTGACGTGGTGCGGCCGGGGGCGACGCTGGGCGACATTGGCGCGGCGGTGCAGGAAGTGGTTGAGGCGGAGGGATTCTCGGTGGTTCGGGATTTTGTCGGCCACGGGATTGGGACGCGGATGCATGAGGATCCCCAAATTCCCAACTACGGCCAGCGCGGCCGGGGGTTGAAGCTCAAGGAAGGCATGGTTCTCGCCATTGAGCCCATGGTGAATGTGGGCAAGCCGGAAGTGGAAGTGCTGAAGGACGGCTGGACGGCCGTGACGGCGGACGGCACGATGAGCGCGCATTTTGAACATACGGTTGCGGTTACCGCGACCGGTGCGACGGTTTTAACCGAGTAAACGGGCAAGCACAACAGGCTGGACCAGAGTGAGTCCGGCGGAAGCGGAATTCAGGTTTGTCGAAGGAAGACGCGATTGAGGTAATGGCGGTGGTGGTGGAGACGCTGCCGAACGCCATGTTCAAGGTAAAGCTGGAGAACAACCACCAGGTGCTGGCGCACGTCTCCGGCCGCATGCGGAAGAACTTTATTCGTATTCTGCCGGGCGACCGGGTCGCGGTTGAGTTGAGCCCGTACGACCTGAATCGCGGGCGGATCGTCTACCGCTATAAGTAACCACGGCGCCTGGAGAACCGGGCGCGGACATCGAGTTTTTTGCGGCGCGGAAGTTTGCGCCGCGGGGAAGAGGAAGCACACATGAAAGTTCGCGCATCAGTCAAGCCGATTTGCGACAAGTGCAAGGTCATTCACCGCCGCGGGGTGGTGCGTGTCATTTGCGAAAACGCAAAGCACAAGCAGCGCCAGGGATAGTCAGCGCCCTGACAAACGCGGCGGTTTCCACGGACGAGGGATCAGATGTCACGGGTCAGGGATCAGGAATAGTTTCGGACGCAAGATACGGCGACTGAACCCTGAGCCCTGAAACCTGACCCCTCACCCAGGGGCTAGTTAGCCATATCGGCTTGCGATGAACCCCGGAAGCAGTTGCCGTATTCACCCCGTGCAGGCCGGATGGAAGCCGGAAGCACACAACCGAAGGATGAAGGAAGCACATGGCACGTATTGCTGGCGTCGATTTGCCCCGCAACAAGCAGGCACGAATCGCGCTTACGTACATTTTCGGGATCGGGAACCCGCGTGCGCTGAAGATTCTGGAGAAGGCTCACGTTGACGCCTTCAAGAAGATCCAGGATCTTGGCGAGGACGAGGTGAACCGCATCCGTCAGGTGATTGAGGATGAGGGCAATGTGGAAGGCGACCTGCGCAAGGACGTCTCGATGCACATCAAGCGCCTCATGGACATCCAAAGCTATCGCGGGCAGCGCCACAAGCGCTCGCTGCCGGTTCACGGC
>Ga0302278_10006421_pt1 | contig 11226 bp, 9 predicted proteins | sample III_Bog_N3_2_FD_194543 | JGI IMG/M metagenome (GOLD analysis project Ga0302278, IMG submission 194543) | Peat permafrost microbial communities from Stordalen Mire near Abisko, Sweden - III_Bog_N3_2 | ecosystem: Environmental > Terrestrial > Soil > Wetlands > Peat | place: Sweden: Abisko... | reverse complement strand
GCAGACCACGGTGATTGTGCCGGTGTCAAACGGTGAGGCGATCCGCGAGGGGTTCGGCGGCGGAACGTACACCGGTTTCAGCATCACGCCGGTGATCTTCCGGTGGAATTTTGCCACGCCGGCGCGACGGTTTACACCGTGGTTTCAGGGAGCCGGCGGGTCGCTTTACACGACGCACAAGTTTCCGCCGGAGGTGCTGGTGCCGAAGGGGACGCCGGGGGGGACTTCGGTCTTCAACTTTACGCCGCAGGCGGGGATTGGTTTCCACTACTTTACGCGCGCAGACCGGTCGTGGGACGTGGGTCTGAACGCGATTCATATCTCTTCGGCTTCGCTGGGGGACAAGAACCCCGGGGTGAATGCAAGTCTTTGGCTGCAGGTTGGGTATACGTGGTGGAAGTAGGCCGGCAAGATTAACGGATTGGGAAGGCTTGATTGGACGGACCGATCGTCAGCTGTGTTCCAAATTTCTCTGAAGGTGTGGATGAGGGCTGTGTTCGGGCCATCGTCCGCGCCATGCGGGTCGAGGGGGTGCGCCTGCTGGATTGGTCTCTGGATTCGGACCACAATCGTTCTGTGGTGACGGTTGCGGGGCAGCCGCAGGCGGTGCTGGAGGCGGCGATTCGCGGAGTGGGCAAGGCGGTGGAGCTGATCGACCTGACCCGCCAGCAGGGAGTGCATCCACGCATCGGGGCGGCGGACGTGATTCCGTTTGTGCCGGTAAAGAACATGAAGCTGGATCAGTGCGCGCTGCTGGCGCGCCAGGCGGGCGCGGAGATCTGGCAGCGTTACGGGGTTCCGGTGTATTTCTATGAGGCGGCGGCGGCGCGTCCAGACCGGGCCAATCTGGAGGACGTGCGGCGGGGTCAGTTTGAAGAGCTGCGCGAGGCGGCCAAGCGGGAGCCGGCGCGGCGGCCGGATATTGGCGGGCCCGCGCTGCATCCGACGGCGGGGGCCTGCGCGGTGGGCGCGCGCAAGTTCCTGGTGGCCTACAATATCTATTTCGACTCGGCGGACGTCTCATTGGTAAGGGCCATTGCGCGGGATTTGCGCGCTTCCTCGGGTGGCTTGCCGGGGGTGAAGGCGATGGGAGTCCTGGCGCACGGGCGGGCGCAGCTCTCGATGAATATTACCGATCTGGCGGCTACGCCGGTTTCGAGCGTGTATGCGCAGGTGTGCCGGCTGGCGAGCCGCCATAAGGGCGAGCCGGTGGAGGCGGAGGTCATCGGGCTTCTGCCGGAGATCGCGTTTGAGCAGGAGAGCGAGTGGATGCGTCTATTGAGTGGGTTCAACCCGGAAACGAAGGTTCTGGAGCGCCGATTGGATGCTCCGCTGGCCTGGCCCGAGTGCCAGGGGGGTTGATTTGCACAGGATTTTATTAACAGTCTCCCGCGCGGAGACGAGAATTGGGGTGGTTAGCCCGGTTCAGGAGGATCATATTGTCGATGCAATTTTCCCGGATTCCCGTACTTTCGCTGGCGGTTGCGTCGGCGCTCATGCTGGGGGCAGGCCCGTTGGATGCCGCGCAACTTAGCTCGGACGCGCGCTCGGCGATTCCCCACGATGTGCAGCAGATGCTGGTGATCGACTATCGCGTAATGGAGAACTCGAGCACGGCGATGGAGTTGCGTGGGCAGGTGATGCCGCCCGAGCTGAAGCAGGTGGAGGAGTCGCTGCGCAAGGCGGGGTTGAACGACAACCACGATCTGGACCAGTTGGCTTTTATCCTCTACCGGAATGGCGCGGACGGTGAGGATATTCGCACAGTTGGCATTGCGCAAGGGCAGTTTCCGGTGGACGAGGTGCTGGCCAGCTTCAAGACGCGGAAGGTAAAGCCCGTGACGGTGCGCAAGACGTACGCGATTTACCCCTTGGGCACGAGCGGGATGAGCGTGGTTTTTCTCGATCCCTCGACGATGGTCTTTGGCGACCTGACGGCGGTGAAGAAGGCGCTGGATGTGCGGGACGGGCTGCAGCCCGGGTTGCTGACCAACCTGCCGGTGATGGAATCGATGCGCACCGTGGACTCCGAGCCGCTGTGGAGCGTGTTGGACCAAAAGGGCACCCAGACGATGATGAAGCAGGTGCTGGGCGAGGCGGGCGAAGTTGCCGACTACGATACGGTGAAGAAGCGGCTCGTGGGCAGTTCGTACTCGATGAACTTCCAACACGGGGTGAAGTTCGATATGTCGGTGGAGACGGGGGATAACTTCGCCGCGGCGACGGTCTCCTCGCTGCTGAACGCGGCCGTGCTGTACAAGAAGATGAGCGGGACGGACACGGACAAGGCGGCGCTTGAGGATACGGTGATCAGGTCGACCTCGGGCCGCCTGGATGTTCACTTCGCCACTTCCGATGCGGAATTCGACACGCTGCTGAAGTCTTCGCTGTTCCGGAGCATGGTTCGGTAATTTTGGTCGATTCGCGCCAGTCGACCGCCCGTTGGCTGAGGCACGCGTGGCCCTTTACCGTGTGGCTCAGGCTAGGTTAGGCTTTCGCGGGATGCGACGGCGACCCGGTTGCGCCCGCTGCCTTTGGCTGCATACAGAGCTTTGTCCGCGAATTCGATGAGGTCCTTTGCCACTAACCCGCGCTTCGGGGTGACCGTGGCGCAGCCGATCGAAACGGTGACGATCCCATGCGGATTCTTTTCGTGGGCGAGATTTCGTCTTCTCACCGCGCGGCAGATTTCCTCGGCGACGGCGAGTGCGCCGGCCTCATCGGTTCCAGGCAGGATGACGGCAAACTCTTCTCCACCGTACCGGGCCACGAGATCGGCGGGGCGAACGACGACGTCGAGAGCCGCTTCCGCAATCTGTTTCAGGCAACTGTCCCCGCGCACGTGGCCGTAGGTATCGTTGTAGGCCTTGAATTGATCGACATCGATCAGCAGCATGGAGAGCCGGTTGCCGAGGCGCAGGCTGCGGCGCCATTCGGTGGCGATCGCGTCGTCGAAACGCCGGCGGTTGGCGATGCCGGTGAGGGCGTCGACGACGACGAGCGTTTCCATGGCCCGGTAGGCGGTCTGCAGGTTTTGCTCGGCGCGCTTGCGCTCGCTGATGTCGCGGACGAGGTTGAGAAAGCCTTTGGAAAGCCCGGTAACCGGGTCGAGGTAGACGCGTAAATTGGCCTCGACCCACAGAAACGTGCCGTCGCTTTTCAGGAAGCGGTACTCGAGCGTGCCACCGGGCGACCCGGCCTGCATCGCGCGCAAGGCCATCTCCACTTCCGGCAAATCGGAGGGGTGAATGGTCTCCTGGAAGAGCTTTCCATCGAGGTCGCCGGGGTCCCAGCCACTGAGCGCTCGAACGCCGGGCGAGACGTATTCGAAGCGCCCCTCCAGGCTGCCGAGGACAATGATGTCGCGGGAATTGTCGACAACAAGTTTGTGGAGGGCGGCAATCTGCTTCAACTCGTTTTGGGTGCGCCGGAGGCTCTCAAATACTGTCGAAACGGTGTAGAGCATGAACAGCGCCGAGGCGAGGAACAGTTGCAGGACGGCCGATTTCCATTCTCCGCTCAAGGAGACGGCGAGCCCGACGGGGCCCGCGCCGTGGACTGTGTACCAGCCTCCAATGAGGGCGACCATGAGAGTACAGATCGCAGCCCAGCCCAGGTCAATATTGATGACCACGAGCATGAGAAAGGGGTAGACCAGAAAGAGGAGCGGGGCGTACGTCTGGCTGAAGACCAGAACGGTGACGGCGAGAAGCAGCGCGGGATAATACCAGGCCTTGCGTAGGAGATGGGTATTGCGAAAGCGGCTCTGCAGGATGGCGACGAACGTGGGAGCGATGACGGCGATCCCGAGCGAATCGCCAACGAACCAGCTCTCGAGAGAACGGAGGTAACTGGTGTGATAGAGCAGGGTTTGGCATGCGGCTAGGCCGACTCCGGCGAGCACGGGCGCCACGACGCACCCAAATCCGATAAATCGAAGAAGGTATTTCCCATCCGTGAAAATGGGAAGCTGGGAAGACTTGCGCTTGAGCAGGAGGGCGGCGATCAGCACTTCAACCATGTTGAAGGAATTGAACATGAGGTTGTCGCGCCAGGATTCACCGACGATGCAACTGCCGGCCACCATCCCGGCCAACCCGGAGAGCAGATACGGCACCATGCGCCAGCGGGGCGCCAGAAGAATGTAGGCGAGGGTGAGTCCGTTGGCAAACCAGACGATGTTGTTCCCGTTCGCATCTTTTTCAAACGCCACGTCGCAAGCGATGGACAGCGCTACGAGGCAAAAAAGGCTGAAGGCCCGGACCATCAGGCCGTTCGCCCGCCACCATCGCTTTGTTGCGGAAACCGGGGACACAGTGCATCTCCAATGTGAAGAACGATCCACTCGGGCGACCGGTGTTGCGCGGGTTCATGCGCGGCCGGCTCGGGTATTCGTTCGCCGAACTTGAATTATTTTGAAATGCAAGACGCTATCGCGCGTCTCAATTTCACACAGGTATCGATTGTGCTGTTACTTATTTTCCAAAGTGGCTCACGCTCCAGCTCGGGAGAAACTCGACCTTGCCTTGGGGGAGCAGACGGATGGTGAGCTGGCCCCGATCTTGTTCGTTCAGGTTCAGCCCCTCGGCGTGGACGGTCTTGCCGTCCGGGAGGACGTAATCGACGCGCACGGAACCCGAGTCCCGCACCTGAAACCGGTAGCGATAAACCGCTCCCTCCGCCAGACTGTTTGCGCCGAAGCTGGCGCTTGGATAGGCGACCTCCAGCTCATGAACAGGTCCGAGGGTCTGGTTCTGGACGTCCGCATCGATCCAGTTGCTCCTGCACCCCCCCAGGACCAGCATCGCAAGACAGGCGGCCATGCAAACGATACTCTTTCCGGGACGTTTCAATTGCCGGCCTCCTTTCTTTCGGAGCCCGCGTTCATCCGCGCGAGTTTTTCCAACTGGTTCAGGCGGCGCAGCATCTCCGGCAGTCGCTGAAAAGCGGCCGTGGAGCGCAGCCAGGTGCGGTTGTCGAAGGCCGGAGAACCGGAGAGCATCTTTCCGGCGGGGACATCGTGGGAAACGCCCGATTGAGCGGTGAGAATGACGCCGTCGCCGAGCTCGCAGTGGCCGGCCACACCCGCCTGTCCGGCCAGAATCGCATTTGCGCCGACAACGGATGAGCCGGCGAGGCCGACCTGAGAGCACACCAGGGTGTTTTTCCCGATCTTTGAACCGTGGCCGACTTGGACAAGATTGTCGATCTTAGCGCCGTCGGCGATTTCGGTAGCGCCGACTGTGGCGCGGTCAACGCAGGCGTTGGCCTGGATATCTACGTAATTGCCCAGGCGCACGGGGCCGGACTGGGGAATTTTGTGCCACTCGCCCTGGTTGTCCTTCGCGAATCCAAAGCCGTCGGAGCCGACGATCGCGCCGTTTTCGAGCGTGACATGGTCGCCGAGAATGCAACCCTCGCGTACGACGGCGTGGGCGTGGGCAAAGAAGTAGGCGCCGGTCTGCACACCCGGATAGAGAACGGCGTGGGGCAGAATGGTCGAGTGAGCACCAACGCGGACGTGGGGTCCGATGACGGCGTACGCGCCGATGTGGGAGTCGTCTCCGATAACCGCTGTGGGATCGATTACGGCGGTGGGATGAATTCCGGGGGGATACGAGGGAGGCTGGTAAAACATGCCCAAGGCCTGGGCGAAGGCAAAGTAGGGGTTGGTGAGGCGCAGGGTGGCGGCGGAGATCTCAGGGAACTCGAGTGGGACGAGAACCGCGGCCGCGCGCGTGGAGCGGGCAAGGGAAGTGTACTTCGGGTTGGCCACGAAGGTGATTTCAGACGGGCCCGCGTCCTCGATTCCGCGTACGCCGGTGACTTCGATGCTTCCATCGCCACGCAACACGGCACCCAGCCGCTCCGATAATTCTTCCAGATTCATTGATGCGATTGTAAAGGAAAGAGCATGGTGGCTGGGCACAAATGCGGTTCGATTGCGGGTCGAGGCTCCTGAGCGCTCGGCTCATAGATCCGCGACCGGATCGCCGGGAAAGAGGCCGGGCTGAAGGCTGTGCTGATTCGCGCTCAGGACGCGGCCCTTTCCTGGGGCGGGGATGACGGCGAGCACTTCCAGCTCACGGATGGACTGGAGCGGGATGAAGACGCGCTGAGTGTTGGAGCGGATATCGGGCGGGGTGAGCATGAGCCCCGTTCCGGCAACCAGGGTGCGGTCGTTTGCGGCCAGCCCCTCGAGTTCGTCGCCGTCGTTGAGGGTGATTCGGAGCCAGAGTCCGGCGCTTCGAGGGCGGCTGGTGAAGCGGCGGCGCAGGAGCCGCTCCGGGTTGGCGGAGTCCGAGCCTGCCGGAGAGACGCTCTCCCGCACATAGCAGATCCACTTGATCGTGTTCCAGGAGATAAGCTGGAGCCTGCCCGCATGGTCGAGGAGTTCCAGGCCTGCGATTTCTTTTGCCGGGGCCGCGGAGGCATACCCGGCATACCATTCCCGTGTAAACTTACGCACAATCACGGGTTTGCGGGTTGCACTCACTGGCTGGATTGTCGCATGTGCTGGGATAAGGTGGAATTCGCACGTTCGTTGAGGTAGCCAAGCTGGTTACGGTGTGTTAACGTACTTTGGTTGCACGCTGGGATGCGCGCTTTGATAAGCATCGCGGCGTCAGATAGTTGTGCGGGGAAGCACCCCGCGGGAGCTGTGAACTCACGATGCCTGACTACATTTATTTGCTGGAAAATCGATTGTCCGCCGTCCAGCAGGAAGCGTTGCGGACGGTACGGGATTTGGCGCGCGAAGCGCAGATGACGGTCTTCCTGGCCGGAGACGCGGTACGGGATCTGACTTGCGGAAATCCTGTGCGCGACGTGGAAGTGGTGGTACACGGAAACGTTTTGGAGCTCAAGGCGGCGATTCTGGCCGCTGGGGGCAACGTGTGGGGCGAAGATGAGGAAGCCCGGACGCTGTATCTGTGCTTCCCTGGAAGTGTGCGCCTGGACCTGCGGAGCGCGCGGCGCGCGGAGTATCCCAAGCCAGGCAAGCCTGTTTACCACTGGGCGAGCATTCAGGAAGACCTGCGGGCGCGAAATTTTACCGTGAACGCGATGGCCATTTCATTGAATGAGGGCTCGTACGGTCTGCTGATGGACCCCACCAACGGGGTCGCGGATATCGAAGGGCGCTTGTTGCGGCTGGTTTCGAATTACGGCTTTCTCGACAATCCGGTGACACTGATTGCCGCCACGCGGCTCAAGGCGCGGCTGGGCTTTGAACTGGAAGAGCGAACCCAGATTCGGTATGAAAATGCCAAGGGCGACGAAGTCATTGAGCACCTCTCGGAGAAGGATCGCGGTTGGGAGCTGGAGCAGATTGCGCACGAGGACGAGCCGCTGAAGGTGCTGCAGGCTCATGAGGCGGAAGGCTGGACGCCGCATCTGTTTCCTGCGTGGACGAGCGCGAAGGCCGATGTGGAGAGGCTCAAGGCGCTCCATGAGCTGCTTGGGGAGTTGCAGGTGCAGGGAGTGCATCCGGACGTCTCGGCCGCGCAGATGCAATTGCTGACCGCAAAGGTCTCCGCGGCGGACTTGTCTTTGCTCAAGCAAAAGCTGCCGCGGGCCGGCTTTGTGGAGGCGTGGGATCAGCTGGATGCGCAGGCGGCCGAGTTTGCCAGGATATTGCTGGCGAAGGAGAATGCGACCGCATCCGCAACCTACATGCTCTTCACCGCGTATGCGGCGGAGGCGGTTCTGTGGCTTGGCTTCACCGGCAAGCAGGCGGCGGTGCGGGAGAAGTATGAAAACTTCCTGAAGGTCTGGCCGCAGGTGCGCCAGAAGATTCCATACGCGCTGATGCTGGAGATGCGGATTACACCGGAGCTGCCTGGATACCAGGATCTGGTGAAGACGATCTTCCTGCAGTTGATCGATGGCGGGCTGACGACGAACGACGAGATCCGCGCGCTGCTGGAGCCTCACTCGCCGCCGGCGCCGCCGCCTCCGGTCACCATCAAACGGACCCGGGCGAAGAAATCGGCGGAGGCCAAATCGAAGGGGCGCTCGGCCGATGACGAGGATGGAGAGAACGACGAACTGGACACCGACGAAGAGGCGGAGGAGGAAGAGGACGACGATATCGACAGCCTCGACCTGGATTCGGAAGACCTTGACTTCTCTCTCGGCGGGGACGATGTGCGGGCTACGATTCCCGCTGCGGACGGAGAGGACGACGATGTCTTTGCGCGGGAAACGGTGAGCGACGATCTGGATTTGGAAGTGGACGGCGATCTGGACGATGAGCCGGCGGAGGACCTCGACGATCGGGATGAGCCGGACGAGGCGGATGAGTTTGGGGACGGCGACGATGAGCCCTCGCCGGCCAAGGGCGGTCGCGGGGCAGGGAAATCGGCGGGCTCCAAAGCCGCGAAATCGGCGGCGAAGTCCTCTTCGAAGGGCGGAAAGTCGAAATCTGGCGGGTCGGGGAGCGCGGACACCCCGGTGGGCGAAGACCTGGGGGGTGGCTCAAGTTCGAGCCTCTCTTCCGGGGGAAAGACGGTCAAGGCGAGCAGGAAGAAATAGCCGAATTCGGAAAATCCGGGATGCGTGGTATGTTCAGGGAATCCTGTTTTCTGCTTGGGTGGAGGGTTCCCGCGTGCCATTCTCACCGGTCTTTCTTCGTAGGGCGTTTCTGCTGGTTTCCACGCAGTTGGTGCTCGGCTCGGCTTTGAACTCGTTGGCTGCCGGATCGCCGGCTGATGAGACCGGACCGGCATATCGGTCGCAAAAGGGCGGCTGGACGTACGTCCATCTTGAGGGTTCGCCGGCGGAGATTGGCTATCAGCACGGGTACTTGCTCGCGGCCGAAATCGAAGACTACTACCAAGTGCTGAAACTCGAGGACACCCACGAAACGCGGCGCGACTGGGCGTTTTTTCGCGAAGCGAGCCGCAAAATGCTCTGGCCGCACCTGGATGCCGAGTATCGGCAGGAGCTTTCTGGAATCGCGAAGGGCTTGCAGGCGAGGGGCGTTCACCTCGACGTCTGGGATCTGGTGGCGATGAACGCGAGCAATGAGCTGCCCCAGTATTACGTTCCGTGGCTCAACAAGCGCGAACACGCCTTGAATGCGCCGCATCTCTCCGCTCCTGGCAACTGCTCGGCGTTTGTGGCTGCCGGCAGCTATACCAAGGGCGGCCGGATCGTGATTGCCCATAACAACTGGTCGAGTTACGCAGAGGGCTCGCGCTGGACCGTCATCTTCGATATTCGCCCGGCTAAGGGACACCGGATGCTGATGGATGGGGCGCCCGGAATTATCGCCAGCCAAGATGATTTTGGGGTAAACGACGCGGGGCTGATGGTGACCGAGACGACGATCACGCAGTTTGTGGGTTGGAACCCGGAGGGAAAGCCGGAGTTTGCCCGGGCACGCAAGGCGCTGCAATATGGCGGGTCGATCGATGAATATGCGGCGCTGATCAAGGACGGAAACAATGGCGGATACGCCAACGACTGGTTGATTGGCGACCGGAAGACCGGTGAGATCGGCTACCTGGAGCTGGGCCTGAAAAATACTCCGCTGTGGCGGACCAAGGACGGGTACTTCGTCAGCAGCAATTATCCTCGGGACGCAAAGCTGATTGCTGAGGAGACGGATGGGTTCGATCTGAACAATCTCTCCAGTTCTCCGAACGCGCGGCGGGTCACGGCGGAGAAGCGAATCGAAGAAAACAAAGGCCGAATCGACATTGCGCTGGCGGAGGAATTCCTTGCCGACCATACGGACAGCTACAGCGGGAAGGTCGATGCGGATGAGCGCTCGCTTTGCGGGCACATCGACCTGACGCCGCGCGGAGTGCCGGTGTGGGATCTGGGGCCTTACAACCCCTTCGGCGCGGTGACGGGGAAGGTGGCGGATTCGGAGATGGCGGGGAAGATGTCGCTGGTGGCCCACGCTGGTCACCCATGCGGGGAGGACTTCCTGGCCGAGCCGTTCATGCACGCTCACCCGGAGTATGAGTATTTGAGGCCAATTCTGAAGGATATGAAGTCGGGACCGTGGACGGTATTTACCGTTACCGACTCAAAGTCGGCGATGCCATAAGCGCCCCGCGGGCGCTCACTGTGGCGGTCCAGCAAAAGCCCCACAAGAATGCGTGTGTGGACCTCTTTCCAGGGGAGCCACACACGCTTTTTGTGCTTTTGTCGAATTCGGCTGGAACGACTTGCGCTTGATGACGGCTCAGGAGTGCGCTTCTTCGGAACCTGGGCGAACCTCAGGCGCGGGTTGATTTGCGGTGTATACCTCCCCGAGCGGATGGCGCTTGGCCCGCGTATAACGCTGCATGCTGAAAAACTGCGTCTGGCAGGTGAGGCATTCCCATGGATAATGACCGAAAAACCGCATCAAATGGTGCGAGAAGCGGCTCTGTCTCTGGATGCGCCGGGTTGTGTTTGCTTCGCACTGGGGACACTCAGGGTTCATTCTCATTCCTTTTGTCATCCGTCTTATGCTTCATGGCTCTCCGGTAAGCACACGGGCCGGGAGGTCCAATAACAGTGGCCCGTAACGAACTTTTGACGCGGAAGCGATGGAAAGGGTTTACATCGCCGCGAATCTGCGGAAGCTCGGGTTTTCAATTTGAGAACCAGTTCGGCTTCGTCCCGGCTTCAGGCCGGCGGAGACCAGGGTTTCCATTCTCGTCATTCTTTGGGCATCATCATTCCAAGGCCGAACAGAGCAAACCCAGCCAAGAGAACAATTTCGCCGCGATAGTCCATCCGCAGCTGGCTAGACAGGAAGGTGCCCGGAAGGATGCCGTGTTCCTGCAAGGTCCAAATGGCTCCCACCGTAAGCAGACATGCAATGACGAGATAAAGTACGACTCGCAAGCGTCTCCTTCTCGATTGTTCTTAGAAAGAATAACCCAAGTGCGCCCAATCTCAAAGAAAAAGGGTTAGCGGGTGACAGCTGGCCTGGCGATGAGGAGGGAAACTGAGCCGGCACGTGGCAGCAACGGGGAATTGGGGAGTTTCGTCCCCGGTTTTCCTCAGCCCGCTCCGGGCACTCGCGCCCAGCGGAACCGCGATGAGCCTAGAATTGAGCCTGACCATGGCTGAATTTACCCACCTGCATCTTCATACCGACTACTCCCTTCTCGATGGCGCCTGCGACGTGGACAAACTAGTCCAGCGGGTGGCTTCGATTGGGCAGAAATCCGTGGCGATGACCGACCACGGGAACATTTACGGGGCTGTTCACTTCTTTGA
>Ga0302278_10006408_pt1 | contig 11239 bp, 9 predicted proteins | sample III_Bog_N3_2_FD_194543 | JGI IMG/M metagenome (GOLD analysis project Ga0302278, IMG submission 194543) | Peat permafrost microbial communities from Stordalen Mire near Abisko, Sweden - III_Bog_N3_2 | ecosystem: Environmental > Terrestrial > Soil > Wetlands > Peat | place: Sweden: Abisko... | reverse complement strand
CCCCCGAGGGAATCGAAAGCCAATTCGAGCTGTCCCAATCGCTTTTTCAACAAGTTCCTAGAGCAGTTCTCCAATTCATGTGCTCTATTTAGTTGCGTGCAAGGTGGCTCTTTCTTAAGGAAAAAGCCACTTATCATCGTGCTTTCGGTGTACAGCAATTGGAGAACAGCTATAGCCATCGGCAATCCATGTTCCCGCAGAAACAACGCAGCCCCGGCCCTCATGAGGAGGACCGGGACTGCGAGTTTTCCGGGGCGCCCAATCTACATGTTCGCCTGGCCCGACCGCATCGACTCGTTGAACTGCGGCTTGGTAAAGTTCAGCGCCTCTTCGAGCTTCGCCCGATAATCGTCCGCACGCTCCAGCAGCGCCGGCGTGGCCGCGGCAAACCCCCCATCCAGCACCATCAGCCCCTCGCCCGCCTCATGCCCGGCCATGCGCAGCAGATCGGCCTCGGTGGTGTTCAGGTACTGCGCGTCGCGCGGGTCGGCAATCCACACCGGCTTGCTCTCGCCCAGCACGCCACTGAGCCAGTACACCTTGCGCAGCAGGTACTCCAGGCGCTCGGCATCCGTGGTGTCGGTAAACACAAACTTCTTCTGCCAGCGGCTGTAGTAGCGCGTGGTCACCGGCACCGGCTGCCGGTTGCCCGACTTCACAAACTCCAGTTGCCCGTAGTCCACCGTCTTGCGCACCGCGTTGTAGACGAAGCTCTCCGCGTAGGGCTGCTCCATGGCCGGCACAATCTCGGCAAAGGTCAGCGTCACGCTCGCTGACAACTTGGCGTGCAGGTTGTGTTCTCCACCATCGGCCAGATGCATCTCACCGTGAACAATGTAGGTGTCCGCGCCCGAGGTGGAGCGATGAAACGGCCACTGGAACTGGCCAAACGCAATCGGCAGCCCGGCCAGGGTCACATAGCACTCCGGCCGCGGATTGCGCAGCCGCTTGGCCTGCGCTGCCAGGTGCGCGGTCATGGTGGGCAGCAGGTCCGGCTTGTTGAACTCAAAGCCGTCAGTCAGTTCGAGGCGCAGCGTGCGGCCGGCAGCCTCCGCGCCGGGCAGGCCCAGCTGAAAAACCGCCGTCGGCTGGCCGTGAAAGTCGCTGCCCTGGGCGGTGGAGACAAGCACGAGACCGGCCTGCGATGCGGCCGCCTGTACGGAAGAAACGAGACTGTTTTTCAACTCAACGGTCATTCGGAAAGCTTTCTGCATTGAAGGTGCGTTGCACATCCATTCTAAGGGACCAGCCAGCCAGACGTCGCATTTACAATGGAAAGCGTGTCGTCTGAAGCAGTTTCGCCCATCATCGTCGCCGAAAACCTGACCAAGGTCTACGCCGCCGGCCGGCTCGCCGTCACCGCCGTCAAAAGCGTCTCGCTGTCCATCCAGCCGGGCGAGTTTGTGGCCATCGTCGGCCCCTCCGGCTCCGGCAAGTCCACGCTGTTTTACCTGCTCGGCGGGCTTACCCAGGCCACGTCGGGCCGCGTGGTCATCGACGGCGTCGATTTCGCCACGCTCAACGATAGCCAGCGCACCCGCCTGCGCAAGCGCCGCATCGGCTTCGTCTTCCAGAAGTTCAATCTGCTGCCCACGCTCTCTGCCATGGGCAACATTGAAATCGCCTACGAAGTAAGCGGACGCAAAGAGCCGCTTGACCGCAAATATCTCGACCATCTGAGCGAGTTGCTCTCGATCCAGGGCCGTCTCGATCATCGACCCTCCGAGCTCAGCGGCGGCGAGCAGCAGCGCGTCGCCATCGCCCGCGCGCTCATCACCCGGCCGGCCATCATCCTGGCCGACGAGCCCACCGGCAACCTGGACACCAAAAACTCCGACAAGGTGCTGGAGATGCTGGTCAAGTCGAATCGCGACTTGGGCCAGACCACCCTCATGATTACGCACAATCCTGAAGCGGCAGCCGTCGCCGGCCGCATCCTCTACATGCGTGACGGCCAGATCGTGCGCGAGGAAAAGGGCACAGCGCCCGGTCACTAGAAGGCTTCGTACTTTACAGGGAATTTTGCATAATTCGTCACGGCCTTGATCAAGAAAACTGTGTGGACGGCGATCTTGTTTCCGTCAATCTTTTTGTGTTCGGTGCAGTAGAACACGGTCAACGGCTTTCCGGGGGGCAGCTCCGACGGGCGCAACTGGTGTTGCGGCCCTCCTTGACGGCTCACGGTGTAGTCTTCGTCGATCGCGGCGACGAAGGTTTGTGTCTTCGCGTCTTTTGGAGCGGTATAGGTTAAGGTGATCTGCCGCGTGGCGTCGTTGGTCGCGCTGAGCAGTCCGGTGAAAGTGTCGCCATTGAAGCACGAAGGATAGTAGCCCGGCTCGGCAGTCCCTTCCTGCCCACCCGCGGGAAACGGAACAAGCGCAACTGCCAGTGTTGCTGTCAATACGCTTCTGACCCAGATCGTCGTCAAACCGCACCTCGCATCCGCCTTCAGGTCGCGATACTCGCAGGCCAGCTGTTTGGTGCTCTTCGCCAACCGTTGGACCATGACTCCAGATTTCTGTCAGAATTTTATTACATAGAGAAGTCTCGTCTCTGTATCCAGACGGCGGTTTGACCAGCTTTCGGCCGCCCGGTATACTCAAAACTGCAACAAGCGGGAGTAGCTCAGTGGTAGAGCATCGCCTTGCCAAGGCGAGGGTCGCGAGTTCAAATCTCGTCTCCCGCTCCATTCCGCTCCGCCGCCGCGGACGCCAGTCCGGTTGGCTAGAGTGGGATGGAGCGACTCAAACTCAAAGGCAGCCCTGCCAAAGGCGCGGTACCCAAGTGGTAAGGGAGAGGTCTGCAAAACCTTTATGCGTCGGTTCGATCCCGACCCGCGCCTCCAATCCTTTTGAAATAGCTGCAAACTGAATGCTTTCATCGTCCCGTGAGCTTTCTCGGCTCGCGCGGGTATGCCTGAATTCCCTCCTCAATCCCAACACTTTTAGAGCAGCGTGTCAGCCCACACACGGTGTGTCGATCCTGACACGCTCAATCGCCGTCATCCCCATCGCAACTTCTTTGTTTTCAGCAGCCATCAATTGGCGGCCCGTTTGCACTTTGTCTGGACGCAGGCAGAGGAACGAGGGGGCCGAACACCATGGCAAGCAAGCTAAACAGAATGGCAGTAGCGGCAGGAATGGGGCTGCTGATGGCGGCCCAGGTGCTGGCGCAGAGCGCGCCGGCGGCGCCCCAAACGGTGGTCCCGGCAGCCGCGCCCAAGCGGGTCATCGTCGTCAGTCTCGAGGACCGCAAGCTCGCGCTGGTGGAAGACGGCCAGGTGAAGAAGGTCTACGCCGTGGCGGTTGGCAAGCCCTCCACGCCCAGCCCGGTAGGCACCTTCACCATCGAGCGCCGCGTGGTCAACCCCACCTATCGCCACAACGGGAAAACGGTCCTTCCCGGCCCCGGCAATCCGGTGGGCACGCGCTGGATGGGCCTGAGCAAGCACGGCTACGGCATCCATGGCACCAACGAACCCAAATCCATCGGCAAGGCCGCATCGCACGGTTGCATTCGCATGGCGCGGGCTAACCTCGAGGAGTTCTACGAGCTCGTCGCCGAGGGCGACACCGTGGAGCTGGTGGGCCAGCGCAATGACCAGACCGCCCAGCTCTTCGGCAGCGCTCCGCTCCCAGCCGCGCAGCCAGCCATGACTGTCGCGGCAGCCATTGCCCAGCCCGCGCCCGCGTCGATCGCAAGCATAGAAACCGCGAGCACAGAGAAAACGGTCGATCCGGCCATTGCCGCGGCCGGTCGCCGCTAGGGAGCAAGCCATGAATCTGCTCACTGAAGCTGCAAATGGCTTGGGAGCGGTGCTGCTGCCCGTGGTGGCAGGGCTGCTTCTCGAAGAGCTGACGTTCGGGGGACTGGTCCGGCTGCTGATCGCTCCATGGCCGGGAACCGGAAAACACGGGGAGCGCAAAGAGAGGCAAGGAGAAGGGCAATGATCGCATTGAAACTGCTGTTAACCGTTGCGGGAGTCTTGTTGATGGCTGCCGCGTTGGGAATCCCGATCTACGCATTGTGGGTTCGCATGATGTTGAAGCGCCGCCATGCCGCCGGCGAAACCGCGCTGCCTGAGCCGGAAGAGATCGCCTGGCGCACCTCGGTGGCGCTGGTGCTGGTGGCCTGCCTGCCGCTGCTCATTGCGTCGAGCATTGTGGTTGTGCCCAGCGGCATGGGCGGTGTGCGCGTGAGCCAGGTCAGCGGCACAGTGCCGGGCACGCTCTATCCCGGCGTCCATTTCGTCACGCCGCTGGTTGAGAGCGTGGAAACCTTCGACCTACGCGATCATCTCTTCACGGCAGGCATGGCGCAGGAGGGCGCCAAGGCACTGACCCCGCAGAGCGGACTCAGTGTGCAGTCGCGCGAGGGCCTCAACATCGGCCTCGCCGTCACGGTGCGCTATCGCCTCGACCCCAACACGCTCTCCAGTGTGCAAGCCCACATGCCCCAGCCGGTGGACAAGGAGCTGGTGCCGCCGGTTGTCACCAGCGCGTGGCGCGAACTGGCGCCCGACTACACCGTGCGCGAGATCTTCTCCACCAAGCGAGAAGAGGTCCGTTCGCGTGCAGCCACGATCATCACCCACAAGCTCGGCTCCGACGGAATCATCGTCGAAGAGGTGATGCTGAGCGACATCCAACTGCCCGAGCAGTATGCCAAGGGCCTGGAAGGCCTGCTGCTCAAGGAGCAGGAAGACGACCAGATGGGGGTCACCACCGACATCCAGCAGAAGCAAGTGAAGATTGCCGAGCTGCAGGCCGAGGCTGAGGCCGTGCAGAAGGTGAAGGAGGCCGAGGGTGAAGCGCAATCCAAAGTTGTGGAGGCCAAGGGCGAAGCGGACGCCATGCAGTACACCCTGCCGCTCAAGGAGAAACAGATCGAGCAGAGCAAGCTGGAAGCCGAGGCGCGCAAGGAGGCAACCATCCAGAATGCGGAAGCCGACGCCCAGGCCAAGGTGATCGACAGCAAGGCCGAGCTTGAGCGCCGCAACCTGCTGGCCGACGCCGAAGCCAGCCGCGTGCGGCTCATGGCCAAGGCCAACGCCGAGCGCATGACCAGTGAAGCCGAGCTGCTCAACAAATCGCCGCTGTTGATCAACAAGATCATCGCAGAGCGCCTGTCGGACAAGATCCAGGTGGTCATGGTTCCTTCCGACGGGAAGTTCTTCTTCGCCAACGACGTCTTCAAGAGCATGGCGCAGACGCCCGTCGTCAAGCAGGAGATGGATAGCGAGGACGAGCAGGCGCCGAAGAGCGGCCACTGAAGTCGCTCGATGCGCACGACAACATTCCAAATCGCTAGAGCAGTTCTCCAATTCATGTGCTCTGTTTAGTTGCGTGCAAGGTGGCTCTTTCTTAAGGAAAAAGCCACTTATCATCGTGCTTTCGGTGTACAGCAATTGGAGAACAGCTATAGGTCAATTTCGGTGCCCCAGGTCCCTCGTCCGCCGCGGCGGAGGGACCTGGGAATCGACCGACCTCAGCCGGCAACTCTCGAACCACCCGCAAACGATATAATCCGCCCAAACGAAGGACGCGAATGATCATGACTCCAATGAAGCTCTGCTGCATGCTTGCGACGATCGCGTTTGCTTTGCCCGCGCAGCAGGCAGCGGCTGCGCCCGCCGCGTGGAGCCAGCCCGCCGCGGCCCTCGCCGATCAGATCGCCGCCATCCTCGGCCCCGGTCAGGCGCATCTCACCCTTCGCAATCTTTCCAAACTTCCCGCAGACGACATCCCCGCCATTCGCAGACTTCTTGAAGACGATCTGAAAGCCCGCGGCGTGCAGGCCTCCGGCGCGGAGAGCGCCAACACCGTGCGCATCACGCTCAGCGAAAATCTGCGTGGGCGCCTGTGGGTCGCCGAAGTAATGGAGGGCAGCGAAACCCGCGTCGCCATGGTGCGCGTGGATGCTGCCGGAATGGAACAACAAGTTCCAGCAAGCGGCCTTGTCCTGCGCACGCAGACACTTCTCACCACAACAGGACCGGTTCTCGCCGCGCTTGAAACAGCCGACGCCCTGGTCGCCGTGGAGCCGGAAGAGATCGTCCTCTTCACCCGCGCTGCAGACGGCTGGAAGGAACAAGCCCGCGCGGCCATTGGTCAGCGCAAGGGCCTCACCCAAGACCCGCGCAGCGCGATTGTTTTCACTCACGACGGCCAGGGATTTGAAGCGTCGCTGGCCGGCATGGCATGCGCCGGCAGCCTGCAACCGCCGCAATCCGGGGCGCCATGGCCCATGCACTGCCGCGCAAGCGACGACCCATGGCCTCTTGCCCCGTCTCAAACTTCCCCGACGAGCGGCGACTCAAACGCAACGCTGCGCGCTTTCTACAACGCCGCGCGCAACTATTTCACGGGCGTCCTCAATCCGAGTGCGGGCGTCGATCTTCCGCCCTTCTTCACCGCTGCCTTGCTTCCCCGCCCCGACGGAGCGGGGTTGTTGCTTGGCGGCATCAACGGCAAGGTGCAGCTTATCGAGACCTCCGCATTGAAACCGGTTACAGGCACGCGCGATTGGGGCAGCGACTTTGCCGCCCTCCATTCGGGCTGCGGCGCGGGCACGCAAATCATTGCGTCCGGCTCCGGCGAGGCCCTCAGCGACAGCCTGCGCGCTTACGAAATTCCCGCGCTCGAGGCCATCCCCTCCAGCACCCCGCTCACCGTGGACGGCGCCGTGACCGCGCTCTGGACCGCGCCCGACGGCAAGAGCGTGCTTGCGGTCGTGCGCCATGCGGCCGCGCAAAACCAGGCAGACACGTACGAGGTGGACCGTGTTACGGCAAGCTGCAATTAGCATCCTCGTCGCCGCGCTGGCGCTGTCCGCCTCTGCGCGCACGCGTCCCCACTATGGCGGCACGCTGCGCGTTGAGGTTGAAGGCGACCCCTGGCAGCGGCCCGGCGGCATGGCTCGCCGTCTGGTGATGGACGGCCTCACCACACTCGACCCGGACGGCGCTGTACAGCCGGCACTCGCCATCCGCTGGGCATCGGAGAACGACGATCATCGCTGGCAGTTCTGGCTGCGGCCCGGCGTGCGCTTTCAAAATGACGCCGCCCTCACAGGGGCCGCGGTCGAAGCCTCGCTGACCGCATCCTGCGGCGCATCGTGCCCCTGGTCCGTCGTTCACGCCGTGGGCGCGTCGCTGGTCTTCACCGGCGACTCGCCCATGCCCAACCTGCCTGCGCTCCTCGCTGACGATCTCTACCTCATCGGCACTCCAACAGACTCACCCGCCGGACTCACCGGCACCGGCCCATTCGCGCTCTCCGGCGACCTGGGCAATCACAACCACGCCCGCGTGCTCGCCAATGAGAACTGCTGGCGCGGCCGACCCTTTCTCGATGCCATTGAGATCACCGGCTCGCGCTCCATTCGTGACCAATGGCTCGACCTGAGCGTGGGCCGCGCCGACCTTGTCGAGGTGCCCGCCGAGCAGATGCGCCAGGCCCGCGATCAGCGCCTCACCGTCATCGCATCGCCGCCTGTCTCACTGCTGGCGCTTTCGCTCTCCGACTCGGGCGCACTCGCCAACCCCAATCTGCGCGCAGCCCTTGCACTGGCCGTCGATCGCACCGCGCTCTCCAACGTCATCTTTCAAAAGCAGGGCGAGATCACCGCATCCCTTCTGCCCGCCTCGCTCACCGGCTATGCGTTCCTCTTCCCCGCCGATCGCGACCTCGACAAGGCCCATGAACTGCGCGGCGGCGTCACTCCGCCCACTCTCACGCTCGCCGCGGAAGGAGGCGCGGCCATGCAGCTTGCCGCACAGCGCATCGCGCTGAACCTGCATGATGCCGGCTTCAGTGTGCAGGTCGTCAACGCAGCCGCGCCACAGCACATCGACCTCACGCTGCGCCGCTTCACGCTCGAGTCCAGCCAGCCGCAGGCGGGGATGGAATCCATCCTTCGCGCCGCCGGGCTCGCAGTGTCCATCCGCGCCCAGACCCCTGCGGAGCTTTACAAAACTGAGCGCGAAATTGTGGACGCGCATCTGCTCATCCCGCTGCTCTACCTGCCGCGCGCCTTCGCGGTGAGCGGCCGTGTGCGCGACTTGCGCCTTGGCGCTGACGGAACTCCACTGCTGGCCGGCGTCTCGCTCTCCGATATCCAGCCGGAGGCCGCGCCATGAACCTGCGCCAGAAGCTGCTGTTGCTGCTCTCACTCATGGTCGCTATGATCGTGGCCGCTGTGGCCTGGACCGTGCTCGTCCGTATCCGCATGGTGTTTGAGCAGCGCGATCAGGAAGAAACCGCCTTGTTCGTGAGCCAGTTTCAGCGCGAGTTCCAGCATCGCTCTGCTGAAGTTGCCGCTGCCGTGGACCGCATCGCGGCCAGTGAACACATGCGATCGATCGCCTTTGCGCTCGCGCAATCGAGCGACCCATCACCCTACCTCACCGAGGCGCAGACATTGGCCCAGGACGCGCAACTCGACTTCCTCGAGATTGTCGGCCCGGATGAAAAAATCGTCAGTTCCGCCCAGTGGCCGGCGCGCTTTGGCTACTTTGAGCCCTTCGCGTGGGATGATCAGCCTACCTTTCTCAAGACTGAGGACTTGCCAGACGGAAGTTCGGCCCTGGCGCTTTTTGCCTCCCGTGCCGCTGGCCGCTCTGAGTCGGCTACGGCGGAGCCGGTTCGCCTCCTCGGAGGCAAACGTCTCGACAGGTCCTTCCTCGCAGACCTGCCCGTCGCCCCCGGAATGCAGATTTCTCTTTATAGAGCTGCCGACCAGAGTCCGAGCACGGAGCAACCACACCTTGGACCGGACTTCACAAGCTTTGATCCCAAGCGCATGATCAGTGCAGCTGGCGACGTGCCCAATGCTTCTCGCTATGAGTCCTTGATTCACTCCGCCTGGAACTCCGGCCAGCAAACGAGCTCCATCCTCTACCTCACCAGTCGCCGCGAAGACTCGGTCAACGCCACTGCCATCCCACTCAAGAGCAACACCGGTGCCGTGCTCGCCGTGCTCACCGTCGCTGTCTCGCGCAGCGGCATGGTCCAGGCGCAGCAGCACATTCGCGCTATCGCTTATGGCGTGGCTGCTGGCGGAATCCTGCTGGCTATTCTCGCCAGCCTGTGGATCGCGGCGCGGGTTTCGCGGCCCATCGAGCAGCTGGCGCTGGCAGCTGAACAAGTCGCGAGCGGAATCTGGGACACGCATGTACCCGATCATGGGCGCGACGAGATCAGCGCGCTGGCGCGCAGCTTCAATCACATGACCGGCGAGCTGGTTGCGCAGCGCGACCGCCTGGTGCAGACCGAGCGCGTGGCCGCGTGGCGCGAATTGGCGCGGCGCCTGGCGCATGAGCTCAAGAATCCGTTGTTTCCGCTGCAGTTGACCGTGGAGAACCTGATCCGTGGGCGAGAACTTCCGGCTGCGGAGTTCGACGAGGTTTTCCGCGAGAGCACGCAGACGCTCGGCATGGAAATCGCCAATTTGAAGACCATCATCGGCCGCTTCAGCGATTTCAGCAGAATGCCCCAGCCGCAGCTGGAGCGCATTGACGCCGGCGAGGCGATGCGGCGCGTGGCGCAACTTTACTTTCCGTCGGCGCCACGCGGCACGCGCGCGCCCGCCGGCGAAGCTGTCCCTGCCGAAAAGATCACTTGCCGGCTGGAGATCGCTTCCCCTCCGCTGTTCATCAACGTAGACCCAGAGCTTCTCCATCGCGCACTCTCCAACCTGGTCCTCAACGCCATGGATGCCATGCCCGACGGAGGCACGCTCACGCTCAGCGCACAATCAAAGGGCGAAGCGGTAGAGCTGCGCATCGTCGACACCGGTACCGGCCTCACCCCCGAAGAGTGCGAGCGCCTGTTCACGCCCTACTACACCACCAAGCAACACGGCACCGGTCTCGGACTGGCCATTGTGCAGTCCGTCATCGCCGACCACCATGGAGCGATTGCCGTTGAAAGCAGCACGGGCGGCGGCGCTGCGTTTATCATCACTCTGCCCCGCGCTGAGGAGTGCACCTCATGACCGTGAAAGCGAAGATTCTCATTGTCGATGACGAGGCCAACACGCTTGCCTCGCTGGCCCGCGCGTTTCGTCTCGCCGGCCATGAGGCGGTGGTCTGCGACAACGCCGCGCGCGCATTGGAACTGGCCGGCACCCAGCCATTCGATCTCGTTCTCAGTGACGTGGTGATGCCGCGCCGGGATGGCCTCGCACTGCTTGAAGACCTGAAGGCCGCTGGCGTCGCCGCGCCTGTGGTCATGATGAGCGGCCAGGCACACATCGAAATGGCCGTCCGCGCCACACGATTGGGCGCGCTCGATTTTCTTGAGAAACCGCTCTCGACCGAAAAGCTGCTCGTCACCGTCGACAATGCGCTCAAACTCACCCGCCTCGAATCGGAAAATCTCGACCTGCGCACGCGTGTCGGCAAACACACGATGGTCTACGCCGGCGAAACCATGCGCCGCGTAATGGCGCAGGTTGAGCGCGTGGCCGCCAGTGAAGCGCGCATCTGCATCTACGGCGAAACCGGCACCGGCAAGGAGCTGGTCGCGCGCACACTGCATGAGAAGAGTCCGCGCGCGAGCGGTCCTTTCGTCACGCTCAACTGCGCCGCGGTTCCCGCCGAGCTGATTGAGAGCGAGCTCTTCGGCCACGAGAAAGGTTCTTTCACCGGCGCTGCGCAGCGCCACACCGGCAAGTTCGAACAGGCCCATCGCGGCACGCTTTTCTTGGATGAGATCGGCGACATGCCCGCCGCCATGCAGGCCAAGCTGCTGCGGGTTCTCGAGGAAGGTGAAATTGAGCGTATCGGCTCAGACAAGCCGACAACCGTGAGTGTGCGCGTAGTCGTGGCCACGCACCGCAACCTGGAGCAGTTGGTGGAGAGCGGCGTCTTCCGCCGCGACCTCTATCATCGCGTCGTTGTCTTTCCCGTTGAACTGCCGCCGCTGCGCAAGCGAACTGAAGACCTGCCTGCGCTGGTCGATCATTTTATACGCCAGGTGAGCGCGCAGAATGGATGGAAGCCGATCCCGTTTACCGACGGCGCAATCGACGCGCTGAAGCAATATCCGTGGCCCGGCAACATTCGCGAACTGCGAAACGTTGTGGAGCGGCTGCTATTGCTCGCCGGAGCGGAGATCTGTGCAACAGAGGTCGAGTTTGCGCTCCCCGCCGCCAGAGCAAACTCCGCTCATCTGAGTGTTGCGGAGGCTTGCACGACCGCATCGTACGCTGGGCCGCTCGCCGAGCGCGTCTCGAG
>Ga0302278_10006407_pt1 | contig 11240 bp, 13 predicted proteins | sample III_Bog_N3_2_FD_194543 | JGI IMG/M metagenome (GOLD analysis project Ga0302278, IMG submission 194543) | Peat permafrost microbial communities from Stordalen Mire near Abisko, Sweden - III_Bog_N3_2 | ecosystem: Environmental > Terrestrial > Soil > Wetlands > Peat | place: Sweden: Abisko... | reverse complement strand
CAGATGGCCTGCCGGAGGCTTCGGGCGGCGGGGACGGTTTCCTGCTCGCCGGTGCCCGAGACCAGGAGCTTTACTGCAATCCAGAAAATCAGCAGACCGCCGGTCAACATCAGGAAGGGCAGCCGGAGGATGCGCGCCGCGAAGAATGTCAAAGCCACGCGGAGTATGACTGCGCCCGCCGCGCCCGCCATTGCGCCTGTCCGGCGCTGTGCGCGCGGCAGCGATTTGACGGCCAGCGCAATCACAACAGCGTTGTCGCCGGCCAGCACCACATCCGTCAGCACGATGGCGAGCGCCGCGAAGAAGAACCCACTGTTGAGATTGCCCATGCGGCAATCGCAGGATAGCAGCAACGGTAGGAATCGAACGTCAGACCGGACGTTCGGAGCCGCGCAGACGGAACATGACGCGCAGTTCCCTGCGCCAGTCGGCAGCCAGCCCGACGCGCGTGATTTCGATCTCCGGGTTCAGATAGCCGATCATGGCTTCACTGGTGGAATGGAATTCGAGCGCGGGGGCGACCAGCAGGATGCGCGGCGGGTCCGGGCGGACTGTGATTCCGGGGAAATAGCCGAGGCGGGTGAAGTCTCCGGCAGCCAGGTGTTTGCGGACGCGGAGCCAGTAGTCGAGGGCCTGAAACGGCAGTTGCAGATCGGCGGCGGCCTTTAGTTCGACGACGACCAGACGGCCCGTGTGATCGACGCCCAGAAGGTCGATTACGCCGCGATCCGGGCCGCCAAAGATCGGGACCTGTCCGTAGATCGGCGCGGGCAGCAGCGAGGCGTCGATAACACCCGGCCTCGCGCGGACCGCGGATTCGAGCCAGCCTTCTGGAAACTGCGTATAGAGAGGATGCAGTCGATCCTCCGTGGTTTCACAGCGCACCCGGACTACCTCGCGCGCCATGGCGATCGCGGTTTCCATGGTGCAGCGCCTGCGCCGCGCGATGCCGCAGGTGAGCTTTCCGGCCGACCAGCGGGCGAATTCGAGTCCGCGTACGCGCAGGCTGACGGCCCCGTCGCTTTGCTCAACCCGATCGACGCCCGCCATTTCGGGTATGGCGGACGGATCGGAGTTGGGCGCCACAGGACGGCGGCACGGCGGCAGGGTGGAATCGATGTTGCCCGCGTCGGCAAAATCGACAGGGCCTGTGCGGTCGCGCTCGTCGAAAACGCAGACGGTGCAGTCGACTGCTGCCGGGTTGAGCAGCGCGGCACGGAAGGCAGTGTCGCGCTCGCATTGCATCGGGCAAAAGAGGATGAGCCGGCGGATGCGGATTTTCTTTTCCCTCCGCCGGAGGTAGTCGAGCCAGATCAGGCCGGATGCCAGGACGCCGGCGTAGTCGGACGATCCGGGCGGTGCGCCCATCGCGGCGATTCCGCTCGAACCGCAGCGTAGGAATGCACGAACATACGACGGGCCGAGGCTGGCTTCGAGGTTCGGGTCGGAACTGACTTCCTCGACGCGGGTGTCGGGAAATTCGCGGACGAGCATGAAGCGGAAGCGTTCACGGAAGGCAAGGCGCGAGCCACGGCGCTCCATTTCGATGCCTTCGGGAGCGGCAAGGTCGGCGATCTGGACTTCGCCCTGAGTTTTCGGGAAGCGTTCGGTGAAGAGGGAGAGGCGGTCGTGCCGCTGGGCTTTTATACCGGTGATGCGGCAGGCGAGATTGCGCTGGTCGTCCCAGGCCTGAAGGACGACGCGACCGTTCCACTCGCCGATGTTCCAGTGTTCGAAGATGAGCCGAAGGGGTTGCTCACCGGGGTCGAGGAGGGCGGGCTGCGCCGCTCCGGCTATGAAGCGTTCCACGACGCCGCACAGTTCAAGTGGACTGGACACGCGCCCCGAGGTTAGCAAGTTCTCGGGGTGATTGACTATACCTCTTGTTTTTGAAGGGGTGGTATACCCAATCAGGCTGAGGCACGACTCGCATACTGGGCCTGAGCTTTCTTGATAACCACGGTCCCGGCAAGCTTGTCATGCCATGCCTGTGCATTCTTGTCGAAAAGGGACCAGAAGTACCCCAAGCCGAAAAACAGCCCACTCAGAAACCTGCCGACGATCTCTCGAAGGAACATCTTGCCGAAGCCGGGAATGTCACCGTTTCGCTGGTCGACCACCCGAAGTCCCATCACGAGCTTTCCAGGCGTCAGTCCTTTCCCTAGGAGGCTCAAGAACCAGATTACGTACCCGAGAGGAAACAGGATCGCAAAGATCGAGGCCAGCTTCGGCGATACCGTCGCGAACAAAAACGTCGGAATCAGCCACGCGCAGATCGCGATACCCGGATCGATGACAAACGCAAACCAGCGGGTAAAAATGTTGGCCTTCTTTCCGGCTCCCGCAGTTCCAAGATACTCCTGGCACCAGGCGCAGAAAAACATATCGGGTCCGACCTCTTTAGTGCACGTTTGACATTGCTGCATAACTATCTCCTTATCCGTAACTTTGGCCGGTTTGAATCCGGCTATCGACGTTCAACCGGACCGTTAATTTCGTTGTATGTCGTCCAGCCGGTGGTTCCCGCCCTGAGAACATCCGTTTGGCCTGTAACAGCGCCGGCCATGAATAAACCGTCAAGATCGGACCGCGAGACTGGTCCCTTAGGCTGTCTTTGCGCATCGAGATAGTGAAATTGCTCCGTTGAAACGGCATTGAGGCGGGCAGCCCCCTTTTTCACTACCTGGCGCCCGTGGCCCGCCATATTGCGGGCGGCTCCCGCAACCGCCGATCCCGCCCGGCCCAGCAATTCGTTGACGCGCTCTCCGTCGTCGGAAATCATCGCTTTCTGCATTCCGGCATCGGGCGATTCGATCGCCTGCTCGTTAAAATACTCCGCAGCCCTGAATCCGAGCAGATGCGAATAAAAGACGTGCGGTATTGATGTCCGAAGAACGTTAAACTCCTTGACCTTCTGGTTATAGCGGGTTCGCACATTCCCGAGGTCCGCCTCGACGCTCTGAATGCTGTCGATCAGGCGGTGGTATTGCGCGTTTGCCTTGAGATCGGGAAATCTTTGTGCCATTCCGGTAATAGTCGAAAGGACGGTACCGGATTCCTGATACATCTGCTGGAGGGAGGAAAGTGAATTATCCTGGGAGACCTTCAAGGTCGTGAACTGCTCATATCCCTGATAAGATCGCACGACATCCATCAACTGGTTGATCAGCCCTATTTTTTTTCGGGCCACCACCACCGTGTTAGATAAAGCTTCTTTCACGTTCTCCGAGCAGGCACGAAGTTTGTTGTATCCCCAGAGGGCGACGGCGGCGACGGCAATCGCCAGCCAAACGGCAAGCTTAATAATTCCAGTAATAAATTCTATGATTGCTGTCATCAGGCTATTCCGCTGGATGCGGTGACATGGAGTATACGCGATCGGGTGTTGTTCCGCAAGCAATATCGCGGATATAGCCGATATAGCCGCAGAAGCGCTGAAAAACGGTTAGTCGGAAACAGAAATTCAGGCGGTTACGAGCGTTAGCGCAGTAATAATTTCGTCGCGGCGAGAAGCCTGACTTAGAATTCAGTGTGAAATCGGGCGGCTGCAAACAAAATGCCGGTGACAACCTCCGGCAGGAGGCGACGCTTAGTTCCGAACCTTAGCCGAAGGAGGAATCGCAGCTTCGTCCGCCACCACGGGCGCAACTCCTTGGTGCGCGGTCTTCCCAAGGGGCGTCGGCTCCGGTTCCGGCTCTTCCGGCTTTACGGGACGCGCGTTCAGTCGGGCCGCGATCAGCGTCCGGAGCGTCTTTTCAAACCTCGCGGTTCCCGGTTTGGCTCCGGTCGCGAGCACCTGATCCTCGGTAACTTCCTGCGCCTCCTGCAGATACTTGTCGTAGAAGGTTCGGATTCGCTCCTGCACGACGCCCGCGGTCGATTCGCAGAGGAGCATTAGAACCTCGTCTGTGGACGCTTCGCGAAGTGCGCTCCAGACATCCGAGGGTCTGCGCATGCGCGGCGCCTTCAAAGCCGCTTCGAGTTTCTCTGCCTCCGCGTCGAGCTTTGCGATCGCGGCGCTTTCGGCTTCGGTCAGTTCGAATGCCCGGACCACGGCGGCGCGCTCTGCGGCGTTCAGCTTTTCCACGAGCACGTGCAGGAAAGCGGCAAAACCTCCGGGCGTGCCGTGCGGCACAACCGAACGCAGCGCCTCCGCCAGTTTCGTCAGCCCCGCGGCGTTGAGTTTCGGGCCAGTCAGAGCCGGGGAGAGCAGCCGCAGCAAACCGTTGGCATCGAACGCTTCCATCATGCCCACTACGTTTAGATCCGTGGCGGCGACGCGGATCTCGCGGGCGAGCGCGGAGGGTTGGGCCGTGTCGGCATAGCCTTCGAGCAGCGCGTTTTCGAGCTGAGACTGGGTGCGGGGGGCGAGTTCAAAGCCCAGTGTGTGGCGGAAGCGAATCAGACGGAAGATGCGCGTCGGATCGTCGAAGAAAGCCGAGGCGTTGGTGGTTCTGAGCTCGCGATTGACGAGATCGGCCTGTCCGTTGGTGGGATCAATCAGCAGGCCGCGCGAACCGCGGTTGAGAGAAAGGCCGATGGCGTTAATGGTGAAATCGCGCCGCTTCAGGTCCTCATGGATGGCGGCCGCGCCGATGTGGGGTTTACCTCCGGGCTTCAGGTACTTTTCCGTGCGGACGTTGCCGACCGATGCCGCTACGCCGCCAGGCAGCATGAGTTCCACGCCGCGTTTCCACGGATCTTCGGAAACAACCGCGCCGCCAACCGATTCGGCGAGCGCGCGACCGGCCCCGATGGCATCGCGTTCGACCGTGAAATCGAGATCGCGGATGGGAGCGCCGCGCAGCATGTCGCGCATGGCTCCGCCGGTAATCCAGACGTTCATTCCGGCTTCGGTGGCCTGGCGCTGCATGGCCGCCGTCGCTTTCGCCTGGCCACCATCGAGGTGGCTTTCGAGCATGAACAGGTAGTCGCTCATGTCAGGCCCGGGGGTGGTGCTGGTCGAGTGTGTCGCGGAGGCGCGAGCGCACCACGTGGGTGTAGATTTCGGTCGTGGAAAGATCCGAGTGGCCGAGCATGGTCTGCACACTGCGAAGATCCGCGCCGCCTTCGAGAACATGCGTCGCGAAGGTGTGGCGCAGGACGTGTGGCGAAAGATTGTGGAAGATACCGGCCTTCTTTCCGTTGAGCTTGAGGGACGCCCAGAACGCCTGGCGCGTCATGGGACCGCCGCGGGCGGTTACGAACAGGTACGGAGAAGATCCTGGATCGAGCAGCGTGAGGCGCGCGCCGTCCATGTAGTTTTGGATGGTTTTGGCGGATTCCGCGTGAATCGGCACGATCCGCTGCTTCTTGCCTTTGCCGGTGACGCGGATCAGGCCTTTGGCAAGGTCGAGGCTGGAGGTTCGGAGGTGAATCAGTTCACTGACGCGGATGCCTGTGGCGTAGAGCAGTTCGACCATAGCGTGGTCGCGGATGCCGCTCGCCTTCGCGGAGTCGGGCGCGTCGACCAGTTTATCGACCTGATCGCGGTTCAGAAATTTGGGGATGGTGGTCCATTGTTTGGGGCTGGTGAGGTGCTCGGTCGGGTCGGATGCGATGAGCCCTTCGGAGAGCAAAAAGTGAAACAATGTGCGGACGGCGCTCAGATGGCGGGCGATGGTGCGGCTGCTTAAGTCCTTCTGGTACAGGTTGTTGAGGTACTGGATTAGAAGTTCTGGATTAGGGTAGTCGCCACCGTTCAGGGGCGTGACGAAGGATAGGAACGCGGCGAGGTCGCGCGAGTAAGCATCCAGCGAATTCGACGCGAGACCCTTTTCCATACGGCAGAAACCCAGGAACGCCTGGATACCGCGGGAAAGTGGCGACTCGGCCTTTAAACCCTTTGGCATCATAGCCCGCCTACATTGACCGATTCGTAACGGAATCGGAACCTTATCGAGCAATGATACAATACGGGCGAAAATGTTTAAATCAAATCCGGCGAGACCGTTCCGAACGGAATGGAGTTCGGAGCGCGCGTGGCAAGCTCAACCGCCAAGAAAGTAGTTATACGACGCTTCGACCGCGAGAGCCTCTCCGGTTTTGTGAATCCTTTCAGCTATCTCCAAGCGCACGCCATAGAAGTCCTGAAGCCCGACGGGACGCTGGCCGTGCTGCCGTACACCGAAGTCAAAAGCGTGGCGTTTGTGAAGGATTTCGAGGGAGACCCTCAGGCGCGCCCGATTTTCCTGACCCGTCCGAAACTGGAAGGGTTGTGGGTCCGGATGGTTTTTCAGGATGGCGAGTTGATGGACGGAATACTGCCGAATAACCTGCTGACCTGGGACGTGGCAGGATTCACGGTGACGCCGCCTGAACCGGACGGGAATAATCAGAAGATTTTCGTGCCGCGGCAGGCTCTGCGCGGGATTCAGGTGCTGGGGGTGGTGGGGAGTCCGCTGCGGAGCAAGCGGAAGAAGCCAGTGGCCGGGGATCAGCCTACGCTGTTTTAAAAACGCCCAGATGAACAGTTAAACTTGCCAGTTTGACTTGCTATTTTTGGTGTCGGCCCGTATCATTGAAATTGATGTGACGCACGAGGAACTGGAAACCGCCGTCAACGAATTTACTCAGACAATCGGGCTGCTGGTGCGCCGCGTGCGCGCGGCCGCCGCTTCGCATGAGCTTTCGCTGACGGAATCCGCCGTGATGGCGCGGCTCGCAAAGGACGGGCCTGCAACCACAGCCAATCTGGCGCGCGCCGAAGGCATGAAACCGCAGTCGATGGGGGCCACCGTGGCGGCACTTGAGGAACTAGGCATGGTGGAGCGTCGGCCGCATCCCACCGACGGCCGTCAGGTCAATATTGAGCTCACAGTCAAAGGGGCAGAAGTCCGCCAGCGCGCACGCGATGCGAAACGCACCCGGCTGCTGCAGGCTGTTTCCCGGCTTGACGCCCGGGAACAGGAAACTCTGTTCGCCGCAGCGCGGATCATGAAGCGCCTGGCGGAGAACGAATCGTAACTCAATCGAAAGGAAGGTACCCGACGCCGCTTACAAGACTGGATGAGAGGTGCGCCCTGATCGCGATCGATCTGCAGAAGGGAATTGTCGGCTTGCCGACCGTCCATCCCGCAGTCGAGATCGTGGCGCGTACCGCGCAACTGGCCAATGCTTTTCGCGACCGCGGCCGGCCCGTCGTGCTGGTGAACGTGTCCGGAATGGCGCCGGGCAGGACCGGCGCGGGTCCCCGGAATACTTCGTTTCCAGATGGTTGGGCCGAAATCGTGCCGGAACTCGGGCCGCAGGTGGGCGACATCCTGATTACAAAGCAGCGATGGGGAGCCTTCCTCGGCACGGATCTCGACAGCGAACTGCGCCGGCGCGGGGTGACGCAGATTGTGCTGACGGGCGTTGCGACAAGTATCGGAGTGGAATCGACGGCGCGCAGCGCGTACGACCTCGGGTATAACGTGGCCCTGGTGCTGGACGCGATGACAGACCGGGACGCGGGCTCCCATCGCAACAGCGTCGAAAAGATCTTTCCGCGGCTGGGTGAGACGGCGACAACCGCCGACGTGTTGCGGCTGCTGAAGGAACCGCGCGGCGCGGTGAGCTGACACGGCATGAAGATCAATGCTCTGCGCGCGCTGGGGCACCGCAATTTCCGGCTTTTCTTCTGCGGTCAAAGCGTGTCCCTGATCGGCACGTGGATGACGCGGCTGGCCACTAGCTGGCTGGTGTACCGGCTGACGGGATCGTCGTTGCTGCTGGGCGCGGTGAGTTTTGCGGGGCAGATTCCAACGTTTTTCCTGAGCCCGCTGGCGGGTGTGTGGATCGACCGGTGGGATCGGCGGCGGGTCCTGCTGGTCACGCAGCTGCTCGCGGCAGTGCAATCGCTGGCGCTCGCGGCGCTCGCGCTTTCGGGCCGGATCACGGTTCCGGAAGTGCTGTGGCTCAGCGTCTTTCAGGGCCTGATCAACGCGTTCGATATGCCCGCACGGCAATCGTTTCTGGTGCAGATGGTGGATGGCCGGACGGATCTGAGCAACGCCATCGCGTTAAATTCGACGATGGTGAACGGAGCGCGGCTGCTGGGACCGGCCGTGGCGGGGATCACGATAGCGGCGGTCGGGGAAGGGTATTGCTTCCTGATCGACGGAGTAAGCTATTTTGCTGTGATCGTGTCGCTGCTGGCGATGAAGGTGGAAGGCCGGACGGTTCGGGAAGCGGCGGGCAGCGTTGTCGCGCAGTTGAAAGAAGGCTGGAACTACGTCTCCACGTTTGCGCCGATACGCACGGTGCTGTTGTTGTTCGGGATCGTGAGTTTCATGGGCATCCCGTACACGGTTCTGATGCCGGTGTTCGCGACGAAAATTCTGCACGGCGGGCCACACACGCTCGGGTTTCTGATGGGCGCCGCGGGGGTGGGGTCGGTTTTCGCGTCGGTGGGACTGGCGGTGCGCAAGTCGGTGCGGGGACTTTATCGGTTGATCCCGGCGGTCGCGGCGCTATTCGGGGGCGCTCTGATCGCGTTCTCGTTTTCGCGGAATTACTGGGCATCGCTGGCGCTGATGTGCCTGACCGGCTTTGGGATGCTGCAGTTCTCCGCCGCCAGCAACACGGTGATCCAGACCATTGTGGACGATGAGAAACGCGGTCGTGTGATGAGCTTTTACACGATGGCGTATATGGGCGCGAGTCCGTTTGGAAGCCTGCTGGCGGGGGCGCTGGCACCGGTTTTGGGTGCGCAGGGAACGGTGCTGCTGTGCGGTGCGGGTTGTATCGCGGGCGCGGTCTGGTTCTGGTTTCAGATCCCGAAGCTGCGGCCCGCGATTCGATTGATTTATGAGCGGCTGGGGATCATGCCGGTCAGTGCGGCGTTGTAGTCGCGCGCCGTGTGGCCGCAATTATTCTCGGTGGCTATTAAAACCGGCGAATCAACCTGCCCTTCCTCATATGAGACGGTCGTAATCTGAGTGATTGCCGATCCAGTACCAAACGACCCGATCCTTCTTCATCAATGCCAGCGGCTGGTGCTTCGAGACTGACACGGGCAGAATTAGTGTGATCTTCGTTCCGACAACAAACGCCGGAACGGCCGCGTAGTCTAAGACCCCACTAACGCAATTCTTCCAGAGGTCGTGGTTCGCCCCGTTCGTCTTCCTCAAGGGCTTCCTGTGTCATGCGATGGATTGTGTCGCGGGGTTGACTTGCGTCCGGGGAACGCAGACGCAGGCGCCTACGCGACAACCCGCGAAATGGCGATGCCGTCAAGCTTGTTTTTATACATCGGCAGCGCGATTGATTCGAGGCGCGGATTCGCGGCGACGGCGGCGTTGTAGTCGCGCGCGCCGCGGTCGTCGGCATCTTTCGGGTCCTCGTCGAGCACCGCGCCATTGCGGATGACATTGTCGGCTACGATCACGGTGCCGGTCTTCGAAAGTTGCATGACGAGACCGAGATACTTCAAGTAGCCGCACTTATCGGCGTCGATGAAAACGAAATCGAACGGCGCTTCGCCGGCCTGAATCATTGCGGTCAGGGTGTCGGCGGCGGCCCCGACGCGGATTTCTGTAACGGCTTCCACTCCGGCGGACGCGAGATTTTCGCGCGCGGTGCGGGCGTGGACCTCATCGAGTTCGAGCGAAATTAGGCGGCCCTCCGGCGGAAGGGCGCGGGCGAGCCACGTGGTGCTGTAGCCGCCGAGCGTGCCGATCTCAAGGATGCGGCGCGCGCCGGCAATGCGCGCCAGGATATATAAGAATTTGCCCTGATTGGCGGTGACGTTGATCGGGGGCAGACCGGCGGCGCCGGCCTTCTCGATGTTGGCGGTGAGTGCGGGGTCGGCGGGCACAAAGAGCGATTCGATGTAGCGGTCGATGCGCTCGGCGAGGTGTTCGTTGAAAGCAGCCATTAGTTATCAGTTTACGAGCGGCCGTGTTGGTAAATGCCGAACAGGTTTCCGCCGGGGTCGCGGAAGACGGCGGTGATTTCACGCGCGCCGGGTACGATGGGCTGCACGATTTCGCCCCCATGAGCGGTAATTTCCTCCACCGTTGCCGCCGCGTCCAGAACCATGATGTGAATCATCAATCCGGTGGAATCCATGTGTCGCGGGCCAGGCGTCCACATGCCGCTGACTTCGCCGACACCGTCGTCAAACGAGGCTGAGCCGTCGGTGCCGCGGCGGACATTCCAGGCGAAAACTTCGCGATAGAATTCGGCCGATTTGTCGATATCGATGGCGGGAATTACAATGTAGCAGATCTTGCCGTGGCCGAAGGTGGGATGGGTCACGCTATCGCACTTCGCTCATAAGCGCCAGCAAATTCCCCTCGGTATCCCGCAAAAATGCCATCCAAAGCTCATGGTCCGGCATCTTCGCGATCATGCGCGCAGGCGATTCGAAAATCGCGCCGCGAGACCGGAGTTGCTCCGAAGCCCGCTGGATATTTTCGGTTTTGTAATACAGAATCGAGCTGTAAGTGGACTCCGGTTGTTCCGAAATTGTGAGCATAAGGCGCACGCCGTTGCAGTCGAAAAAAGCCATATTGGCCGCATCGAACAGAAATTTCAGGCCGAGCGTGTCGCGGTAGAACTCCACAGCCCGGGGGAGATTGGTAACAGTGAGAGCAATTTGTCCGATGGCGGAGACAAGCGCGCGATTCTCCTGAGCGGGAGCCATGGTAGCAATTGTATCGCGAATTTATTTTATCTGAAGCTCGAACGGTTCTGGTACTAATAGCAGTTCCACAGATCGCCACGCGAGCATCAAAGCGCCTGCGGCGGGGCTGTGAAGGGGCGCTGCAGCCGTTGTTTTTCCTTCCATTTCAACCAGCATTTTAAATCGTTCGAGCACGACAGGACTGTTGAAAACGCCGCCGATCCAGGCCAGATTCGATGGTACGTCTTCGCCCCAAAGCTGTCGCCGGACGGACGCTGAGAGCATCGCAAGGTTCTGCGCAGCGCTCTGAAGAATGTGGATGGCGACGGGGTCGCCTTCTTCGGCAATGCGGCTGACGACCTGCGCGAGGGTGGCGGCGCGCGAACGCGGCCACTCCGGTTTGTAGAGAAGATGCAGCATTTCGTTGGCGTTGGCGGTTTCTGTCGATTCGAGCAGCGCGGGCGTGAGGGCGGTGCGCGGACCCCAGCCTTCGTGCTCCCGCAGGATGGCGCGCAAAGCGTGGCGCACGATGTCGAATCCGCTACCCTCGTCGCCGAAGACGTAGCCCCAGCCGCCCGCCCGGGCGATTTCGCCGCGTTCGTTTTCGCCGTAGGCGATCGAGCCCGTGCCC
>Ga0302278_10006405_pt1 | contig 11247 bp, 5 predicted proteins | sample III_Bog_N3_2_FD_194543 | JGI IMG/M metagenome (GOLD analysis project Ga0302278, IMG submission 194543) | Peat permafrost microbial communities from Stordalen Mire near Abisko, Sweden - III_Bog_N3_2 | ecosystem: Environmental > Terrestrial > Soil > Wetlands > Peat | place: Sweden: Abisko... | reverse complement strand
GCCCATCCCGATCGCCAGCGGCATGCCTCCGAAAAGCGCAGCCATTGTCGTCATCATGATGGGGCGGAAGCGCAGCAGGCAGGCCTGATAAATAGCCTCAACCGGTGGCAGTCCCTGCTCGCGCTCGGCCTGGAGCGCGAAATCGATCATCATGATCGCGTTCTTCTTTACAATGCCGATCAGCAGAATAATGCCGATCAGGGCAATGATGCTCAGATCGGTTCCGGTGATCAGCAACGCGAGAATGGCACCCGCGCCCGCCGGCGGCAACGTGGACAAAATCGTCAGCGGATGGATCAGGCTCTCATAAAGAATGCCAAGCACGATGTAAACGGCCACCAGCGCGGCCAGAATCAGGTAGGGCTCGTTCTTGAGCGAGTCCTGAAAGGCCTGCGCCGTTCCCTGGAAGCTCGGGTGAATCGTCGAAGGCATGCCCATTTCGCGCTGCACCTGCTGCAGTGCGTCCACTGCATCTCCAAGGGCAACGTTGGGCGCCAGGTTAAACGTCAGCGTGACCGCCGGATATTGGCCCTGGTGATTCACCGCCAGTGAGGTGCGGCGGTTTTCATAGTGAGCGATGGTTGATAGCGGCACCATTGCGCCGCTCGCCGATTTGATGAAAATCCCGTTTAGCGCATCCGGGCTGCGCTGGTATTGCGGATCCACTTCCATCACCACGAAATACTGGTTCAGCCCGGTATACATGGTCGACACTTCCCGCTGACCAAATGCGTCGTAAAGCACTGAGTCGATCATTGCAGCCGTAATCCCCAGCCGCGAAGCCGTATCCCGGTCGATCACCAGGTTCGTCGCCAGACCCTGGCTTTGCTGATCGGTCGAGACGTCGGCAAGCTGCGGCATCTTCCGTGCCCGTGCCTCCAGTTGCGGAGCCCACGTGTTCAACTCTTTCAGATCCTCGTCTGAAAGCGTGTACTGGTACTGAGCCGAGCTGCCGCGGCCGCCAATCTGAATGTCCTGCTGAGCCTGCAGAAAAAGCGTTGCGCCGGGAACGCTGGTCAGCTTGCGCCGCAACCGCGCCACCACCTGGTCGGCTGAGACGCGCCCCGGCCGATCGCTCAGCGGCTTCAGCGCAAGAAACATGTTCCCTGTGTTGCTGCTGCCGCCACCCGGGCCGCCGCCGCCCACAAATGACGTTACCGATAGGACGGCCGGATCCTCAATCGTCATCTGCGCCAGTTGACGCTGCTTTTCCTTCATTGCATCGAAGGCAATATCCTGCGCGGCGACCGTCCGCCCGCCCAACCGACCCGTGTCCTGCTGCGGGAAGAACCCTTTAGGCACGATGATGTAGAGGTAGACGTTCAGCGCTGCGGTCCCCACCGCCACGCCCAGAATCAGCCACTGGTGACGTAACACCCAGCGCAGTATTGAGGCATATTCCGCATGCATCCACTCAAACGCTCGTTCATTCGCCCGATAGATGCGCCCATGCCTGCTTTCGTCCCTCGACTTGAGAAAACGGGCGCAAAGCATCGGCGTCGTGGTCAATGACACCACCATCGAAACCGCGATTGCAACAGATAGCGTCACTGCAAACTCGCGAAACAGCTTGCCCACAATCCCGCCCATCAGCAGGATCGGCGTAAACACAGCAATCAGCGAGGTGCTCATCGAGAGCACGGTAAATCCGATCTCCTTCGACCCTTTCATTGAGGCTTCAAAGGGATCCATCCCCTTTTCAAGGTAGCGCGTGATGTTTTCAATCACCACGATCGCGTCATCCACCACAAAGCCCGTTGCCACGGTAAGCGCCATCAGCGAGAGATTGTCAATCGTGTAGCCGGCCAGGTACATCACGCCGAAAGTGCCCAGCAGCGACAGCGGCACGGCCACTGAGGGAATAATGGTGGCCCACACTTCGCGCAAGAAAAGGAAGACCACCAGCACCACCAGCATCACGCTGATCATCAGCGAGATCTCCACGTCATGCACGCTGGCTCGAATGGTGGTGGTGCGATCCACGGCAACGTTGATCTTGATCGTCGGCGGGATGGACGCCTGCAGGTGCGGCATCTCGGCCATCACGTTGTCCACGGTCGAAATCACGTTCGCGCCTGGAATCTTGAACACAAACAGCATGATCGAGTCTTCCAGTTGCCCCGGGGGACCCTTGATTGGATTGATGCCGGCCACGCCGCCCGTCAGAATGTTCGACACGCTGTCGGTCACCGTGCCCAGGTCGCCCACGCGTACCGCAGCGCCGGTTGTCTTGTTATACCCGGCGATGATCGGCTTGTAGTCCTCGGCCTTGAAGATCTGATCGTTGTCGTTGATGGCCCAGCGTTGTTGCGCGTCCTGGAATGCGCCCTTGGGCCGGTTGGCGTTCGCTCCGGAAAGCGCCGTCCGCACTGCCTCAAGACCAATGCCGTTGTCGGCCAGCTGCTCGGGATTCAGCTCCACGCGCACTGCCGGGCTTGAGCTGCCGCCCACAAAGACCTGCCCGACCCCCTGTACCTGCGACATCTTCTGCGCCAGGATCGAGTCGGCCATGTCGTACACCTGCGCCTTGGGCACCACATCCGAACTCAGCGTAAGAATCAGGATTGGCGCGTCGGCCGGATTCGCCTTCCGGTAGCTTGGATTCTGCGGCAGGTAAGAGGGCAACTGGCTGCGCGCTGCGTTGATGGCCGCCTGCACGTCGCGCGCCGCGGCGTTGATGTCGCGATTGATGTCGAACTGGAGCGTCACATTTGCCGAGCCCAGGCCGCTTGACGAGGTCATCTGGTTCACGCCGGCAATGCGCCCGAACTGGCGTTCCAGTGGAGTGGCAACCGCCGACGCCATCGTCTCAGGACTCGCGCCCGGCAAACCGGCGCTGGCGCCGATGACCGGCATATCCACATCTGGCAGTGACGCCACCGGCAGAACCGTGTAAGCCACCGAGCCGGCCAGCATCAAGGCCAGACTCAGAAGGGAGGTTGCCACCGGGCGCTTGATAAAAGGTGCAGAAAGATGCATGGGTCCTGGTCCTCAGTCCGCGCTGACCGCTCGGTTCTCGTATCCGGCAAGGACGTCGCGCGGCTTCAATCGCTGCGCCAACTTGTCAAAGTAGAGATAGACGACCGGGGTGGTGAAAAGAGTGAGCATCTGCGACAGGATGAGGCCGCCGACAATGGTGATGCCTAGTGGCTTGCGCAACTCGGCGCCCACGCCGCCGCCCAGCGCCAGGGGCAGACCGCCCAGCATCGCCGCCATCGTGGTCATCAGGATGGGGCGGAAGCGCAACAGGCAGGCCTGGTAGATGGCCTCTTCAGCGGTCTTGTGGAAGGTGCGCTCGGCCTGTAGCGCAAAGTCGATCATCATGATGGCGTTCTTTTGCACGATGCCGATCAGCAGAATCATGCCGATCAGCGCAATCACGCTGAAGTCCACCCGCGTAATCATCAGCGCCAGCAACGCGCCCACGCCCGCCGACGGCAGCGTGGAGATGATCGTGATCGGGTGGATGTAGCTTTCGTAGAGTACGCCGAGCACGATGTAGACGGTAATCAGCGCCGCCAGGATCAGGATCGGCTCGTTGGCCAGAGAAGTCTGAAAGGCGGCTGCTGTTCCCTGGAAGCTGGCATTGATGCTTGTCGGCATCTGGATGCGCTGCTCAGCCAGCTTTACCGCTGTAACGGCGTCGCCCAGCGACTTGCCCGGCGCCAGGTTGAAGCTGACGATCGTAGAGGGGAACTGGCCCTGGTGGCCGATGGACAATTGCGCGTGGCCCTGCTCCCAGTGCGCCAGCATGCTCAGCGGAACTTGCGTTCCGTTGCCAGACTTCACGTACAGATCGTTCAGCGTCGCCGGATCGGTCTGGAAGTTCGATCCCACTTCCATCACCACGTGATATTGGTTCAGCTGGGTAAAGATGGTGGACACCTGGCGCTGGCCAAAGGCGTCATACAACGTGTTGTCCACGTCGGCCATGGCAATGCCCAGCCGGGCCGCGGTGTCGCGGTCGATGACCAGGTCGGCAGACAGTCCCTGGTCCTGCAGATCGCTGGCCACATCGGTCACGACACTTTCCTTGCTCAACTCGCTCACCATCCGGCGCGTGTAGACACCCAGTTCGTTCTGGTCTGGATCTTCAAGCGCGTATTGGAACTCGGTGCGGCTCACGCGATCCTCCACCGTCAAATCCTGAAGGGGCTGCAAAAAGAGCTGGATGCCTTCCACGGCGTTAACCTTGCTCTGCATGCGTTGAATCACTTCCGTTGCTGACACCTTGCGTACATCCAGCGGCTTCAGTGTGATCTGGATGCGCCCCGAGTTGAGCGTGGTATTGGTGCCGTCGACGCCAATGAAGGACGAAACGTTATCCACTGCCGGATCCTGCAGCACCACGTCCACAAGCTTCTGCTGGCGCTGCGCCATGCTGGTAAAGCTCACCGTCTGCGGCGCTTCTGAGATGCCCAGGATCACGCCCGTATCCTGCACCGGGAAGAAGCCCTTGGGGATCACGATGAACAAAAGCACCGTGGCCACAAACGTTGATATGGTCACCAGCAGCGTGGCAAACCGATGGCGCAGAATCACCTTCAGCGCTCGCCCATAGGAGGCGATGACGGAATTGAAGATCTTCTCCGACCAACGATAGAAACTGGTCTGTTCGGCGTCCGTTTTGTGCCGGAGAATGCGCGAGCACATCATGGGCGTAAGCGTAAGCGAGACGAACGCGGACACCAGGATCGTGATGGCGAGAGTAATGGCGAACTCGCGGAACAGCCGACCAACCACATCGCTCATGAACAACAGCGGAATGAGCACGGCTATGAGCGAAACGGTCAGCGACATGATGGTGAAGCCGATCTGTTCGCTTCCCTTCAGGGCGGCGAGCATCGCGCCGTCGCCCTCCTCGATGAAACGCGAGATGTTCTCAATCATCACAATGGCGTCGTCCACAACGAAGCCGGTGGAGATGGTGAGCGCCATCAGCGTGAGGTTGTTCAGCGAGTAGCCCAACAGGTACATCACGCCGAAGGTGCCCACGATGGACAGCGGCACCGCGACCGATGGGATGATGGTAGCGGCCAGATTGCGAAGGAAAAGGAAGATCACCATCACCACCAGGGCGATGGTTAGCATCAGTTCAAATTCCACGTCCTTTACGGACGCGCGGATGGTCGAGGTGCGGTCGGTCAACACCTTCACCTGGATCGCGGCCGGCAGGCTAGCTTGCAACTGGGGCAGCAGCGCGTTGATGCGGTCCACCACGGCAATGATGTTGGCCCCTGGCTGGCGCTGAATATTCACGATCACAGCCGGCTGGCGGTCCATCCATGCGGCCTGCTGGTTGTTCTCAGCCGCATCCACAATCGTCGCCACGTCGGACGCGCGCACCGGCGCTCCATTGCGATACGCAATCACCACCGGCTTGTAGTCGGAGCTTGAAACCAACTGATCATTCGCACCGATGGTGTAGGACTGGCGATTGCCGTTCAATGTCCCCTTGGCCTGGTCCACATTGGCCGCCGCAATCGCGGTTCGAATGTCCTCCAGACTCAGGTTGTAAGCCGCCAGTTGCGCTGGATTGGCCTGAATACGCACCGAAGGCTTTTGTCCGCCCGCGATTGAAACCAACCCAACGCCCGTAACCTGCGAGATCTTCTGCGCCAGGTTGGTGTCGGCTGCATCTTCAATTTTGTCCAGTTGCAGTGAATCCGACGTCAGCGCCAGGGTCATGATCGGAGCGTCGGCGGGGTTCACCTTGCTGTAGACCGGGGGATTGGGCAAGTCGGTAGGCAGAAAGCTGTTGGCTGCATTGATGGCTGCCTGCACTTCCTGCTCGGCAATATCGATGTTCTCGTCCAGGTTGAATTCCAGGGTGATCACCGAACCGCCGCCGGAACTCACTGAAGTCATCTGCTTCAGTCCCGGCATCTGCCCGAACTGGCGCTCAAGTGGCGCTGTCACCGAGGACGACATCACTTCCGGTCCGCCGCCGGGATAGAACGTGAGCACCTGGATGATCGGGTAATCCACCTCAGGCAGAGCTGAAACCGGCAACTGCTCATACGCGACCCCACCCGCAAGCAGAATGGCTGCCATCAGCAGCGAGGTTGCCACCGGGCGCAGAATAAAGGGCCGGGACGGACTAAGACTCACTGCTGCTCCTTTGGGTGGTGTTGCCCGTTCCCTTGCCCGTTCGGGTTAGCGCCTGCATTGCCCGCGCCCTGCCCTTGACCCTGATTCGCCCCGGAACCCTGCCCTGACCCTTTGCCTTGGCCGCCCCCGGCAGACTTGGTCTGGCTCACCGAAACCTGGCCTCCCTGACGCAACCGGTCGGCCCCGTCCACAACCACCTTCGTGCCCGCCGTAACCCCGCTGTCCAGAATGGTCAGCTGGCCCTGGGCAAGCGCAACCTTCACCGGTTGCATCTGCGCGGTTGGGGCTCCCGTGGCGTCGTTCTTCACCGTCCACACAAACGATCCCTGCACCCCGCTCTGGATCGCCGCCGACGGAACCACCAGCGCATTAGGCCGGTTTTCCATCACCAGGTGGATATTGACGAATTGGTTGGGAAAAAGCGCCTCGTTCTCGTTGTTGAATACCGCCTTCAGCTTGGCAGTGCCGGTGGTTGTGTCAATCTCATTGTCGGCCGTCAGCAGTTGGCCGGTTGCTAGCTTCTGCACGTCTGCCTGGTCATAGGCATCCACGGGTAGATTCTTGTCGGCTTTCAGCTTCTGCAACACCTGCGGCAGATCATTCTCCGGCAGCGTGAAATACACTGCGATCGGCTTGAATTGGTTGATGATCACAAGGTTGGTGGTATTCGCGGTGATAATGTTGCCGGGATCCACAAGGCGCAATCCAATGCGGCCGCTGATGGGCGACTGGATGGTGCACCAGTTCAACTGCAACTGCGCGTTCTCAATCGCCGCCTTGTCTGATTCGATGGCGCCCTGGTACTGGCCTTGCGTGGCCTCGTCGGCCTCCATCGATTCCTTTGAAACCACGCCCGCGGCGTAGAGCGCCTTATAGCGTGCGTACTCGGCCTGCGCGTCCTTCAGCAGCGCCTCATCGTGCGCCAGCGTACCTTTCGCCTGGTCCACAGCGGCCTGGTACGGCTTGGGGTCGATCACCATGATCGTTTGCCCCTGTTTCACTTCCTGGCCTTCGGTAAACTTCACGGGGAGCAATTGGCCGTTCACCCGCGCCTTCACCGTCACGCTCATGTAGGGCATCACCGTACCCAGAGCCGTAAGGTAAATCGGCATCGGACGCTCGGCCACTGCTGCCACCTGCACGGGAGTCGGACGGCTCAGCAATGCCTTTGCCTGCTGTGTGCTCGCCGCCACAGCCAGTTGGTGGTTCTCATAAATGCGCCACCCGAGGTAGCTTCCTGCGCCCACGATCACCAGGTAAATAATCACGCGAATCCAGGGATTGCTGTGCGGGCGCGGCTCTATTTGGTTGTCGATCTCGGATGGATGGATTTCCTGTGTGCCTTCAATGGACATGTTTTCGATTCCCGTCGTTTATCTTTTCTTTCCAATGCCCACGTGAGGGGCTCAAATGCGGTCAGGACCTGGAAAAAGTCGACAGCTCCGCCTACGTTTGTAGGGACGAAACAATTTCCTCAAAGGTTTCGTCCCTATGCGCCTGATGAGCAGTGTCGTTTCCGTCAATTTCGTATGAATGTCGCGTTCCCCTGAAAGAAGACGCGACAATTGTAAGCGAGCGAGGCAATCCCAGCACAATGCCGCCCCGGGCAGGGTCGCATTTCAACCGTCATGAGTTGGATGCTGTTAAACTCCTCCGCGTTAGCTCCGGCTGTACCTCAGGTCCCGGGAATACCGCGCCTTGAAACGCTTTGATTACTCCACCTGATGGCAATCCAACGGCGTCATCGCCAGAAAGGCAGTGTAAAGCAATGAAAGTGCTCATCTTCGGGGCAAGCGGCATGGTCGGCCAGGGAGTTCTTCGTGAGTGCCTGCTCAGCCCGGACGGCGAGTTGGTGGCCACCATTGGCCGAACCCGGGTCACCAGTCCACTGCACGGGTCGCAGCCGCCCGTTTGGCGCCAGATCCTCCATTCCAATCTGAGCGACCTCACCGAACTCCAAGCCGATCTCACCGGCTTCGATGCCTGCTTCTTTACCCTCGGCGTCTCGTCAAGCGAGATGAAGGAGGCCGATTATGAACGCATCACTTATGGCCTAACCGTTTCCGCTGCCGAAATCCTCAGCAAGCTCAACCCGGGAATGGTGTTCATCTATGTCTCAGGCGCCGGTACCGACAGCACCGAACAGGGGCGCGTCATGTGGGCGAGGGTCAAGGGGCGCACCGAAAATGCCCTTCTTCGTCTGCCCCTCAATGCTTATATGTTCCGTCCCGGCATCATCCAGCCCCTTGACGGTATCCAATCAAAAACTCCGTCGTACCGGCTCGGTTACACGTTGATGAAGCCGCTGCTTCCCGTTCTCCACAGGGCCTTGCCCAATCAGGTCCTCTCCACGCGCGAAATCGGCCGCGCCATGCTGGCAGTTGCCAGGCGAGGTTACGCGAAGCGGGTTCTCGAGACGAGGGACATCCGCGCCGTGGTCGTTGAACCCTAATTCACATGAGTCGGCTGGCCGCTCAGCGTCAGGCTGATGCCGATCTCTTTCGCCGCCTTCAAAAAATCTCCAGCTCGGGTCCTTCAATCCCCATTTGAACGTAAGGAACCGTGAATTGCTCTTTTGCCCTCAAGCTCGTGCCTTCGATGTGAATCTACATCGGCACCGTCAGATCGTGCGGAGTGCTATTGAGCGTAATGTCGCCCGTCTCCTTGACCCTCCTCTGCGCGCGCGTTTGTCGCATGGGGCATTCAAAGCGCTCGCTTCTCAGCGCAGCGCTGGCCCATAACTACAGCGAAACACGAAGATGACAACTTGTTCATTCTCAAGCGTATTAACGGTAAACCATGTAGTCCAAAAGTTGAACCGAAAGGACTAATATCCTCTCATGCGCCTCTTGTTAGTGGAAGATGAAGTCGACATTCAATCCTTCCTTCGGCGTTCGCTCGAAGAAGCAGGATACGAAGTCAAGGCCGCAAATGATGGCAAAACCGCCGAACACCTGGCTGTCGAAGGCACCTTCGACATCCTCATCGTCGACCTCGGACTGCCCGATCAGGATGGAATCACTCTCATCCTCCGCCTGCGTCAATTGGGTGTGCGAGCGCCTGTTCTCATCCTCTCTGCCCGGCGCTCCGTTGACGATAGGGTCCGAGGCCTTGAGCAGGGCGGCGACGATTATCTGACCAAGCCCTTCGCCCTCGCTGAGTTGCTCGCGCGCCTTCGCAATCTGCTCAAGCGCAACAGTCCCCCATCCGGTGAGGCAACTCGCATTCGCGTGCAGGACCTCGAACTCGACCTGCTCCGCCGCGAGGCTTCGCGTGGAGGCCAGGTCCTCCAACTTACTCAGCAGGAGTTCGTGCTTCTTGAGTATCTGTGCCGCAATGCCGGCCGCGTCGTCACACGCTCGATGATTCTCGACAAGGTCTGGGGCATGCGCATCCAGCCGGACACAAACGTGGTGGATGTCCATATCTACCGCCTCCGCGGTAAAGTGGACGGTGCGGGGCTGGTTCCCCTCATCAGAACCATGCGAGGTGTGGGCTATGTCCTCAAAGACCGATAAAAAGCCCATGCGCAGTGCCGCCTGGCGCATCTCCCTGTGGGCAACGCTCGCTTTTGCCTTCGGAACCATGGTGGTCTTCGTCTTTCTCCACAACTTTGTCGCAGGCGACATCCAGCGCCGCGGTGATGTATGGCTCTCCGGCGAAGTGGAAACCCTGGGCGACGTCGCCGAGCATACCCCGAAAGACGCTCTCTACGACCGTGTCGTTGGCGAGGTCGCGGAGCTGGCAGAACACGAAGTGCCCAACAAGGAAGCCGACAAAAGCGAACCTGACGACACCGTCTTCTTCCTGCAGTCTGCCAGCGACGGCTCGCTCATATTATGGGTTGGAGCCGGAAGCGGCGAAGAACCCCTGAAAGCCATCCGCGCCACCAAAATCCTTGAAGACCATCCGACCGACGTGCGCATTCCCGGCTTTCCCATTCCCTACCGCGTTGCTGCCATCTCAATGGACGATGGCAGTCGCATCTTCCTCGGCCTTTCAGAGCGCGATGAGCTGCGCGTCCTCCGTTATTTGCGCCTGCGCTTTCTCCTCCTGTGGTTCCTCATTGTTCTGCTCGGCTTCAGCATTGTCTTTTTCACCACCCGGCGCATGCTCAGCCATGTCCGCAAGATAACTGAGGCGGCCTCGCACATCGGCCACTCCGAACTCGACGCGCGCGTGCCCACCACCCGGCGAAACGACGAAGTCAGCCAACTGGCGCTCACCCTCAATCGCATGCTCGACCGCATTGAGAGTTCCATGCACCAGCTTCACACCATTACCGATTCGCTGGCGCACGACCTGCGCAGCCCACTCACCGCCATTCGCGGCAAGCTCGAGATGTCGTTGTCCTCCGTCTCAGATGGCGAGCATGCCGAACCCATCGTCGCCGCCATTGACGAGTTGGACCGCCTTACCGACTTTCTAAACAAATCGCTCGACGTCGCCGAGGCCAAGGCCGATGCCCTTCGCCTCACCCGTAGTGCAGTTGACCTCACTGAACTGCTCCGCACCATGACGGACCTCTACGAGCCTTCCATGTCTGAAAATGGCCTGCGCGTTCACCTCATCAGCAACGGCCCCGTCGAAATCTTTGCTGACGCCGCCCTCATTCATCGCATGGTCGCCAATCTTCTTGACAACGAGCTCAAACACCTGCCGGCAGACTGCACCCTCACCATCGAAACGCGGGCCGAGGATGGCACAGCCCTGCTCATTCTTGAGGACAATGGCCACGGCTTCGATTCTGACGTGTTGCTCCATCTCTTTGAGCGCAGGGTCAAAGGTCGCGATTCAAACGGCCACGGCCTCGGCCTCGCCTTCGTGGATGCTGTCGTGCGCGCTCATGGAGGAACGGTTTCCGTCTCCAATCGCGAAGCAGGCGGAGCAAGAATCGCCGTCAGCCTTCCCCTCGCGGAAAGGCAGAATACTCCTGCGCCGATCGCCTCGGCCTCTGCTTCAAACTGACTTCCGGGGTAGGTCCAGGATCGTCTTCGCAGGCAGGTGGCCGCGTAGACAGGCCTCTAGGCCAGCGACTCCACCAGCCGGTTCATGCGCTCTTCCTGCTCTTCAATTGACTCCACAAGCTTGAACTGCGTTCTGCAACGATCAAGGTTGTGTCCCTCGCGGTGCACC
>Ga0302278_10006402_pt1 | contig 11252 bp, 13 predicted proteins | sample III_Bog_N3_2_FD_194543 | JGI IMG/M metagenome (GOLD analysis project Ga0302278, IMG submission 194543) | Peat permafrost microbial communities from Stordalen Mire near Abisko, Sweden - III_Bog_N3_2 | ecosystem: Environmental > Terrestrial > Soil > Wetlands > Peat | place: Sweden: Abisko... | reverse complement strand
CACTTCGTCGCCGGCAAGTACGTAGCCCGGCTTGAGCGGTCCCTGGCTGGCAGACGCGGCTTCAACCTCAGCCACAAACCGGCCAACGGCGGCAAATCCGGCTCCCCAGCGCGACGCGGTCAAACTGCCCAACTCCCTGCAAGCGAACTTTGTCTCGAATCAGTCCGCACCGCAGCGAGCGGAGCATCCGGATTGAGTGCGCGCAACATGCGGCTCCAGAATATCGTGCGCGGCCACGCGAAACCAGCGCGGAAAACCTGGCGGTTGCCTCATTACACAACGCCTCACGCTGGAATTCGTCTCTTCTTCGCTATCTCTGAGTTTTGAAGGCACGCCGTCCTCGGTGCCGGGCCGATCAGAGCCCGGCGAACTTAGAGGCCTTCGAGCAGATCGGCAACCACCTGCCGGGCAAAGGCACGCGACAAGCGCTCCACGGCGGCCGGGTCTTCCTGTATAAACGTCGCCAGGTCGGTGGTCGACTGGTACTGCTCGCGGTACACGATGTTCTTGTTCTGGTAAAGCACCCGGCCGTCGGCCCCGTTCAGCGTGACTGAGGCCACGATGGTAATGATGAAGCTCGACGACTGCTGCGTCGAAGAGTTGTAGGTGAGCGGCGTAACTTGCTCGTTCAGGATGGCGCCATGCAGCACCGCGCCGGCCTCAGGGCTCTCGGTTGGAATCACCCGGAAACGCGTGCGGGTGGCGAGCTCGCGAATTACCGCATTCGTCATCACCGTCTCGGTGTGATAGGCCTCAGTGCGGCTGATGAAAAGCGGCACCGAGATGGTCTTGATGTCGGGAGGCAGATGTGTGGCCGCGCCCAGCGTGTGGTATCCGCATCCGGAGAGCGAAATCACGAAGGCGGCAAGCGGCAAAAGAGAAAACGGGCGCATGACTCATCTTAACTCGCAGCCGCCGCTCGCTAGCCACGCTACACCCACGCGGTAACCAGCATGCCAAGCCCGGATGGTGACAGCTTGAGCCCGTCGGCGCGCCCCTCGAAATACCGCGCATTCAGCCCAACCGAATCCACCTGCTCCATCCGCGTGAAGCCCGCCGCGCGCAATTCCCTTTCCAACTCCTCCGCTTTGAAAAAGAGCTTGAACGGCTCGCCCGCCGCCGCCACCCGCGAAGCAAGCGTTTCAAACACCAGCCTCCTTTTTAGACTCAACGTGTGCGGCGGAAATACGTAGTCGAAGGTCACGCCCGTTCCCGCAGGCAGTTTTCCGATGGTTCGAACCGTCGCCTGAAATGCTTCGAGCGTGAGATAGGGCACGACGCCCAGCCAGCCAAAAAACGCCGGAGCCGCAGCATCGAAACCAGCGTCGCCGAGCCCCTCGGCAAGTGTCTTGTGTTCAAAATCGAGTGGAACAAAAGTCAGGTTCTCCGGCAGCTCGACAGCCCCCTCCGCCAGCAAGGCGCACTTCCATTGCTGGGTTGCCGGAAAATCCACCTCAAACACGTTGAGGGCCGGAAACGGATTGCGATAGGCAAACGTATCGAGGCCAGCGCCCAACACAACGTACTGCCTGACTCCCTGCGCCACCGCGCAGGCAAGCTGGTCCTCGGCATAGCGGCTGCGCGACGCCATGAAGAGACGAAAATCGCGCGCCACCTTGTGCATGGCGCGTTCCATGTCGTTCTCGTACTCGGGCCCGATCAGCCGCAGCGCGATCGGATCGTCGAGAATGCGCGGTTTGTCGATGAGCTGGTGAGCCGCGCGCCGAATGGCGACGCGGAGTGCAGTCCTGCTGGCGCGGCCTGGCTTCATGCCCTCTGTTTAGCCCTCATGCTCCCAGTCTAGAGGCTCGCCGCGCCCCAGAACCCGCCCCAAACCGCGTACCATACTTCTCATGACATGGATTGGATGGGCGCTGCTCTCCGCTGTCTTTGCCGCCGCCACCGCGCTCCTTGCGAAGGTCGGCGTCGAGCACGTGGACTCGAACCTTGCCATGGCGATACGCACCAGCGTCGTGGTGGTCTTTGCCTGGGGCATCGTGTTGGCCCTGGGCAGGTCGGTGGCGACGGGCGAAATCCGTTCGCTCGATCGACGAACGCTGCTCTTTCTCGCCCTCAGCGGCATGGCCACCGGCCTCTCGTGGATCTGCTACTTCCGCGCACTGCAATTGGGCCCGGCTTCGCGCGTAGCGCCGCTCGATAAGCTCAGCGTCCCGCTGGTCATGGTCTTTGCGTGGCTCCTGCTCGGCGAAAAAATAAACGCGCCCGCCGTCATCGGCGGACTCCTCATCACCGCGGGTGCCATTGTTATGGTGATGAGTTGAAGGGGCGCCGACCGCTCACGCCTCTTCCTTATACTGAATAGAGCGCGACCGTTCACTCCGACAAACCACACCTGAATGACGACTCAAATCCAACCCGAAGCTCCACACCGCCGCATCGTGCTCACCGGTTTCATGGGCTCGGGCAAAACGACGGTGGGCCCACTCGTGGCAAACCTACTGGGCTGGCGCTTTGTCGATGTGGACGACGTCATCGAAGCCGAAGCCGGCGTTGCGATCACCGAGATCTTCGTGCAACACGGTGAAGAAGCCTTCCGAGAGCGCGAGCACGAGACCATCGCGCGCCTCGCCGAAAGCAACCATTTGGTCCTGGCCCTGGGCGGCGGCGCCATCGAGCATCCCAAGACGCGATCGCTGCTCGTCTCCACTCCGCGCACCATGCTCGTCCATCTCGAAGTTGAGCTCGCAACCACCATCGCCCGCTGCAGCGGAACAGAAAACACGCGCCCCATCCTGGCCGACAAAACGAACCTCGAAAGCCGTTACGCCCGTCGTCTTCCGCTTTACCGCAGCGCGCACATCTCCATCGCCGTCGACCAGCTCACGCCCGCCGAAGTTGCAGAATTGATCGTCAAGGCCGCGCAGACCAGCCGTTAGCGCCTATTGCTGTGAGGTATCCGGCGGCGTCACCGTCACCACCGTGCAATGCACCTTGTTGGCGTAGTTCGCAATCTCACCCATTCGGAAGGCGTTGTAGTCTTGCGAAGTTCCCGGTTGCAGCGGTCCCTGCGGACTCTTCAAATTGATCCGCATCTCATCCAGATCAGTCCCGTTTGAGTCCGTCTGGTCGCACTCAAGCGTTGCCGCCTGGATAGCAACAGGTGAATGATTGGTCCACTTTCCGTTCTCTATCTGCAGGTACCCATCCGCATTTCGAAAATTGCAATCGAAGCTCTGCTGCTTGGTCAGCGCAGCCTCGGCAGCCGCTTCCTGCGCCGGCGTGATCGGCGGCGTCCTGTGCGTGATGTAGTAGTACCCGAACCACAGCACAAGAACAACGATGATGATCGTGCTCATCTTTCCCCCGCGCTTCGCAGGAGCAGGCGGCATCACGACCACCGGAATCTGTCCCGGCACTCCATAGACGCCCGGCGTCCCCTGCTGCGGTGGAATCATCTGCGCAGGCGTGGTTCCAGGCACCGTCACCGCCGCAGACGCGTCACTGCCGCATTGCACGCAGAATCGTTCATCGCCCGCCAGCGATTTGCCGCAATTCTTGCAGAATGCCATGCCTCTCAATCTCCTTGCACTTGTCCTGATCGCATCAACCGCATCGTCGCCAGAGCAAACCCAATCAATTGGCCGCGGCGGCGGCAGCCTCCGGCTGCATCTCGGCTTCCACGGTGGCCAGCGTAGTTTGCAATTGCGCCTTCTGTTCTTCCTTCACCTGCCGCAAACCTTGCTGCACCAGACCGAACACCACGTACCACGCCACGATGCCCGTCAAAATCTGGTTGCCTGAAAACGGCAACTGCCAGGGCGCATCCCAAATCGCATGCAGCACCACCGGAATCATGAAGGCCTTCAGAAATCTCTTGTCAAACAGCATGGCCACGCTGGTTTTCTTGTCCTGCTTCACGCGCCAGAAGGCTCCCGCCGCCAGCGCCGTCCAAGCCACGTGGCCCAGCGGCGCAAGAATCCCGCGCAGCCGCAGTATCTGTAGCATGCCAATTACGCCGCGATGCATCGCCAACGCCATCACCTGGTGCGACAGCGAGCCATTCTGCACAATCGTCGGAAGCAGTCCCTGCAGGAATCCATCATTCAGCGCGTAGCCCGCAGTTTCAAACGCCGCAAATCCCGCTCCCACAACCGCTCCAAACAGAATTCCGTTCAGGATGTACTTGTAGCGAACACTGCGCATCACCACTACCACCGTCAGCAGCTTCGCCACTTCCTCCACAACGCCCGCTTCCATGTCCGAAATGTCGAAGATGGGCAGGCTGTAACCCAGCAGCGCCACGGCCAGCGATACGATCGCTCCCATCAGAAACAGCTTGCCCACGGTGTGGATCGAAACATTGCGCGGCGTGTTCAGTTCAAAAAACAACGTCAACGTCGCTAGCGGAACCGCAAACGCGCCCAGGAACATCATGCCCGGAATGAAGTTCGTGTTTCCGGTTTGCATAAACAGGAAGGTCAGCGCAAAGTAAGCAATCACCAGCGCCGCAAGCAGCCTGAAGAACAGCCACGGCTTCGGCCATCCCGTTTCAACCATCTCAATCGACGGCGTCGTCTTCGCCATGCCCACCAGGATGTACTCTTCCACGGCCTCGCCGCTGCGCCGCTTGAACACCTCTGAGAACATCTGCGGCAGGCTGAATCCTTCCAGGCTTTCCGTCGAGGCCAGGCTTTGCAGTCGCGCCTGCAGGCCATGCAGCAGGTTGGTCTGATGAGCCGTCGCGGGATGCGCCATCGCCTGCGGGTTCACGTAATACACGCCGGGCACAGCTCCTGGAATCAACCCCGGCATCACTCCCGATGCCCCGCTCGCCTGCCCAACCGGCACATTTCCCGGTGTCACCTGCTGCACCTGCAGCCCCGCCGCCTCCACTTGCGCCCCGTTGGCCGCACTCTGCACAACCCTTTCAGTTCCCTGCACCGCGCCGCAGTTCTTGCAGAACTTGTGTTCAGGCAGGGTCTCTGTTCCACATTGGTTACAGAACATATGGTTTCTCCTGTCAGTAGGGGTCGGGGATTTTTACGGTAGCACTTCCCTCAGAGCCAAGTAAAGAAACAAATCGAGTTCGATGACAAACTCAAATCGCCGCATTGTTTTGAACCCAAAACGTTGCGTCGTCTTGAACTCAAAGCGCCGCATTGTCTTGAAGGGGCGCGGCCGGGGTACCCTCTGGGTCGCCGCGCCATAAATGTCGCAATCTGAACGATGGCTTTAGCCCCCGAGGGATGCCTTTCGCGAATACCCCTCCAAATTCGACTTCGTCAGCTGCGCCCCGTTCATCGCAGTTTTATCGCGATGAGCGGGTCTTCGGCCGGGATCGCGGCCACGGCCAGGATCGGACTGGGTGCCCCTCCGGAACTCCCCCAACTGCTATCATCAACACAGGCGCAAGTTCCCGCTGGGCCCTCCCGCCGAGAACTTTTCCTTCCCAATGACTCCCGCATCCCAGGCAGCCAACCCGGTGGATCTTTCAGCGCACCCGCACGGCCACGTTCATGCGCCCGAGCCTGGCGCAACCGCCACCCTCATTCATGACCTGCGTGAACTTTTCAAGGTGAAAGTCGTCGCACTGGTGCTGGTGACCGGATGGGGCGGGTTTTATCTCGGTTCAATGCTGTCAGGAATCTCAAGCCTGCAGCGCGGATTGCTCGACACGCTGCTCGGCATCGGCCTCGTCTCAGCCGGAGCGGGGGCGCTCAACGAAGCACTCGAGCGCAAAACCGATGCGCGCATGAAGCGGACCGCGGACCGTCCTCTCGCATCTGGCCGTTTTTCGCTCGCCCAAGGCATCATTGCCGGGATGGGCGCCCTCGCCCTGGGCGCCGTTTGGCTGCTGCTGCACACAAATCTCCTCACCGTCGCCCTGGCGTTGTTAACAGCGTTCACTTATGTTGCCATTTACACGCCGCTCAAGCGCGTGACCGCCATCGCCACGTTTATCGGCGCATTTCCAGGGGCCATGGGGCCGATGCTGGGCTGGACAGCCGCGCGCGGCCGCATCGACTGGCAGGGGGTAGCCCTTTTCGCCATTCTGTTTGTCTGGCAGTTCCCGCACTTCATGGCCATCTCCTGGATGTATCGCGACGACTACGCGCGCGCCGGCATTCGCATGCTGCCCGTGGTCCAGCCCGACGGATGGTCCACCGTTGCTGAGGCCCTGTTCTTCGCCGTCATTATGATTCCCGTCAGCCTCATCCCCTGGTGGCTTGGTATGGCCGGCATAACTTACGCGGTCATCGCTGCTGCCCTCGGCCTGCTTTATCTTGGCTACACCGTTCGCTTCGCCGGCATCCTGCGCACAGCCGACGACACGGAAAGCCGCATGCTCGCGCGCGATCTCTTGAAGGTGAGTGTGCTTTACCTGCCGCTGCTCTTCACCACGTTGATGATCTGCGCCACCTCAAAGTAATCAGCGCCCGACAACCGGCGCTAAAACCAAAAGGAAGCGGAACCATGACGGCGACAGTCGCCACCCAATCGAGCACACGGCCTGCCATCGCGGCCATTTTCGCCATCAGCGCGGCGGCCACTCTGTTTCTCTTCTGGCTCATCTACGTTCATCCCGCCGCCGCCACCAGCGCCCAATACGCTTTTCTGCCCGCGCTCAACGCCACGCTCAACGGCCTGTCCGCCATCGCGCTGGTCATCGGCTACACCTTCATCCGGTCGCGCAACATCAAGGCTCACCGCGCGTCCATGATCACCGCCTTCTGCTTTTCGACCCTCTTCCTCGTCAGCTATATCCTCCACCACGCACTGCACGGCGACGTGCGTTACCCGGTCCACGCCGCGTTTCGCATGGTGTATCTGCCGCTGCTCGCCAGTCACATTGTTCTCGCCATCGTCGCGCTGCCCATGGTGCTGGTTACCTTCTTTTTCTCTCTGACCGGACGAATACCGCAGCATCGTAAAATCGCGCGCTTCACGTTTCCCCTGTGGCTCTACGTCTCAGTAACCGGCGTGATCACCTACGCGATGCTCCGCCTGGCGCAGGCATCATGACCGCCCAGATGCAAAACCGTATCCAGGCTCCGGACGCGTCCCCGAACTCTGCGCATCGCGGCTCCGCACTGCCCGACGACGGCACGCGTCAACTGCTTCGCTGGGGCGGCTCAATCGTCGGCGCCGGCGTATTGGCCGCCATCCTGCTTCAGACCGTACTCGGCGGATTTTCGCCCACCGGCGCCAGCACCAACACCGGATGGTTCGCGCTGATTGTCGCGCTCATGTGCATTCCTTTCGGCGGACTTCTGCTCTCGCTCGGCATAGCCAAGTGGTTCCGTCGCCGCTCGCTCTCCCGCACGCGCTGAGCCCTAATCGGCCGCGAAACGCACAAGGCAGCGCGGAGCCGTTGTCTGCTATTCTTTTCCATTAAACGGAGTAAACGAACATGGCAAAAAGCGTCAACAAAGTCATTCTTCTTGGCAACGTCGGCAAGGACCCCGAGATCAAATCGACTCCCAGCGGCACCATGGTGGCCACCTTCGGCCTGGCTACCAGCGACCGCTACCAGGACCCGCAGGGCAATTGGCAGGATCGCACCGAGTGGCACAACCTGGTTGCCTTCAAGCGCACCGCCGAGATCGTCCGCGACTATGTGAAGAAGGGCTCCAAGCTCTATATCGAAGGCTCGCTGCGCACCAGCAATTGGGAAGACAAGACCTCAGGACAGAAGCGGTACAAAACAGAGATCATCGTCAACGATCTGTCGCTGCTTTCGGGACGCGATGAGAGCTCAGGCGGCGGTTACAGCCGCGGTGGCGGCGATGCGGCGAGCTACGATCAGCGCCCCCCAGCACCCCGTGAAGACATCGGCCAGCAGGCCGAAATCTCCGACGACGATATCCCGTTCTAGGCCAAGGATCAGTTCCTGGCTTTGGGTTAGTCCGATTTCATCAGCGTGGCCAGCAGCATGTCTTTGCGCTGGGCAGCTATGTCGTCGGAGTTGGCCAGGATGCGCAACCATACCAGGACAGCAACCATTGCGATCAGAAGGAACGACGGGATTGCCATCCAGAGCATGCCCGCGAAATAGCAGATCTGAAAGACGGCCGCGCCCATTCCAAGCACGCCGGCCTGCAACAGTAGGCTGATGATGGTGCTTGCCTGCGAACCGCGCTGCCGCGATATACGCCCGGGATTGACCCGGTACGGCATGGTGATGGAGAGAATGTTGCCCACCGCCAGGTTGATGGGCAGCGCGAACAAAAGCCAAGCAATCGTAATTGCCACAATCAAGGCATCCGGCTGGCCGAGGCGCGCGGTGGCCAGAAACCCCGCCACCACCAGCGCAACGGCAAACACGGCGGAGTGGCAGAGGTTCTTTGCCAGCATCACAGTTCGCAAAGGCGTAGGCGCAATGAAGTAGAGTTGAATACCCGCACCCTCAGTGCCGAGGTTGTTTCCGAACATCTGTCGGAATCCCAACTGCGCAAAGAACACGCACATGGGAAACGCCCACAGGGGCATATGGCCGTGAATGCCCGCCCTGATAAACGGGCCGGAGATCACGAGCACAAGGATGAGCGGCGCACCCACGGCATACAACAGCGGCAGGGTACGCACCATGGTCTGAAACTCCTTGCCGATGATGGCGCCGATGGGAGAAGCAGGGGCAGAGGCAGAGGCGGCGGAGTTCCCTTCGACTTGACCGATGCGCTCGCGGCTGGCTGGGGATTTTGCGGAGGTCTTTGTGAGCGCCGGCGCGGCGCCGAGATTTTCGCCTCGAAACTCCGCGCGGAGCCGCACCCCCAGCACAGCGCCCACGGCAAAAAGAAAAAGAACACTGATTCCGAGCGATTCGAGCGCCGGCTCCGGCTGCTGATCGGCTGCCTTTTCAACTGCAGCTGCGGCCAGACCGGGAGGAAGCCACGTCATTGCCTTCTCGACCGTCTGCACCCAGGGCTCGGCCAGCAGCTTGCGATAGAACTGCGCCTGCTGACCCCTGCTGCCCTGCGAGGGACGGCCATGCTGCCAGAGGGCAGGATTGACCAGTTGCAGGCTGAGAACCAGCACCATGAAGAGCGCGCCAACGATCTCCCGCGTCCTGCGCTGCGAAAGCCAGCGGTCGATCCAGGCAAAGACAGCACGAACCAGCAGGATGTTGAAGGCCGCAAAGAGGAGGAGAACAATGGCCGTCCAGAGAAAGAGCGCGGGCTCGGCGATGGTGACTCCGATAAAGATGCCGAGGCAGCAGAGGAAGCCGAGAATGGTGGAAACGTCAGCGAGCCCGAAGACGAGGTAGAGGAGAAAGAAGGAGCGGAAGCCGACAGGAAAGCGCAGCAGCGCGCCGAGGTCGAACTGCTCCTGAAAAGTGGAGAGCATGATCGGCACGACCTGCCAGAGAAGGCAGACGCCCCAGAAGACGATGGGAAGGTACTGCCACTGGGCGCCGGAGGCGATGACGTAAGCGTAGACGCCCGCGCCGACACCGATGCCGAGACCGATGAAGGCATACAAGACAAAAGCAACGGTGCGTGCGCCGAGTTCGAACGCGCCCAGGCTGGAGCGGAGGCCGTTGACGAAGATGCGCCAGCGCAGCCGGGTAAGAGCCGCATACTGCGTGCGCGCGAGCGGGCTTAGGAGTCCGCCGGCGGCGGCCGGCGGAGGCGGAGGGCCCTGAATGCCGGGGCCATTAAGGCCGGCACCACTTACGCCAGCCATGAGAGCTCCTGCGCGGGCTCAAGTCCGCCTGCTCCGACGATGGAGAGAAATATCTCTTCGAGGGTGAGACGCTGGCCCGCCTGCGTGCCGGGCAAGGTGGAGGCCACGCCCTCGCGGAGTTGCTCAAGCGATCCGTTGGCCACCAGGCGGCCTTTGCTGATGATGGCCACATGGGAGCAGAGCCGCTCCACGATTTCAAGCACGTGGGTGGTGAGAAAGATGGTGGCGCCACGGTTGATCATGCCCTGGAGCATGGTCTTGAGCATGCCGGCGGCAATGGCATCGACGCCTTCGAATGGCTCGTCGAGGAACAGAACCTTGGGACCGTGAATGACGGCGGCGGCCAGGGCCAGCTTCTTCTGCATGCCGTGGGAGAAATCGGTGACGAGCTTTTTGTTCTCGTTGGCCAGCTGCATGAATTCGAGCAGCTCCTGGGTGCGCAGGTTGGTGGTTTGCTTATCGAGACCGTACATGCGGCCGACGAAGCGAAGATACTCCGGTGCAGTGAGGCGGCCGAACAGGGCCATGCCTTCAGGCACAACGCCGATCTGGCGCTTGAGCTCGAGGGCCGATGCACTGAAGGGTTTGCCTAGAATCTCAATGGAGCCGGCACTGGGCTCGAGCAAGCCGGTGAGCATCTTGATGGTGGTGGATTTTCCTGCTCCATTGGGTCCGAGAAATCCGAAGAACTGACCGGGTGCAACGCTGAGGGAGATATCGTCCACGGCAGTAAGCGCACCGAAGCGCCGGGTGAGGCCATGGGTCTGAATGGCAGCAATTTCCATGTGGGGCAAGGATAACAAGGATGGGGGGCAGGAACAAAAAGAACAGGCAGGGGGGCGTCGCGCAGCTATCGGAAAAATCGTCTTGACGCTCGCTTTCCGCGTCCTGTACTTTCTGCATCTATGAGAAAACCTGCAAACATCATTGCTGCATTTGGTCTTGTGCTGGGCGGCGTGCTGGGCATGGTGGGAACCATGGTCGCCCAACAGAACGTGCGCGCGATTGCCTGGGGCATTGACGGCACGGCGCTGGTGGTGGCCACCTGCCTGCTTGCCCTTCGCTACTTCAGGAAGGGCAATGATTGCGTTGCGGCCGGGTTCCTTGTTTACCCCATCGGCGAGGGCGTGATGCTGGGCGGAACAGCTGGGTCGCTGGAAGCGAGCGTTCCGTCGTTTGCCGCGGGCACGGCGCTGTGGGCGGCCGCGCTTCTGCTTACGGGGATTCCGAAAGAGTTTGCGCTGTGGACGCGCACGACCAGCATTGTGGGTGGAGTTCTGTTTGCGATTGTGGCTGGGAAAATATTCTTCGGCCAGCAGGTGCTGCCGACTACCTCGCCACTGCCGTACTTCGCTTATCCGTTCCTGGTGCTCACGTTCGCCGGCTGGTTCGTAACCTTGCTGAAGGCGGATTGACGGCGCAGCGTCTACACGCCGTTTGACGATTCTTCTCGGGGCTTGCCGAGCGGGTCGTTGTCGCGATCCGTGACTTCAGCGAGTGCGGCGAGGCGGGCGGCTAGGTCTGGCGTGAATGCATCGGCTGGCGCACGCCAGCTCCAGTTGCCGGCGGGGACGGCTGGCGTATTCATGCGCGCCTCGGAACCAAGC
>Ga0302278_10006401_pt1 | contig 11255 bp, 4 predicted proteins | sample III_Bog_N3_2_FD_194543 | JGI IMG/M metagenome (GOLD analysis project Ga0302278, IMG submission 194543) | Peat permafrost microbial communities from Stordalen Mire near Abisko, Sweden - III_Bog_N3_2 | ecosystem: Environmental > Terrestrial > Soil > Wetlands > Peat | place: Sweden: Abisko... | reverse complement strand
CATCATCACGGTGGTGAACCGCGAATACTGCAAGCGGCTGATCGTTTTGCTGCCGGGGCAGACGCATCCGGAACAGTGGCACAAATTGAAGGATGAAACGTATCACATCCTTCACGGCGAAATTAACCTCGCGCTGGACGGCGTCCAGCAACGGCGCGGCGCCAACGACATCGTGATCATTCCCCGCGGCGTGAAGCACGGCTTCACCACCAGCACCGGCGTGATCATCGAGGAAATTTCCACCTTTTACACGCAGGGCGATTCTTACTACACCGACGCCACCATCGAGAAAAACGGCGCGCGGAAAACTCTCGTGACGCATTGGATGGATTGAACCGCCCGCTCCCCGCATCAAAGCCATGAACCTGATCGTCTGGGACATTGACGACGTGCTGAACGATCTGATGCGCGCGTGGTTCGAGCTGCATTGGCGGCCGCGTCATCCCGAATGTTCCCTTCATTACAGTCAGCTCCGGGAAAATCCGCCGCAACGTGTTCTGGGCATCAGCGAAAGCGAATATCTATCTTCACTGGACGAATTTCGTTTGTCCGGCCGGGCCCGTGCCATGCAGCCGAATCCAGAACTCGCCGCGTGGTTTCAAACTTCGGGCGCGCGTTACCGCCACCTGGCGCTGACCGCGCGGCCGCTGGCCACGGCACCGGCCGCAGCGGAATGGCTGTTCCGGCATTTTGGCGGCCACATTCGCACGTTCAGCGTGGTGCCTTCGCGGCTCGACCCGGATTTGCCGCCCTACGATTTGACCAAGGGAACTTTTTTGAACTGGCTGGCCAAGGCCAGCGTGCTGGTGGACGACAGCGAGACGAATGTCAGGCAAGCCCTGCAGGCCGGCGTGCCCGGCGTGGTTTTTCCGCAGCCGTGGAACCAGAGCCGTTTGTCTGTGGCTGAAACGATCGAGCTGATTGAGGCCACCGCCAAACAACCGCGGCCGGACAAAAGTCCGCTGCAATCCAAGGAATTTTATGAAGAAGCTCTCTGATTATGTGATTCGTTTTTTGGCCGACTGCGGCGTGGAGAATTTATTTCTCCTGCCCGGCGGCGGCTGCATGCATCTGGTGGATTCCGCCGGCCGGCAGCCGCGTTTGAAAACCATTTCCTGCCTGCACGAACAGGCCTGCGCCTTTGCCGCCGAGGGTTACGCGGAATACAAAAATGATCTCGGCGTCGCCTTGGTGACCACGGGTCCCGGCGGCACCAACGCTCTTACTGGTGTGGCCGCCGCCTGGGTCGAATCCGCCGCCTGCCTCATCCTCTCCGGCCAGGCCAAGCGCGCAGATCTGATCGGCAATCGCGGCGTCCGCTCCATGGGCCAGCAGGAAGTGGATGTCGTTTCCATGGCCCGTCCGATCACCAAATACGCCGTCACCATTCTGGATCCGAATTCCATCCGGTATCATCTGGAAAAAGCGGTTTATCTGGCGCGGCATGGCCGGCGCGGACCCGTCTGGCTGGACATTCCGCTGGATGTTCAATCAACGCTCATTGACGAAAACGCGCTCCCGGCTTTTGATCCGGCCGAGTTGCAACCGGCCGCCGAGGCGGTGGTGCTGGACGAAGCCGCGCAACGCACCTGGGAATTGATCAGCCAGGCCGAACGGCCGGTAATTTTAGTGGGCAACGGCGTCCGGACTGCCGGCGCGGCGAAAGCGTTTCATCAATTGATCGAAGCCCTGCAAGTGCCGGTGCTTGCGACGTGGAAGGCGGCCGATTTGTTGCCGGATAATCATCCGCTTTACGCGGGCCGGCCGGGTTCCATCGGCCAGCGCAGCGCCAACTTTGTCCAGCAAAACGCCGATGTGCTGCTGGTGCTCGGCGCGCGATTGGACTTGCCGCAAACGGCTTTTAATCACGCCAATTTTGCGCCCGGCGCCAAAAAAATCATCGTGGACATTGACTCCACGGAAATTCGCAAGCTGCAAATGCCCATCGAAATTCCGGTCGTCGCCGACGCCTGCGACTTCATTCAAGCCTTGTTGGCCTTGGCGAAACCACAAACCAGCACCGAGCGCCCGGCATGGCTCTGGCAATGTCAAAATTGGAAGACGAAATATCCCGTCGTGCTGCCGGAATATTGGACCGAACCGAAAGATTACGTCAGCACCTACGCGCTGATGGACGCGCTTTCCGACGAAACCAGCGGCACGGACGTTTTGGTGCCGGGCAGTTCCGGTCCGTGCAGCGATATTTTCATGCAAGCATTCCGCATCACCGAAGGCCAGCGCGTGTGCAACGCGCCCGGACTGGGCGCGATGGGCACGGGCCTGCCGGGTTCCATTGGCGTTTGTCTGGCCAGCGGCCGCCAGCGCACGATTTGCATCAACGGCGACGGCGGTTTTCAACTCAACATCCAGGAACTCGAAACGGTTCACCGGCTCCAGCTGCCGATTAAATTTTTCGTGCTCGACAACGGCGGCTACGGTTCGATCCAAGCCATGCAGCGCAGCCATTTTGAAGGCCGGTTGCTCGGCAGTGATCCGGCCAGCGGCCTCACGCTGCCGGACGTCGGCCGGATTGCGGAAGCTTACGGATTGGCGACGGCCCGCATCGCGGACCAGACGGATCTGCGCGGGCAGGTGCGCAACGTGCTTCAGCGCGAAGGTCCCGTGGTTTGCATCGTCAAAGTTTCGCCGACCGAAAAAACCCAGCCGCGTGTGACGTCCGTTCTGCAAAAAGACGGCACGCTGATTTCCAATCCGATGGAAGACATGTGGCCGTTTTTGGATCGGGAAGAATTGCGCGCGAACATGTTCACGTCTCAAGCGACTCTCACCTCACAAGCATCATGATTACCGAACTCCCAAAACCGCCGGCCAAAGCATTCGCCAACGCCGCAAAGCTGCCGCTCGCGGCTTTGGACATCACGTCCGCCGCACTTGATCATCGGCTGGAATTGACACAGCCAGCGCGCGCGTGCCCAACTTGCCACGGCAAGCAACGGGAAGTGCTCTATCGGCAACGCTTCGCCGAGTTTTCCGAAGAAGGTCTTCTCGCCGGTTACAACGTGGTGGTTTGCCGCGACTGCGGTTTCTGCTTTGGCGATCACATTCCCGCGCAAAATGCGTTTGACCGTTATTACCACGTCATGTCCAAATACGAATCGAACTGGCATGCGCCGAATCCGGATGACCCGGACCGGTTGCGGTTCGAGAATATGGCGCCCATCATCGCCCGCGCGGCGCGGCCGGAAGAACGGATTTTGGAAATTGGCTGCGCGTCCGGCGGATTGCTGAACGTGCTCAAGGAACACGGCTTTACCCGGCTGCACGGCATTGATCCGTCGCCGACGTGCGGCAAAATCGCCCGTGAAGCCTACGGCATCAGCGTGGACTGCGAAACGTTCTCCAGTTTGAATCCCACCGTGCCGGTCGCGGACCTGGTGATTTTGATCGGCGTGCTGGAACATGTTTGTGATTTGAAGCAAACCATGAACGTGCTGAAAACACTGGTGCCGGTGGGCGGACGTTTGTTCGTCACCGTGCCCGACGCCAGCCGTTATGCGACCGGTGAAGATGCGCCGTTCCAGGAATTCAGCGTCGAGCATATCAATTACTTTGGCCCGGCTTCGATGGCCAATCTCTTGGACGCCCATGGATTCGATCAACTGTTCTGCGAGCGCGGCACCATCCAAGCCAATGTGCGCACCGTAACGCCGGTCATCCACGGCGCTTTCATCAAGCGGGCGGAAAACGCCTCGGCCGCAAATTGGAAACCGTGCCAACCCGACGCGGAGACGGAGGCCGGCCTGCGCGAATACATTTCCAAATCCGAGCGCGAGCATCAGGCGGTCTTGCCGGCGCTGGAAGCGTTGGTGCGTTCGCAGGAGCCGGTTTTGATCTGGGGTGCCGGCGCGCACACGCTGCGATTGCTGGCCGCCAGTTCATTGGCGCAGGCCAACGTGGTCGGCATCATTGACTCCAATCCGCGCTACCAAGGCAAAAGCATCGCCGGCCTGCCGGTGTTCAGTCCGAAATCATGTCCGAACCAAAACGCGACCGTGTTGGTGTCATCGCGCGTTTATCAGGAGGACATCAGCCGCCAAATCCGCGAGCGGCTCGGCTGGAAAAATAAAATTGTCACCTTGTATTAACAGCGGCAAACCGAATTTATGTCGCCATCCATCCCCGGCACCATCGTCGTTTACGGACCGGTCTATCAGCGGTCCGGCTTTGGGATGCTCGCCCGCGTGTGGACGCTCGCATTGAACGCCGGCGGGCTGCGGGTGAAAGTGGTGCCGGTGGATTGTGACGATCAAACCCAGGCCGGCGGGTTGGATGACTGCGACATGCATTTGCTGCGGTCGTTGGAATACACGCCGCTGGTGCCGCCGGTCACCGCGATTTTCGCTTATCAGCCCACTTACGTCTGGCCGAAGCTGTGGCTGCCGGAGCCGCACGTGCGCATCATGCTGACCACATTCGACAGCAGCGCCGCCGCCGCCAGTCCGCCTTACCGGCAAACTTTTATCTGCAACCAGATGGATCAAACCTGGCTGGCCAACGCCACTGAGGCCGCCGCCTGGATGCGTGTCGGACTGGATCCCAAACGCGTCAAAGCTTTCAACTGGCCGCACGACTGGATTGAAAATCCCCGGCTGACGCCGCCGCAGCCGCCCATTCGCGCGGCCCAACGTCGTTTCCGGTTTCTGCATGTTTCGTGTTACCTGCCGCGCCGGCGTCTGGATGTGCTCTTGCGCGCTTTTTTCGAAGAATATCAGGATGACCACACCGCCGAGCTTTATCTCAAAATGAGTTTCCCGAGCTGGCATCCGGTGCGTGGCCAGCCGCGGCGCGACTTCTTGGCCATGCTGGAAAAAGTGCGGCGCGAAACCGGCTCGCGGGCGCCCGTCATCGTGGACGAAGCGCTGGGCACCCGTCTGGAGCTGGCCCGGTTGATTGACAGTTGCGACGCGTATGTTTCCCCGGACACCACCATGACCGCGCCGGTGGCGGAAGCGCTGATTCGCAAACGTCCGACCATCATCACCGATGGCTGGGGCGTGGACTTGCCGGAGCAGCAAATGTTCGTTGTTCCCAATTCCACGCAGACGATTCCACTGACGCCCGAAATGGCGGAGTATATGCCGCATCAACGCGGCAAGACTTTTCAGGCGCTGGACGTATCCGAATTGCGCCGTGCGCTGCGGAAAATTTTCTCGCTGCCTCCGCGTGAAATGCAGGCGCGCACCGAGGCCGCGTATGAATTCATGCGGGCGACCTACTCGCTGTCTGCCACGTTGTCGCCGGCGATCGCCGCTTTGACCGAAGTTTGGGAACAGAAGCGCACGGCGGCGGCGCGCACAACGCCAATCGAAATCACTTCACCTGTTGCGCCGCCAGCGGTCACACCGGCGCGTCCGGCCCGCGCGTTTTACTGGGGCGGCTTGCAATTGTTCCACGGCAAAGTGCCATCCGCCAATCGCGAAATCTGCCTCGAATTGCTGGCCCGTGGACACGCGCTGTCCATCGTTCCCGGCAACGGCCCGTTTCAAATCGAAGAACTGGAATTAAAAAGCCAGCCGGAGTTTGAGCGATTGGCCAACCGATTTTATGTGCCGTTGTTGGACCAGGCTGAGTTCGGAATTTCCTGCCGCTGGCATCCGGGATTTCAGGAAGGCCGCGCCAGGCGATACGTGCTTTACAACACGTGGTGGTCGGGCGCGATCCCGAGCGAATGGCGTCGCCCGGTTCAGGAGTTGGTTGATGAAGTCTGGGTGCCCAGCGAGCATGTCCGCCAAAACTTCTTGCTCGGCGGCGCGGCACCGGAACGGGTTCGGGTCATTCCTTTTGGCGTCAATCCGCTGGTCTTCCGGCGGCAGGCAGAACCGTTCCCGCTGAAAACGCGGAAGAGTTTTCGTTTCCTGTTCGTCGGCGAAACCAGCCAGCGCAAAGGCTTCGACTCCGTGCTGCTGGCCTACGCCAAGGCGTTCTCCGCCAAGGACGACGTTTGTCTGGTGGTGAAGGATCTGAATTGCGAGGACTATTACGGAAAATTGCTCGGCCGGAATTGGATCGCCGAATTCACTCAGAAGCCCGGCGCTCCGCAAATCGAATATTTGGACGGCATGCTCGATGCGCCGGACATGGCCCGGCTTTACTCGTCGTGCCATTGTTTTGTTCAACCGTTTCGCGCCGCGAGCAATGGCCAAAGCATTTTGGAAGCGATGGCGTGCGGCTTGCCGGTGGTCAGCACCCGCTACGGCGGCCCGCTCGATTTCTGCAGCGACGAAACCGCGCTCCTGCTCGATGCCCGCGAAATCCGCCAGACGCAAACGCACGTTGGGCACTGGCGCGTTGATGGTCCACAACGCTATGCGGAAATCCAACTGCCCCAGCTCATCGAACAAATGCGGCAGGTTTATCGTAGCCTCACGCGGGCCACAGACTGCGCCCGGCGGGCGGAGACATTCGTCAAAACGCAGCTCACCTGGGCGCAGACCGCGGATAAAATCGAAGCGCGGCTCAATCATTTGAGCCAGCTCCCCGCGCGCACAGCAACCGTTTCACCTGCCCGTCAAACCGCCGTCACCGTCGGTCAAGCCTCCCAACCAACTGTCATGAATCCTTTGCTGTCCTCCACGCCGGGCACCGTTTTGTTGTTCGCTCCTTTTCGCAACCGCAGCGGTTATGGCGTCGCCGCCCGCGCCCTCGCCGGCACATTGCACGGGGCCGGCGTGCGCCTGCGCTGCGTGCCGGTGGATTCCGAGGAAGCCGGCATTGACGATTGCGACCTCGCATTGCTGCGGCAGCTGGAAAACACTCCGCTGACGGGGCCGGTTACCGCTGTGTTCTTCCACGTGGCTTCGCCGAACTGGCAGAAGCTCGCCTTGCCGCCCGGATCGAAACGCATTCTTTACACCACCTTCGACGGCAGCGCCCAAGGTAATCCGCCGCCGCCGGATTGGATCCGCATCTGCAACGCCATGGATCAGCTCTGGCTGATGACCGCCCGCGAAGCCGAGGTCTTCATTGCGGCTGGCGTCGAAGCCGCCAAAGTCCGCATGTTGCCGTGTCCGCATCCGTGGATTGAAAACACCGCGCTGCCGCTGCCGCAGGCCGCCACAGCGGTCTGTGCGGACAGCGGACGTTTCCGGTTTTTGTCGGTCGCCATGTTCCTGCCGCGCCGCCGGTGGGACACTTTGATTGAAGCGTTCCTCGCCGAATTCGCCGGCGACGAAACGGTGGAATTATATCTCAAAGTCAATTTTCCTTGCTGGCATCCGGTGCCGGACCAGCCGAAACGCGACCTGCTCGAACTCATTGAGCGGCTGCGCGCCCAAACTGGTTCGCAGGCCCGCATCGTGGTGGACGACGCGCTCGGCACGCGCCGGCAGATTTGCGAACTGGTGGATGCCTGCCAGGTTTATGTGTCCACCGACACCGCCATCACCGCGCCCGTCGGTGAAGCCTTTGTGCGCTCGCGGGTCGTCGTGTTGCCGGATGGACTCGGAGCCAAGCTGCCTTTGTGCGGCAGCACGTTTGTCATTCCGGTGGACCCGGCGCTCCAGCGTCCGATCACCGATTCCGAACTGCAATACCAGCCGCATCATCGCGGCCAGCAAATGCCGCTGCTGCGAGTGGAAGATCTGCGCCGGGCGTTGCGAACCAGTTTTGCCACGCCGCTGGACCAGCGCCAGAACATGGGCGCCGCCGCCGCGCAGTTCATGGAATGCATCTACGGCGGCGCGGTCGTCGCTCCCGGTTTTGTCAAGGCGTTGCGCGAATTGTGGCCGCCGGCCTCCGGCTCGACCGCCGCCGTCAACGTTGCCTGGCGCGGGTCGTTTCTCGATCACGGCAGCCTTTCGCTCGTCAACCGCGAACTCGTCGGTGCCTTGAAACATTTTCCCGGCGCGAACATCAAATGTGTCGGTGTCGGCTCGCCCGCGCCCGACGCGGCCGTGCATTGGCCCGAATTTGCGCGCGAAGTTTCTGCGGCACCCGCCGCAGACGCCGCCATCACCGTGCGCCACGCGTGGCCGCCGAACTGGCAGCGGCCGGCGCGCGGCAAGCTCGTCGTCATCCAGCCCTGGGAATTTGGCGTGTTGCCCGCGGACTGGGTCCGCGCGGCGCGCGACGTGGATGAATTTTGGCTGCCGTCCGAATACGTCCGCCGCGTCTATGTTGACTCCGGCGTGCCGGCGGAAAAAGTTTTTGTCGTGCCGAACGGCGTGGACGCGGAAAAGTTTCATCCCCAGGTCGCGCCGATGAAACTGGCGACGCAAAAGAAATTTAAATTCCTCTTCGTCGGCGGCACCATCGGGCGCAAAGGCCCGGACTTGCTGCTGCAAGCGTATCTGAAAAATTTCACGGCGGCGGATGACGTCTGTCTCGTGATCAAGGATTTTGGCGGCCAGAGCGTTTACACCGGCCAGACGTTTGAGGCGCAGATTCGCGCCGCGCAGGCGCAGCCGGATGCACCGGAAATTTTATATCTCAACGCCGAATTGCCGCCGGCGGAACTGCCCGGCCTTTACACCGCGTGCGACTGCCTGGTGCTGCCGTATCGCGGCGAAGGTTTCGGCCTGCCCGCGCTCGAAGCGATGGCCTGCGGCCTGCCGCTCATTGTCACGGCCGGCGGCGCGACGGATGATTTTGTGCGCGACGATTTCGCCTGGCGCATTCCCGCCGCGCGGAAAATTTTCGGCAACGAAGTCGGCGGCCTGAAGCTGGTTCGCCCCGGCTGGCTGCTGGAACCAAACCTGCCCGCGCTCGGCGAATTCATGCGCCGCGCCTTTGCCGATCCCGCCGCCGCGCGCGCCCGCGGACAGCTTGCCAGCCGGCACGCGCGCGAAAACTGGACCTGGAAACACGCCGCCGCGATGGCCGCACAGCGCCTCCGCGAATTGTCCGTCCGCCCGCAGCCGTTGCCGGCGAAGGCACCTGCCCAAGCCGCGCCGGTCAAGCCCGCAGCGGTGGCCGACATCGGTAGGCTCAACGAGGCGCGTGAATTGTTCGGGCAAAAAAATCTGGCCGCCGCCTGGGCGGCGACGCTCACCGCCATCGGCCGTCGGCCGGTGCATCCCGAAGCTTATTTGCTGCTGGCGGAAATTGCACTCGCCGCCGCCGCGGGCAAAGCCGCGAAGCTCTGCGCGCAGCGCGCCCGCGATTTTGCGCCGGCCTGGGGTCCGGTGAAACAATTTTTATGCAAGCCGCTCAAAGGCGATGCCAAGCCGGAATGGCTCGTCCTGCCGGAAACAATTTCAAATCTCAAATCTGAAATTTCAAATCGCCTTTCGGTTTGCTTGATCGTGAAAAACGAGGAGCAGTTCCTCGCGCAGGCCCTGAAATCCGTGCGCGGTTTCGCGGCGCAGATTGTCGTGGTGGACACCGGCTCGACCGACCGCACGGTGGAGATTGCCCGCGAGTTTGGCGCGGAAATTTATTCCTTCGCGTGGTGCGATGATTTTGCCGCCGCGCGCAACGCCGCGCTGGAGCACGCCACCGGCGACTGGATTCTCATGCTCGACGCCGACGAGGAGCTGCCCGCCGCGCAGCACGCCCGGCTGCTGGCGGACATAAAAAACGCCAACGCCATCGCCTTCCGCCTGCCTTTGATCAATATCGGCCAGGAAAACGAGGGCCGCAGCTTCATCCCGCGTCTGTTCCGCAATGCGCCCGGCGTTTTTTATCACGGTTGCATCCACGAACAGGTTTTCCCCAGCCTGCTGGTGCCGGCCAAAAAATGGGGCTTGAAAACCGCGCTCGGCACGGCGGAACTGTTACACCACGGCTACACGAAGGAAATGGTCCGCGACCGCAACAAGGTCGAACGCAATTTGAAACTGCTCCGCGCCGCGGTGGCGGAACAGCCGGCGGACGTGAACCTCGTCATGAATTACGGCCTGGAGCTGGTTCGCTCGGATGATTTGGCCGGCGGCGTGGAAAAATATCGCGAAGCCTTTGAACTCATGTCCGCGCAGCCGGTGGAGGACCTCGTGCCGGAACTGCGCGAGGTGCTGCTCACGCAGTTCACCAGCCAGCTTTACAAAGTGCGCGGTCACGACGAAGTGGTGCGCGTGCTGAATTCGCCGCTGGCCAAACGCGGCGGGCTGACGGCGTCGCAGCATTTTGCTTTGGGCCTGTCGCATTTTGAACTGAAGCAGTTCCGCGAAGCTGCTGATCAAATGCGCCACTGCCTTGCGCGGCGTCAGCAGCCCGGCCTGACGCCCATCAACACGGACATTCTCACCGCCGCCCCCGCGCATTGCCTCGCCCTGAGCCTGGCCCGGCTCGGCGACCCGGCGGCCGCGGAAAAAACCTTTCTCGCCGCACTCACCGAGACGCTCCGCGTGGATGAGGCCAAGCTGGACTACGCCAAATTTCTGCTGGAGCAGGCCCGGCCCGTGGACGCGCTGCAGCAGTTGAATGAAATCATTTCGCACAATGCCCGCAACGTCGCTGCGTGGCGGCTCGGCGGGGAAATTGCGCTCGCGAAACCGGAATTTCTGGAATTCGCGCGCGACTGGACGGGCGAGGCGTTCAAGGCCGTGCCGGAAAATCCCATCATCGCCGCGCAACGCGCCGAGGCACTGCTGCTGAACGGCGACCCGGCGGCGGCCGCCGAGCTTTGGGAAAAAATCTGGTGCAGCGAACACGAGCCGCGCACGCTGGCCGCGCTGATCTTGTGCGAAGCTGTCGAGGCGCGCCCGCTGCACGCGCCCAACGCGGGCGACGATGAGGCCGGCACCAGCCGTGCGTTCATCGAGTGGTATCAAAAATTGATCGCCGTCCGCGCCCAGCCGCTGCTCGGCCGGATCAACGGACAGCTCGCCGCGTTGTCGCGCTCCTTGCCGACGGCGGCGCAGATGCTGGAAACCGCCTTGGCCGAGGCGGTGGCACCGGCGGAAGTTTAATTTCCGAACCGCCCGGTCGCGGTGGCAGGGTTCGCCTCGCCGGCCGCGATTTTGCCGTCGGTGGCCCGCGCAAACCCATGACTTTCGTTTCAGCAGCCGGTCAATTTCGGCCAGCGGTCAAAGCTGGTCAGTTTGCTTCCGACTTAAACCAGCCATTTACAACGCTGTTTACCACCCGGCTGACCGCCGCCCCTGGCCCGGTTTAAGCCCGACGTTGTTTCTCACTTCTCCCCGGCCACGGGCAGGTAGATTTTAAAGGTCAGCCCCTGGCCCGGTTCGCTTTCGACAAAGATTTCCCCCTGGTGCGCCTGGATGGTTTCGCGCACGAGAAATAGTTCCAGCCCGCTCTTCTTCCCGCTGGACCGGCGCGTGCGGAACGGATGGAAG
>Ga0302278_10006399_pt1 | contig 11260 bp, 8 predicted proteins | sample III_Bog_N3_2_FD_194543 | JGI IMG/M metagenome (GOLD analysis project Ga0302278, IMG submission 194543) | Peat permafrost microbial communities from Stordalen Mire near Abisko, Sweden - III_Bog_N3_2 | ecosystem: Environmental > Terrestrial > Soil > Wetlands > Peat | place: Sweden: Abisko... | reverse complement strand
GAGCGACGGGCTGGGAAAATTGCGCATCGCGCCTTCGAAAACGTAGCGCGCGAGCTTCTCGCCCGCCACGGTCTGCGGGGGACCGACCGGGGCAAGCGTGCTGCCACAATCGCGTCGCAGCCCGAGATGCACGCCGACGCGGGGCGAGCGCTTCTCGAAAGCAACGAAGCGCTTCTCGTTTTCACTGCCCGGCGGCAGAGGAGTAAACACGATGCGCTCCAGATCCTGGACGCCTGTGCTTTGCGCCTTGACCGCGAGCGGCCCGGCTTCGAGCCGCACGGTCAGAAACGCGGGCTGCTGAAGAGCTCCGGAGAATTTGCGGTCGCCCAGCGTGAGCGTGACCTGAGTCTTTTTTTCGGGCTTGGGTCGGGGAGATTCTTTCGCGCCGGCCTGCAGCAGGGCCTGAATTTCGGCCTCATCAATGGGCCGGTTGTAAAGCCGGACGTCGGCCAGTTCGCCCTGAAACACCGCGCCGCCGGGGACGTGTCCTATTGCAAGGTCGGCTTTCTCGGCATCGAATTGGGCGGTACCCGAAGAGGCGCGCGCCACCAGAGTTCCGTTCACATACATGCGGGTTTCATTGCGACCGCGCCGCAACACCACCGCTACATGCTGCCACGCATTTGCCCGGATAATTCCTGGCTGCGACGAGACCGACGTATTCGCCTCGTCGGTTTGCCCGGCCGTTCTGAAGCGCAGGGTGCCCCTCGGGTCGGGCATTTCCAGAAACCAGCCCTGCGGCCGGTCGGTAGCTGCCAGACTCACAATCCCGGCCCGGCGCAGTTCCTTGGGATGAATCCAGGCGGAAACCGAAAAGTCGCCTTCGCCGACATTGACCGAATCGTCCATCGGGAGCGCGGCGCGGGGGACTGTGAACCCGTCGGCGCCGCCGGTAAGAGAGATCGCTTTACCAAGCGGCGAATCGATCAGCCTGGCGTCGCCTTCCAGATGTCCCGCGGCGATGGTTTCGGCAGGCCATGCGCCCGCAAGTCCCGTGGTGAGGTGCGTCGCATCGGGCGCGGGCGTCGTGTGTTGCGGTTCGAATACGTCCACCTGATAAACGCCGGCTTTCGGGATCGCGACGCTGGCGGGGTCTTTCGGATCGTTCCAGGTCACGGCGCCCTCAGAGTGGGCGGGGGATGCGCCGGGATCGAGCAGCAGGCCATCGTTATATTTGGCCGCCGTTACGGTGACGCGGAAGCGGCCGTCTTCCGGAAGTTCCCGCAGCGAGATCTTGAAGTTGGCTTTAGGGCCCTCGGTACCGTCGGCCCCGAAGATTTCGTCGTTTGGAATGGCGGGGCGGAGCAGCAGTCCCTGCGGAACCGTGCCGTAAGGGTCGCCCTTGGGATAGCCTTTGCTGCCTCGCATGTCGGCGAAGACCGCGTGGTAGATGCTGTCGAAATCGCGCCAGCCGCGCACCGTGTCGTTGCCGCGATAGCCCTCAAGAAAGCGGTACTTCGTGCGCATGACGAACGGCTCGAAGGCAAACGGTTTGGTCGGGACCACTTGCGTGACGGTGAAATCGGGATTATCGAGCAGCATGCTCCCCGCACCGAGCACGAGCTTTTCCGGGAGCGGCGCCGGGTTGATGCCTGCGCCCAGATCGACGCGGAAGTCCTGGATGACGGGCTTCGTTTTGGGATCGACGATGGCGCGGTCGAGTGCCGATTCCGCAATTTCGAAATACGCTTCGGTCAGCAGCGGCGACATCTGAAGCGTGTCCTTATTGTTGACGAAGCCGTCTTTCGAAACCGCGTCGGGGGGAAGTCCTCCCGTGAGATCCTCGTCGAACAGCAGCAGGTCGCGAAGGGTGTTGCGATACTGGGCGACCGTGAGGCGACGGACAAGGCCGTTCTTCGGCGCAGGCCGCAGGCGGGCCACTTCGAGGGCGTTGCCGATCCAGTCCGCCACGCGGGTGCGGTCTGTGGCCGAGGGCTGAGGGAGCCCTTTCGGGGGCATACTGCCATTCTGGACGCGCCGGCGGATCGCCTCCCAGACCGGAATCTGGCGGTCTTCGAGGCTCGCGTCCAGCTGATCGACGCGGATCCCGGCCGTGCTGAGATCCGTGTTGTGGCACTTGATGCAGTTCTGCGCGAAGAAGGGCTTGACCGTCTGTTCGAATGATGGTTCGAGAGCCTTCTGCGCGGAGTCCGACGTTTGCGCCGGCAGAAACTGCGTGGTCCACGCGACCGCGCCGCATATGAACAGCGCCACTACAGACCACGGTTGAATAGTGAGGCGTCGATTCCGGACCATCATGCCGACTATCACATCAGCTTACTACAACGTTTACTGTAAGTGAAATGCTCCGGCCTGAAGCGACGCCCCGCGACCCTGCGGCGGGAACAGCCAGCTAAGCCGGCTGTAGTAAAAGTGCCTGGTCGATCTCGATCAGTTCGTCCGTGTTGAGCCTGATATCGCCGGCCCGGGCAATGCCGCTCACCTGACTGGCGCTGCGGACTCCCACGATTGCCCCGGTCACCGCGGGGTTTGCCAGGGTCCATGCGATCGCCGCCTCGCCCGGCGTCGCGTTATGACGCAGGCCGATCATTCGCAAAACCTCCACCAACTGCAGGTTTCGGGAGAGCAACGGCTCCTGGAAATTCGGGCTGCCTTTCCTCCAGTCGTCTTCGGGCATTGCCGCGATGCGCTGCCGCGTCATCGCGCCGCTGAGCAGCCCGGAAGCCATGGGGGAGTAGACGATCACGCCGATCTTCTGTTCCCGTGCAAAAGGCAGAATCGAGGACTCGACGTCCGTCGCCAGCAGGGAATACGGCGGTTGGAGCGACGTGACAGGCGCCACGGAAACAGCCCGCTGCATCTGCTTCACATCGAAATTCGACACTCCAATGTTTCGGATCTTCCCCTGATCCCTGAGCTTGGCCAGCGCGCCAACAGCCTCTTCTATCGAGCCGGGCGAAGCGCTCTCCGGTGCGCCCTTCCAGGCGGGCCAGTGAATCTGATACAGATCGATGGCATCCACCCCGAGCCGGCTGAGGCTCGCTTCCGCCTCTCGTTCGATCGACGTCGCCTGCAGATCGTGTGAAATGTTTCCGGATTCATCCCACACCAGGCTGCACTTCGTGAATACATAAGGCGGCGTCTTCAGCCTCCTGATGGCGCGCCCCACCACGGTTTCCGAATGTCCCAATCCGTAGACGGCCGCGGTATCGATCCAGTTGATGCCCCGGTCGAGCCCCGCGCGGATGGCGCTGATCGATTGCTCGTCGTCCTGCGGCCCCCACGCGAATTCCCATTTCCCGCCGCCGATGGCCCATGCGCCGATACCGACGGGCGTAATTTTCAAGTCGCTTTTTCCCAGAGTGCGTAAAATCATATTTATAATGTCCTCAGTTGAGTTGAATTAATGCGAATACAGAATCCGATCCAGCGACGATGCGCCGATTCCCAGCGCCGTAATTCTGCTCAGCAGGCCAACGATCAGTCCCAGCCCACCGAAGAACTGCGCGCAAACAGCCAGGAAGGCGATCGGCCATCGCGTCTCCTAACCGCCATTTCTCATAGCCCTAGTGCAAACATCTTGTGGGGTCAGGGCTTCGGCCCTGCCGCCGAGCTTCCGCTCGGCGCGGAGCCGGTACCGGCTGTCAATCCTACTTTGCTCCCAGCTTCCTCAAGTGCACGGAATCCCGCTGTGGACTCGGCCCGTTTGTGAGATATGCCGGCTAACTGGCAGACGCCATAACTCTCTCCGCCAGCGCCTGCTCTTCCATCTTCCGAATGACCGCCGAGAAGTCTTCCTCCATGCCATTGGCATCTTCGGCGTAATTGGCCGCTGCCGCCGCCTTGGTGGCGGGAATGGAGAGGTGGAGGCGATCCGCCGCCGCGATAATAAGGTCGAAATCCTTGCGCATCAGGCGAATCGGAAACTGCGGCGAGTAGTCGCCGCGTTTCGCCGTGGCCAGTTTTCCGACGTGGGCGGGTGCGACCACCGCTGTCTTCGCGAGCGTATCGAGAAGAAACTCGCGGGGAAGCTCAAGGCTCACACCCAGCGCCACCGCCTCGGCGACGGCCTGCATACCCAGTCCCAGAAGCGTATTGACCACCAGTTTCATGGAAACACCCGCGCCCGAGGGCCCCATATGAAACCACTGACTCGCAATAGCCTTGAAAATAGGTTCCGCGGCATCGAATGTCTGGCGCTCGCCGCCGCCGAACAAAGTCAGCTTGCCGGCTTCAGCGGCTGTCGTGCTGCCGGAAATCGCGACGTCCAGCGCTGCAACGTCGTACCGCCGCGCCGCTGTACTGATTTGACGGGTGGTCTCCGGAGCTATGGTGCTCAGCTCAACGACAATAGTCCCGGGCCTGAGGTTGCGCAGAACGTTCCCCTTTCCCAGATAAACGTCCTTTACCGCGGAGCCATTGGGCAGACACGACAACAGCACGTCGGCTTCGAGCGCCAGATCTTCCAGATTCTCCGCAACGTCGCACCCCAGCACCGAAAGGTCCGCCGCTTTGCCGATTTCGCGATCGAACACGACCATCGGAAATCCGGCAGCCGCAAGGCGATAGGCGATACGCGAGCCAAGGTATCCCAGACCGATGAAACCCAGCCGGGTGTCGGTAGTTAACTTATCTGTTTTCAAGAATGCTCTCCTCGGCCAACACATTGCAACGGTGACGCCAACCTGTAATTGCTTGTATTCCAATGCGGTACACGCGGATAATGCCGGAAGTTTGTCGTCCCGGCGTCCGCGTTGTCGCTTTCCTGACATCTCCACCGGCGCCGCGGAGCCGACGAATTAAGGAAGTCTGTCAAGAGATCTGAAGACACTCCGACGACGGCAGTGTCCGGATTTCGGCTCCCCGGCCACAGCGACCGGCGATAAGTCCCGTGAATTCAGAAAACAGCGGAAGGCAGCCTGTTTGCACAACTCAGGTACATGGCGGACAATTCCCAACTAAAGATACTTTCCGACACGGCGGATAAAGTCCCCCGGCGCAGATTCGTCAGAGGAGTTATCGGCGGAGGCGCTGCCGTTTCGTCAGCCGCCTATCTGTTTCGCAATTCCAACGCTCAAAGCGGCGGGGCCGGCGCCGGAGAACGCCTTATCAGTCTGGACGTCAACGGGCAGCGACGCAGGGTGGACGCTATGAAGCAGGAAACGCTGGCGTGGACTCTGCGCTACAAGCTGGGCCTCACGGGAACCAAGCTCGGATGCGATCGCGCCGAATGCGGCGCCTGCACGGTATTGCTTGACGACATACCAATCGCGGGCCTGTTCTTTTTCATCGTGCATGTGGTGTACCTGAGGTATTTCGCAAGAGGCGAAGAATTCGCCGGCAGTGTTCCCACGGAACTGGAGAATCATCTGCCCCCGCTTATTCCCCGGCATTCGCTGGTTGCGCGGATGTTTCACTGGGTCATGGCGGCCGCCATGTTCACGTTGCTCTTCACCGCCTTTCTGCCCAAAGCCGGCGTGCAGTTCGACTGGGTCACGTATCACTGGATCGCCGGGACCGTACTGACCGCGTCTGTGATCTTCCACATTATTCACGCCTCTTTCTGGCTGAACTTCCGCGCCATATGGCCGGACCGGGCCGATATCGAAGACGCCTGGAAAAGGATGCGCCGGTCTGTGGGATTGTGCACACCGCCCCCGCGGCGATTCGCGAAATATCCGCTCGAGAACAAGCTCTATCACGCGGCCATCATCGCCGCGGGCACGACCGCTATTGGGACCGGTGTGTTTATGATGTCGCGGGTACGCACGGCGCTATTTCCGCGCAATCCCTATCTGTTCAGCGATATGACATGGGGGCTGATGTACGTGCTGCACGGCCTGGCCGGCGTCGGACTCATCGCGCTGATCATGATCCACGTATATTTCGCTGTGCGGCCGGAGAAGCGCGACATCACAAAATCGATGATCTTCGGCTCCATGAGGCGCGAATTCTACCTGGAACATTACGATCCTCAGCGATGGCCCGCCCGATCGGACCGCCGGTGAGCAAGGCGTTCAGTTCGCCCGCAACGCCGCCATCGGATCGATTCGCGAAGCTCTGCGAGCGGGGAAAATACCCCGCAACTGCGGCCACCGCAACCAGCAGCGCGCCCATCGCCATAAATGTGACCGGATCGCCCGGTGCAACGCCAAACAACATGCTGGCCAGTGCACTCGTCAGAACCCGCGATGGCGCCCTTCCCAGCACCGGCCACACGGCGGCCAATCCCAGCGTATGCAGCAGAATGCGGCTCTGCAGGTCGGTCGCCGACGCGCTCAGTGCCATCCGGATCCCAATCTCCTGCACCCGCTGATTCACCGAATACGAAATCACCGCGTATATCCCGGGCGACGCGACTACGAGCCGAGCGTTACAAAAATCGCGTACCGGCAGATTCGGATCGACCGGCCTGAGTGCCGTGCGCACCCCCGCCGCCAGTCGGTTCGCGGGAAGCACCGTCCGCACCACCAGGTTCATCGCGGAATAGTCGCCGGTATGTCTCATCGGCCGGTACATTTCGGACCCGCCTACGCTTTCCAGCGACTCATCCTGACATCGGCGACCACACCCACCACTCGCCGCCCTCCGTCCTGCGTCACAATCTCTCCCACCGCGTTCTGCCCCGGCCAGAGAGTGCGCGCCAGCGTCTCGTTGACGATCGCAACCGGTTCGCTTGTTGCGCGAGGGGCTTTTTTGTCAGGCAGTCTGCGCAATGATACGCCGGGATACGGAAGCGAAGCGCGCGAGCAAGCCGAAGAGCCGGTCAGCCGGCAGGCATTCGCAGGGCTCGGAGCCAAAAGGCAACACCCGCGATAATTCTCCCGCCACATCGAAAGGGCCGGCACAAAAACACCGGCCCTTTCGCCTACGGGCAACAACCCAACCGTGTCTCACCGAAAGGAAACATATGACCATAGACGACAGAATCGAAAAGGTGACCGAGCGCCACGAAGCCCTCACACAATCTGTCGGACTCCTCTCCCACTCCGTCCGCGAACAACCACCCTCGGCCAGGCCCACGAACACCGCCCCGAAAAACCCGAAGAGCGCAACTGACAGACATTCCACGCCGCGGGCGCACCACGCGCCCGCGCGCTTCAGATGCCCGCGCCCGCCATGTGGATCAGTTCCCTCCGGGCGGGTACAGGAAGCACCTCCGGCCGGGCCGCAGTTTCGGTTTGCTCCCTCCCTGTCTCCGCCGTTCCCCGCATCAGCCCGAGCCGCTGCATTCGCGCGATCAGAGTCGTCCTCGGCAGCCCCAGTTTGGCAGCCGCGCCCGCCTTCCCCCCGACAACCCCGTTGGTCTTGCGCAGCGTTTCGACAATGTGCGCCCGCTCGGCGTCCGCCATGGTTTCCGCCGTGGCCCGCGCCGGTGCCAGTCTCAGTTCCATCAGGCGTGGCCGCAGCTCCGAGCCGGTCGTCATAATCACCGCGCGCTCCATGAAATTCTGTAATTCCCGGATATTACCGGGCCAGTCATGGTTCACGATGGCATCCATAACGTCGCCGGGGATGTGGTCGATCTGTTTACCCAATCGTGCGGCAAACTTGCGTACGAAGTAAGCGGCCAGCAGAGGAATGTCGTCCCTTCGTTCGCGCAGCGGCGGCAGCGTGATCGGAAAAACGTTCAGGCGATAGTAAAGATCGGCGCGGAATTTACGTTCCTGCACCATGCCCCACAGGTCCTGGTGGGTCGCCGCGATCACCCGCACATCCACCTGCACGGTATGGCTGCCGCCCAGCCGCTCAAAGCGCTGTTCCTGCAAAACGCGCAGTAACTTCGGCTGGAGTTCGAGAGGAAGATCTCCGATTTCGTCGAGAAACAGCGTGCCCCGGTCGGCCAGCTGGAAACGTCCCGCTCTTGGCGCAAGCGCTCCCGTAAATGCGCCCCGCTCATGCCCGAAGAGCTCGCTCTCAAGCAGGGTGGCCGGAATCGCCGCGCAATTAATCGCTACAAAGGGATAGCGCCGTCGGGGGCTGGCATCGTGAATTGCCTGCGCGATTACTTCTTTGCCGGTGCCCGTTTCCCCGCGTACGAGAACGGCGCTGTTAACCGGCGCCACCATGCTTACTTCGTCAAGGACAGTCCGGAATTTTGGACTCGAACCTATTAAGTCTGAAATTGCCATTGTTCCTCTCCCGTGCCAACTCGTCCCGCTCAATTCCCCTCGGAATCGCTCAGGGCCACTTCGATTTTTCCTAATAATTCCGCCGCGTCGAAAGGCTTGTACAGGAATCCGGCGGCGCCCTGGTTGATCGCCCGTTGCCGGGTTTCCTCGTCGTAAAGCGCCGAGATCAGGATCACCGCCAACTCCGGGCGCTGAAGCCTTACGCGGCGCTGCAGTTCCAGCCCGTCGATCCCCGGCATCCGCACATCGGTAATCATGCAGCGGGTTGCCGCAAGAGTTCCCGACTGCAGAAATTCCTCGGCCGAGGCAAACACCAGAGATGTGTATCCGGCGGATTCCACAAGGCTCGATATCGACTCACGAACTCTGAAGTCGTCATCGACCGCGGTTACGATTTGTCCTGTACCGCCGGACATCGCGTCAGAATTTCTCGCCACAATTCGAGCATAGCCGCCTGAGCCGAAACCGCGCCATTATAGGTTTATTCAGATCGACAAGTCGATTCAAAAAGCTTCGCCGCCGTGCCGGATTCCCAGTCTGTCCGCCATCCGCACCAGTTCCGCGAGCGATCGCGCCGACATCTTCCTCATGATCTGCCCCCGGTGCACGCCGATCGTGATCTCGCTCGTTCCCAGTTCCGCGGCTGTCTGCTTGTTGGCCAGACCAGCGGTTACGAACGGCAGAACTTCCCGCTCGCGGGGCGTAAGCAGGTCGTATTTCTTCCGTAATTCCGCTAATTCCGACCTGCGCCTGCGCGCCGTCCGATCGATGACAATGGCCGCGTCAATCGCCTGAAGCAGTTCCTCGTCTCCAAACGGTTTCGACAGAAACTCAATAGCCCCGGCCTTCATGGCGCGCACGGAAGACGGCACATCGCCGTGACCGGTGATGAAAATGATAGGCGGCGCGACGCCGGCGGCAAGTTCCCGCTGTAACTCAAGGCCGCTCGTGCCGGGCAGTTGCAGATCCAGCACAAGGCACGCGGGTGAATCTGGTTTTTCCGATTCCAGAAACTCCGTCGCCGAAGCGAACGCGGACACCAGCAATCCGGTGGACGAGATCAGGCTCGACAGCGCCTCACGCACGCGATAGTCGTCATCCACCACGAAGACGACTGGCTTCTCACCGATGCCGATTTCGCTTTTCATGCGGGTGTACCCGGCGTTAAGGGAAGCGTGAAGCGGAACACTGCGCCAGGCCCGTCTGCCGACGATGCCCAGAGCTGTCCGCCGTGCGCTTCGACGATCGAGCGGCAAATGGTCAGCCCCATGCCCATGCCATGCTCTTTGGTGGTGAAGAAGGCCTCGAAGACTTTGTCCGGGTCCTTCAGCCCCACGCCCCAGTCCTGTACTTCAACCAGCGCGTTGCCCTCGCAATGCCACGTGGATCGAAGCGAGATCTTCCGCGCGCTTTCGCATATCGTTTCCATTGCATCCATTCCGTTGACGACGAGATTCAGTACCAGTTGCTGCACCTGTACGCGGTCGCCTGTCACAGACGGAAGCGCCGCTTCCAGTTCCGTATTCACTGCCACGTGCCGCCTGCTCATCTCGCCGCGGAGCAGATCGAGCACCTCTCCGATAACGCCGTTCAGATCGATGGTTGCCATTTCAGGCGACGCCCGCCGGAACAGCGCGCGGATACGGCGCACCACCTCGCCGGCTTCCCTGCCGTCGCGTACGACGCGTTCCGCCGCCTCGCGCGCTTTGGCAATGCTGGGGGATTCCGCCGTGAGCCAGCGCACGCAGGCATGACCGTTAGCTACGACAGCTGCCAGCGGCTGATTGATCTCGTGCGCAATAGATGCAGCCAGTTCACCCACAGTCGCAATCTGAATGGCTCGCGACAGCCGCGCCTGCGTCGATCGCAACGTTTCCTCCATGCTCTTCCGGTCGTCGATATCGATCAACAAACCGTACCAGCGAACGACGTCGCCTTGGCGGTCGCGCAGAGGCTGTCCCAGCGCGTGAAACCAGCGATACGCTCCTTCCGATCCGCGAAGCCGGTATTGGATCTCGTGTCTCTGTCCCGTCGCCACCGCACGCGACCACGCCAGGACGGTTGGCTCGAAATCGTCGGGGTGGAGGAAGCGAGTCCAGCCAGCCTGGGTGACTGCGTCCAGGGTTACGCCCATGTAAGCGAGCGTCCGTTGATTGACATAGGTGAGTTCGCCATCGCGCGACGCGGACCAAACCAGTCCCGGAATCATTTCGATAATCAGACTGAGTTCGCGCTCGCTCGTGCGCAGGTCGTCCTCGGCGATCCTGCGGTCTTCCACATCGGTGAGCAGCGTGTACCAGCGCACGATGCGTTCGTCCTTGTCCCGCAACGGCAGGGCTCGCGCGTGAAACCAGCGGTAAACGCCATCGGCGCGCCGCACACGGAACTCGGCATCGAGCGGACGCCCGGTGTGCACCGAAATACTCCAAAGGCTCGTCACAGCCGGGAGATCTCCGGGGTGCACAATGGCAGACCAGTCTTTCAATTCATCGAGCGTCCTGCCCGTATAATTCAGCAGCGTTCTATTGGCAAGTTCCACCTCGCCTGTCGGAGTATGGGTATTCAGGAAGCCGGGAACGCTGTTCACCATCAGGCGAAAATTCAGTTCGCTCGCGCGTAAAGCCTCTTCAGCCCTCTTGTGATCGTCGATATCGGTCAGCAGGTTGTACCAGCGGACGATGCGCCCGTTGGTGTCCCGGAGCGGAAGTCCGCGCGCGTGAATCCAGCGGTAGACTCCGTCGGCACGCAGGGCACGAACCTCAGTCACGAACGGATGCCCCGTTGCGGCGCAATCGCCCCAGAGACCGACCACCCGGTCACGGTCTTCCGGGTGCAACAGCGAAGCCCAGTTCCTCAGTTCTTCCTCACTCTTTCCGAAGAAATCCAGAATCTGCTGGTTGACGAATTCAGGAACGCCGGCCGCGGACATCGTGTGTACGAGGCCGGGAATACTGTCGACGGTGAGTCGGAAGTTGAGTTCGCTCTCGCGCAGCGCATCCTCGGCCTTGCGCCGGTCGTCGATATCTGTGAGCAGGTTGCACCAGCGAACGATCCCGCCGTTGGCATCCCGCACGCGCAGAGCCCGTGCCTGAAACCACCGGTAGACGCCATCGTGTCGGCGAATCCGGTGCTCGACATCGTAGGGCTCCCCTGTCTTTACGGAATGA
>Ga0302278_10006397_pt1 | contig 11261 bp, 10 predicted proteins | sample III_Bog_N3_2_FD_194543 | JGI IMG/M metagenome (GOLD analysis project Ga0302278, IMG submission 194543) | Peat permafrost microbial communities from Stordalen Mire near Abisko, Sweden - III_Bog_N3_2 | ecosystem: Environmental > Terrestrial > Soil > Wetlands > Peat | place: Sweden: Abisko... | reverse complement strand
ACCGCATCGCCGTTACCCCGGAGAAGGTGCGGGTGCTGCTCTCCGAGGGCAAGGGGCTGGAGATCGACTGGCAGGACGGGCACCGCAGCGCGTGGAGCTTTGCCTGGCTGCGCGACGCCTGCCCCTGCGCCACCTGCAACGAGGAGCGCGGCAACGCCGGCCGCAAACCGGGCCAGCCCAAGGGCAAGGCTGCCTCGCTACTGCCCATGTATACCCCGCCGCCCCGGCCGGCCAGCGCCCACGCCGTGGGCCGCTACGCCCTGCAATTCAATTGGGAAGACGGCCACACCGCCGGCATCTACTCCTGGGAGTACCTGCGCCGGGTCTGCCAGTGCCGCGAGTGCACCTTCGCCGCAGAAGAGGCGACTGGCACGCCCAACTAGCCGCCGCTCAGGAGAACTGCCATGGCCATGACGATGCACAACCCGCCCCATCCAGGCAAAATTCTTCGCGAATTCCTCGGTGCTGTTCAGGTCAGCGAGGCGGCCCGGCGGCTGCGCGTGGCGCGGTCCACGCTTTCGCGGCTGCTGAACGGCCGGGCGTCGTTTACAGCAGCGATGGCCTTGCGGCTGGCCGATGCTTTTGGAGCCGAGCCTGGCATGTGGCTTGACCTGCAACAGCAGTACGACCTGTGGCGCGCCGCCAGGCGCAAGCGGCCCAAGGTGGAGAGGTTTTCCCGCGCAGCGTGACGCCGAGGACAACTTTACTTTGAACCCGGCCGGGACTTCTAAGTCAGGGTGAGCCGGTGGCCGCCATCCCCACTGCCTCATCCGCACTCACTGCCACGAGCAGCAGCGCGCGGTTCTTCTCCTTCAGAAATCCCGCCGCAACCGCCGTGTCGAGAAACTGAAGCAGGCCATCCCAATAGCCGGCTGTGTTGATCAGGATGACGGGCTTGGCGTGCAGGCGCAACTGGGCCCAGGTGACGACTTCGAGCAGCTCTTCGAGGGTGCCATAGCCGCCGGGGAGGATGAGAAACGCGTCGGCCAGCTCAGCCATACGCGCCTTGCGCTGGTGCATGGTCAAGACCAGTTCGAGCCGCGTCAGGCCGGGGTGGGCAATCTCCTTGCCGGCCAATACGTCTGGCAACACGCCGATCACCTCCGCGCCGCTGGCCAGAGCCGCATCGGCCACCGCGCCCATCAGCCCGGCGTTCGCCCCGCCATAGACCAGTCCCAGCCCGGCCGCAGCCAAAGCCGCGCCCAGCGCCCGCGCCTCGGCGCGATAGACAGGATCGTTCCCGTCGGCAGATCCGCAGTAAACGGCGACGCGGCGTTGAGGTTTCTCCGGCAAAGTCATTGTGTCTCAAGCATAGCGAATCATTTGCTGCACGCCGCTTCGGTTGGCATCCTTAAGGCAAGAACAGCATCAGCAGGGCCGCCAGCAGCGAGGTAAACACGCCTGCGGCGGCCATGGCCCAGGAGGAGACCGATGCCTGCAACTCGGAGTGGCGCAGCAGGCTTGCGGTCCCAACGCCGTGCGAAGCCGTGCCCATTGCGGCGCCAATGGCCAGGCCGTTGCGCACGCCGGCCAGACGCAGCAGCGGCACCCCAAAGCTGGCGCCCATGACCCCGGCACAAATCACCAGGGCAATGGTGATCTGAGGAATTCCTTTCAGCTCGCGGCACAGCTCTACTGCGATGGGCGTGGTGACCGACTTGGGGATGGTGGACATGACCACCGGCAGCGGTGCGCCCAGCAGCCATGCGGTGAGCCCGGCCGCGGCCATGCCCACAACCGAGCCAGTGACGACCACCACCGTAAGCCTGGGCAGGGAGGACCGCAAGGCCTTCCCCTGCCGATACATGGGAACGGCGAGGGCCACCGTGGCCGGGCCCAGCCACCAAGTCAGCAGACTGCCTCCGCGGTTGAACTCGGCATAGGGCTCGCCGATCGCCAACAACAGCAGCATGATGGGCGCACAGGCTGCCACGATGGGCGGAACCCAGCGCCAGCGCCGATGCAAGGCGACTGCCAGGGCATAGGCCAAGACCGTGACGGCGATGCTGACGGCCGGGTGCCTGAACCAGGTCATTGGGCAGCCTCCGTGACCGCTTCGCGGCTCTCTGCCGGGGCTGTGGTGGCGTCTGGCGGCAGCAGCCAGCGGCCCAGCAGACCGGTGGTCAGCAGGACGGCCAGCCAGCTGACCAGCAGGCTAGCAATAATGGCCAGCGCCTGGCGATGCAGCACCTGGCCCATCTCCATCAGACCCACGGTAAGCGGCACAAACAACAGCACCATGTTACGCAGCAGCAAGGCGGCGGCTCGCTCCACCCACCTGAGCTTCACCAGGCCGGTGGTGAGCGCCAGAAAGAACAGCAGCAGCCCCAACACACCGCCGGGGATGGGGATGCCCAGCCGATGCAGCAACGTTCCCAGCAGCCCGAACGCCACAATCACGGCAAAACCGCGTGCGTAGTCGATCATGGGATTGATTTTCACCCGCGCACCCGCAAAAAGCCTAAAACGACTGTAAAGGCACAGCTCCGCGGCCCACTTCTCCACGCCTCAACCGTTACACTGGAGACAGGAACCTTCCCGCCTGGACCCGAGCCCGTGCAGCCGCTCATCGACAACCTGAATCCCGAACAGCGCGCCGCCGTTGAAACCACGGAAGGTCCCCTGCTCATCCTGGCCGGGGCCGGCTCGGGCAAGACCCGTGTCATCACCAGCCGCATTGCCTGGCTTATCCGCGAAAAAGGCGTGGCGCCGGACTCGATTCTGGCCGTCACCTTCACCAACAAGGCGGCCAAGGAGATGGGCGCGCGCGTCGAGAAGCTGATGGGCCACTCCTCGCTCGCCAAGCCTTTGATCGCCACCTTCCACTCCATGTGCGTCCGCATGCTCCGCCGCGACATTGAGGCGTTGAAAGTCGGTGGTGAAGGCCTGACCCGGTCGTTTGCCATCTACGACGAAAATGACCAGCAGGCCATTGTGAAGCAGGTCATGCGCCGCATGGGCCTGGACACCAAGCAATTGACCCCGCGCACCGTGCTCGGCCGCATCAGCTGGGCGAAGAACCACATGGTCGATCCCCAGGAGTATTACCTGGCCAGCAAGGATCCCAACAGCGAGCGCATCGCCCACATCTACCAGAGCTACAAGGCCGAGCTGCGCAAGAACAATGCGCTCGACTTCGACGATCTATTACTGGAAGCGGTCCGCCTGCTCAAGGTTTCAGGCGAGGTGCGGGAGCGTTACCAGCGCAGGTATCGGTATTTGTTGGTCGACGAGTACCAGGACACCAACCGCCCGCAGTATGAGCTCATGAAGCTGCTCGCCGGCGAGGCCAAAAATGTCTGCGCCGTCGGCGACGAAGACCAGAGCATCTACTCCTGGCGCGGCGCCGATATCCGCAACATTCTGGAGTTTGAGAAGGACTTTCCCAACGCCAAGATCGTTCGCCTGGAGCAGAACTACCGATCAACGCAGATCATCCTTGAGGCTGCGGGCGCAGTCGTTGCCAACAACCTGCGCCGCAAGGGCAAAAAGCTGTGGACCGACCGCCAAGGCGGCAGCCTGATCGGCTACTACGAAGCGCCCGACGGCGAAAACGAGGCCCTGTTCATCGCCGATCGCATCCAGAAATTTCTGCGCGAGGCCGACGGCGAGGACAGCGCGCACTGTGCGGTGCTGTACCGCACCAACTCGCAGTCGCGGCTGGTGGAAGAAGCGCTGCGGCGCTACAACATCCGCTACACCATGGTGGGCGGGTTCAGCTTTTACGAGCGCGCGGAGATCAAGGATCTGCTCGGCTACCTGCGCCTGGTGCGCAATCCGCACGACTCCATGGCCCTGAATCGCGTGATCAACACGCCGGTGCGGGGCATTGGCAAAACGACGCTGGAAACGCTGGAGCGGCTGGCCCTTGAGACCGGCCAGTCCACCTGGGACGCGCTGGGAGCGGCGGTGAAGAACCGGCTTATCCCCAACCGCGCCGCGCAGGCGCTGGACTCTTTCCGCCAGCTCATCCTCGATGCCCAGGCCATGATGGACCCGGACTTTGCCGGCAAGCTCTCGGCCGACGTAGCCGCCAGCGAAGAGGCCGATACCGGCTTCGGCTTTGGCGAAGCAGAAGAGGTCGGTTCGGGCTTTAGTCCGGACATGGCCACCGCGCAAGGAGTGCGGGCTTTAGCCCCTGAGGCAGAGCCGTCAGATACCGAGTTCAACTTCGGCGGCAGCGACAACCAGCTCCCGCTGCTCAACGCAGCCAGCTTTTCGCCCTTCGCCGCCGCGCCCAAACGCCCGTTCTTGAAGATGCCAAACGAACCCAAAACCTCGGGTGCCCCATCCATTCCGCGCTCCTCGGCGGAATGGGTGGGAAACCGCGAACCCGATCCGGTCTCGGAGACAACCGACTCAACGGAGCAGAGACCCGCCTTCCGCGCTCCCGGCGACGCCGCCACCCTGCCGGAGCTGATCCGTTTTCTCATCGACCGGACCGGTTACATCAAGGCCCTCGAAACCGAAGGCTCGCCGGAGTCGTTCAGCCGCATTGAAAACCTGAAGGAACTGGCCAACGCCGCCCACGACGCCGAAGCCCGCGGCGAAACCCTGGCCGAGTTCCTGGACCACGCCGCCCTGGCCTCGGACACCGATCAGTTCGACCCCGAAGCCCGTGTGACGCTCATGACTCTGCACGCCGCCAAGGGCCTCGAATTCCCGCTGGTCTTTTTGGCCGGCCTGGAAGAGGGCCTCTTTCCCCATTCGCGCACCCTCAACAATCCCGAGGAGCTGGAAGAAGAGCGACGGCTCTGCTACGTGGGCATGACGCGGGCCATGAACACGCTCATCCTGACCCGCGCGCATTATCGCCGCCGCTACGGCAACGACGCCCCGGAGATGAGCATCCCTTCGCGTTTCCTGGAAGAAGTGCCCAACCAACTGGTGGAGAACCTGGGCGGCCGCGCGCCTGCCTGGTCCACGCCGGCTTATGGCGGACGCAGCGCAGGCTATGGCGGCGCACGGCGGCCTGGCCAGTTCAACGAGTTCGCCGACCAGCACTACAACTACGAAGACGAGAGCCAGGAGGCCCTCGCGGCTGGCGAAAAGCGCTCCGCGCCCGGCGCAAACAGGTCGGGCGGCTCTTCGTCCAAGCCCTTTGTTGCGTCGTGGATGACCGCCAAGGCGAAAAACACTTCGCCCGGACTGGAACCCAAACCCAAAGACGAGTCCGTCGGCACACAAGGATTGCCCGCCGGGGAGCCGTCGATTGACAACATTGCGCGATTTTTTGGCGGCAAAGGCGGGGCGCTCAAGCCCAGCCTCGGCAAACCCGGCACATTTGCGCGCCCAGCCATGGAGATCCCCGCAGCCGCCGGTGCGGCCAACCTCAAGAAGGGCCAGCGCGTCCGCCACTCCAAATACGGCGAGGGGACCATCCTGATGCGCGAGGGCGAGGGCGAAGACGCCAAGCTGACCGTCCTCTTCTCCCGCCACGGCATGAAAAAGCTGATGGAAAAATTCGCCAATCTGCAGAGAATCTGACCACGCGATGAAGCGGTTGGACAGAGCCGGATTCCCGCTCTTGCGGGCTGTTGCCGCAGCCCCGCCCAGAGGCACATTCCCCTGGACCGGCGCACACCGTTCCCGCCAAACCCAGGGCAATCGCATGAAGAGCGCTAAGGCGCGTAATCGGTGTTTTGAAAGGGCACGACTTCAGTCGTGTCGGAAAGCAACCAGAGAATCCTGGGCTTCAGCCCCTTGTATGTTGCGTTCAGAGGCGTGAGGATGATTTCACGTTTCGGCGGTCAGGCCGTAAGCCCCTTAGGCCAGCATCTGTTGAGCCTGTCCCTTAGATCGGCCACCGCCCCTCTGCTTGTACGCCGTGGAGAATCGAAGGCCTTTTGAGCCTGCATGTTCAAGGTCGGCGCGCGCAGTAAGTCCGTTAGCAGCGGATAGGGACGGCAGCCGAGACCATCCTATTCCTGAAGGAGGTCTATGAACAAGCAGGTTTTCGCCCCGCAAGCGACTGTGTTTTGCGGGATCGATGTCAGCGCTGCTTCTTTGGCGGTAGCCCTGATCGCGCCGGATGGAAGTTTGGCGCGGCGCGAGTTTTCCAATAACGCAAGCGGCCATGAAGCGCTTTCGGTCTGGTTGAAAAAGCGCGATAGCCCAGTACGTGTCTCGTTGGAGGCTACCGGCATTTACTCGTTGGATCTTGCCTTGGCGCTCGACGCTGAAGCCTGCGTCGAGCTGATGGTTCTGAACCCGAAGCTGGTGAACCGATTTCAGCAGACCGTGTGCCGGTCCAAGACCGATGCAGCCGACGCCATGGTTCTGGCCGAGTATAGCCAGCGCATGCCGTTCTGCCGCTGGCAGCGGCCTGCGGCGAGCCACCTGGCGCTGCGCACCGTGAGCCGTTACATCGGGTCGCTGGTGGTGGAGCAGGCGGCCTTGAAGAACCGTCTCTGCAGCGCTGAGAGCACGGCCACCACTCCGCGCGCGGTGCGGGTCGATCTCAAGCGGTCCCTGGCCGCGATTGAACGGCGGGTGAAGAGACTGCGCGTAGAGGCTCTCAAGCTGGTGGAGTCCGAGGTGGAGTTGCGCGAGCGCTACCAGCTGCTGACCACGGTGCCGGGCATCGGGCCAGTCAATGCGCTGACGATCCTCAGCGAACTTATCCTGCTGGCGCCGGCAATGACCGTACGCCAGTGGGTGGCATCCAGCGGCCTGGACCCGGTGCATAGGCAGTCCGGCACCAGCCTGAACAAGCCGTCGCGCATTAGTCGCGCCGGCAACCGGCGCCTGCGCGCCGCGCTCTACATGTCGGCCTTGTCGGCATCCCGTTACGACCGGCATCTGGCAGCCTTCTACCGGGCGCTGCGTGCACGGCACAAGACCGGCATGCAGGCGCTGATGGCGGTGGCGCGCAAGATGCTGCACGCCATCTATGGCATCTTCAAAAGCGGCACGCCCTTCGATGGCCAACGACTGTTCCCGAATATCCAGACAGAGGTAGAATCAAGCGCCGGGTGAAACGGAAGCGGGCTCTGCTGGGAAGCAACCATGCCGAGGGATAACCTGGCGGGCTCATCCTGACGATGAACCGGCGGGCGAGCAGCAAGCGCTCGCCCGCGCCCCAAATCATCGGAGGGATAGACCCCGATGCCTTGAAAATCCAATCCCAACAGCACAAAAAACTGTTGACTTCGAACAGAGAATCTGAGGGACGAGATTCGGCTAGGAATTAGTTTTTCAACAAGCTCCTAAAGGCTCGGACGGTTTGGGTTCGTGGATTCCCAGGTCTCAGAATCGAGACCTGGGGCACCCAGCATGTGGGGCTAGGTGAGGCCGGGGATCTTCAGCCCGCCGAGCATGCCTTGCAGGTTGGACTTGATGGCGTCGTCGGCGTGGCGGCCGGCGGCGTTGACGGCGGCTACGACCAGGTCCTCGAGCATCTCCACGTCGGGCTGCGCGCCGCCCAGGCCGACCACCGCCGCCGGGTCGATGCGGATCTTGAGCAGCTGCTTCTTGCCGTTCATGGTTGCGGTCACGGCGCCGCCGCCGCTCGAGCCCTCCACCACCGTCTCGCCCAGCTTGCGCTGGATCTCCTCCTGCATCTGGTTGGCCTGGGAGAGCATCTCGGGAATCTTTAGCGGGTTGATCATGATATGTGTACCTCGGATGACGGGCGCGGCTATTTCAGCCGCAGATCGACGACGCTGCGGACCTCGGCCTTGAAGATTTCCTTTGCCCGCTGCACCAGCGGGTTCGAGAGAGCTGCTTCCTGCACGCTGCCGGCCAGCGGCGGCGCCTCGATGAGCGGCGTTGCAGAGGCTGCGCCCTCGCCCGGAACAACCAGAAATCGCGTGGGCGCGCCCAGCCGCATCAGCTCCTGGCGGATGATTTTTTCCGCGGCGGCGTTGATGGTAAGGGCGAGCATTTTTTTGCCCATGCCGGGGACTTCGATGCGCAGACTGGTGGCTTCCAGAATCCAGTTGCCGGCGCCGAGCAGCTGGGCGGCGGACGCGTGTCCGGCGTCGACTAGGGCCGAGCCGATGGCGTGGCGAACGGCCTCCAGATTGGGTGCGGTCAGGCTGGGCGCGTCCAGCGGCTGCATTGAGGGCTCAGGCGCCTTGGCCAATGCGCCATCGGTCAACGTGGCAGCCGAGCCGTAGGTCGCGGATGGGTTTGCAGCAGCAGGGAAGGGCGTGCTGGCAGAAAACGCGCTGATCGCGGGCTCAGGGGAGGTTGTTGGCGACGGCCGGTCCATGATCGCCACCGGGGTTGCCGTCGGTGCTGTGGTGGACTCCGGCCGGGGGCTGGATTCCATCTTTGGGGTGGGCTTTGTGGCTGGAACTGCCGGGCTTGCGCTCCAGTTGGCGCCTGTGGATGCGAATGGGGATGCAGCCGACGCGGGCGTTGAGCGAGCAGGCGGTGCGGCTGGGCGCGGGGGTACTGTGGGTGTTGTACGGGAGCCACCACTGGGAGTGGCGCCGCTGAGTAGTTCTTCCAGCGGCAGAAGCCGCTGCGCGTGGATCAGCTTGAGCAGGCCGAGCTCCAGGTGGAAGCGCTGCTCCTGGCGGTAGTTCAAATCGTCGAAAGTGCGCAGGACAATTTGCAGATTGCGGGTCAGCTCTTCTTCCGTGAACAGCAGCGCAGTGCGCCCGGCGCGTGCCCGCTCGTCACCGCTGATTTGGAGCAGCTCGGTCTGCTCGCCGCCCAGCTTGGCCATCAGCGCGTTGCGCAGGTAGCGGACCATTTGCCGGGCCAGCGACGAGGGGCTGTGTCCGGCGTTGACCAGCAGGTTCAACTGTTCCATCAACTCAGCGCTCTGTCCGGCTGCTACGGCCTCAAGCAGGCGCTCGAAGACGGCATTGGGCACAGCGCCCATGAGCTCACGAATCTGTGCGCTGCTCAGCACCGCGCGGCCGTTCTCGATTGGCGCTGACGCGATCGCCTGGTCCATGATCGACAGCGCATCGCGCATGGAGCCGTCGCCGGCCTCGGCCAAGAGAGCCAGCGCGGCGTCTTCCGCCTCCACCTCTTCCTGACCGGCGATCATGCGCAGCTGCGCCAGAATGTCGTCGAACTTGACGGCGTGAAAGCTGAAATGCTGGCAGCGCGAGCGGATGGTCTGGGGAATGTTCTCGGGCTCGGTCGTGGCCATCATGAAGATGACGTGCGCCGGGGGTTCTTCGAGGGTCTTGAGCAGGGCGTTGAAGGCGGCCTCGGTAATCTGGTGCGCTTCATCGAGGATGTAGATTTTGTAGCGGTCCCGGGAGGGCGCGTAGCGGGCGGCTTCGCGCAGCTCCCGAATCTCGTCGATGCCGCGGTTGGTGGCCGCGTCAATCTCGATCACGTCAACGGCGTTGCCCTGGCGAATCTCGATGCAGGAGTCGCATGTGCCGCAGGGCTCGGGCGTGGGGCGAGTTTCGCTGCCAATTTCCGTGCGGCAGTTGAGCGCCTGGGCCACGATGCGCGCGATGGTGGTTTTGCCGATGCCGCGATGTCCGGAGAAGATGTATCCGTGGGCGATGCGGTTCTGCTGGAGCGCGTTCATCAGCGTCCGGGTGACGTGCTCCTGGCCGGCCACGTCGGCAAAGCGCTGCGGTCGATATTTTCTGGCCAGGACCTGATAACCCATCGCCGTTCCCGCTCCTCATCCGCCTGAATCCCCGCGCCAGACGTCTAGCTGATTGTATCGTTCCGGCCCCGCTCCCCATCCTGAGGATTTGTTACACTCGGGCCGGAGCCTCGGGCCCTGTTGTCCGTTGCTTGAAAGGGAAATTCGTGATTATCTTCGAACGCCGTCTATCTTCTTTGCTGATTTCATTCCTGGTTTTCACGCTTGCCGCTGCAACCTCAGCACAAACCGCTCCCCAGCTGGACAAGCGCGCACTGCCTGAAATGTGGGTCAAGCTCCCGGCGCGCCTCGATCTGGAGAAGCTCAAAGCCGGAGACACGGTTGACGCCGTGGTGGCTCAGGGCTGGGTCTATCGGACATGCGGCGTGGGGTCCGGTGCACATGTGTCTGGACAAGTGGTTGCGTTTACGCCCTGGTCCGACTCCGGCCGCACCACCGAAGCGGCCATCGCCTTCACTGCCGTCTGCCAAAGCAAGGACAAGATCCCGCTGGTCCTCATCGCCGTTTATAGCGCAACAGAGAATGGCAAGAGCCAGATGGACCTGGCCAACTCCATGCCCCAGGGGATTGGCACGGGCGCTTATGGCCGTCAAAGCACCAACACGGCATCGCTGCCGTCGCCCGGCGCCGGCGACGAGATCTTCCCCCTGGCCAAATTCGGAGAGGTTAAGGGACTGCGCCACATCGCGCTCGCCGTGGCCAAGGGCCCCCAGGGGGCAACCCTCATCTCTACTCCGGACAAGAAGCTCCGCCTGGATGTGGGAACCCGGTTGGCCCTCGTGCCCGTTCCGCAAAGCAACTGACGGGGCGATTCCGCGTGAGATGACGAATCCGCGCAGCAAGCCTTACCGCTTGCGCTTTGCGGGTGCAGCCTTTCGCGCCTCCCGCTCCTTGGCCCGTTTACGCTTGCGGATCTCTTGCGGCGAGTACATCGTCCCGCGGCATTTCTTCGCTCCACAGTTGCAGATCGCTTCGTCGTCGCCGCCGTCGTAGAGGCAATAATCGTAGGTGATCTCTTCGCCGGCGGCGATCGGCCGAACGGATTTGATCCACACCCGCCCGCGCACCTCGCTGGTCTCGCAGTTGGCATCGCAGCTGTGGTTGATGAACATGGCCATCGAGTGCCCGTCGATGACGATCTCGCCCTTGCCCAGTCCAAACAGGTAGGTGATGGGCGAGTCTTCATAAGCCTGGTCGGCCTCATGTTTGCTGAGCTTGGGGCCGGTGTACTCCGCCACGCGGCGGCCCTTGGCGATGGGGGTGGTGGTGTAGCAGCCGGCGGCGTGAATGGCGGAAGAGCGGATGATGAGAGCCATGCGGATGTGCGATGCTTTCCTTGGATGCTGAATTTGAAGGCGCGAAATTTTGCTGTATGCAACGCATCGTACCATTAAAAGGTGTGTATGCAGCGACGACAGACCTGCGAATGATTCACACGCACGACGGGAATGCTTCCGTGCAGGGTGCGGGCTTGAAACGTACGGGCTTCAGCCCGTACGTTGGGCCTACAACATCAGCCGGGCTTCAGCCCCGGGGGAATGAAGAGCTATTCGCTGATAACCGCAAGGTCGAACAAGATGAAATACGGTTTCTCCATTGCGTTGATCTTTACACTATGCCTGACGGCGACGGTGCGGAGCCACGCTCAGTCCCAGCCCGCAACTCCCAGCCA
>Ga0302278_10006394_pt1 | contig 11270 bp, 8 predicted proteins | sample III_Bog_N3_2_FD_194543 | JGI IMG/M metagenome (GOLD analysis project Ga0302278, IMG submission 194543) | Peat permafrost microbial communities from Stordalen Mire near Abisko, Sweden - III_Bog_N3_2 | ecosystem: Environmental > Terrestrial > Soil > Wetlands > Peat | place: Sweden: Abisko... | reverse complement strand
GCGCCCGTTATGCCGTCCGATTTTCTGGAAGATCTTGGCGGCTTTTACTTCCGAAATACGCGATAGTTCGCCGCGCAGCCAGAGCACAATGGGGACGGCGGCGTGCTCGAGGGACGCCACCTGCGCCTTGCATAGCTGCACCATCGCGAGGCGGAATTCCTGGCTCATGAAGTAGTCGTTGTAGAGCGCGTTCAGCCATTTTTTCAGCACGGCGCGGATCTCGGTTTCGTCTACGCCGTTTTCAGCGGCCATTGCGGCAAGGTCGAAGCCCGCGTCGGTGCGCACCAGCGTCAGGCCCGCCGCGCGAAAGCCTTCCGCCACGTAGAGCATGGCCATCCCCGCCCAGTCGACATGCCGCGCGATTTCGAAGAAGACATGGTCGATCCTTTGTAGTTTGGTCGACGCGCCGTCGAGACCGACGGAATTGTAGCCGTGCTTTTCGGCAAGGTTGTCCAGGGCATCCGAAGCCTCGGCCAGCGCCTCGGGAGCGCCGCAGAGGAACTTCACCGACCCGCCGCCCGCCTGGATGAAATCCGTAAGATATTCGCGCTCGGCGATCTCAATCCAATCGTTCATGGCTTACCTCTCAGGCGCGGTGAAAACTAATCCCGTAATAGCGCTTTTCCGAACCGTCTTCCGCGATGCAGACCAGCGTCGACGCTGTATTGCGCGTACCCGTGCTGGCGGAGAAACGGCATTCCGTTCCGTCGTTCAGGGTGGTCACGCCGCTGCGGTCCACCAGGTAGAGGTCACGCGCAAAATCGTCCCGCGTATATTCTTTGGCGGTGCCCGGCATCAGTGTCAGAACATCATATATCTCGACCAGCGTCAGCACGGGCGACTCGTTCTTTCCGGCGCAATGTTTGTAGGCGCGATGGATGAGTCCCAGGAAATCGGCGGGCTTGAAGCGCGCGGGCTTCGAATGCAGCTGAAAGAGCTTCGCGGCGAGTGCCGACGGCCGGATGCCGCGCTCCGATTTCTTACCAATCTGCACGGCGCGCTCCGCGCCTTTGACCCGCACCAGGAGCGGATAGCAGTAGAGCTTGCCATCCTGCGCGAAGACTTTGAGGCCCCTGGCTTCCGCCGCCGTCACGACTTCCTGCAGAAATGCTTCGGGGAAGTAATTCGTATCGTCGAATTCGAATGAAAGTGCGCCCGATTGTTCATTTGCGGCGGCGACGAGTTCGCGGATGTCGGTGACGGATTTGCCAATCTCGCGCAGGTCGCCCGACTGGGCCGCGCTCTTCAGTTTCTTCAGGCGTTTGGCGAGGGTATTGACGCGATCGAGCGAAGCTTCCACTTGTGTCTGGAACGCTTCCAAGGATTGTTCGAGCATGGAAGACTTCAGGTTAACAGCAAAGCGACGGGAATCGACGCTTCGGGATGGGAGGCGGGTGAGGCGGTGTCGTGTTCGGAGGGCGTGTCGATGTTTTGGTACTGGCCTTCGCGGAGGTCGCGATGGACGATCAGGCGGCGGCCGGGGAGGTCGAGCACCCAGTATTCGGGGACGCCCGCGCGGGCGTAGAGGTCGCGCTTCCAGGTGGCGTCGAAGCGTACGGTGGTGTCGGAGACTTCGACGGCGAGCAGGATTTCGTCGCCGCGGGGATGCCGTTCGCAGTACTCGGGATTGGCCTTTGCCAACAGGGCGGCATCCGGCGCGACCCAGTTCATTGCTCTGTCCGCCTCGGCCAGATCGACGGGCATTCCCACCCGGGTTCTTATGGCTCCAAACGCTTCCGCAAACCAGGCGCGCAATTCGTGGCTTGCTTTCGCGTGCGCCGGCGTCTGGCCGGACTTGTCGATCAGCTCGCCATCGATCAGTTTGAGTCTTTGACCGGGGAAAATATCCAATTCGCGGATCCGGTCAAAATCGCCGCGCGTAAACCGGATGCGGCGGGTCTCATCGACGTCAGTCGTCATGGCCCTCTCTAGTATTCGCCGCCAAAGAGCTTCGCTACCAAAATCGACATTTCGGGCGCGGAGGCGGCGGATACCAAATCGCCTTCCGAGTACGTCGAGACCTGCCGGTAATATCCGGCAATCGGCTCGCGATGAACGATTAGCTTACGCGATGGAACGTTGGCAACCCAATACTCCGGTACACCCGCTCTCGTATAGAGGTCCCGCTTCGTGCGCGTATCCCGCCTGAGCGACGTGTCGGAAACCTCAACTACGAGAAGCGTCTCGTCGCCTCTGGGGTGTCTGCGATCATATTCGGGTTTCAATTCCGCCAGCACGAAAAAATCGGGTTCAGGTTCGTTCAGTTCACGGTCGGGTGGCGCAACGTCAAGCGGTAATTGCCCCTGGACACGGTCAAGTCCGAAAACGTTGGATAGCCATATCTTGATTCGACGGATTGCTCCCGCGTGGGGAGGGTTCTGTCCCATCTTATCGACTACTTCCCCATCGATCAGCTCAAATCGCCGTCCTTCGAAAAGGCCGGCTTCAAGCATCCGGTACACTTCGCCCCGCGTAAATCGTTTACGGCCCGGCTCGTTTTCCAGGGCCAATGGTAGAACTGCCGCAGGCATATACCTCCTTTGTACCGCAGATTCAGAACTTGGCGTCTATTCAGAACTTGACGATCGCGGCGAACGATTTCGGATCGAGACTCGCGCCGCCCACCAGCGCGCCGTCGATCTCTTCCTCGCTCATCAGCTTCGCCACATTGTCCGGCTTCACGCTTCCGCCATAGAGAATCCGCATCGCCGCCGCCGCTTCGTCCCCAAACTTTCCCGCCACCTTCTGCCGGATCGACCGGTGCGCATCCGCGGCAATCTGCGGCGTCGCAGTCTTGCCTGTCCCGATCGCCCACACCGGCTCATAGGCGATCACGATCTTTGCGAAATCCTCAGCACTCAGCGGCGCAATCCCGCCATCGAACTGCTCGGCCAGCACGTCTTCCGTGCGGCCCGATTCCCGCTCCTCCAGCCGCTCGCCCACGCAGACAATCGGCCGCAGCCCGAACTCAAGCGCAGCCTGCGTCTTGCGCACCACGTCGGCCTCCGTCTCGCCGAAATACTGCCGGCGCTCGCTGTGCGCGATGATCACGTATTTGCACTGAATGGCCTGCAGCATGTGGCCCGAAACTTCGCCCGTCACGGCGCCTTCCCTGCCCCAGTAAAGGTTCTGCGCACCGATTGCCACATTGCTGCCTTCGGCCTCTTTGATGGCCGCGTGCAGATCGGGGAACGGCGGACAGATCACGATGTCGCAGTGCTTCGCATCGGCCACCAAAGGCTTGAAAGTTTCGAAAAATGCATGTGTTTCGGCGGGCGTCTTGTACATCTTCCAGTTGCCGGCCATCATAGGTTTTCTCATAAAATCTGTTCTAAAAAGCTGGTGCCTTTCGTTATGGATGTCTTGAAATTCGCGGCCACGGTCTGGCCGATGTCGCTGAGCGTCGCGCGAAGCCCGAGGTCAACGCCGGCCCGCACGCGGGGACCGAACACGATCAGCGGCGTGTATTCGCGGCTGTGGTCGGTGGAAGGAGTTGTCGGATCGCAACCATGGTCGGCCGTCAGGATCGCCAGATCGCCGGGCCGCAGCGCCGCACGGAAGTCCGGCAGCCAGCGGTCGAATACCTCAAGCGCCGCGCCGTAACCTTCCACATCGTTGCGATGCCCGTACTGCTGATCGAAATCGACCAGATTCACGAAAATCAGGCCGCCCTGGAATTCCTTCGTTGCCGCGAGCGTTTTCGCCATCCCGTCGGCGTTGTTCTTCGTCTTAACCTGATCCGAAATTCCGCGCCCCAGAAACACGTCGAAGATCTTGCCCACACTGAAAACCGGGATGTGATTTTCGGCCAGCTTATCGAGCAGCATGCCGGGCGGCGGAGGGACCGCGTAATCGTGGCGGTTAGAGGTGCGGCGGAAGGCTCCCGGCTCGCCTTCAAACGGCCGCGCGATCACTCGACCGACCTCATAGGGGCCGCGCAGAAGCTCGCGCGCAATTTCGCATTCCCGATAAAGTTCGGGGATCGGGATGACACCTTCATGCGCTGCAATCTGAAACACGCTGTCGGCCGAGGTGTAGACGATGGGCGACCCGGTGCGCATGTGCTCCTCGCCCAGCTCTATGATAATCTCCGTGCCCGACGCGGCCTTATTGCCGAGCGTGGCGCGGCCGATGCGACGCTCGAATTCGCCCATGATTTCGGGCGGAAAGCCGTGCGGGAACAGCGGAAAGGGCTTCTCGAGATGAATGCCCACCATCTCCCAGTGGCCGGTTGTCGTGTCCTTGCCAGGCGATGCGAGGGTGCAGCGGCCGTACGATCCCTCCGGCGCTTCGGCCTTCGGAAGCTGCGGAATCGGCTTGAGATTCCCGAGGCCCAGGCGGCAGAGGTTCGGAAGGTTCAGCCCGCGAATGCGCGCGATGTTGCCGAGCGTGTCGCTGCCCACGTCGCCATAGGCCGCCGCATCGGGCATTTCGCCTACGCCAACGCTGTCGAGAACTATCCAGATTGCGCGATCAAACACAGAATTCCACTATATAGGGCCATTGGCGCTAAACTGATAGCAGTCCCATGCAGACGCGCAGAAACTTCATCGGTAACGTCGCTACCGGAATCGGCAGCCTGGCTACCGGAAGTGTGTTGGGAGCGAACGAGCGGATACGCATCGGCGTGATTGGCGTTGGCGAGCGCGGGACGCAACTGGCGCGCGAGGCCGCCGCCTGCCCCGGTACGGAACTCGCCGCCTTCGCCGACATCTACACGCGCCGCCTCGAAGACGCGAAAAAACTTGCCGCAGGCGCGCAGTTCCACAGCGATTTCCGCGCGCTGCTCGACGATAAATCGATTGACGCTGTCATTATTGCCACGCCGCACCACCTGCATGCCGAAAGCTTCGTCGCCGCACTTGATGCCGGGAAGCACGTCTATCAGGAAAAGACTATGGCGTTCACCGTGGAGGACGCTAAGCTCATGCGCTCGGCGTATGAGCGCGCGGGCAAACGAGCCGTCCAGATCGGCCATCAGCAGTGCTCATCGGGACTGGTGCCGGACGCGAGGAATTATCTGGCCAGCGGATCCGTTGGCAAAGTGACGGCCATTCACGGCCGCATGTTCCGCAACACGCCGCACGGCAAGCCGCAGTGGCAGCGGCCGTTATATCCGGATATGACGCCGGAGAATCTGGCCTGGAATTCGTTCCTGGGCGGCGCGCCGGAACGCGATTTCGACCCCGACCGCTACGTCAACTGGCGTCTTTTCTGGGACTATTCGGGCGGCAATGTGCATGAGAACATGTGCCACCAGATTGCGTTCTGGTACAAGGTGATGGGCCTGAGCATTCCGCATTCGGTGAGCATGACCGGCGGGATCTATCTCTGGAAAGATGGCCGCGAAGTGCCCGACACGATGCACGTCTCGATGGAGCACAACGAAGAGCTTCTCTTCTCCTGGGCTTCCGGCTTCGGCAATAATCAGCCGGGCGTCACAGAAGAGGTTCTGGGGACGGACGGGACCATCGTCAAAGGGCAGCAGATCCGCTATCTGCCGCAGAAGGTGAATCGTCCGGAGGGGATGGAAATGCTGGGTACGTCGGTTACGCAGCCGCGCGCGCATATGCAGAATTTTCTGGATGCGATCCGGACCGGTAAAGAGACGAATTGCCCGTTTGAGGTGGGCTATCGCGTTTCGATTGCGTGCCGGATGGCGGTGGCAAGCTACTGGTCGGGACGTACGGTGCACTGGGACGCGGCTACTGAAGAAATCGTCTGAGGATAGTTTCGTAATCGCTTTCGCCTCGTCGCACCCAGAACAATTGACTCCGGTAAGATAAATCATCATACTGGATTCATGGTCCGCAAAATCGCAGTTACGCTTGACCACAAGACAGTAACCGACCTTGACCGGTGGGTTCTCCAGGGCCGATACCCCAACCGAAGTCGCGCACTACAGTCGGCCGTAGACATGCTGGTCGAACGAGAAAAGCGGAGCCGATTGGCACGGGAACTTGCCAAACTGGACCGCGCCGAAGAGCAGCGGCTGGCTGAAGAAGGCCTGGGAGATGAATCCTGGCCACAATACTGAGGGGCGAGATTTATTGGGCGGACCTCGATCCGGTGCGAGGCCGGGAACAGGCAGGACTTCGGCCAGTCCTCATCCTCAGCAACGACCTCTTCAATCGACGGTCGGGAACCGTGATCGCAGTGGCGATCACGAGCCAATCCCCGGTGGTTGGATTCCCGCTGACTGCGGAACTGCCCCCCCAGTGTCTCCCGCGTCCTTCGTGGGTGAAGATATCTCAAATCCGTACGATCTCTGTCGAACGGATTGGCCGTCGTATGGGCGAACTCTCTCCGGAAGACCTTGAGCAGATCGTGGAAGGTCTGATCGAGCTGATCACTTAGCGCTTACTTTCGCCCCATCGCTAAAATCGTCTCGAACGCCGGAGCCTGCCGCTCCCGATCCACAATCCAGCTCTGCACTTCTCCAAACCCCGCCTTCTCCAGAAACCCGCGCAGCTCCACCTCGGAAAATCCCAGCCACGTATCCGCGTACATTTCGCGCGCCTGTTCGAACCCGTGCCGCTTCAGATCCAGAACCACAATCCGCCCGCCCGGCTTCAGCAACCGATGCGCCGCCGCCACCGCCCGTCCGGGATGCAGCGCATGATGAAGACTCTGACTGAAGAAGGCCAGATCAATCGAACCCGGCTCAATCGGCGGCTCTTCCAGATCCCCCAGCCGGTACTCCAGATTCGTCAGCCCGTTCTCCGCCGCCAGGCGCGAGCCGAACTCCACCATCTTCGCCGAATTATCCACCGCGATCACGCGTTCGGCCCGCTGCGCCAGTAACTGCGAGAACGTCCCCTCACCCGCCCCCAGATCCGCGACCGTCATCGGCGGCATCAGCTGCAGCAGCGTCTCCGCCAAGCCCTTCCACGAACGTCCCGGTACATACTGACGCCCGAACCTTCCCGCCAGCTCATCGAAATAACCGCGAACCTTGTCCCGCCGCTTCTCCAGCACCAGTTGCAGCGCCTTGGCGTCATCCGCCGCCTCCGGAACCTCCTTCGCCGCCGCCGCCAACAGATCCACCCACTCGCGGTCCTTCAACCGGTACAGGCTGTTTTTCCCCTGCTTGCGGTCCTCCACCAGCCCTGCCTGCTTCAGTTGCGCGAGGTGCGTCGAGATGCGGCTCTGACCCATGGCGAGGATTTCCTGTAGCTCCGCGACGGACAATTCCTCGCGTTCCAGCAGCAGCAAAAGCCGCAGCCGGCTCACGTCCGCCAGCACCCGCAACGATTTTAAGATTGACGCCACAAGCTGTTTTGCTAATATATCAACATATCAGGATTCATTGATACATCGCTTAAGGAGAACAGATTGAGCACAGCAACGTTGCCCGTCGTTAATCAGGTTGCGGCCCTGGATTACAAAGTCGCCGACATGAAGCTCGCCGACTGGGGTCGTAAAGAAATCACCATCGCCGAGAAGGAAATGCCCGGCCTGATGGCCATCCGCCAAAAGTACGCCGCCACCAGGCCGCTTGCCGGCGTGCGCGTCACCGGCTCGCTTCACATGACCATCCAGACCGCGGTGCTCATCGAGACCCTGGTCGACCTCGGCGCCAGCGTGCGCTGGGCCAGCTGCAATATTTTCTCCACGCAGGACCACGCCGCCGCCGCCATCGCCGCCGCGGGCGTGCCCGTCTTCGCTTGGAAAGGCGAGACCCTCGAGGATTATTGGTGGTGCACGGATCAGGCGCTCACTCACCCCGGCGGCCTCGGACCGGAACTGATCGTCGACGACGGCGGCGACGCCACGCTTCTCATCCATAAGGGCTACGAACTCGAAAACGGCGCCGACTGGGTCAACACGCCCTCCGGCAACAAAGAAGAGCAGGTCATCAAAGACCTTCTGAAGAAGGTTCACGCCGAAACGCCGGGCCGCTGGCACGACGTGGTGCGTGACTGGCGCGGCGTTTCCGAAGAAACGACCACCGGCGTGCATCGGCTCTATAAGATGCACGAAGCGGGCACGTTGCTCATCCCCGCCATCAACGTCAACGACTCCGTTACCAAATCGAAGTTCGACAATCTCTACGGCTGCCGCGAATCGCTGGCCGACGGCATCAAGCGCGCGACTGACGTCATGGTTGCGGGCAAGGTCTGCGTTGTCTGCGGTTATGGCGACGTCGGCAAGGGCTCCTCCCACTCCCTGCGCGGCCTCGGCGCGCGCGTCATCGTCACTGAAATCGACCCCATCAACGCCCTTCAGGCCGCCATGGAAGGTTACGAAGTGACCACCGTCGAAGACACGCTGGGACGCGGCGACATCTACGTGACCACCACCGGCAACGTCGGCGTGATCACGCTCGAGCACATGCGCCACATGAAGGATCAGGCCATCGTCTGCAATATCGGCCACTTCGACAGCGAAATTCAGATCGATCTGCTCAACCAGTCGGACGCGAAGAAGATCGAAATCAAACCGCAGGTCGATCAGTACACGTTCCCGGAAGGCAACGCGATTTTCGTGCTCGCCGAAGGCCGGCTCGTGAACCTTGGCTGCGCCACGGGCCACCCCAGCTTCGTGATGTCGAACAGCTTCTCCAACCAGACGCTGGCGCAGCTCGATCTCTGGGCTAACAAGGACACCTACAAGCCCGGCGTCTACGTGCTGCCGAAGAAACTGGACGAGGAAGTCGCCCGGCTGCACCTCGAAAAGATCGGCGTGAAGCTCACGGTCCTCTCCGCGGAACAGGCCGAGTACATTGGCGTTCCGGTGGAAGGCCCCTACAAACCCGACCACTACCGCTACTAGGATGACAAGGCGGGACGGGCCAAACGGCCTGTCCTGCCTTCAGTCTGTCTCCAGCGCAGCCTGGTGTGGCCGAACTGAATGGCCGCAGCCGTGCTAACTCAACGCGACTCCGTGAGAACGACACCGATTCTCTCCCGCAACCGACCTCCGGCGCAGGTTTCCTCTCCGCGCTTAAGGTTTTCCAAACTATTTCCGAACACTTTCCGCCCTCGTGGCGTCAATACCTACATGCTTTCACGCGGCCTGATAGCCCTCGTGTGCCTGTTCCTCTCGCCACTCTGGGCTACCGAGTACCACGGCATCGTCAGATTCGGCGGTCTGCCTCTTCCTGGCGCAACGCTTACTGCTACACAGGGCGACAAGAAGCTCGTCGCCTCAACCGGCTTTGACGGAACCTACTCATTTCCCAACCTTCCCGACGGCGACTGGACTATCGAAATCGGGATGCTTTGCTTCACATCTGTGAAGAAAGATATCACCATCGCACCGGGCGTTCCGACGGCCGAGTGGGAGATGAAGATGCTTCCCATCGACGAGATCAAAGCCGCGGCGGCAGCGGCAGCGCCCACCGTTTCCACGCCGTCAGCCGCGCCTGTGCAGACCACCAGCGTGCCCGTAACCTCGGCCCCTCCCGCCGCCACGGCGAAGAACGCGAAGAACAATAAGAAACCGAAGCCCGGAATCAATCAGCCCGCGCCGGTTAACACCGCTTCCGGATTTCAGCGGACCGACGTGAATGCCTCTGCCGCGCCTCCGCCCTCCGAAGCCGCGCAGGCCGCGCCCGCCGACACCTCCGGCGGCAACAGTCTCAACCAAAGCGCGACGGATTCGCTCGCCATCAACGGGAGCGTTAACAACGCGGCCTCGTCTGCTTTCGGTATGAATCAGGCGTTCGGCAATAACCGCCGCGGCTTCGGATCGCTCTATAACGGGCAGGTCAGCATGATGTTCGAAAATTCGGCGCTCGACGCCCGCAATTATTCGTTAAATGGCGAGGACACGCCCAAAGCCGCTTTCAACCACCTGACCGGGGGCGTGCAGTTCGGCGGGCCGCTGCGGATTCCGCACCTGATTCCGCTGCGCAGCGCGCCTAACTTTTATATCGGCTATCAAATCGTTCGCAACCGAACGGGCAGCACGAGCACCGCGCTTGTGCCCACAGCCGATCAGCGCGCGGGCGATTTCACGACGCCCGTCAACGACCCTTCCACCGGCCAGCCGTTCGTTGGCAATCTGATTCCGCAGAGCCGCCTCAGCCCGCAGGCCCAGTCGCTGCTACGCTTTTATCCCCTGCCGAACCTGGCCTCCAGCACCCAATACAACTACCAGACACCTGTGGTGGGCCGCATGGATCAGGACAGCATGCAGACCCGGCTGCAGAAGAGCATCGGGCGCAGCAACCAGGTTTTCGGGACGTTCGCGTTTCAGAATACGCGCAACCAGAACAACAGCATCTTTAACTTCCTCGACCACACCGGAATTCTGGGCTATGCGATCAACGTGAACTGGATGCACCGGTTCAACAACCGCATCTTCACCACTACCACTGTGGCGTTCAACCGTCAGACCACGGATCTTAATCCCTACTTCGCCAACCGCGAGAACGTTTCGGGCGAAGCGGGCATCATGGGTAATCTCCAGTCGCCTATCTACTGGGGACCGCCGCAGCTTTCGTTCACGAGCGGCATTTATCCCCTTTCGGACGCGTCCACTTCGCACAATCACAACCAGACCGCGAACCTGACCTCGCAGACTTACTGGTCGCATTCGCCGCACAACTTCACGTTCGGAGGCGATTTCCGCCGCCAGCAGTTCAATTCGCTGAGCCAGTCGAATCCCACCGGCGCGTTCCAGTTCAACGGCCTTGCGAGCGGCAACGATTTCGCGGATTTCCTGCTGGGCGTGCCCGACACCAGCTCCATCGCTTACGGTAACGCGGATAAGTATTTCCGATCCAATATTTACGACGCCTACTTCAACGACGACTGGCGCGCCACCCCAAGCCTCACGATTAACGCCGGCGTGCGCTGGGATTACAGTTCGCCCATCTCCGAGCTTTATGGGCGTCTGGTCAATCTTGATATTGCAAGCGGCTATACCGCTGCAGCGCCGGTTATCGGGACGAACCCGGTGGGCCCGCTCACCGGCATCAAGTATCCTGCTTCGCTCGTTCGGCCCGACAAGCATGACCTGGGGCCCAGCATCGGGATCGCATGGCGGCCCATCGCCGGTTCCTCGCTTGTCGTGCGCGGAGGGTATGGCATCCGGTACAACACGTCGGTGTATCAGACCATCGCTTCACAGATGGCGCAGCAGTCGCCGCTCTCGAAGAGTTTCAGTGTCTCGAACAGCGCGGCCGACCCGCTTACGCTTGCCAACGGATTCACGTCGTCGCCCCTCATCACGCCGAATACGTTCGCGATCGACCCGAACTTCCGTGTCGGCTACGTCCATAGCTGGCAGCTTTCCGTGCAGCGCGATCTGCCCGGCGGCCT
>Ga0302278_10006392_pt1 | contig 11271 bp, 9 predicted proteins | sample III_Bog_N3_2_FD_194543 | JGI IMG/M metagenome (GOLD analysis project Ga0302278, IMG submission 194543) | Peat permafrost microbial communities from Stordalen Mire near Abisko, Sweden - III_Bog_N3_2 | ecosystem: Environmental > Terrestrial > Soil > Wetlands > Peat | place: Sweden: Abisko... | reverse complement strand
AGCAGAAGCTGCGACTCGATGCGGTCCACATGCGGCGAGTTCAGCAGCGTCTCAAAGAGATGTCTCAGCAGCGTTTGCTCAATTTCATGCGCGGATGCCGGAACCAGGTGGGTAAGCGGCACACCAACACCAGGAGCCGCATCCAGACCACCCGCATTGCTGCTCAGGGCAAATACGTCGCCGATCACTGCCTTGGTCTCTTCATAAACACAGAAGGCGTACCCGGTTACCTGCCCGCCCTCCAAAGCTGCGTACCCCGGCAACATATGGCTATCCAGATACTGCATCAGCAGCTTCGAAGAAGTCCGATAATCCCAATGCAGCCGCTCTCTCCACACCTCACCCTCGGCATCGAGCACAGCCCTAAGAACAGGCGCTGCAAAGTGCCTCAGGTCGAGAATCTCGATGGAAACGCCGGTTGCCATGAACTTTCTCCCCAATGTTGGACGGATGCCTGCGTAACCGGAAAGCTTTCAGCGCATAGTCCTGTCGCAAGAAGGCAGGTCAAAACGGATTAGCCTCCCGGTCACTGTGCCATTTTTTTTCACTGAAAGCAAGTTGCAGACCGGCGAAGCACCTTACCTGCTGCCCACCATGTAGACTACGAGCCCCTGTTCAGGCCAAGTAAAAAGCTGTTCGTAATGGCGGCCCTCCAGGTACTCATCCAATTCAGAAAGTGTATGCAGATCCACCCCATTGCGCCCGGTCACACGCACCACCAGTAGATGCTGGCCGTCTGGCACGCCATCCTGCTTGTAGTTGATGACCTCGCGGTTGCGATAGAAAGAGAGTCCATATTCCACATCGCGCCGAGCTTCGAAAACCGCGACAGTTTCATCTGGAGAAGCCACCGTAGCTAGGCGATCGGCGAGCGGCCGAGCGGAGTAGGCGCGGTCCAGCAGGTGAATCACGCGCTTGGTTGCGCCCACCGCAGGAATCCCAAAAAAAGGCCCCACTCCATAAAGGAACAGGACAAGCACAGCCAGAATGGAAGTTGTGACCAGGCGAAGCCTCGCCACCCCATATCCGTTCACCACAATCAGGATCAAAAGCGCTGCTCCCGCGGCAGACAAAGACGAAATAGCAAGGGCCTGTGGGGGAGGAAACTTGGCTCCATGCGCCACGAACCACGGCAGCAGCAGCGCAAACATGGTCATGATGCCGCAAAGCGCCGAGTGGCCGATCAATACCCAGCGATTCAGCCCGGGCTGCCGGCGCCGGTAAAGATAGTCACCTGTAAGAATCGCCAGAGGGGGAATTGAGGGAAGAATGTATCCCGGCAACTTGGACCTGGAGAAGCTGAAAAAGACAATCGGGATCAGCGCCCAGAGAACCAGAAATTCCGGAAAAGCATCACCGGGCCTGTTCGGCACTCGCCGGCGCGGATTCAGTCTGCGCAGTCGCCACTCAGCCACGGAAGTCTGGATGCCATCGACCAGCGCCCGGACAGCAATCACCGTCCATGGCATCATCGCGAGCACCACAACAACCAAGTAATACCAGACCGGCTGCGAATGCTGATACAGGTCCGTCGTAAATCGCTGCAGGTTCTGTCTCATGAAAAAGTCATAGAAGAACGTCGGATTCTGCATCTGCACGGCGATAAACCACGGCAAGACAATCGCGAAATAAAGGATCACCCCGGGCCACCAGAATGAGCGCGCCAGAATCGACCATTCGCGCCTCAGAAATGCGAAAGCCGCAATGATGACAAAAGCCAGAAACGGCGCCACCGGCCCCTTGGCCAGCGTTGCCACGCCCGTAAAGAAGTAGATATCGAACAGCCAGAATTTTGACCCGGTTTCGTACCAGGCATACCAGCCAAGCAGACCAATCGCCAGCGGCGCAGCCATCTGCATATCTGTGGAGGCGCCGCGTGCAAATCCGATGATCCCCGCGCACGCCACAGTGATGATGGCAGCATCCAGGTGTCCGCCACGCCGGAACCGTCTCATATGTAAGTAGATCAACGACGCCATAACGAATGCGAAGCTGGTTGAAGGCAGCCGCGCGCTCCAGTCGTGCACGCCGAAGTCCTGAAACGTGAACATCGCTCGCCAATAATAGAGAGCCGGCTTCTCAAGCCATGGACGGCCATAAAGATAAGGGGTCACGCAAGCGCTCAGCCGGTCGCTCAGCGTGTGTGCGGAGTCGAATCGGTCCAGCATCTCGTGTGCAATCTGTGCATAACGAGGCTCATCGGCACCCACTAGGCCTAGCCCGTCGCCTCCCAGCAGAGGGGTTAACCCATAGGAAAGAAAGAAGACGGTAGAAAGAAGAAATACCGTCGCCTCGGCGATGGTAGCCCAGCGGATCTGCCGTTTGCGCCGGTCTTCGGGAGTATCGGGAGCAGTTGGTAGCGCTGCGGTCTCCACTTCGAGGGTTTCTCCAATTCCAGCGTTTCCAGTGCTGTCGGACTCAACGCCCGCCATCGGCTCTTAAGTTTCCGGCTTCGGTCAGGCTGTTGGGAAGCCTCCTTGCCGGTTTATGCCCGCACAGAAACGCGGAGGTAGTGCTCGGTTTCGACAGGGACAAGGCTAACAGATTTCCGCGCAATCTCAACCGCCCTCTTGAGGGCGACGGTTGAAGCCCATCAGAGTCGCCACTTAAGTTGGGTGCCCCGGATCTCGATTTTGAGATCCGGGAGACCACCAATCCAAGCCGGCGCGGCCTTTGTCTTTAATCATTTGGCTAGAATTTCAGGTCAACAACTCTACTGAGCCGAAGCCTTCTCTTCCGCTGTCGGACTCTCCACAACCGAAGGCTCCGCAGCCGGCTCCGGCTCCTTCGCGTACTTGTTCCGCTTCCGCGACCGGTCCATCAGCTCCTCAATTCGTGCCTGGAATCGTCCCGAACGGTCCGCGAGAAAGGCCAGATCCGGCACATTGCGCACCCCCATGCGCTCCTTCAGCTCATAGCGAATATAGCCCTTAGCTGCTTCCAGGCCGGCAATAGTGTCCTTTTCCGCCTGCACAATGTCTTTCACAGCGCTGTCGACAGCCACGTACACACGCGCCGATTTTCCGCCCGGATTGAGCGCCACTTCGCTGACATAGCAGTTGCTGATGCGCGGATCGACAAGCTCGCCGTCGATCATGGTCCCAATTTCCAGCCGCAGCGTCTCCGCCACCCTGTCCTGATGATGCTTCCGCGCCCTGTTCTCCGGCATAGCCACTCCTGGTACAAGTAAACGGTTAAGGATACCAGAGCGCAGAGCTTGGTTCACCACTCTTTGGGCGCGTAACTCGCCCCTGCTCTCGCCAACCATGAGTCTGGGCCCACCGTTCGCCTTTCTTCCAGCGAAAGGTGGGTGGCCACAAACCTCAACCGGCCGCATCGGACTCTTAAATCGCTCTAGCTAACGGTATGCTGCAGCTCAAGATGAACCCCCGGTGCAGCCGAACCCGTCCCAGTCCGCGGCTCCAGTAAGGGCTGCACCTCCACGCAATTGCGGCCACGCTGTTTAGCGCGGTAGAGGGCCTCATCGGCATAGGACGCCAGCGTCTCAAGCGGCAAATCCCGGACTGCCAGCAGCGAGGCGATGCCTATGCTGAGACTTATCGTGCTGTTGTCTCTCTCAAACTCGTGCGCGCTGAACGCGGTGCGCAAATCTTCAGCCAGAATAAATGCAGTTTGAGGAGTAACATCCGGAAGAAGCAGAGCAAACTCGTCCCCACCCATGCGGACACAGTGACTCCCGGCGACACTGTCCGAAAGCCTCTCCAGCTTTCGTGCAAGAGCGATCAGTACCTGGTCGCCATGCAGATGACCGTAACGGTCGTTTGCCTGCTTGAACTGATCTACGTCCATCAATAAAAGGGAGAGACTTCTGCCATCGTCCTCGGCTAGCAGGCGGCCATACACCCTGGCGAGCGAGCGCCGATTACCAATGCCGGTCAGGGGATCGCGAATCACAAGCCCCTCAAGCTGCTCGTTGTGGGTCTGCAGAAGCACCTTCTCCTTCAATGCTTGTGCTTGCAGCAGCACGGTGCGCACGACATAGCACACCAGTGATACAGACATGGCGACAGCCGCCAGCGTCACCGAGATCCGCAGCAGGAAGAGGCCCAGAATCAGATTGACCAGCGCCATGAAAGAGGGCATCAGGCTGCTCACAATCACACTGTGGGCACGCGGCTCATCGCTCGCCGCCCCGCTGATTGCTGAGCGACTGGTGTAAAGCACATAGATCGAGAAGCCTGCGAGAAGTACAGGCCCCCCTAAATCCCATAAACTGCAGTTGGTGTAGTGAAGCCAGGTGTACGAAACCTGGTTTGACAGAAAGAAACCAATCAGGCGGAGGCCAAAGAACCACGAGAGTGAGCGCAGAAACTTAGCCTCAGCCCGCGAGGCCGCTCCCAGGCATGCGACGATCGCAATCAGAAACAGGAAAAGCGCCACGAATTGACCAACGATCAGGTGGTTGACGGTGAAGTGATCGAGGCTAACAGGCGAGTAAACCAGGTTGAAGCGCAACAGGATGAACAGAAGCGCTTGCAGCATATCCACGAGGACGATGGAGCGGGCAACACCTGCAAAGAAAAGCACGGCCGCCAGCATGTAAAGAGCCTCGCTCGCATTGAAGCAAGCCGTCTGGAGTACCCTTTGGGGCGGGGTGTTCAGGATGAACTGCGTAAAGGAAGGAAAATAACCAATGGACGCCGCCAACGCACCCGCAGCAATCAGGGACCAGCGAATGCGCAGAGCGCCCCTGGCTGAGAGCCCTCGGGCCCAAAATGACAGCGCACAGCCGAACATAACCAGCGTTAGGCTAAGATAGCCGATGCCCGCCGCGTTAGTTGTGTTTGATCCAGCGACCGCTGCCTGGCCGCAGCACACCAGCAGCGTTGCAATCGCCAGAGTTGGCAATAATAATCTCGGCAATTGCTCTGTTTTTCTCCCCTCGGCGTCTGAAATAGCCAGCCCAACTGCTGCGGGATTGGCTGAGTTCGATCCGAAAGAATCTCTCATTTGCTGGTTTCCAAGACGAAGCGGTTCAATGACGTTCACGGCACGGCGAAACCGCACCTCATCAGGACGCCATCGATTATTAATAACTCTACCGCAAATAGAGACGTTCGATGAATAGCACGAACGAAGTATCGCCCTTCTCCTACTTCGGAGCCCCAATCCGCACCAGCAGAATGTCGTGGCTTCCAATCTCAATCGGCATCTGATCGGTCAGCGTAACCGCCTTCCCCGACCACAAGTCCTTGCCCTGCTGCGGCCCGTGCAGCCCCAGCTTCGCAAGATCCAGATGAAACGGATGCGTCGAGTAGCGAGTGTCCCCCGCATCCAACACCGCAACCGCCAGCGCTCCCCCTGCAAGATGCCTCGTCCATACTTCCACTTCTCCGTCCGAATAGGCGCGCGTGCCCTGCTTGCCCAGAGCGTCCTGGTCGATGGCAATCACATCCGTGTTGGTCAGAATCGCCTTGATCTCCGGCTTCATGTTAGGAAGGTCATTGCCGGCCAGCAACGGCGCGGCTAGCAGCGCCCACATGGAAAAATGCGATCGATTTTCAGCCAGAGACAGCTTTCCGTTACCTACCTCCAGCATGTCCGGATCATTCCAATGGCCGGGGCCTGCATACTTGGCCAGCCCGTCTTGTTGGCTCAGGATTGCGTAGATGCGATCCCAATGAGGGTCGATGTCGCCTGTCGTCCGCCCACTCCCACACTCCATCCCATCCGTACTGGCACAGCGAGAAGACGATTGGACGCCCGGTAGCCTTCAGCGCCTTTGCCATTTTGTCATAAGCGGCAATCATCAACCTCATCTGTGCAGCCTTATCGTGCGGCGCCTGCTTCTCCATCACCGCAGGAATAAAACTGCAAAGGTCGTACTTCAGATAGTCGATGCCCCAATCGGCGTACATCTTCGCATCCTGTTCCTCGTGCCCCAGCGAGCCTGTATAGCCGCCGCAAGTCTTAGGCCCAGGTCCCGAATAGATGCCGATCTTCAGCCCCTTTGAGTGCACGTAATCCGCAAGCGCCTTCATGTCGGGAAACTTCGAATTCGTCTGAAGGACGCCATTCGCATCGCGCTCAGCTTCCCAAGTGTCGTCGATATTCACGTAGATATAGCCTGCATCCTTCATGCCTGTGGCCACAATCTGGTCCGCCGAGGCGCGAATATCCTTGTCCGTCACCCTCTCGGCAAAGAAGTTCCAACTATTCCATCCCATTGGCGGCGTCTGTGCCACCGCTTGGGCATGGACAGGTGTCGATACGGTCGGAAGAAGAGCAAATCCAAGAACAGCAACTGAGAGCGAGGCGAAAATGCGCATTCGTTCATTCCCCTTTTTGGAAACGATTTCAGACGGAATTCTATGCCCACTAGCAGTGTCTCCGCAATTCCAGCAATCTGATCCTTACAACCCAGCCTGCCAATCCTTTCTGGCTGTCGAGCCAACTGGAGAGGGTATCGGATACTCTACTCAAGAGAAATCTTGCGAAATGGAGATACCCCTTCCCATGGCCGACACCAGTCCCAACGTCACTTCGCTATTCATCGAATTCTCGCAGCGCAAACTCTTCGAGCACTTCTGGCCGCGCCTGCGTGCATGCGTTGAATCGCTTAACGACGAGCAGGTGTGGTGGCGTCCCAACGAAGCTTCGAACAGCATCGGAAACCTCATCCTTCATCTCAACGGAAACGTGCGCCAATGGCTGGTCGCCTCGTTCAATCGCTCCGAGGACGAACGCGACCGGCCCACCGAATTCGCGACAGAGAGCGGGCTGTCCGCCTCGGAGTTGCTAGCTCGTCTCGGCGCAACAATGGACGAGGCTTCCCATGTACTCGCACGCCTCACCGAGGCAGATCTCGTCGCGCCCTTCGAAATTCAGGGTTACCACGTCAGCGGCCTCGAAGCCGTTTATCAGGTCGTCGAGCATTTCGGCTTGCACTATGGACAGGTCACCTACATCTGCAAGACCCTTATCGGACGCGATCTGGGCTTCTATCGTGAATTGTCAAATACAGGAAGGGCAAATTGAGAATGGGCATTCTCCGCAACTTGACAAGAGAGTTAGAGGATCGTCTAGCCCCAATGTAGAAAACTTCTGCGGAATTTACATGACCATCTTCCTTGCTCCAAGGCGCCCCCGCTGCGAAGCTTGCAAGCAATCGAAAAAATCGAGCGATTGATCGCGACTTTAAAGGTCGAACCACCTTGCGACATCAAAAGATGTTCTTCTCGGGGCTACCGCCAGCCAGCGTCACAAGCTTCTTTAATGCCTTGCCCATGCTCTCCGTAAAACTGGGTACGGCGTTGGCCTTGTAGAGGGAGAAAAGCAATCGTGCTCGGTTTGGGGCGATGCTGGTGTCAACCTGGTTTTGCCTGTCGTAGCAAGTCCTCGCCTTTTTCCCGCTCAGCGAAGTCAGCGTGACGCGTAGAACCTGCTCCCGCGTGTGATAAGTATCGCTGGGGTCGAACACCTCCCAGAGCGCGCTATTGCTGTCAATGGCGCTCAGGAAAATATCGCAGCGACCGTCCGGTTGCGTGATCGACAGGATGGACGTGGCCGGATCGAACGCGACCTCCTGATTATCGTTGATTCCGTCGTTGGGACTGAGCGCAAGAAGCTTCCCCCGAACATAATCGAATAGTTCCTGCTGGGTCGGCTCGGGCTTGGGTTCGGCCTTCTTCTTGTGCGTGGTCTGCGCGGGGCACACGGGCAAGACCCCAATCAACGCAGCGACGCAGATGCCGGCGAGGAATCTCATAGGATCGCAGTTCCCTGAAAGAGGTTCATGGGGAGAGTATAGCGCGACCTTTGCCGGTTAACTCTCGACCATCGCCAGAGGCAGGCTTCGATCGGTGCGCAGAGTAGGTACTGCGGCCAGCAGACTCCTCGTGTACGGATGCTCTGGGCTCGTCAATAATCGTATGCAAGGCCCCGTCTCCACGACCTGTCCGGAGCGCATCACGGCGATGCGGCTGGCCATCTCCCCCACCACAGCAAGATCGTGCGAGATGAAAAGCATAGCCAGCCCGTGTTGGCGTTGTAGATCTTTGAGTAACTCCAGCACCTGCGCCTGAACGGTTACATCGAGAGCCGTGGTGGGCTCGTCCGCGATAAGCAGACGCGGCTTGTTGATGAGCGCCATGGCAATCAGGATGCGCTGCCGCTGGCCTCCCGAAAACTGGTGCGGATAGTCGCTATAGCGACGCGCCGCATCGAGGATGGCCACTGCTTCGAGCGCCGCAATTGCTCGCCTCTTCGCCTCGCGGCCAGTCCATGATGACGAGTGGGCTTCAAAGCTCTCAGCCACCTGGCGACCGATGGTCATGACCGGATTGAGTGCGGTCATCGGCTCCTGAAAGATCATAGCGATTCCGCGTCCGCGCAGTCGCCGCAAGGCCTTCGCAGGCTGGCGCAGAAGGTCGATTGGACCTGCTGCACTCTCCCAGAGAATTTGCCCTGAAACTTGCGCCGTTTGTCCCAACAGGCCAAGAATCGCAAGTGCTGTAGCGCTCTTGCCGGACCCCGACTCGCCCACCAGTCCCAACACTTCGCCTTCATCGATCTGCAAACTGATGCCGCGCACCGCCTCCGAAGTTCCGAAGCGGATATGCAAGTCGTGAAGGTCCAGAATAAAGCCCATGGAGACATCGTAGTTCATTGGCCGGAATGAGTCGTATTCACGCTGCATGGATGTATGGTTTAGTCTCCCTGTAGCTGGGTTCCTACCCGAGCGACATACCTGAAACAACGCAGGAGTCCTGCATGCATCGCTTCTTATCCATGGTTTGCCTGAGTGTACTGAGTGCCGGCATGTCCCAGGCAAATCCACAGACACCGCCCGCTTCCCAACCAGCACCAGTCGCTGCACCACGTCCACCTCACCCTGAGCCACCCACGCGCGATCCGCACACCGCTGGTTACGTTGCGGCTAAGGAGTTGCCCGATGGCGCGAATGCTCCAGCCAATGTAGATGGAAATTTCATCCTTGGGCCCACACATCCACCCGCGTCGGAGTCTTCTGTGCAGGAGGGAGTGCCGCAAGGCGTTGTCACTGAACTCACGATGAATTCCGCGGATAGCAAGATTTATCCCGGCATCGCACGCGAGCCGAATACCTTTGGGACGCCGGACCCTGCCGACCCCGCTAAGCTCCTGGTTCCTACAAGCCACCCTGCCCCATGGACGCGCCGCGTCACTGTTTACGTCCCCAAGCAATACCTGCCGGGCACGAAAGCACCTTTCATCGTCGGTGCGGACGGACCGGATCGTGGCCTCTTCGCGGTGCTCGACAATCTCATCGCTGAACACAAAGTCCCGGCGATGGTCGCCATCTCCATCAGCAATGGAGGAGGCGATGCGCAGGGTAGCGAGCGCGGACTTGAATATGACACCATGTCCGGCCTCTATGCGGAATGGGTTGAAAAGGAGGTCCTCCCGCTCGTTGAGGCGCAAGCTCACGTGAAGCTGACTCACGATCCTGATGGTCGGGCGACCATGGGTGGAAGCTCCGGCGGCTCATGTGCATTGATCATGGCCTGGTATCACCCGGAGTTATACCATCGCGTGCTCACTTACTCCGGCACTTATATAAATCAACAGTGGCCTTATAACTCGCGAGCCCCGCATGGCGCGTGGGAGTTTCATGAGCATCTCATCCCCCAGAGCCCACTCAAGCCCATCCGCATCTGGATGGAAGTGGGCGACAAGGACCTCTTCAATCCGAATGCAATGAGAGACAATATGCACGATTGGGTACTGGCCAACGAGCAGATGGCCAAAGTGCTGGCCGCGAAGGGGTATCATTACCAGTTTGTTTTCGCCCGCAACGCAGGGCACGTAGACCGCGCAACGAAATTGCAAACCTTACCTGAAGCTTTGGAGTATTTGTGGCAGGGTTACCCAATTGCAGCGCCGAAGAACTGAATCGAATCAGCCCCGATTGCGAGATGACCAACACATCCAAGTAAGGAATTTGTGTATGAACAAGAGCCAGCTATCTGCGATGCTGTTGGTTTGCTGTAGCTCAGTCGCATTGGCCTCGTCTGTTTTCACCTCGCGGCTTGACGATCAAAAAGCGGTATATCTCTCAGCGGAAGAGTTCGGCGTGCTGGCCGACGGAAATGCCGATGACAGTGCCGCAATTCAGGCGGCCATCGATAAAGCCGCAAGCAGCGCTCACGAAGGCATTGTGTTCGTCCCGTCAGGTCGTTACCGCCTCACGCGAACAATCTATGTCTGGCCTGGGGTGCGAGTGATCGGCTATGGCGCCATGCGTCCGGTGTTTGTGTTGTCAGATTCGACGCCCGGGTTTCAGAAGGGCGTCGGGGTCATGGTGATGTTCGCAGGCGCGGGTCCTGCTGAGATGCGGCGTGCAGGCCGACGCGTGCCCTTCTCGCCGCCAGGCACAGTGCCGCCTGACAACACGATTGAAGACGCCACGCCCAGCACATTCTATTCGGCAATGAGTAATATCGATTTTGAAATGGGCGAAGGGAATCCGGCTGCCATCGCAATACGCTTTCACGCCGCGCAACACGCTTATCTCAGCCACATGGATTTCCATATAGGCTCAGGCCTTGCCGCGCTGACTCAAGTTGGTAATGAAGCCGAGGATCTGCATTTTTATGGCGGACGATACGGCATTATTACCGAAAAGACTTCACCCGCGTGGCAATTCACGCTGCTTGATTCGACGTTTGAAGGGCAGCGCGAGGCTGCAATTCGCGAGCATGAGGTTGGGCTTACTCTCATTCGCGACACATTTCGTAATGTGTCGACCGCTGTCGATATCGATCCCGAATATTCTGATGAGTTATGGGCCAAGGACTGCAGATTCGAGAATATCACCGGAGCTGCGGTTATCATCAGCAACGAAAACAGTCCACTAACGGAAATTGGCTTTGAGAATGCCGTTCTGAAGAATGTGCCAACCTTCGCTTTATTTCGCGAAAGTAAGAAGAAAGTGGCCGGCAAGGGCCAGATCTACCAAGTGAAGGATTTCAACTATGGGCTTGTTTTGCCGAGCGAAGGTGTGATGGGAACGATCGGCATGATTTATGACGCTGCGCCGCTGAGTCCAATGCCCGCGCGACTACCGGCTGCAATCCCCGCGTTGCCACCCACTGAAGAATGGGTGAACGTCCACACACTCGGCGTTGCGGGAGATGGCGCAACGAATGACACGGCGGCAATTCAGAAGGCAATCGATACCCAACGCGTGCTGTACTTTCCCGGCGGTCATTACGTGGTCAGTGACACGCTGACTCTGAAGCCGAATACAGTGCTAGTCGGGTTGCATCC
>Ga0302278_10006388_pt1 | contig 11276 bp, 9 predicted proteins | sample III_Bog_N3_2_FD_194543 | JGI IMG/M metagenome (GOLD analysis project Ga0302278, IMG submission 194543) | Peat permafrost microbial communities from Stordalen Mire near Abisko, Sweden - III_Bog_N3_2 | ecosystem: Environmental > Terrestrial > Soil > Wetlands > Peat | place: Sweden: Abisko... | reverse complement strand
TGCAGTTTCCCTGGGTCCCCGCAAATACGGTCGAACCACCGTTGGAGACCTTCCAGATTACACAGTTGCTGGTGTCGGCGATATAAAAGTTGCCTGCAGCATCCGCGGCCACGCCAGTCGGCAGCATCAGCGGACTGCCAGCCACTCCCAGGCCCGCGGCGCCCTTTCCGGCCACGGTCGTGATCACGTTCTGCCCCAGAAGTGCCCCGGACAAAATCAGCATCCCAAATAGCGAACAGGCCACGCCGAAGAGGCCCGCGCTCGCTTTGGTTGCAGGCGCCTCGCCGACTTGCCTCTCGCCTGCCGGAGACTGCTTCGAGTTGATTGCTCCTCTGTTCACGGCCAGCTCCTTCGCACCCTTCCGACAGCAATGCACAGACAACCTGAGCGCTCTAAGCGGGTTGTCCTACATGGGAACGCGAGTCACTGGAAGCTGTACTGCAAAGAGACGGCTACCGTCTGGCCAGCGATCACCGTAGGGGCCGCGGGGACCGAGCCAATGCCCGTCAAATAAGTTCCACTAAATGGCAACAAAATAGTTTGATTGGCTACACAGGAGCTCGAGCCCGGTAAGCTCGCATTACACGGGCCGAAATAAGCCTGGACCGCAGTGATCGTCGTATTGGAAGTGCCCGGGGGAATCGTGAATTGCCCCGCCAGCACAATGCCGTTAGTTGTCGCAGTGAGAACTGGAGGAGTAAGGACAGGAAAACACAGTGGAGCTCCGCTGCACCCTGAGGCTAGGGACGTCGCATTTGACTGGACAAGCAGGAGAATGTTGGAAGTAGTGTTTATTGCGGCGCAGGCCGCACCGGGCGTTCCTCCCGGAGGAAATGAAGGAATCGAGGGAGAGTTGAGGAAGATTTCCCACGGACCAGGAACGGACTGCCCAACGATCAACTCGGCCAGCGAAGCATCGCCGGCTCCAGCATGGGTATTTGAGAGAGTGCAGAATCCATTTTCGAAGTCGAGATGCTTGTCTAGCGTTCCATCTGCATTGCGAATATCGATAATCCAGTGCCCATGGACTTTGACCCCCTCCTGCCCGGCTTTCGCGGGCGGCTTTGCCATGCCGGCTTGGGATGCGATTGCCGGTAAAGTCGCCGACTGAGCTACCGCCGTGCCCTCAGCTGGAGTTGCAGACATCCCCGGCTTCGCAGCTTGAGCCAAATTAGGAGACGCCCCCGATTGCGCGCGGCAGGAGCTGCCAATGGCAAGCACCATGACCAGAAGTACCGCAACCTGAAGAACTCCCCGGAAGTTCTGCCCGAGAGCGTGGTGTTGAACATTCATCTTCATGATGTCATCTCCTTCGTTGGGTCATCCAAAACTCGTGGCAGGCGTAGGCGCAATGCCCCCAATTCCGATTCGTCCATGGCTGCAAACCGTCGCATGGGCGGCTGAGTCCCTGGCGGCGGTGTGCTGGACTTTACGGGGGGCGAGGGCGGAGGTCAATCGACCGGGGAAAACTTAGTTCTGTACTAAGTCTTAACCGGTAACCATTTGGTAAAACACCGGGTTACCAGACTCTAGCCGACTCGATGTCCGGTTCGCTGGCCGCCCCTTCCGGGTGCGAATTAAATGCTAGACTCTGCATAGTCCGCGAGTTTCTCCATTTCGTAAGGAATTTTCACGGTGACAGATCCTAGCCAGCTACTGCTGAAGTTCGGCCCGTATCTTGTGGACCTGTCAGCAGGCGAGATCCGCAGGAACGGTTCCAGGATCAGGCTCCAGGAAAAGCCCTTGCGCGTGCTGGCACTGCTGGCCGAACGCCAGGGCCAGCTCGTCACCCGGGAAGAGCTGCAAAAGCATCTCTGGCCGGGAGACACTTTTGTCGACTTCGAGACTGGGCTGAATACTGCCGTAAGCAAGCTCCGCGAGGCCCTCTCCGATACCGCCGATACACACCGCTATATCCAAACAATTCCCCGCCGCGGGTACCGCTTCGTCTCCCCGGTCGAATTCGTCAATGGAAACGGAGCCGCTGGGCATTTGGACAACGGCAAAAGGCCAGAACCCGCTCAGCATCCTGCGCCTTCCCCCGAGAACTCTTCCGAGCCCGAGATGCGCCAGGTGTCGGGAACCAGGACGGCGATTAGGTTCGCGCTCTGGAGTTTGCTGGCCGCCGCGATCCTGGCAATCGCCGGCGGCTCGTATTGGTTGACGCACGGTCACCCTGCGCCTTCCTTCCAACCTCGCGACACAGTGCTGATCGCCGACTTCGAGAACCAAACCGGCGACCCCCGATTCGACAACGCGCTGGGCACCGCGTTCGGCGTCAGCATTGCACAATCGAGATATGCGAACGTCTACCCCCGCATGTTGCTGGATGATGTCATGCAGAGGATGGGCCAGCCACAGGGCAACCGAATCACGCCCGCTTTGGGCCGCGAAATCTGCCAGCGCGAAGGCATTCGCGGTCTGATTGTCAGCAGCATCACTCGCGCAGGACAGGAATACTTATTGACAGCGCAATTGATCGATCCGCAATCGGGTGAGTCCGTGCGCTCCTACTCTGAAAGAGCAGACGGCGAAGGCCATATCCTGGATGCGCTGGACGTGCTTTCGAATCGAATCCGCGCTGCACTGGGAGAGTCTTTCTATCAGGTACATCGCGCCGGCAAACCGCTGCCGCGCGTGACTACAAGCTCACTCGCCGCCCTCGAGCATTATGCCGAAGGGGAAGCGCTCTGGAATCGTGCGAAATATTCCCAGGGAGTGGCCTTGCTCCGAGCCGCAGTGGCCGACGATCCCGACTTTGCCATGGCGCATGCGGCCCTCGGCAATGCGTACTTTAGCTACATCTTGAACGCGCCCGATGACGGAAAACGGGAATACGAGAAAGCTCTTTCCTTGGCCTCGCGGACCACGGATCGCGAACGAATGATCATCGAAACGCACTATGCACTAGACCAGAATCACGTCAGGGAAGCGGAACTGCTCTTCGGGGTGTATGTGGATCGTTATCCCGATGATTCAGAAATGAGATTCGACTACGCTAATGTGCTGCGGAACAACAACCGCCAGACGGACGCCATCGAGCAGTATAAGGATGTCCTCCGCGTCGCACCGGACTTCGCGCATGCGTATATCGGGATTGCAACAGCGTACAAGGGACTCGGGAACTTCCCCGCAGCACTGCAGGCCTATTCGAAAGCCTTTGCGATCGATCCGCAGTGGCTTATCGCGGGCAATATAAATCGGGAATATGGCTTTACGCTGGTAGCAAATGGTGAGGAGCAGAAGGCCGAGCAGGTGTTTTCAGCTCTACTCGATAAACCGGAGACCAGAGAAAGCGGGCTGCGATCGCTGGCGTTCCTCGATCTGTATTTTGGCCGGTATGCAATCGCCAGGAGCAGGTTACAACAATCGCTCGATATGATGCAAAAGAGTGGCAAGCCACTCAACATAGCGCGGTTGCATCTGTTGCTTGCGATTGTTGCGGAAGGTCAAGGGGATAGACAGGCGCAGCGACAGAATCTTGATTCAGCGCTGGCCAGTCTCAAAGATATCCAATCAAGGGTCGTCTTCGGCTCGATGTTGGGAGCATTCGATGCACGCGCCGGTTTCGTGGATCGGGCGCAACAGATTGCTGCCTTGATCACACCACTAACAGATCCGCATGACCTTGAACAGACGGGCTACTTGCATCTTCTGGAAGGGGAAATCGCAGCATCGCTCCGACAGCGCGACCGAGCAATTGAGCTGCTTGAGCAATCTGACAAAGAGGATCATACGGGGTTGTCTGTAGAGGCTCTTGCGCACGCGTACCAGCAATTTGGGGAAATCGACAAGGCTGTGGTCTCCTACGATAAGTTGCTCGGCACCGCCGACCGTTCACTCGGCTGGGAGCCGCAGCAACGCTGGCTGGAGGCTCGCTACACGCTTGCCCAGGACTATTCCTCTCGCAGCGATAAACAGAAGGCTCGCGAAACGCTTGCACCCCTGCTGAATCTTTGGAAGAACGCCGATCCGAACCTCCCGCTCTTGAAGCACGCCAGGGCTGAATACATAAAGCTGCAGCAATGATCGTTCCTGAACAAGCGTGTGTTCTCTCCGTTGTCGCGAAATCGCGATAGCGCGTTTCCACACTGGTCATCCTGGAAACGAGCTAAGGCCTTCCATGAGAAGGCCGGTCTGTGTCAAGGGTTTGTTTTTGGTTCTTGCAATTTCATATTTATGTTTTCCTTTGCCCGGATAGTTGGGAAGACCTGGCCGGCGAGGACCGCTGTCAAGGCCGAGCGTAGCGAGTTCATCTGGAGCCTTGACGGCGGCCGCAGCCGGCCTTATCGACCTGTTCCGGGCGAAGGAAAACATAAATATCCTCATGGTTTGAACATTCGCCTGCCGAGTGTTTCTGTCGCCACCCTTCCATCCGCACTCTCGTGTGAGCGGCATAGCGCTCGGTGCAAGTTGGGTGTTCTCGATTCAGCCGGCGCTGCCACCTGTTCTGGCGACCTTCCACTGCGTCCGGAGACGAAGTGTTGGGCCAGGCCTTAGACGCAGTCGCCGGAACTCGGCGTCGAAAGTCAGACCTCCTTCAAGATTGATTGCTAAGCGGCTATAAGCTGCGTAGTAGAACGATTTTGTCGCAGTGGCACATACACGTCGCCGCTTACCCAGAGCCGATGGAGCAGTACCGCTAGCTTGCGTGCAACGGCGACTGTCGCGCGTTTCTTGCCACGTTTTCCTCCATGCTCAGCCAGTTGTAATCCCCAGCGGCGCAGATCGCTGTCCACCCCCCACGGCCCGAGGATGTGGTGCGCAGCCTGCACCATGAGAGTTCTTAGATATGGGTCGCCCTCTTTGCTGAGGTGCATCTGTGGCTCGCTCTGTCCCGAGTTGCGCCTTCCGGGCTGAAGGCCTACATAGCAGGCTGCGTCGCGACTCTTGCGGAAACGATGTGGATCTTCCAGCGTCAGCATGTAGGTGAGAGCGATTAGGGTCCCTACTCCCTTGATCTGCTTCAGCCTCTCTGCTTCCGGATATCTGTTCACAGCCATGGACTGTAGCATCTGGTCGTATTCACTTATCCGCTCGCTGAGCGACTCGATTTCTCGCATGAGCGGATTTAGTGCACTTTTCAACTCCGGACTTAAGTCCTGGGCCGCCTTCGGCTTCATCCCGCGTGCATTGCATCCTCGAAGCCGCTCTCCGTAGGCTTTCGTCAGCCCGCGGGCAGCGTTGACCAGCAGCGTCCGGGTGCGGACCAGAGCGGCTCGCGCCCTGATCACCGTCAGATCTGCTTGTGCTTCGGCGCTCCGATGCTTCACCGGGCGCAGCAGCTGCGGATCTACCCGTACAAGCCTCGCCAGCGTCATTGCATCCAGCCGGTCATCCTTGCGACGGCTCTCCCCGATCAGGCGCACGTTCCGCGCATGTGCCACGATCGCCTCATGACCAAGCTCGCTGAGCAACCGGCTCACCCACGGTGAGTGAGTTCCGGTCTCCAGTGCAATTCGACTAAGCGGCATGGCTCCGAACGTCTCTCGCATCGCCTTCGGCGTCGTGCTCACCTTGCCCTCCAGCAACACATCGCCCTTTTCATCCAAAACGCAATAAAAACTCGACCTGTCGCCCAGATCCAGGCCGATGGTCAAGCCTTCGGATTGCTTATGTATCCGCTGCATCGTCGTAGTGGTAAGCTTCTTCATTGCCGGTCTCCTTTATCGCCTGCGCTTCGGCGCGCCGATACCTTGGGAGCTTAACGCATCCCGCCGGAGACCGGCCTTCTCATCCCATCTGTTCTCATTGGCTGAGAATCAGCTTATTGGGACTCCGGCTCTTCAACCCCGTAAGCTGACGCTTCCTCTACGCGATTGCCGGACGCCTCGTACCAAATCTCGTTGTCTGTTCAAATGCGTACGCAAGTTGCAGGACACTGAAATCCTGCTTATCGCGGCCTACAATCTGCACGCCGACGGGAAGGCCTTCGGGCGTAAATCCGGCTGGCACGGAGGCCGCCGCGTTTCCGGTGGCCGAGATGTACCAGCAGGCCTTCATCCAGTCGATGTAATTGTTGAAGTGGACACCGGCGATCTCCGTTGGATAGGGAGTGTTGACGTCGAACGGAGGCAATTGCGTGGTGGGGAGGATGAAGTATTCATACTCTTGAAGGAAGGCCTGAAAGCGGCGCCAGAGAAGGCTGTGCGCAGTCTCGGCGCGGGCGATGTCCTGTCCGGTGAGCTTCATCCCTGTCTGGATTTCATCTTTCAGAGTGTCCTTGAAGGCGTCGGGGTGTTGCTCGAGCATCGCGCCGTAGTTGACGGCGGCTGACCAGGCACGAAGAGTGCGGAAGGAGATTTCCGCGGGAGAGAAGTCGGGCTCAGCCTGCTCTACGATGCAGCCGAGCGATTCGAACGTAGCGCGATGAGCATCGACGACAGTGCGGACGCGGGGGTCGAAAGGCACGCCGCCCAGGTCTTTGAACCATGCGACACGGACACCTTTGAAGCTGCGGTCGAGCGGGCGCGCGAAGAGTTCGCCGGGCTCGTTGATGGCGAGCGGGGTATTCGGGTCGGGGCCAGCGATGGTGCTGAGCGAAAGCGCGAGGTCGGCGACGGATCGGCCAAGGCATCCGTTGGTGCTTAGAGTGGACCATCCATTCCCTTTGGGGTTGGGGACGCGGCCGATGGACGGACGGAATCCGACGACGTTGCAGAACGCAGCGGGATTGCGCAGGGAACCTCCTGCGTCGGAACCGGAGGCAACGGGGACCATGCCGCAGGCCAGCGCGACGGCCGCCCCGCCCGAGGAACCGCCGCAGGTCTTGCTCAGATCGTACGGATTGCGGGTTGCGCCGAAGACCGTATTAAAGGTCTGCGACCCGGCGCCAAATTCGGGGGTGTTGGTCTTGCCCACGATGATTGCGCCGGCGCGGCGCATGCGTTCGACGAGGATATCGTCCTCGGTGGGAACGTTGTTCCTAAACAGTGGCGAGCCAAAGGTGGTACGGATGCCTCGGGTATTGATGAGGTCCTTGTGGGCGACGGGCAGGCCGTGCAACGGACCCAGCGTTTCGCCGCGCGCCTGCATCTCGTCGGCGCGTGTGGCAGCTTCGATGGCCATCTCAGCAACCAGGGTTACGATCGCGTTCACCTTGGGATTGAGGCGGTCAATTTGCTTGAGGTGTTCGGCCAGCGCATCCCGTGCGGAGAGCTGTTTCGTACGAATCAGGCGGGCCATCTCGACGGCACTGGTGAAACAAAGCGGAGGGGCCGCGGAGTCGGCTCTTAGAGAACTACCAGCGAAGAGAGAAGCAGCGGCAATGCCCGTCAGGACTTCGCGCCGGGTCAGATTGTCTGAAATCATGTGGACGACTTTATCATCCCCCCTTTCCGGGAACTTCGTTCCTCAGTTCAAGCTGCGGCCTGTTGGCGACAGTCGACATCCGGAGTTATGCGCGGCGAACCTTTAATGGCCGTTTCGCGACGTAGGCATATAGCGCAACCAAAGGCGCCTTAAGCCCGCTCCCAGACCAATTCATCCATCGTGCCCGGCACAGCGCGAGTCAGCGCCAGACGCGCTCCGTCTCAGCGGAAGTGCCTCTTCAGCGACGTCCCTACCCAACTCGGCACCAAGCTCGCCTCCACGTGGTGGGTGACGGTCTGTGACGCGTCATCCACCTCATAGCTGCCGAAATATGCCACGAAACCGGTTACCGCTTCGCGTATTTCTTCTACGCTCGCCGCATCCAGCTCCAGCCCCGGAGCCACTGTCGATCGCCGCCCCGAACGCATCAGCAGCGCAAACACCCGACCTTCCTTGTCGTACTCAATGCGCCCTACTGGCTTCTCGCCAAACGGATAGGCATCATGATCCAGGATGTTCGCGAGTTCACCGCCCACTCCGTCGAAGAGGCCGCTCAGCTGGCCGGTATGGAACCATCGGTGTGGGAGGGGGTCGAAGACGGCAACATCGTCGTTGATCCGGCCTGGCTCCATCCCATGGCCGACTCCCTCGGAATCCGCTTCGACCGGATGCAGGCCATAATCCACCTCTACCAGTTCGTCTGGCAGGAATGTGGCTGGCTTCGGTACTCATAAGTAGATAAACTCACCTCCTTGAGGGGAGGTGAGCACAATCAGCAAAGCTGAAGAACCGCAGGTGAAAAGAATGAACCTGAATGTTGAAGTTGGACTGCACAACGCCTTCAAAGCGGCCACCGCCTACCAGAATGAGAGCATGACCGATGTTCTGTTGAAGTTCATCGAGCAGTACGTCACAAAACACGCCCCGAAGGCCAACCGGCGGCGCCCGTGAAGCGGGCCGCCCTCTATATGAGGGTCAGCACTGTCGACCAGCATCCTGAAACCCAGCTCTACGATCTCCAGCAGATGGCCAGCCAGCGCGGCTATGAGATCGTCGAACAGTATACGGACCGGATCAGCGGCGCGAAGGCGCGCCGCCCGGGTCTCGATGGCCTGTTGCGGGATGCCCGCCGCGGCCGGTTCGATGTCGTCCTGGTCTGGGCTTCGGACCGGATCGCCAGGTCGACCAAGCACTTCTTGGAAGTCCTGGATGAACTGAACCGGCTCAACGTCGAGTTCGTCAGCTTCCGCGAACAGATCGACACCGGCGGCCCGCTGGGCCGGGCTATCGTCGTCATCATCGGCGCCATCGCTGAGCTGGAACGCAGCTTGATCGTCGAGCGGGTGCGGGCAGGCATGAGGCAGGCCAAGCTCGAAGGCCGGCACATCGGACGGAAGCCGCTCGATCTCGACCATGCCGCCATCTGTGGCGACCGCTGCTGCGGCCAGAGCCTCCGCCAGATCGCCCGCTGTTATCGCATCCCAACCGCCACCGTACAGCGCGTGCTCCACGAGCACGCCCCCACCCTGGAGATGTCAGCATGAAAACTGCAACACTACTATATGTAGGTCTCGGCCTCCTGGCCGGCTGGTTCTGGGGCGGCGAAGTCCGTCGCCGCGAGAATGCCGAAGCCAAGGTCGATGAGCTTGGCAAGCGGCTCGATAAGGCCTCCTTCAAGACGCTGCCCCCGGAAGCCCAACTTAAGAAGATGGCCATCGTACTCTACGACGCCCACAAGCAAATCACCGCTGTGACAAAAGCCCTCGTAAAACCAGCCCACTAAACCCAACACAATCAACGGCCGGATCTCTCCGATCCGGCCGTGTCAAAAGGTGGGGGTTGTGGAACAGAGCGACGCTCGTTTCGATACCTTACCGGAAGTCGAATCTGACAAAGAGAAGATTGGAAATGGCGAATGCGTTGGGTCCAGTCTCTGTTGTCTCTCCCTCAATCACCTGTGACCCGAACGGGGCATAGTAAGTAACCTTCCCGGCGTTCACAATTAGTTAATAGCAGAAGTACTGAATCAATTAGGTATACGCATATGCACGTGGACCCCTGTACTTGCCGTATTTCACGAAGCCTATCCAGTTTCATTCTTGAAGATGTTTTTTCCAGAGTCTCTCGACGGTTTCGAATCCTCATTGCAATCTCCCTGCTAACCTCCGCGGCGTATCCCTCCCTCTCTCAGCCGACACCCGACCTGACCCAGAAGAGCCTTGAAGACCTGATGAACATTCAGGTAACTTCTGTATCCAAACGGGAGCAGACGACTTCGCAGGCCGCAGCGGCTGTCTTTGTCATCTCCCGGGAGGACATTCGTCGCTCGGGTGCACTGAATATTCCCGATCTGCTGCGTATGGTTCCGGGCCTCGATGTAGCCCAGATCGATGCGGACAAATGGGCCATCAGCGCTCGCGGCTTCAATGGCCAATACTCCGACTTGGTTCTCGTCCTGGTTGACGGGCGCGCGGTGTACAACCCCATCTTCGCCGGCGTCTTTTGGGATTCGCAGAACGTTGCCCTAGACACCATTGAGCGGATCGAAGTCATTCGCGGCCCCGGCGCCGCAGTCTGGGGATCGAACGCCGTGAACGGCGTCATCAACATCATCACCCGGAGCGCGGACGACACCCAGGGCGGTTACGTTACCGCCGGCGCGGGTAACGCAAGTACTGGCCCCGCGACGATTGGCTATGGCGGCAAGGCTTCCGGCATCGGAGCCTACCGTGTCTATGGACAAGGCTTCCAATACAACAGTCAGCCCACCTTCGCGGGACTCGACGGTCAGGATGACTGGCGTCTTGTCCATGGTGGATTCCGAACAGATTCTGCTCTCTCCGCGAAGGATTCCCTCACCACCGAGGGAGAAGCGTTCCGGGGCAATGCTGGAGAGCTCGCCTCCACACCCGTATCGCTGGCGCCTCCCTTGACTGCAACCCTAGCTCTACGCGACATCTATTCGGGCTGGAATGCGCTCACCCGGTGGAATCGCATCGTCTCGCCGCATTCGGACACGTCGCTTCAGGTCTACTTCGACCGCACCAATCGCGGTGATACCACCTATTCCCTCGGCTTGGATACGTTCGACATAGATTTTCAACATCATGTTCTTTGGGGGTCGCGGCAGGATATTGTCTGGGGACTTGGTTACCGGCTCAGTTCAGATGAAGAGAGCCCAACCATGCGAATTGTCTTCACTCCTCAAGATCGAGCGACTCAACTCTTCAGTTCGTTTGTGCAGGATGAGATCGCCATTCGTCCCGACCACATTTCTCTGAGCCTCGGGGCACGGCTTGAGCACAACGACTATACCGGCTTCGTCTTCCAGCCGTCTGCGCGCATGGTGTGGACTCCAAACAGCAAGAACATGGTTTGGAGTGCGATCTCAAGTGCGGACCGTACTCCTGCTCGGAGCGACTCTGATATCCGGGTGAACTATGCCGCAGTTGCGGGACCGGGCGGACTACCAATGCTTATAAGCCTCTTCGGAAACCCCCACGCGAAGAACGAGCGGCTCACGGCGTTTGAGATGGGCTATCGGAGTGCCTGGACGAGCAACTTCTCGGTCGATTCGACCGTCTTCTACAATCGCTACCGCGACGTGGATTCGGTTGAGCCCGGAGCCACGATAGTCGAGACGAGTCCCGCGCCTGCACATCTCCTTATTCCCAGTTATCTGGGCAATGGCCTGCACGGAGAAACCCACGGCATTGAACTCTTCGCGAATTGGAAGGCGACGAATTTCTGGACACTGAGTCCCGGCTACTCCTTCTTCTCGATGCACCTGCACCCATTCGCCGGCAGCCAGGATCTCACGGACTCTGCCGGAGATGAAGGGGGCACACCCGACCACCAGGCGCAGTTGCGCTCCAGTGTAAGGCTGCCTTGGAACCTTCAGTGGAATGCCTCTGCGTATTTCGTCAACCGTCTACCGGCGGTGTCCATCCCTGCATATACCCGCC
>Ga0302278_10006374_pt1 | contig 11299 bp, 13 predicted proteins | sample III_Bog_N3_2_FD_194543 | JGI IMG/M metagenome (GOLD analysis project Ga0302278, IMG submission 194543) | Peat permafrost microbial communities from Stordalen Mire near Abisko, Sweden - III_Bog_N3_2 | ecosystem: Environmental > Terrestrial > Soil > Wetlands > Peat | place: Sweden: Abisko... | reverse complement strand
CTCATTCTGGTTCGCCGCGAAACCTCGCCGGAAGATGTTCATGGCATGGGCGTCGCGCGGGGAATCGCGACCACGCTCGGTGGAATGTTGAGCCATGCAGCTGTGGTTGCGCGCGCATGGAACCTTCCGGGGGTTTGCGTCATCGAGGCGGCCCCGATCGACGAAGCCGGATTGCATGTCGGCGATGTCACCATACGTGAGGGCGACGTCATCTCAATCGATGGCGACACGGGCGCTGTGTTTCGCGGCGAGATCTCGGCCTCGATCGCAAAAGATTCCTTTCTTGAAATTGTTCGCGCCTGGCGCGACGAGCTTTCCGCGTCATGAGCGAATCGTTTTGGAAATTCGAACGCGCGGCGCGCCCCGCATCCGTTCAATGAAGACGATGTATTGATCCGACCTTCGAGAGGGTTGCTGCGAATGAGGGGAAATCGCGGCAAGCCGATGCCAACGTGATTCATCGTGTCGACGCGCGAGTGAATTCATCCCTGAGAAAATATGGGCGTTCTCAGCCGGGCGTCGAAGTGACGACGACCACGGGGTCAGTCACATTCCTGTTTGACATTCGTGATTGTGATTGACGGCGGTTCGGAACCCCAGGCGATTCTCATTCGACGAGGCGCAACATGAGCATGAACGACCACGTTATCCCCATCAAAGAATTGACCAACCTTCGCGACATCGGCGGCTACACCGCCAGGTCGGGTCGGCGAATTCGGAAGGGGCGGCTGTTGCGTTCCGAAGTATTGGTGCTTCCGGGCGTTCCGACGAAATTGCCGATTTAGAGCCTGGAGAACGCAGCCGCCTACGCAGCCTTGGGACTGAAGACGGTCGTCGATCTGCGCGCCACGCAAGAGACGGTGGAGCAGCCTTCGGCTTGGGTATTGGCGACCGGCGCGCGCTCGATCCATCTGCCGTTGGGCGAAGGAGGTGAAGGCGACGCAACCGGCCTTATGAGGCGCCCGTTCGCGGGAGAGCTGCGTTCGTTCGGCGTCGACGACCTCACTCTTTTCTATGCCGGGACCGTGCGCCGGGAGGCTCGGAACATTGGTCGCGCGCTGGAGGAATTAAGTCATCCAGATAGCTTGCCCGCCCTCGTGCACCGCGCCGCGGGGAAGGATCGAACAGCGCTGTTGATCGCGATCGTGTTGGAAGCGCTTGACGTCCCACGCGAGATCGTCGTGGCCGACTACGCAATGACTGAACGCTTGCGTCCCAACCGGGTCGCCCATTACAGCGATATTCTCAGCCGGCACAGCATCGAGCCGGAAGCCTTCAGCGCCCTGTTTGGCGCGCCGCCGCGCGCGATGTCCAATCTACTACTGGACGGCATCGACGCCGAATTTGGCGGCGTCAAAGAGTTCCTTCGCGAAGCTGCCGGCCTTTCTCACGAGGTTCTGCGAGCTTTGAACGGCGCACTCATCGAACCGAATCCTTCACCGGCATGAGACGTCGTCCGATCACGCGGGAACCGTCGTTGACGGCGAATTGCGGATTTTACAACCAACACGCGCCCTCGTTTCGGCAGGATCGAGGCGAGATCGGGGAGGGTTAGGGGGAGCGGGGGCATGAGAACGGGAGGCTATTTGGCGAAGGCGTGGAAGTCGGGTTTGCGGCGCTCCTTGAACGCGCGCACGCCTTCTTTTGATTCCTCGGTCTCGTAGAACAATTTGACCGCGCTCAGCATCGCCAGGCTGATGCCGCGGATGTTTTCGCTGTCGGCGTTGAACGAGCGTTTCGCCAGGGCGAGCGCGGTAGGGGAGCGCTCGGCGAGAATGTCGGTCCAGGCCTTCACCGCGGCGTCGAGTTCGGCGAACGGCGCGACCTTGTTGACGAGGCCCATTTCGAGCGCTTGCTGAGCGGTATATTGCTCGTTGAGGAGCCACATTTCGCGCGCCCGCTTGTCGCCGATGTGGCGCGCCAGCAGCGCCGTTCCCCAGCCGGCGTCGACCGAACCGACCTTCGGCCCGACCTGACCAAACTTTGCCGTGTCGGCGGCGATCGTCATATCGCAGAGCGTGGCGAAGACGTTGCCGCCGCCGATCGCGAAGCCGTTTACGCGCGCGATCACGGGCTTGGGGACATCGCGGATGATGGATTGGAACTCGTCGATGGGCAGGCCGACAATGCCGCGCCCGTCGTACTGGCCCTCGTGCGCGCTCTGGTCGCCACCGGTGCAGAACGCCTTGTCGCCGGCGCCGGTCAGCACGATCGAGGAAACGGTCTTGTCGTAGCCGGCGATCTGGAAGGCCTTGATCAGCTCCTCCATCGTCTGGGCGCGGAACGCGTTGTAGAGCTTGGGTCGGTTGATGATGATCCAGGCGGCGCGATTGTCGCGCCTTTCATAGAGAATGTCTTCGAAAGCGGGAAGGTTGGTCATGGATGGGTCCGTTCGTCAGGATTAGATCATGTTCATGCCGCCGGCGACCGAGAAGGTCTGGCCGGTGATGAAACCCGCGTCGTCGGAGGCGAGGAAGGCGACGATTCCTGCGTAATCCTCGGGTTCGCCCATGCGCTTGAGTGGAATGCCGCGCACCATCGCGTCCTTCCATTTCACCGCCTGTTCGCCCTCGCCGAGCACCGTCGCCATCATCGGCGTGTTGGTTGGGCCGGGGCAGACGGCGTTGAGCAGCACGCCCTTCGTCGCCAGTTCGCGCGCGACCGATTTGGTGAAGCTGATGAGGCCGCCTTTGCAGGCGGAATAGACCGCCTCGTTGCTGGTGCCGACGCGCGCCGCGTCCGAGGCGATGTTGACGATCCGGCCGCCGCGTCGCTGAACCATCAGCGGCGCGACGACGTGATGGGTGTTGAGCGGACCATAGAGGTTGATGCGGATGATCTTGTCCCACAAAGCCTGATTGGTGGACAGGAACGGCGCCGGCCGATCCCAGCCGGCATTGTTGACCAGCGCCCAGATCGGCCCGATTTCGGCCTCGACCCGGGCGACCGCGGCGGCCACCGCCGCATAATCGCCGACGTCGAGTTCGTAGCCGCGCACGCGGCCCTCCGGCGCGAGCGCCGCGGTCTCCCCGGCGGCGTCGAGCCTGAGATCGAAGATGGCGACCTTGCAGCCCTCTTCGGCGAGGCGCAGCGTCAGCGCGCGTCCGATGCCTTGTCCGCCGCCGGTGACGACGGCGACCTTGTCCTTCAATCCGCGCAATGAAAACCCTCCCTTTAGCTCATGTTGGCGATTTCCGCGCCTTCGCCTTCAACGGCTTCGCCGCCCAGCATTTCGAGCAGCGTCTCCTTCAGCGCGCGCAGCGTCTCGGTGGCCTGCGCGAGCGCGTCCTCGGAAACGCGCCCCAGGATTTCCAGTTCGACCGTCTCGACGCTCTCGCGAATGGCGTTGACCAACTTGGCGCCGGCGCGCGTCAGATAGACGCGGCGCGCGCGGCCATCGTTCTTGTCGGCGCGCCGCTCGACGAATCCCGCGGTCTCCATGCGATCGAGCAGGCCGCCGATGGCGACCTTGGTGAGATCGAGATCGGCGGCGAGCGCGGTCTGGGTCATGCCGTCGCGGCGCGAAAGAAAGGCCAGCACCCACCATTGCGCGCGCGTGATGCCCAAAGGTTTCAGCGCCCGATCCACCGCGACGCGGCGCAGCCTCGACACATCGTGAATCAAGAATCCGAAGCGCAGGCCGGTGTTGAGATCCCTGGTCAAATGTGTCGTCCCTCATCCTATTCGCGCTTGGGTCTCTGCGTGAGGCGTCCCTTGAACATGTCCCGGGCGATGATGGTCTTCATCACTTCGACCGATCCGCCGGCGATCTTGACGACTCGCGCGTCCGCGTAGGCGCGGCAGATCGGATATTCCCACATATAGCCCCAACCGCCGAACAATTGCAGGCATTTGTCCACCGCCTCGCAATGCAATTCGGAGGTCACGAGTTTCAGCATCGCCGCGTCCACGGCGTCGAGCTTGCCCTTGCAGAACAATTCGATGCATTTGTCGGTGAACGCGCGCGCCATCGTCGCGCGCGCCTTCAAATCGGCCAGCACGAACTGGGTGTTCTGGAAATCGGCGATGGTCTGGCCGAACGCCTTGCGCTGCGCGGTATAGTCGACCGTCCATTCGATCACGGTTTCCGTCACCGTCGCGGAGCGAATCGCCTGCGCGAGGCGCTCCTGCGGCAGTTTGGTCATCATCAGCGCGAAGCCGCGGCCTTCCGGACCGAGCATGTTGGTCGCCGGGATTTGCACGTCGGCGAAGAACAGTTCGGAGGTGTCCTGCGCCTTCATGCCGAGCTTCTCGAGATTGCGGCCGCGCGTAAAACCGGGCCGATCCGATTCGACCAGGAACAGCGTGACGCCGGCGGCGCCGGCGTTGGAATCGGTCTTGGTCGCCAGCACGATGACGTCGCAGAGCTGGCCGTTGGAGATGAAGACCTTCTGGCCGTTGATGACGAATGCGTCGCCGTGGCGGCGCGCCTGCGTGCGCACGGCCTTGAGGTCGCTGCCCGCGTGCGGCTCGGTCATGCCGAGCGAGCCGATCGCCTCGCCGCGCACCATTCTGGGCAGCCAGTGACGCTTTTGCTCCTCGGTGCCGAACGACAGGATGTAGGTCGCGACGAGATCGGTATGGATCAGGAAGCCCGGGCCGCTGGCGCCGGCGCGCCACAGTTCCTCGAACACCACCACGTCGAACAGATAGTCGAGGCCGAGGCCGCCATAGGCCTCGGGCACGGCGCAACACAGCAGCCCGCGCTCGCCGGCCTTCAACCAAAGCGCGCGCGGCACGATTCCGTCGTGCTCCCATTGGGCGTGGTGGGGGACGATTTCTTCCTCGACGAAACGGCGCACCGTGGCGCGCCAGATTTCATGCTCTTCGCTGAACAGGGAACGCTCGATCATCTCAGCTTCTCTTCCCTGTCGTTCAGGCGCCGGTGGCGCGTTGCGCCTTGTCGCGCTGGCTGGCGCGCCGGATCGCCTCGCGCGCGACGCGCCATTGCTCGTCCGTCAACACGCCGAGATCGGCGAAGGTGGACGGCCCGGCCAGGTGCTGGCCGCCGTCGATGGCGATGGTCTGGCCGGTGAGATAATCGCAGCCGTCGGACAGCAGGAATACAATCAGGTTCTGCAGTTCCGGCATTGTTCCGTAGCGGCCGAGCGGCACGGAATCGGCGCGGGTCGCGGAGGAACTGGCGTCCGGGATCGGGCTGAGCTTTTCCCAGGCGCTTTCGGTCGGGAACGGCCCGGGCGCGGTGGCGTTGAGCCGAATGCCGTATTTGCCCCATTCCACGGCGAGCGACATGGTCATCGCGTGCAGCGCGGTCTTGGCCATCGCCGAGGGCACGACGAAGGCCGAGCCGGTCCATACCCAGGTGACGAGGTTGCTGACGACGGAGCCCTTGTCGCCGCCGGCGATCCAGCGCTTGCCCGCCGCCAGCGTGACATAGAAACTGCCGTCCATCACGGTCGAGGTCACGGCGCGAAAACCGCGCGGGCTCAAATCCTTGGTCGGGGCGATGAAATTGGCGGCGGCGTTGTTGACGAGGCCGGTCAGCGGCCCCTCCGCCCAGATCGCCTCCATCATCGTCTCGACGCTGTCGGCGTCGCGGATGTCGCAGACGTGATAGGATGCCGGCTTGCCGCCCGCCCTGGAAATTTCCGCGACGGCCTGCTCGAGCACTCGAGGGCGGCGGCCACAGATGTGAACCTTGGCGCCCTTGGCGGCGAGCGCCTTGCTGATCTCCTTGCCCAGGCCGCTGCCGCCGCCGGTGACCAGGATCGATTTGTCGAGGAGCGCATCGTCGCGAAAAATATCGATGCTCATGACGCTCGCCTCCCGGAATATTTTCGCCTGACGCGCTTTGGATAGCCAAGATCTTGGGATCGCCAAGATGGTAAAGACATTTACAAACCCGCGGCGATCTGTCAAGATCCCAACCAAGGAAGGTCGAGAGGGCGGGAACGACAGGACGGCGGTCGAGGCCTCCGGTCCCGCGCCCATCGTCGATGGCCGACTCGGCAACGCCGATGGGGGTCTGATACATAGTCTCGGCGGCGGCGATTCGAAGATCGGACGTTCGACCTGAGGGAGGCCGTTTTGGGCGGTAAATATTTTGAACAATTCGAGGTCGGCCAGACCTTCGTCCACGAAATCCGCCGCACGGTGACGGACATGGACAATATCCTGTTCTCGGCGCTGACCTACAATCCGGCGGCGATTCACATCGACCATGAATACGCCAGGACGACGGAATTCGGCAAACCGCTGATCAACTCGATCTTCACCCTCGGCTTGGTGGTGGGTCTTTCCGTGCAGGACACGACGCTCGGCACCACGGTCGGCAATCTCGGCTGGGAGGAGGTCGCGTTCCCGAGGCCCGTGTTCGCCGGCGACACGATCCGCGCCGAAACCCAGGTCGTCGCGCTGCGCGACAGCAAGTCGCGGCCCAACCAGGGCATCGTCACGTTCGAGCACAAGGGGTTCAACCAGCGCAATGAATTGGTGTGCGCGTGCCGCCGCGTCGCGCTGATGCTGAGGAAGCCGTCATGAGACTGCGCTCGCTGCTGTTCGTTCCCGGCGATTCCGAGCGCAAATTCGCCAGGGCGCAAACCACCGGCGCCGACGCGCTGATCCTCGATCTCGAGGATTCCGTCGCGCCGCCGCAAAAGGCCGCGGCGCGAAAGCAGGTCGCGGCCTGGCTCGACGATCGCTCGCCTCGCACGTGGTCGTTGTTCGTGCGCACAAATGCGCTCGATACTGGCCTGACGCTCGACGACCTGGCGGCGATCGTCAAGCCGGGGCTCGACGGATTGTTGGTCCCCAAGGCCGACGGCGCTGAGGACATCGTGCGCTTCGGCCATTATCTCGACGCGCTGGAGGCGAAAGCCGGCATGCAGGCCGGCGCGGTCAAATTGGCGGTCGTCGCCACGGAAACGCCGAAGGCGATGTTCGCGCTCGGCTCCTATGCGCCGGCGCATCCGCGCCTCGTCGCGCTGACCTGGGGCGCCGAGGATCTCGCCGCGGCGCTCGGCGCCACCGACAACAAGGAGCCCGGCGGGGCCTGGACGTTTCCTTATCAGATCGCCCGCGCGCAATGTTTGTTTGGCGCCTCGGCCGCCGACGTCGCGCCCATCGACACGATCCACTCCGATTTCCGCGATCTCGAAGGTTTGGCGCAGGAATGCCGCCGCTCGCGCCGCGACGGATTTCTCGGCCGGATGGCGATCCACCCCGATCAGATCGCGACCATCAACCGCTGCTATGCGCCCTCTGAAGACGAGATCGCGCATGCGCGCAAAATCGTCGAGGCCTTCGCCGCCAACCCTGGCGCGGGAACGCTCGGCGTCGACGGCAAGATGGTGGACATTCCGCATTTGAAGGCGGCGCGGAAGACGCTGGCTTCACAATAATCCGGGAGCGAAACAGCATGAGCGAGCCCAGGACCCTGCCGACCGAAGAGGAACGCAACGCCATCCGCGAAGGCGTGCGCGCGGTGGTGAGCAAATTTGGCGACGACTATTGGTTGGCGCGCGATGACGACGGAGAATTCCCGCGCGAGTTCCATCGCGCCATGGCCGAAGGCGGTTGGCTCGGAATCACCATGCCGGAGGAATATGGCGGCTCGGGACTGGGAGTCACCGAGGCCGCGATCATGATGCACGAAGTCGCCAGCCACGGCGGCGCAATGGCCGCCGCTTCCACCGTGCACATAAATCTGTTCGGGCCGCATCCGATCGTCGTCAAAGGCACGCCGGAGCAGAAGACGCGCTGGGTGCCCCGGTTGATCTCCGGTCAGGACCAATGCGCGTTCGGCTTCACCGAGCCGGACGCCGGCCTCAACACCACGCGCATAAAAACCTTCGCCGAGAAGGTTCCGGGCGGCTATGTCGTGCGCGGACAGAAGGTCTGGACCTCCACCGCGCAGGTCGCCAACAAGATCATGCTGCTGACGCGCACGACCAAATATGAGGATTGCCAGCGCCCGACCGACGGCATCACGATCTTCTACGCCGGTCTCGATCGCGCCAAGATCGACGTGCGGCGCATCCCGAAGATGGGCCGCAAGGCGGTCGATTCCAATGCGATCTTCATCGATGGCCTGTTCATCCCGGAGGAAGACCGGATCGGCGAGCCCGGCAAGGGCTTCTCCTACATCCTGCACAGCCTGAATCCGGAGCGCATCCTGGTGGCGGCGGAAGCCATCGGCATCGGGCAGGACGCGTTGCGGCGCGCGACGCGCTACGCCAGGGAGCGCGTCGTGTTCGACCGTCCGATCGGCCAGAACCAGGGCATCCAGCATCCGCTGGCGGAGCGATGGATGTATCTGGAATCGGCCTGGTTGATGGTGATGAAGGCGGCCGAACTCTACGACACCGGCAAGCCTTGCGGCGCCGAGGCCAATAGCGCAAAGTTCCTGGGCGCGCGCGCCGGTCATGACGCGGCGTGGCAGGCGGTGGCGACCCACGGCGGTTTCGGCTACGCGAAGGAATATCATGTCGAGCGCCTGTATCGCGAGGCGGCGCTGACGCGACTCGCGCCGATCACCGAGCAACTGATCCTCAGCTTCATCGCCGAGAAAGCGCTCGATCTTCCCAAGAGCTATTGAAGGTGATTTCATGGGCATGATGGAGGGTAAGGTCGCCGTGGTGACCGGGGCCGGCCGCGGCGTCGGACGTGGCGTCGCGCTCGACCTGTTCCGCGCCGGCGCTTCTGTCGTGGTCAACGATCTCGGCGTCAGCCTCGATGGCGAGGCCGCCGGCAGTCCGGTCGCCGAACAGGTCGCCGAAGAGATACGCGCCGCGGGCGGTCGCGCCGTCGCCAACCACGACAGCGTCGCCTCCTGGGACGGCGCGCAGTCGATCATCGAGGTCGCGATAAAGACTTTCGGGCGCATCGATGCGGTGATCAACAACGCCGGCAATTTGCGCGACAGCCTGTTCCACAAGATGACCGAAGAGGAATTCGATTCGGTTCTCGCCGTGCATCTCAAGGGCGCGTTCAACGTCAGCCGCGCCGCCGCGCCGCATTTCAAGCGCCAGGCTTCCGGCGCTTATGTCCATATGACATCAACTTCAGGATTGATCGGCAATTTCGGTCAGGCCAATTATTCCGCGGCCAAGCTCGGCATCGTCGGCCTTTCCAAGTCGATCGCGCTCGACATGCAGCGTTTCAACGTGCGCTCCAACGCCGTCGCGCCCTTTGCCTGGACGCGCATGATCGATTCGATTCCGACCCACACGCCCGAGCAACAAAAGCGCGTCGAGGGATTGAAGAAACTCGTGCCGGAAAAAATCGCGCCGTTCGTCACGGCGCTTGTCAGCGACGCCGGCGCGCAGGTCACGGGGCAGATCTTCGGCGTGCGCAACAACGAGATCTTCCTGTTCTCGCAACCGCGCCCGATCCGCTCGGCGCATGCCTGCGAAGGTTGGACGCCGGAGAGCGTCGCCGAGCGGGTGTTCCCGATGTTCGCCAGCGATTTCTATCCCCTGCAACGCTCCGCCGACCTGTTCTCCTGGGATCCGGTCTGACGATGGCGACGGGCCGAGATCCCAATCGGGCCGCGCGCCTGAAGGCGCGGCGCAGCGGTTGCTGTCATTCCCGCGAGAGCAGGACTCCAGCGTGCGAAGCGCGTTCGACCCGTTGGCGCGGCTGCGCACTTCTGGATTCCCGCTTAGACGGTACGACAAAATAACTGAATCGGCCATGACGGAAATGAAGCCGTTATTTCCGCGAATCTCCTTGCGCGGGAACGACAATCAACCCGCCCCCTCACGCGTCGCGAAAAACCGGCGCGCGCTTGTCGAGGAACGCGGCTACGGCTTCCTTGTGGTCCTCCGTCTCCAACAAGATCACCTGTTGCCGGTCCTCGATCGCCAGCGCCGCCTCGAGGCTCGGCGCGTCGATCTCGGCATTGAGCGCGTCCTTGGTCAAGCGCAGCCCCATCGGCGCGGTCTTCAGCATGTCTTGCGCGAGTTCGAGACCGGCGTCGAGCAATCTGTCCTGCGCGACGATCTCGCTGACGAGGCCCATGCGCAACGCGCGCTCGGCGTCGATGAAGCGGCCGCTGAGCAGGAACTCGGAGGCGTTGGAGAGACCAACCAGGCGCGGCAGCAGATAACCCGCGCCCATGTCGCAACCGCCGAGACCGACGCGGATATAGGCGGCGTTCAGGCGCGCGTTGGGCGCGGCGTAGCGCACGTCCGCGGCGAGCGCCAGCGACAGTCCGCCGCCGCAGGCCGCGCCGTGCACCAGCGCGATGATCGGTTGCGGGCAAGCGCGCATCGCCCTGACCAGCCCGGAATACAGCTTCTGCATCGCCATTTGCCGTTGCGGCCGCCCCGCGCCGGCTTCAGCAAACGCCACCGAGCCTAGATCCGCGCCGGCGCAGAAGTGACGCCCCTCGCCGCGCAGGATGACGACGCGCACGTCGAGCCGCGCCGGCAGGCCGGCGAAATAATCGCTGAGTTCGCGCGCCATCTCGGGCGACAAGGCGTTGAGCGCCTCGGGACGCGCCAACGAAACAATCTCGATCGCGCCGCGACTCTCCCACTTCAGCGTCGAATATTTCATGGTTGCTCCTCGCCCGGTTCAGATCGGCGGATGATCCTGCACTTCAGCGTAAGCCGCATAGCCCTTGCCGACGCCATATTCGACGATGCCGTAGCCGACTTCGTCTCCTTCAGTCACCTCGATGACATGATCGCTCAAGGTGCGGGTGAGCTTGCGCGTCGCGGGATCGGCGAGATCCCAGACATCATGCTCGGCATACAGCTTGCCTTTGTCGTCGCCGTGACGGCCCCCGAGCACATCTTGCTCGGGCCTCCCATCGCCAGAAACCCCTGGACGCCGGACGCTTAGCTATGATAACGTAGTGTACGAATATGCGCGCAGCGCGGCGCGTGTCGCCCTGAAGCGAAAAAAGGGAGGGACCCGGGAAAATGGCCGACGGACTCTCCCCTGTTCGCGCGGCGGCGCTAGCCGATCAACCTGACTTGCTGACTTCTATGTCAACCTCGCGAAAGACGTTATCCAGCGGGACGCGACGTGTGGTGGCCCTCGATTCCCGCTTGCGCGGGAATGACGGGAAACGTTTCTATTTGAACGGAAACCGCTCTAGCTCTCCCGCCGTCCCCTGCCGTCATGCCCGCGTTCGTCAAACGCATGAAGAAAACCGCGGTTCGCAGCCGCTGAGAAACCCCCTCCCGACGCTTGCGAGGTCCAACCCATGCAACTGACCGCTTTCGCTTTCGAGATCGTGGACGGCGTCGCGCATATCACGATGAACCAACCCGAGCGCGGCAATCCATTCGATCAGCGCTTCGCCGACGAGTTCGATGGGTTGGCCACG
>Ga0302278_10006370_pt1 | contig 11303 bp, 9 predicted proteins | sample III_Bog_N3_2_FD_194543 | JGI IMG/M metagenome (GOLD analysis project Ga0302278, IMG submission 194543) | Peat permafrost microbial communities from Stordalen Mire near Abisko, Sweden - III_Bog_N3_2 | ecosystem: Environmental > Terrestrial > Soil > Wetlands > Peat | place: Sweden: Abisko... | reverse complement strand
CGCCGCCATCGACAAGGGCGGCTTCAAGATTGTTTCGCTCAAAAAGCAGTCGATCTCAAAGAAGCAGGCGGAGGGATTTTACGCCGTGCACGTGGGCAAGCCGTTTTTCGACGGACTTTGTGAGTTCATGTCATCAGGCCCGCTGGTGCTGATGGTTCTTGAGAAGGAAAACGCGATTGCCGACCTGCGCAAGGTGATGGGCGCAACCAATCCCGCGAACGCCGAACCGGGCACCATCCGTAAACAGTTTGCCGCGTCGATCGGCGAAAACGCCATCCACGGCTCGGACGCTAAAGAGACAGCGGCGTTTGAAATCGGCTACTGGTTCGCCGGCTACGAGCTGGTTTAAGAGTTCAAGAGCGCGGGCTGGCGGAAGGAACGCGATGAAAGGCCATTCGGAGAGATGGCGATCGAACCGTAGGAGACACGCATGACGGAAACCAATGCCAAACTCGCAGAGATTTTTCTGGCATTCTCACGCGACAGACTGATGAACCGGCAATGGCCGCGCATGAAGGCTTGCGTCGAGCCGCTCACGGTGGAACAGGTGTGGTGGCGGCCGAATGAGGCGTCAAACAGCATCGGTAACCTGCTGCTGCATTTGAACGGAAATGTGACGCAGTGGCTCGTGGACTCGTTTGACCGGAACGAGGACAAACGCGACAGGCCTGCCGAATTTGCGGCCGATGGAGGTTTGACTGCGGCTGAGCTGCTGCAACGGCTGGGCGCGACGCTGGACAAGGCGGCGAAGGTGTTGGACCGGTTGACGACCGAGGAACTGCTGGCGCCCTACGAGATCCAGGGCTATACGGTGCGCGGGCTCGACGCTGTTTACCAGGTGGTGGAGCACTTCGGGATGCACTACGGGCAGGTTGCTTATATTACGAAGAGCTTGCTGGGCAAGGATCTTGGGTTTTATCGGGATCTAACTAAGACGGGGCGCACTAGCCAGGGTGGATCGGTGTAGCGGACGCGCTCGAAATAACAAAGGCCCCACTTGCCGATGGGGCCTTTGTTATGCGGGCTGACTACTTGAGCGTGCTCATGTCGATGACGAAGCGATACTTCACGTCCTGCTTCAGCATGCGCTCGAAAGCTTCGTTGACCTTCTGGATGGGAATGACTTCGACGTCGGCGGTAATGTTGTGCTTGCCGCAGTAGTCGAGCATCTCCTGCGTCTCAATCATGCCGCCGATCATGGATCCTGCGATGGATACGCGCTTCGAGATCAACGAGAAGACGTCGACGGAAGGCGGCTTCTCAGGCAGGCCTACGAGGGTCATGGTCGCGTCCTGCTTGAGGAGCGCGAGGTAAGGCTCAAGCTTGTGCGGAGCGGAGACCGCGTTGAGGATGAAGTCGAACGAACCGGCATGCGCCTTCATCTGCGCCTCATCGGTGGAGAGGATGACTTCGTCAGCGCCGAGCCGCAGCGCGTCTTCCTTTTTGCGGAGCGAGGTGGTGATCTGCACGGTGTGCGCGCCGAAGGAATGAGCGAACTTGAGCGCCATGTGGCCAAGGCCGCCGAGGCCAATGATCCCCACCTTCATGCCGGGGCCGACCTTCCAGTGGCGCAGCGGCGAGTAGGTGGTGATGCCCGCGCAGAGCAGCGGGGCCACGCCGGCCATGTCGAGGTTGGAAGGCACGGTGTGGGCGAAACGCTCGTCGACAACATAGTTGTTGGAGTAGCCGCCCATGGTGATGGATCCGTCAACGCGGTCCTTTGCGGCGTAGGTAAGGGTTGCGCCTTCATCGCAGAAGTGCTCTTCTCCCTTTTTGCAGGGTGCGCACTTACGGCAGGAGTCAACGATGACGCCGACGGCGGCGATGTCGCCTACTTTGAACTTGGTGACCTTGCTGCCGGCAGCGGAGACGCGGCCGAGGATTTCGTGGCCGGGCACGAGCGGATAAATGGACTGGCCCCACTCGTTGCGCGCCATGTGCAGGTCGCTGTGGCAGACGCCGGTGTAAAGGATTTCGATGAGAATCTCGGTTGCGCCGGGCTCGCGGCGGGTGAAGCTGACGGGTGCAAGCGGAGATTCAGCGTTCGGTGTTCCGTAACCTTTGGATGAGGGCATGAGTGACTTCCTTCCAGAACTTTTATTCGAATAAGGATATTCGATTGGGGTAGAGTGCTGCGGTGTGAATCATCTGCGGCCGGTGACGACACGCTGAATGCTCCGCAGATCGCACGTGAAATCGATGTGAGTGAAACCTGAGGCGGCGAGCAAGGCGGCGACGGCGGAGTGCTGGCCGCAGCCGACTTCAAGAGCGATGAAGCCACCGGGGACAAGGACCGCGTGTGCCTGGGGAATGAGCTGACGGTAGATGGTGAGCCCATCGCTGCCGGCGAAGAGCGCAAGTTCCGGTTCGTGGTCGCGGACCTCGACGGCGAGAGAGGCTCGATCGGCATCGGCGACATAGGGCGGGTTGGAGACGACGATGTGGAAGGTCTCGCCTGCGACAGGCGCAAGAAGATCGCCCTGAAGAAAACGGATTCGATCAGTGACAGCGTTTTGCTCCGCGTTGGCTCGCGCCACGGCAAGGGCCGGGGCTGAAAGGTCGATAGCCGTGATGCTCGCGGAGGGCAGCTTGTGCGCAAGCGCAACGGCGATTGCGCCGGAGCCGGTGCCGACATCGACGATACGCAGATTGGGGATGCGCAAATCGGAGAACCCTTTTGCCAGCGAGAGGACCTTCTCAACAAGGTGCTCGGTCTCAGGGCGGGGAATGAGCACGCTGCTGTCGACGCTAAACGGCAGGCCGTAGAACTCCGTTTGGCCGGTGATGTACTGGATGGGTTCGCCGGCGAGGCGCCGCTCGATCAGCGCGTAGTAGCGCACCGCTCCCTCGGCATTGAGCATTTCATCGGAGTGGGCGATGAGGAAGGTGCGGTCACTCTGGATGAGATGGAGCAGGAGCGTTTCCGCATCGAGACGCGCGCGGTCAGGGTGCGGCCCGCCGCGCAGGCGCTTCTCGCCGCTGGCGATCCAGCTCCGCAGGGTCACGCGGCCTGGCTGTCGGCCTTCAGTTGTTCGGCCTGGTAGTGTGCGATGAGCGCATCGACAATCGACTGCAGACGGCCTTCCATGATGAGGTCGAGCTGGTGCAGGGTAAGGCCGATGCGGTGATCGGTGAGGCGATTCTGCGGGAAGTTGTAGGTGCGGATCTTCTCGCTGCGGTCGCCGGTACCGACCTGCTGCTTGCGTTCCTTGGCGAGTTCCGCATTCTGCCGGTCCATTTCCTGCTCGTACAGGCGTGAACGCAGCACGCGCATTCCCTTTTCGCGATTCTTGATCTGCGATTTTTCGTCCTGGCAACTGACCACCGTGTTGGTGGGGATGTGCGTAATGCGGACAGCCGAGTAGGTGGTGTTGACTGACTGGCCGCCGGGGCCCGATGAGCAGAAGGTGTCAATGCGAATATCTTTCGCCTCAATCTTGATGTCGACGTCTTCAGCCTCAGGCAGCACGGCCACGGTAACGGCGGAGGTGTGCACGCGGCCCTGCGTCTCAGTGGCGGGCACGCGCTGCACGCGATGCACGCCGCTCTCCCACTTCATCTGCGAATAGACGCGTTCGCCTTCGATGATGGCGATCACTTCCTTGTAGCCGCCGACGCCGGACTCGGACAGCGAGAGCAGTTCGATCTTCCACTTGTGCTGCTCGGCGAAACGCGTGTACATGCGGAAGATTTCGGCGGCAAACAGCGAGGCCTCGTCGCCGCCGGTGCCGGCGCGAATTTCGAGAATGACGTTTCTCTCGTCGTTGGGATCCTTGGGCAGCAGCATGACCTTGAGCTCTTCTTCAAGCTCGGATTCGCGCGGCGTGAGCGTGGCGATTTCCTCGGCGGCCATGGCGCGCAGGTCGGGGTCGCTCTCGGCCAGCATGGCGCGCGCGTCGGCCAGCCCCTGCTGTACCTGCCTGAGTTCGCGATACCGCTCCACGGGCGCTTGAATCTCGCGCATGGCCTTGGCGGTCTTCTGATATTTTTCGTGGTCGTTGAGGACCTCGGGCAGCGAGAACTGCGCCTGCATGTCGTTGTAGCGCTGCTCCATTTGTTCAAGACGATCGATCATATGCGTGGCGCCCTCCGGGCGGGAAGATTTTGGATGGGTGTATTCAGGCGGACAACAGGTATAGGCGGCGGGCGCCGCTAGAGGAGGGCCGGGATGGGCTGGTGGAGCATCATCTCGTCTTCTATTCTACCGCGAACCGGAAATGCTAGAGAAACGGGTTCACAATCCGAACTCCGTCGATCACCTGCCCGTGCTGCATGTCTTCGGTGAGCAGCACACTGCAGCCGGATTGCTTCGCGCAGCGAAGAATGAGCGAGTCATAATAGGAGATACCATGTAAACGGTGTAGATCGATTGCACCGAGAACGTCCGTCACAGTGGGTTCGACAACCTGAAATCGCGCGTAAAGCTCGACCTGGCTGCGCGCAATGCCAGGATCGAGATGCAGTTTCCGCGTGGCCGCAGAAAAGTACTCTCCCAGGACTTGCAGCGAAACCACTGCGCTTCGGTGGCGCCCATGTTCCAGAATGAGGGCGACTGCCTTTTCCTGCTTAACGGGATAGGCCGCGTCATCGGCGTAAACGAGAACATTGGAGTCCAGGAAAGTTCGCGGTAAGCGGGATCGCTGTACGCCGATTGCTTCAGTTTTCATGCGCCTGCCGATGAGGTCTTTTTCCTCGGCCACTGAATGCGCTCTTCATAAAGCTCGTCCCGATTCCACTTCCAGCCGCCGGAGTTTCCTTGACCCGAGCGCTTTCCAGATCGTCCTCGCCAGCCACATGCCGCAGGTGGTCGCGAATCTCGTCGTTCACGCTCTTACCCGTCGCGCGAAGCTTCTCTCGGGCGCGCTCCACAATCTGCTCGTCAATGGACAAGGTAATGTTCACGAACACATTATACGTGCGCACATATACTGTGTCAATTTCTGGTCGCTCAGGTTACGGCCAACTGCTGGAGCGTTATGGGTTCACAACCGGCACCAACAGGCTGGAGGCGTGGCCTGGCCCGGAATAGACGGTGATGGTGGCGGGCTTGAAGTCGGCTGGCTTGGCCTTCATGATGTTGGGCACAAAGGTTTGCGGATTGCGATCGTAGAGCGGGAACCAGGTGCTCTGGATTTCGACCATGACGGTGTGGCCGGCCTTGAAGACGTGGTCCACGTCGTGGAGCGAGAACTTGTATTCGCGCACGGCTCCCGCCGGGATGGGCCCAGGCTTTTCAAAGCTGGAAAGATAACGGCCGCGAAAGATCTCTTCATTCGTCATCAACTGGTAGCCGCGCATCTTTTGGTCTGGATCATCGTCAGGGTACTGGTCGATGAGCTTGACGACGAGATCGTTGTCAGTGCCAGTGGTTGCGGCGAAGATGTCAGCGACGACTTCGCCGGTGAGGGTGAGGTCGGCGGTGAGGACAGGCAACTTCCACACGGCCAGATCGTCGCGGCCGGTGACGAAGCGCTGATCTTCAGTGAACCAGTTGAACCACTGGGAGCCGTTTGAGTACGTGGCCTGGATGGGCCGATGGCGATACGGAACCGGATGCGCAGGGTCACTGACGTAGCTGGTTTTTGCGTCAGACGCGGCAGGGCTCCAACCGAGTGCGCCTGCGCCCTCGAGGTAGAGACTGGTTGTCTTCGACTGGCGCGGAGGAAACTCGGTGTAACGCTGCCAAGTGTTCGACCCGGTTTGAAAGCTGGCCGCGTCTTCAAGGTCGAATCCTGAGGGGTTGGCTCCAGTTGCGTCTTTAAGATAGTGCGCGAAGAATTTGGCCTCGATTTGCGAGCGGAATTCCTTGCCGATGGGCTCGCCGTAATCGAGGTTCCCCAGACTACGCGAGGAGCTGCTCCAGTAGCCATGCCTCCACGGACCGAGCACAAGAAAGTTCTCGTGGTTCTTGTCGTGCGGTTCCAGAGTCGCGTATTCGATCTGCGGCCCGAACATGTCTTCCTGGTCGTAGTAGCCGCCGACAGTGAGCGTGGGCAGGGTGACTGCGGTGAGCGAGTGTTCAACGCCGCGCGAGCTCCAATATTTGTCGTATGCCGGATGATCGAGGAAGAGTTTCCAGGTGGGCAGAACGGGAGAGTGCGACTGCTTTACGTCCTCAAGAAAGGAACCGCGCTTGAGGAAGAAGTCGTACCCATCGACGGGATTGCCCTGAGCATCGCGGCCGTAGCTTACGTCGGTGTCCTGCTTGCTGGTCTCCATGGCGAGCACATAGTCGTAGCCATAGCTCTGGCGGAAGGCGCCATTGTGAAAGAAGTCGTCGCCCATCCACACGTCAATCATGGGCGCCTGCGGGGAGATGGCCTTGACTGCCGGGTGCGGATCGATTCCGGCCATCATGGCGAGGAAACCGGGATAGCTTGTGCCCACAAATCCGGCGCGGCCATTGTTGCCGGAGATGTTCTTGAGCAGCCAGTCAACGGTGTCCCAGGTGTCAGTACTTTCGTCCACCGCCTTGGGATTGTGGTGGTCTGCGAGGGGCCGGCTCATCACAAATCTGCCTTCGCTTTTGTAGCGCCCGCGAATATCGCCGCAGACGTAGATGTAGCCTTCGCGCGCCAACTCGGGGCGGCCGCCGAAGAACGACTCGCGGGTGGCTCCGTCGCAGCCGTACGGGGTGCGCTGGATGAGGAAAGGCAGCGGCGCAGCGATGTCGGCCGGCTTGAGGATGACCGCGTGCAGCTTGACGCCGTCGCGCACGGGAATCATGACGTCAGTGCGCTGATAGTCGTGGAAGACGTGCTGAACCGCGGGTCCGGTGCGATGGAGCACTTCGTCGGGACTGGTGGATTCGATCGCAGAGTCGCCGTGGCCCTGGGCGTCAAGCAGGAAACGAACCGTGGTTTTGGAATGGGGGTATTGAAACTCGAGCGGCGAGATGCTGTCGAGTTGCGTGGGAACCCGATTCTCGGACTCGACCATGAGTTTGCCGTCCTTGACGTAGAAGCTGAACGGCACATCAGGGAAGGCGGCGCCTGCGTACTGGCCTGAGAGCGCCTCAAGCTGCGCGGCGGTTGCGGCGTGCGTGTCTGCTGATTGCGCAGCCCGGGCACCTGGAACGGTAACAGCAGCGAGGAGCGCGAGCAACGCCGGCAAAACGAGGTGAACGAGGAGACGCGGAAGACGAACTCGGGACAATCGGGAACCTCCGAGAGGATTAGTGCCTATTATTAACTTTCCCGCGCGAAAGTGAATAACAGGCCCTAGTGTGCATGGCCGTGGTGATGATGCTCGTGGGTGCCGGCCATCTGCTCAGGCGGAACAACGCAGCGCACCAGCTCGCCGCAGCCGATGTGCTCAAACTGGACGGTCGAGTGGCTAATGTGAAAATGATCGCGCAGCACATGATTGAGGTCGGCCAGGATGCAGGCGCTGGCGGAGGGCGGAATGTCGTCGATCTTGACGTGGCAGGCAAGAGCGCGCGACTGGGAGCCGAGGCTCCATACATGCAGGTCGTGCACGTCGATCACGCCATTCACTTCTTCCATGCCTTTGCGGATGTCGGCGAGCGAAATGCCGTGTGGTGTGCCCTCCAGAAGAATATTCAGCGTTTCGCGGACAATGTCGATACTGGACCAGAGAATGAGCGCAGCAATGATGAGTGAGAGGACAGGATCGATCCAGTTTTGGCCGGTGAGCAGAATACCGGCGCCTCCGGCAATGACGGCGGCGGTTGAAAGCGTGTCGCCGGCCATGTGAATGAAGGCCGAGCGCAGGTTAACGTCGCGGGCTACTCCCCAGAGCAGCGCGGCGATGACGCCGTTCATGAGCACGCCGGCGGCGGCCACGATCATCATCATGCGCGGCTGCACGGTCACGGGGTTGGAGAGCCGGTGAATGGCCTCAACGCCGATCCAGAGCGAGATAAGAATGAGCGTGGCCGCATTGATGAAGGCGGCCAGAACGCCGGCTCTCTGGTAGCCGAAGGTCCGGGCATCGTCTGCCGGGCGGGACTGGAAGTAGACCGCGGCAAAGCTGAGCAGGAGGGCGAGAAAGTCAGACGCGTTGTGGCCGGATTCAGAGAGGAGGGCCAGCGAGTGGGCGCGCAGTCCGGCTATGAAGGTGACCAGGACATACGCAAGCGTGGCCACCAGCGAGACTTGCAGAACCAGGGTTGTCCGTTTTGCACCCGGTCCGGCGGGCGCCGCGTGGACATGCATAGGCTAGAGCCTGTGAAGAACTTTCGCGAGGGCGCCGCTGGGAACCAGTTTCTTCGAGTTCGAGGAGCGACCTGCGAGGCAGGTTGAACATCTGTTAGCGACGAACAACGCCGAAACCGGGAAAACTGGTCCCAGCCCTTCGGGTTGCGGGTTAAATACGTTCATACTTCGTTGTCGTCCTCGCCTTGGAATAGCCAAAGCCTTCGTCCTCCGCCTCGTCTGAACCTATTTTCCCTCGCAACGGCGCCCACGGGAAAGTTCTTCGCAGGCTCTAGTGTAACCGGGGTAGGGTTTCGGGGCCAATCAGGGGTCAGCCTCGTCCGGGGCGCAGATGGCTGATATCGTTCGGCTCGGGATCGTCATAGATGTGCGGCACGGGAAGGCCGGCGCGCAGTCCGGACCACTCTTCGGCCACCACGATGCTGTTTTGCGGATTTCCGGGCTGGTAGCGCACTGAGCATGGAAACCCTGCGCGCACATGGGCAGGGTCAAGGATCGCGCCCATGTCGGTAATGTCCTGCGAGCACTCGTAGTCGACGCCGCCGATGCGGTAGTTGAAAAGCAGCATGGTAAGCTTGCGATCGCCTTCGCCGTCAACGTCGCAAACGTCGAGCAGCATGCCGTCGACGATGCGCCCGGATTGAACGAGGAATTTGCGCCGTGCGCGCTCCAGTTCCTCGGGCGAGGGCCGTTTGCGCGTCACCAGCCAGAGGCCAAGCACGGCAAGCCCGGCGATTGTGCCGAGGCCACCTCCCAACTCCCATTCAGTTGCAGCAAAGAGGACCATTTGAGGCGGAACCCACCCCAGGGGTGCCTGTCAAAAGGATAGCTCAAGGGCGGCGGCGCGCATGCGCGGCAATGGGACGGGCGCGCGGCGTCGGTGAGGCATGCGTCAAAATGGGACGCGAAGTGTGTGACGGGAAGGGCCTGAAAATCCTACAAAAGCGCGGAATCTGGCCCCGATACCAATTTTGCGGGCGATAAACGGGCCGGCAAGCCACGCCTCAGCGTTCTGAGAGTATCCGGGCTGATGACCTATACTTTAGGTTGCGCCGTGCGGTGATTTGAGCTCGCAGGGCGCCGATTTTCGGAGGATCTTACTTGGTTTTGGATGCAGGCACAAAGGCAGCACCGAGTTCGGCAACGCGGGGGCGGATTCGCTCCAAATCGGGCTCGCGTATACGCTCGACGACCGTGATTTGCGTGCGTCGCAACGGCCAGGTGGTGATGGCGGCCGACGGCCAGGTTACGCTGGGCGACCACGTGCTGAAGCACTCAGCCAAAAAGATTCGCCGCTTATACCAGGATAAGATTCTTGCGGGCTTCGCCGGCTCAACGGCCGACGCCTTCTCGCTTTTTTCGCGCTTCGAGTCAAAGCTGGAGCAGTATGCGGGCAACCTGAACCGCGCTGCAGTGGAGCTGGCCAAGGACTGGCGCACCGACAAGATGTTGCGCAATCTTGAGGCGCTGCTGCTGGTGGCCGATCTGGGACAAACATTTCTGATCTCCGGCTCGGGTGACGTGATCGATCCGGACGAAGCGCTGGCTGCCATCGGCTCCGGCGGAAGCTATGCCACGGCCGCGGCCCGCGCGCTGATGGAGAACACGGATCTGGGCGCACGCGAGATTGCGGAGAAAGCCATGAAGATCGCCGGCGAAATCTGCATCTACACCAACGACCACATCACCATTGAGGAGTTGAAGAGCTAGCGGAGAGTCTTCCGGAGCATCATCGTATCCATGGCCATTTATCTACCCGCATCCGCCGAAGAACAGGATCTCTCGCTTGACGAGCTGACGCCGCGCGAGATTGTCACCGAGCTCGACAAGCACGTCGTCGGCCAGCGAGCCGCCAAGCGTGCCGTGGCGATCGCTCTGCGCAACCGCCAGCGCCGCCAGAAGCTGCCGCCCGATATCGCCGACGACATTATGCCGAAGAACATCATCATGATCGGGCCGACAGGCGTGGGCAAGACCGAGATTGCGCGGCGGCTGGCCAAGCTGACCAATTCGCCATTTCTCAAGGTGGAAGCCTCAAAGTTTACCGAGGTGGGCTACGTGGGCCGCGACGTCGAGTCGATGATCCGCGACCTTGTGGAGATTGCCATCGACATGGTGCGGGAAGAGCGCCTTGAAGAAGTGGAAGACCGCGCCGAGATCAACGCCGAGGAGCGGCTGCTCGATGTGCTGTTGCCGCCTCCGCCGCCTGCTCCACCGGCGCAGGAAGGACAGCTCTCGCTGCCCGGCACTGAAAGCTATCAGCGTTCGCGCGAAAAAATGCGCCAGCAGTTCCGCGAGGGCAAGATGGACGATCGCCAGGTGGAACTCGATGTCAGGGAGCGTGGAACGCCGCAGTTCGGCATCATCTCGAACCAGAACCTTGAAGACATGGAGATGAACCTCAAGGACATGCTGCCGAATATCTTTGGAGGCGGCTCAAAGAAGCGCAAGATGAAAGTGGGCGACGCGTTTGACTACTTGGTGCAGGAAGAAGAAGGCCGCCTGATCGACATGGACGCGGTGAACCGCATCGCCGTCGAGCGCGTCGAGTCGAACGGCATTATCTTCCTGGATGAGATCGACAAGATCGCCGGCCGCGAAGGGAACCACGGCCCGGAGGTTTCGCGCGAAGGCGTGCAGCGCGACATTCTTCCCATCGTAGAGGGAACCACGGTGAACACGCGTTACGGGATGGTGCGCACCGACCACATCCTGTTTATTGCGGCGGGTGCGTTCCACGTGTCGAAGCCCAGCGACCTGATTCCCGAACTTCAGGGGCGTTTTCCCATTCGCGTGGAGCTGCAATCGCTTACGGTGGACGACTTCCTGCGCATTCTCACCGAGCCCAAGGCCTCGCTCACCAAGCAATATTCCGCGCTGCTTGAGACCGAGGGCGTGCGCCTGGAGTTTGCGCCCGAGGCTCTGCGCGAGATGGCGGAGTTTGCCTTCAAGGTGAACGAGCAGACTGAAAACATTGGCGCGCGTCGGCTGCATACCATTATGGAGCGCGTGCTCGAAGATGTGAGCTTCCTCGCGCCCGACGTAGCCCGCCGCGCACCGAATGAGGAAGCCGCCGCCACGCTTTCAGAGGCCATCAGGAACGAGTCAACCACGCCGCTGCCCTAC
>Ga0302278_10006369_pt1 | contig 11303 bp, 8 predicted proteins | sample III_Bog_N3_2_FD_194543 | JGI IMG/M metagenome (GOLD analysis project Ga0302278, IMG submission 194543) | Peat permafrost microbial communities from Stordalen Mire near Abisko, Sweden - III_Bog_N3_2 | ecosystem: Environmental > Terrestrial > Soil > Wetlands > Peat | place: Sweden: Abisko... | reverse complement strand
ACCGGCGGAGCTTCCACCGCGTATGTCAAGATGAATAGGGATGTTTGCTGGAGGAGTCCGTCATGGCTGTCTTTTGTCATCGATGTGGAACTGGATTACCGACGAGCGCGCGGTTCTGCTCGAATTGCGGGTCAGGGATTCCCGTGACAGCAACCTACCCCGGTACGCCGCTGGTTCGGCCGCGGGTGGGGCGGATGATCGCCGGAGTGTGCCTGGCGTTGGCGCGGGCGAATGGCTGGGATGTCGCCGTGGTGCGGATTGTTACTGTGGTGGCGTTCTTCTGCTCGGGTGGCATTGTGACCGTAGCGTACCTGGCCGGCTGGATTGGGATTCCCGAAGAACCGTTTGTACTGCCGGGGGCATATCCTCCTGGTGGGGGAACATATCCGCCGGCGGGGACCTATCCACCGTCTACGGGAGCGTATCCTCCTTCATAAGACGCTCCATGAGGGGCTACTTGAGGGCAGCTTTTAAATGAAGGGTACCTACGAATCGAACGGGGCACGGCTGAGTTTTCGGGATACGGGTGCGGGGCAGGTGGTGGTTTTTCTGCATCCCACACCGCTTGACCGCGAGTATTGGCGTCCGCTGGCCGAGGGATTGGCGGGCGTGCGGGCCATCATTCCCGATCTGCGCGGGCATGGCGAGTCGGAGTTGGGCGCGGTGGAGTCGCTGCCGGTGGGTGATTTCAAGCTGGTTCCCGATGCTCCGGCGCTGACCATGACGCAACTGGCTGCCGATGTTGTTGCTCTTCTGGATCACCTTGAGATTGAAGAAGCCGTTTTTGCCGGTTGTTCCATAGGCGGCTCCGTTCTGCTGGAGCTTTGGCGCATGGCTCCGGAACGCGTGACGGGGCTGGCGTTTGTGTGCTCAAAACCGCAAGCGGATGCTGAGGCGAATCTCAAGAAACGTGCCGAGAATATTGTGAGCGTGCGGACCAACGGCACAGGCCCGTTGTTTGACGGGATGGCGAGAAGTCTGATTGGGAAGACAGCGCAGGAGCGGCGGCCGGCGATTGTGACTGAAATGCGGGCGCGCATGACGGTGACTGCAGCAGCGGCTGTCGCGGTGCAGGCTGGGCTGGCGACGCGGCCGGATTCTTTGCCGACGGTTGCGACAATCAGCGCGCCGGTGCTGGCGATTGCCGGGGGCGAGGATCCGACGGCAAGTCCCGCAGAAATGGAAACGTACAGCGCTGCGCCGGGAGGATGCGAGTTTCATTTGCTGCCGGATGCGGGGCACTTTGCGGCGTACGAGCAGCCGGAAAAGGTGGCGGCATTGCTGGCGGAGTGGCTGCGGCAACCGGAAGATTGACCACCTGCGGTGGGGCAGACGGCGCTCAATCACTGAACAGAATGCTGTAGGCTCAAGAGAGCGTTTTCGCATTGGAATCTTTGCCTTGACCTCATCTTCTATTCCGTCGTCGCGTCCGTTTCATCATCCTGAGAGTGGTGCTCCGCTTTATTGCGGGAAGGTTTCACTCGAGGCGCTGGCCAGGAAGTTTGGCACACCGCTTTATGTGTATTCCGCCGATCAGATTGTGGAGCGGCTGGGGCTGTTTCAGGAGGCGCTGAAGGGGCACGAGCACCTGGTCTGCTATGCGGTAAAGGCGAACTCGGCGCTGGCGGTTCTGAAGCTGCTGGCGGACCGGGGGGCGGGGTTCGATATCGTGTCGGGCGGCGAACTGGATCGGGTGCTGGCTGCTGCGCCGGGGGCGGTGGGCCGGGTTGTTTTTTCCGGGGTGGGCAAGACGGCGGCGGAGATCGACCTGGCGCTACGAGCGGGCATTCTCGAATTCAATGTGGAGAGCGAGGCGGAGCTGGCGTTGCTGGCACGGCGCGCGGCGAAGTTGAAGGCGACTGCGCGGTTTGCGCTGCGCGTGAACCCGGATGTGTTTGCCGATACGCATCCATATATTTCGACTGGGCTGCGTGAGCACAAATTCGGTATCGATATACGGCAGGCGCTGAGGATTTACAAGAGCGTGGCGGGGAATCGCTGGCTTGAGGCGCACGGGGTGAGCGTGCATATCGGGTCGCAGATCCGCTCGGCTGCACCGTTTGGCGCCGCGATGGCGAGGGTGAACAAGCTGGTGGGCGATTTGAGGCGCGAAGGGATCGTGTTGAAGTCGATTGACGCCGGCGGTGGGTTGGGGATCGACTACCATGGCGGGGCTTTTGACGCGGCGGCGAAGGTGCGGGAGTATGCCGGGGCGATTGGCGACGCGCTGGCCGGGTTTGAGGGGCGGCTGCTGCTGGAGCCGGGACGATTTCTGGTGGCGCAGGCTGGGGCGCTGGTGGCGCGCGTGCTGCAGGTGAAGCGGAATGGGAAGAAGACGTTTGTGATTACCGACGCGGCGATGAACGATTTGATTCGGCCGGCGTTGTACCAGGCGCATCACGATATTGTTCCTGTGCGGCGGCGAGCGGGAAGGCCGCGGACAGTGGATGTGGTGGGGCCGGTGTGCGAGACTGGGGACTTCTTCGCGCGCGACCGCAAGCTTGCTCTAGTGGAGCCGGGAGACCTGGTGGCGCTGCTCGACGCGGGTGCATACGGGATGGCGCAGAGTTCGAACTACAACACGCGGCCGCGGGCTGCGGAGGTGCTGGTGGAGGGCGGGAAGGCGCTGCTGATTCGAAGGCGGGAAACGATGGCGGATTTGCTGGGGCCGGAGATGAACCTTTCACAGAAGTGACGCGTATCACAGTGAATTGTGAGACTTGCCCCGCCTCCGGGGCGTCCTGATACTGTACTTCCGGAGGATTTTTACGATGCAAATCAGGATGAAGCTGGCGTGCGCGCTGGCGGTTGCGGGCGTGGTGTTGGGAGTGTCCGCGGCTGGGTATGCGGATTCGCTGGCGGTGAAGACGGAACAGGGCAAGGTTCACGGCAAGACGATCAACGATGGCAAGGTGAAGGAGTTCCTGGGACTGCCTTACGCTGCCGCGCCGGTGGGTGATTTGCGCTGGAGGGCGCCGCAGACGGCGGCGAGCTGGAAAGGCGAGCGGGATGCGACAAAGTTCGGGGCATCCTGCGCCCAGAACCACGTATTCGACGATATGGTTTTTCAGGACGCAGGGCCGAGCGAAGATTGCCTTTTCTTGAACGTCTATGCGCCAGCCGATGCGACGAGCGAGAGCGCGTATCCGGTGATGTTCTGGATTCACGGAGGGGGCTACTCGGGCGGCGGCGGCTCAGAGCCGCGGCATAATGGTGACCTTCTGCCGACCAAGGGCGTCGTACTGGTGACCATCAACTACCGGCTGGGGGTGTTTGGTTTTCTAGCCACCGCGGATCTGGCGAAAGAGGCGGATGGAGCGGCAGGGAACTACGGGCTGATGGATATGGTGGCCGGTCTCCAATGGGTGCAGGACAACATCGCGAAGTTTGGCGGCGATCCGAAGAATGTGACGATTTTTGGGGAGAGCGCGGGGTCGTTTGCGGTGAGCTCGCTGATGGCGTCGCCGATGGCGAAGGGCCTGTTTGCGAAGGCGATTGGGGAGAGCGGCGCGGCTTTTGGCGATACCCTGGCGACTGAGACTCTGGAAGCGCGCGAGAAGAAGGATGGGGAATGGGTTGATTCGCTGGGCGTAAAGAGCCTGGCGGAGCTGCGGGCACTGCCGACAGCGAAGATTCTGGAAGCGGCGGCGGCCAAGGGCGCTGTGCATTTTTCAGAGGACATCGACGGCAGGTTCCTGACTGAGCAGGTGCCTGCGACGTATACCGCGGGGAAACAGGCGCATGTGCCGCTGCTGGCGGGGTGGAATCGCGATGAGTTTCCTTATCTTGCCAAGGATATGACGGTGGAGAAGTGGAAGGCATACGCGGCGGAGCATTTCGGTGATCGGGCGGAAGAGTTCCTGAAGCTCTACCCTGGCGAGACGGATGAGCAGGCCGTCGCGTCGGCGATCGCTTACGGCAGCGATTCGTGGATCGCTTTCGGGACATGGAAGTGGATTGAGGCGCAACGCAAGACGGGGGATTCGCCGGTATACCGCTATCACCTGGAACTGGCCGCGCCGACCAGCAAGTTTCATCCGGGGTCGTTTGCGTTCCATTCCGACGATATTGAATACCTGTTTGGCACGCTGGATACGCGGCCGGGGGCAGTATGGCGTCCCGAGGATCGCAAGCTGAGCGAAGAAATGATGAGTTACTGGACCAACTTTGCCAGGACGGGCGATCCGAACGGGCCGGGGCTGCCGGTATGGCCGAAGTACGACAAGGACGATTCGCTGATTCACCTGGACAGCACGATTACGTCAGGGCCGGATGTGCTGCGGCCGCGGTATGAGTTTTTGCTGAAGGGGATGCCGGCGGGGCGGATGTAGATTTTCCGGGAGCTGAAGCCCCCGGCTCCTTCCGGTCAAGGGTTGGGGTTCATGCTGTCCCAGGTCTCAAACGCGAGACCTGGGGCACCCGGCACCCGGCGGATGTAGTCCAAGGAAGATAACCGGAACGCAAGAAGGGCCACCTGAGGGTGGCCCTTCTTGCTGCAATCAAGGAAGCGAAAAGATCAGCGGCTGACGCCGGCGGCGGAGGCAAAGGCCGCGGATTGCGTTGGGGGTGTCGTGCCGGGTGTGGGCGGGGCGGCGAAGGAAGAGTTCCTGGCATTGATGGCGCTGGAATAATCGGGGCCAAGGCCAAGCTTCATGAGGGCGCGGGAATCGGGCATCAGCTTGGTCTGCCAGCCTTGATCGGCCTGGAACTTTTGCATGGCTGCCTCAGTGGTGGCATCCCACTTGCCATTGGCTTCGGTGGTCAGGTAGTGCTCGCGGATCAGGGCCTGCTGAATCTGAGTTACGCGGTCGGGCTCAATGGCCTGCTGTCCGTGCAGGCGATGGGATTTGGCAATGGCTTTGTGGGTGATGCGCGCATGGCCGCTGGCGGCGGCCCGGTGGGTGCGTGTAGCAAACGCCGGTGACGCGAAAAGAGAAGCGGAGAGGATGATTGCCAAGCTCGCTCGCGAAAATAGCACGATAATTCCACCTTTAATGTGAGCAAAATTGACCAAGAATATCTAAATTCATTCTATCGGAAAGTCCCGTCCTGCAACGAGAAAAATCGCCGAATCATTGGAAATGTAACCTTTTTTGGAACTACGCCGACGGTGGGAATGTTTGCTTTTCCACCGCCGGCGCATTCCTGGATTACTGCAGGGTTCCACCTATATAGTTGATTCCATTGTCGGGATGACGCGGATCAACGACCTCGAAGACCACGTCGTCGCCCATTTTGAGCTTTCCGACCACGGCGTCGTATTGATCCTTGGTTCCGGTTGGTTGTTTGTTGATGCGGACAATGACCAGGCCGGGTTCCAAGCCCTGCAGGTCAGCGAACGAGCCGGAGCGAACGGACTGGATGAGAACTCCGGAAATGTGGAGCTTGGCGGTGGTGGAGGGGGAGATCTCGCGAACCATCATTCCCAGTTTGGCCTCGCCGGCATCGCCCTTGTCGTCCGGTCCGGCTTCAGCCTGTAGGTTGGCCTGGTCGGCGAAGACCTTGTCGAGATCGCCGATGGTGGCCGTGGTGTCGCCTGGCTTGCCGTCGCGGAGATAGCCGAGACGGATGGTCGATCCGGGGCGGCGCGTGGTGATTTCGTTGACCAGATCGTCGCCGTCCTTGATGGAGCGGCCATCGACGGTGGTGATGATGTCGCCCACCTTGAGGCCGGCCTTCTCAGCGGGGCCACCGGGTTGGATCTGCTGCACCAGCACGCCGTTTTTGAAGCCGTAGACGCGATTGACCGCGCCGGACAGCCCTTCATTGAAGCGAATGCCAATGGAGCCGCGGGTGACCTTGTGGCTGGAACTGATGAGGTCGTTGTAGATATCGACCACGGTATTGGACGGCATGGCGAAACCGATGCCCTGGTAGCCGGCCGACTGAGTGTAAATGGCGGTGTTGACGCCGATCACTTCGCCGTTCATGTTGAGCAGCGGGCCGCCGGAGTTGCCGGGATTGATGGCGGCGTCGGTCTGGATGAAGTGCTGGAACTGGCCGCTGGCGCCGGGCTCGATGGTGCGGTTCTTGGCGGAGATGATGCCGGCGGTGACGGTCTGCGAGAGCGCGAAGGGGCTGCCGATGGCTTCAACCCAGTCGCCTACCTGGGCGGTGTCGGAGTTGCCCATTTTTACAATCGGCAACGGGGAGTTGGTGTCGATCTTGATGACGGCCAGATCGGTAGCCTTGTCAAAGCCGATGACATGCGCGGGGCGGCCGAGGTCCGACGAGTCGGGGTCGGTGGAGAGCTTGACGTAGATCTTGTCGGCCTTCTCGATGACGTGATTGTTGGTGATGATGTAGCCCTTGGGGTCAACGATGAAGCCTGAGCCGAGCGATTCGCGGACCTGTCCGTCGTCACCGTCCTGATCGGGCATCTGGCCGCCGAAGAAGCGGTTGAAGAAGTCCTGGAAGTTGCCCTGGCCGCCGCCTTGTCCGCCGCCCTGGCCCTGCTGCGGTTCGTCGGGCTGATCTTCGTCATCGGGATTCTGGGGAATGGGCGTGGTACGGCCGTGGGGATTGCGGCGACCCTTGTTTTCGGTCTGCTTGGGGAGGGTCTGGGTGTTGATGTTGACCACAGCGGGGCCGACCAGTCGGGCTATCTTGACGAATTCATTGGGAGGAACCGGAGAATTGACGACCTTGAGAGGTGTGGCGTCGGCGCTGTTGATTTGCTTCTCTTGCCCACGGACGCCGTGTGCGGCGAAGGACCCGGCCACGATGGCGACCGAGAGAGTGGCAAGCAGGACAAACACTGACGCGAGACGGCGCGAGCGAAGCCGTTCGAAGAGCGATTTCATAGGTTCAATGACCTCATGCGGTGACTAGAGCCTTACGGCCAGGTTGTTAACTGCAACAACATTCAGTATAGCCAGTAACGGGCAAAACCGCATGGGGCCAGGACAAGGCCGCATGCGGCAGATACAAAAGCACGGGACGCAGGGCGCCACCGGCAAGGTTACAGTGGGCGCACTCCCCCTGTTTAGACGCAATCGGCGGGGAAAGAGTCGCCCGAGTGGCGTGGTAACATCCCTCATGGATTTCACTTGCAAGCACCTTGGATTCATGAGCGCGGCGGCATTGACCGTCGCATTGGGATTGCCCATTTGCCTGGCGCAGAGCGCTGGTCCGCCTCCTCCGCCGAGTCCGATGGACCGGATGAACGCCATGATTTCAGGGGGCAAGAGCGCCTGGACTATGGAGCAGTTGGGGGTAATGGAACGGCTGCGCGACGCGGCGATCAAGGATCCCTACGCTCTGGATGAGCTGCGCTATCTGACTTACAACATTGGTCCGCGGCTGAGTGGATCGCCGCAGGCGGAGCAGGCGGTCGAGCGCGTGGCGGCGGAGATGCGCTCACTGGGCGCCGAGGTGACGCTGGAGAAGGCGAAGGTTCCGCATTGGGTACGCGGGGTGGAAACGGCAGAGGTTGTGTCGTGGACGGGGCAGGCGCTGGGAACTACGCAGAAGGTGGTGTTGACGGCGCTGGGAGGGAGTGTGGCTACGCCGGCGGAGGGAATCACTGCCGAGGTGCTGGTGGTGGACAACTGGAAGCAGTTGGCCGCGTTGCCGACGGGAGCTGCGAAGGGCAAGATTCTGCTTTTTAACCACAAGTTTGACAAGGAAGAAGCGGCGGTGGGTAATGGGCTGAGCGCTTATGGGGACGCGGTGGCGTATCGCGGGGCGGGCCCGAGCGCGGGGGCTGCGCTGGGCGCGGTGGCGGTGCTGGTGCGGTCTGCGGGCGGAGCGGATTACCGACTGCCGCACACGGGGATGACGGATTATCTGCCAGGCGTGCCGAAGGTGCCGGCGGCGGCGGTTACCGCGGAAGATGCGGACCTGCTTAAGGACCTCACCAGCCAGGGAAGGGTAAAGCTGCACCTGACACTGACGCCGCAGACGCTGCCGGATGCGGATAGCTACAACGTGATCGCGGACTGGAAGGGAAGCGAGCATCCTGAGCAGGTGGTGATTGTGTCGGGACATCTGGACTCGTGGGATCTGGGTACGGGCGCGATTGACGATGGAGCTGGCGTGGTGGTGTCGATGCAGGCGATTCATCTGCTGAAGGAGTTGGGGATTCGGCCGAAGCGGACGGTGCGGTTTGTGGCCTGGATGAGCGAGGAAGAGGGGTCGCAGGGAGCGGCGGCGTACATGGTGGACCATGGCGCGGAGGCGGCGAACCATATTGGGGCGATCGAATGCGACTTGGGCGCGGATCATCCGGTGGGGATCTACTACGCGGGCAAGCCGGCGCTGGGGGAATGGCTGAAGCCGGTGTCCGAGGTGCTGGAAGCGATCGGGGCGGAAACGGTGGAGTCGGCAGGGGGAACGGGCGAGGATATCCAGGGATTGACGGAGAAGGGTGTGCCGAGCTTTGCACCGATTCAGGACAGCCGGTTCTACTTCAACTACCACCACACGGCGGCGGACACGTTCGACAAGGTTGACCCGAAGCATCTGAACCAGAACGCGGCGGTGATGACGGTGCTGGCGTATGCGCTGGCGGATGCGGCGGACATTGCTCCGCGGTGAAGACAGAGATCAGGGGTCAGAGATCAGAGATCAGGGAAGCGCCGACGATCAGGGAAGTGCCCGACGTTTCCGGTGGCGCGTCCCGTTCTAAAAGGCCAGAGGTGTGCGTGTGTGGAGCAGGTCTTCGCTTAGTTCGTAAAGACGGATCGGGTTGCAGGCGTGGTCCTGCTCATAGAGGGCGAGGTCCGATTCGTTTCGGACCGATGCGACGGTCAGATGGCAGCGGGTGCAGATGGAATCGTGTGAGCCGTTGCGGTTGTGCCTGTGGGGAAAGCGGGTGATCGGTTGGGGAACCATGTTGCGCCTCTTTCCTGATGGAATCTGGTGTTGTTCACCCACATTAGCCGGGTCAAGGGGAAGCGTCTGGTCAGTTTTGCTCGCCGGCCTGTCTTTCCTGGCATAAGGTGCAGGCTTGGCTACGGGGCACGGGGGACCGAGAGTTCGGTGGCGCGGCCAGTTCATGTCTCCCGCAGGTCCCAAAAGCGGGATCCTTCGACTTCGCACAGGGCAGGCTCTCCACCCCACGGACCACCCAGAGGGTACCTGCCCGTCCGCGGGAACGCCGGTTCTGGGGCACCCGGATGAAAGCTGGAGGGGCGGGCTATTGGGCGGGGGTTGTGCCGGCGTAAGATTGCCGGCCAGCTACGTAGGTTTCCAGGACGGTGGCGGAGAGCAGGGCGGGTGGGGCGACGGAGTAGATATTCATGTCGATGAGGATGAAGTCGGCGTCGTAGCCGGGGGCCAGCTTGCCTTTGTGCTTCTCGGCGAATTCAGCGTAGGCGGAGCCCTGGGTGTAAGCGTAGAGCGCCTGGCCGCGGGTGAGCTTGTTGGCGGGGAAATACTCCTTTGTGCCGGCTTCGTTCTTGCGGGTAACGGCGGCATAGAGGCCGCGGAAAGGCGTGATGGGCTCGACGGGGTAGTCGGTGCCGAAGGCGAGGGGAACGCCGGCGTCGAGGAAGGCTTTCCAGGCGTAGGAGTAGGCGGCGCGCCGGGGACCGAGACGGGCTTCGGCCCAGTTCATGTCAGTGAGCAGGTGGCTGGGCTGCATGGAGGCGATGACGCCGAGCTTCTTGAAGCGGGGGATGTCTGCCGGGTCGACGACCTGGGCGTGCTCGATGCGATTGCGGGCCGTGGTGGAGATGCCGGGCTGGGAGTAGGCGTCGAGGGCCATGGCGGCGGCTTTGTCGCCGATGGCATGGAAGCCAAGCTGGAAGCCGGCCTTGGCGCGTTCGAGGGCCATCTGGTTGAGCTGCGCCTGGGTGTACTGGGGCAGGCCGGTGTTGCCGGGATCGTCGTCGTAGGGGGCTTTGAGGGCTGCGGTGCGGGAGCCGAGCGAGCCGTCCATGAATCCCTTGAGGAAGCCGGTGTGGAGCATGGGGTCGTTCATGTCATGGTGATTGCGCATTCTGATTAGATCGAGCAGTGGAGCCTTGAAGGGGAGCCATTCGGTGATGCGCAGGTGGAGCTTGCCCTCTTTTTCCAGCTCTTCAAAGATAAGGAAGTCGTCCCAGTCGCTGAAGTCCTGGACGCTGGTGACGCCATGGGCGAGTGCGTCGGTGATGGCCAGCTCGTCGCCGCGGCGACGCTCGTCGTGGCTGGGCGGGGGAATGACTTTGTAGACGAGATCCTGGGCTGATTCGCGGAGGATGCCGGTGGGATTGCCGCTGGCGTCGAGGTCGATGGCTCCGCCTTGCGGCGGGACGGTTTTGCCGGTGATGCCGGCGGCGGCGAGGGCGGCGGAGTTGGCAATCGAGATGTGACCGTCAATGCGATCGAGGAATGTGGGATGGCCGGCGGTGACTTTATCGAGATCCTGACGGGTGGGGAGGATCTTGCTGACCCACAAAGTGTGATCCCAGTTGCCGCCGGTGAGCCAGTGGCCGGCGGGTGAGTTGCCGGCGAAGGTCTGGATGCTGGCCATCATGCCGGCGAGGGATTGGACGCCGGTCAGGTCGACGTTGAGCTTGGTGCTGCCTGCGCTGCCGAGGTGGACATGCGCGTCGTTGAAGCCGGGAAAGACGAAGATGCTGGTGCTGCTTAAATCGCGCTTGCGGGTGTGGGGACCGGCGAGGCGGGAGATTTCCTGATTGGTGCCGACGGCGAGGATTTTGCCTCCGGCGATGGCCATGGCCTGGACGATTTCAGGCTTGTCTTCGGCGAGGCCCACGCCGGTGTAGATGACGCCGTTGAAGAAGATCTCGTCAGGGGCCAGAGGGGCTGCGGTCTGGGCTGAGGTGAGCGACGCAGCGGCGAGGGCTGCGGAGAGCAGGGTGGAAATGACGCGCATGGGCGCAGTCTAGCACCTGCGGTGCGGCGGACGCTCGCTTTTCGCTCGCACTGGCTTAGGTGGCCCTTGCGCCAGGAAGAAGGCGCAAGGATGGAGGGCAGTTACCTGCGGTGGGGCAGAGGTTGGCGGGAGGCTCGCACGGGGTTGGCCACATTCCACCGTGTCAGGTTCAGCACGCCGGGCATATGCCCGGTCCATACCCTACCCCTCCCCCCCCGTCTCTGCAAGCAAGTGGCTTGTTTTTCAACGGGATAGGGCATGGGCTGCGCTGTAAGCGGATGATTGCAATGGAGTTCTTTGCAGATAATAGACAACAAAGGGGTTACGGGCGTTTGCCCGGCGACCCTCAAGTTTTAATTGGCGCTATGAAATGATTGTGCGCCAAATGGTGGAAATTATCGGCAAATTGTCCGCGGATTATTTTGGGGCCGGAATCATGCAGTCCCAACAGGACGGCGGGGCTGGCAGGGGAGGGGTG
>Ga0302278_10006364_pt1 | contig 11313 bp, 7 predicted proteins | sample III_Bog_N3_2_FD_194543 | JGI IMG/M metagenome (GOLD analysis project Ga0302278, IMG submission 194543) | Peat permafrost microbial communities from Stordalen Mire near Abisko, Sweden - III_Bog_N3_2 | ecosystem: Environmental > Terrestrial > Soil > Wetlands > Peat | place: Sweden: Abisko... | reverse complement strand
ATGCGGCGCGCAACACGTTCCTGATCGCACCGGACGGCCGCATCGCCCGAGTGTTTGACGATGTGAAGCCCAGCGAGCACAGCACCGAGGTGCTGGCGGCCATTGACGCTTTGAAGAAGAAGTAAGGCCGGCGCGACTGCGCCGAATCAGAATGACAACAGCCGAGCCCTCCGCGCGGAGTAGCGGAGTACATGCAACTCCGGCAGGTAAGGGCTCGGTTACTTTCCTCCGCCTGATCATGGCGGCGCAGACTGGAAGAGCGGCGCCCATCGAGCGAACAGGGCGCCGAGAGAGCGCGCCCTGCCAGGTGACTGTTCCGCGGTGGCGAACTAATTCACCGGCACCCAGGTAAAAGACTTCCATTCGGATGGCAGTGTGTAGCTGCAGGAATTCCAATCCAGGGTTGCGGTCCCCGGCGGAATCATGCTGCGCCCTTCGATTCGCTCTGGAGTGACCGTTGAAAGCTCCATGGGCCAGCGGATGGTGCACGCCTGGCCGCTGCGTGAAACCAGATGAAGCGTTGTCTCTCCTGTGTACTTCCCCCCACGTTTTTTCACATCCATGAGAATGGAGTTTCCGGCCCGGACGTCATCCTCGCGTAGGGTCGTCTTGCCGTAAATATGCTCACCCTCAACGCGAAGCGACCGAGTGGAGCCGGAGCCAAGGGGCTTCCATTGGTCTGGCAATTTCATGGCCGATGGTACAGGTTTAGGTTCTTCCCTTTTGGGGGGCGCCGGAGAAACCGGTGCATCGCTCGCGCTGCTGGTCCCGCTGACAGGAGTTGCCGTCTCAGTCCGCGCTGGCACGGCAGTCGGTTCTGGTGCGCGCACAGGCCTGGGCGGACTGACATAATTCAAATTCGAGGCAGTCTCCTGTGGAGGAGAGACCCGTTGCTCGCTTCCGAATTGGAAGTAACCGAGGAGCAGCAGGATGACGGCAACCGCCGGGAAGACGAAGTGGTCGTAATTCCAGAAGAGCTTTGGCAGAACCGGAACGTTCACGGTCACATCGCGCATCGCCTCCGGTGTTGTGTCACTGCCGCTGGCTGCGCGCATTTGTGCCAGGTGTGACTGGCGAATCTGATGGGAATTATTAATGATCGTAAGCTTGTACTGCCGCAGAGCTTTTGTGTACTGCCAGGCCACGAAGCCTCGCCACAGGCCGTAGAGCATCACCGGCACGGCGCACCAGTAAAGGAAAGTGTTCATCCTGTCGGAACAGAGGAACAGGTAGGGCAGTACAACAATCAGCGCCACGGCGGCCAGAAGTTGGGAGAAGATCAGCGACTCCTGCTTGGCGTTGATGGTCTCCGTGGGGCGTTCATCGGCCAGCGAGCGGGACGGGTCGGTGCCATCGAACCACATGTGGAATGGCTGGCCCTTGAATTCGTATGTGACATGACAGATTGGAGCCAGGATGTTGACCGTCTCCTTTTCGATATTGCCAGTCCAATGCCAATCCTTCTGGTGGTCTCCCTGCGCGTGCTGGCGGACACTCTCATCCACAATCTGTTGAACCTTGGACTCGGCCCTGGCCTGGTACGCATCCTCCACGGCGGTGGCGAATGGCTCCATCGGGATGCCGGCCGCATAGGAATAATCGAAGGGGACGAGGGAGTCGACACACATCTCCTCGACAAGTTGCGTGGCATCCACCGTAGCTTCACCCAGTTGGGCGCCCGCATAGGCCATCACACTGAACTGACCGGTGTCTGTGCCGTTGACTGGCCGCCAATCAGTCACGGTCTTCACCTTGGTTACCGGGACGCTCTGAACATTGCCCCGGCTGTCTCGCCGGTTCTCATAAACCGTGTACTCTTCCCGGCGGTCGTAACCGAACGACGCCGTCCACTGGGCGACGTACTTGCCATGGTAGATATAGGCCGGAACGTAGAACTGCTCCTTCTTGGTGATCGTCGCCTGCTCAATCAGATCAATCGGCGTGTAGGTATCCAGCTTGGCGCCGATCCGGCTGGCATCGTCTTCAGCCGCCAGATGCTCGTACACCAGGGCCGTCAACGTCTTGGGCTCAACGGTGAGGGGAATAATGGCCGCGGCATCAACGGGAACATCGTCTCCAAGCCGGGGAATCTGCGCAACCGTTCCGCAATATGTGCACCTCAGCGATTCGCTCTTGGCGGAATACTCCAGTGTCGCGCCGCATCCCTTGCAGTCTAGCTTCCTGATCCCCTCATCCATTTCCATCACCCTTGACAGTTTTGATTGCTATGCCCGGCTGCGGCCGGCACGAATGGATTGTTCCCGCTGCATCAAGAGCACTTCCACGGAGCGTATGCGGCCAGCCAACTCCTCAGAATTCCGAAGGGAGCCCTGAAATTGACCTATGAGTGAGCCAATCTGTTGATTCTCAGAAGAGTCCTGTCCGTTCGGGTCATTCGCCGCGAACTGGACCTTCTCCGCCAGCGAGCGAAGGGATTGGCGCGCACCGTCGTCATCGGCCTGCAACTGCAGTGTGTTCAGTACACCGATCCATGCGGTGCGGGCGTCTGCCGTAGCTAGCTTGGTTTGCTTCGAGGCCACGGAGACAACATCCGTTGAGGCCCTGAGCAGAAGAAAGCCTATGACGAGGACTCCCACCCAGCACAGGCAGATTGCCCATGCTCCCCGGTGCCAGCCCAGAAAACTGACGCGTACGGCAGCAATGGCAACAACCAGCAGAATCAGCCAGAGCCTGCCTAATGGCCCAATCAGCCCGATTGCAGGTGAGTCCGTCTCATAGCGGCCCGCAATCGCGGCCCCCATGAACAGCGGAGAGGCGAACGACAGGAACAGAACCGCTGTGGCTGCAACCGAATCGGCCGTCCAAAGTCTGGCAGGCACAAGAATCGCAAGGACTCCGACTGCCACGATCCCGACCACTACTCCCGCAAATCCCAGCCCCTTACTCGTATTCATGAATGAGCCCTCTTATGAACCTTCACATCGCAGAATGCCGGCGCATGACTCAGTTGCCGAGCAGTTTCTTCTTCTCCGCCAGGAACTCTTCTTCGGTCAAAATGCCGTCTGCTTTCAGGGCAGCCAGCTCCTTCAGCAACCGAATTCGTTCAAAGGGATCAATTGCCGACTTCTCGGCGGAAGGCGCTGCGGATGCGGCCGTTACCGGGGTGGCTTCCGCTGGTGGCGCCGGAGGCGGAGGAGCGGGCGGCGCTGGAGGTGGGGGCGGCTGGGCACCACCGCGTACCTCGTTGGCCATTTGGCCGTAAGCCTGGGCCAAAGGCGCTCCAATGCCAATCCCCATGCCAATTCCCATGCCGGCGCCCATCGTTGCGCCGGCCGTTCCTTCGTTGCCGGCGGCCGTCTCCAGCACGTCAAAACTGCGCTCCTGTTGATAGGTGAACCCGACGATCCCCATCTCTGCCTTCTTGGCAAGAGCCGCCTTCAAGGTCATCGCAGCCGGGTCATTTTCAGGGACGTTGATGGAGTGGACGTTAAACTGGGCCAGCGAAACACCATATTCCGCCACTTCCACATCGAGAGACTTCTTCAGACCGTTCGACAGGGACTCAAGCTGGGTTGATACCTCAAGAATCGACTGCCCCTGTTGAATGATCAGGTTCGCAATCTCCGTCTTGATTCGAGTGATGAACGCGCCACGGAAATAATCCGAAAGCGTGTCCACATCGAATTGCGGCACGGTGCCAACCAGTTTCAGCAGGAAGCGTTTTGAGTCCGAGACGCGGATACCGTACTGCCCAAACGCTCGCACCGGGATCATGATCTTGTAACGCGGATCCAGAAGCTGAATTGGGTCGGGCGTTCCCCATCTAACATCAAGATTCGTAAGCCTGTTTACGAACCACACTTCGGCGCTGAAGGGTGAACGACCTCCAAACGGCAGGCCTAACAACGTCCGGAGCCCGGGAAGGTTCTCAGTGGTCAGGGTATGGCGTCCGGCGCCAAATGGCCCGTCATACACGCCGCCACGGACGACGTAGGCGTCCTGCGACTCGTTGACGATGAGTTGTGTCCAAGTTGACAGCTCTTGGCTTGGATACTTCCAGGCCAGAAGCTGCGGGCTCCCGTCCCATTTCACCAGATCAATTACGGCCATGTTCAGTCCCTTCCACATCTCATACTGAGATAGCTAAACCAATCATAAAAAAGAAAATATATAGTTTGAGGGTCACCCAAACGGTGACCCGAATCACCCGGGCAGGTGAGATAGGGTAGTCCGCACTCCCTCTAATGTGACTGAACGACAGACGCGGAGATTACACCTTCGACAAATCAGATCTTCCCCCATTTTCTGTCACCGTTACAGGGTCAGCCTCCGTCATTTGCGGAGCGAGACAGACCGCGGCTAACGGACGGCAATGCGGCATCGGCAGAGATGCATGAGGCGCATGGAAAAACCGTGCAATCGGCATTGAGATTGGTAGAGATGAAAGGTGATATGGAAGGGGATTCGGAAACCAGGGAAAAGAATGGCTCCTCAGGTAGGACTCGAACCTACAACCCTTCGGTTAACAGCCGAATGCTCTGCCATTGAGCTACTGAGGAGTATTGCGGCGCTTGCGCGCTTTCTGTTTGTGAGAACTGTAAAAATTGTACCCGGACGGGCGCGCCTCGTCAAACGCTGTGGACGCGGCGCTGTGGAATTCCCTTCCCCGGCAGAAGCGATGGAACTACGCGGCCGAGTATGCGCTACTGCGGGCGCTGCAAGAGGCCGGCCGCATCAGCATCCAGAATCCACGTAAGCTGGCCATCGCGCGGGGCAACCAGTTGCGCTGGGAGCATGGCAGGTGGCTGCGCGGGCGGCTGCGAAATGCGCTGCAAATCATGACTCGCGGACTCCATAGTCCCGCCTTGCAGAATGCGCGCGACGATCTCTGCCTTGGCCTGGCCGGTCACGAGAAACGTAATCTGCGCTGCGTTGTTGATGACCGGCAGCGCGAGCGAGACGCGCCAGCCGAGGTCTTCGACGTGGTCGGCCACCACGGTGCGCGTGGTCTCCGCAAGCGTGGGCCGTCCGGGAAAGAGCGACGCTGTGTGTCCATCCGCGCCAAGGCCGAGCAGGCAGTAATCCAGTCGCGGGAGACCGTGCACGGCGGGTACCACCGAGCCAAGCGTGCGCTGGTAAAGATCGGCGGCCTCCACGGCCGTGGTGTCTCCGGTAGGAATACGATGCAGGTGCGCGGAAGGCACCGCGACGCGTGAGAGCAGAAGGTCGTTGGCAGCGTGGAAGTTGCTGTCCTCATGCGTGGGGGGAACGTCGCGCTCGTCTCCCCAGAAGAAGTGAATACCGCCCCACGGGACGAGCGCGGCAAAGGGGGCAACGGCCAGCGCGGAATACAAAGCACGCGGCGTGTTGCCTCCGGCGAGGGCTGCGGTCATAAGTTCGGTGGCAGCGGCACGCTTGCGGGCCAGGGCGGCGAACTGCCCGGCTGCGATGCGGATGGTCTCGTCGAGATCCTCGCCGACGAGAATCTCGGTGGCGCCAAGGTGAAAACGCTCAGTCGGCATGTTGGACTCCGGCGCTCACTTCGGAGCCTTCACGATGAGTTTCTGCCAGTCGGTGTGAACGAAGCCCGCCTGCGGACGGTCAGCACGCTGATAGGTGTGCGCGCCAAAGAAATCGCGCTGCGCCTGCGTCAGGTTTTGCGGCAGATTGGCCGAGGTGTAGGAGTCAAAGTAGGCGAGCGAGGCGCTAGAGGCCGGCATGGGGATGCCCAGTTCGACGGCCGTGCTGACCACCCTGCGCCAATCCGGCAAGGCGGCGCCGATGCTCTTCTGGAAGCCAGGGTCGAGCAACAGGTTGGCCGGCGCGGGCGTGCTGTCATAGGCGCGCATGATGACGTCCAGCAGTTCGGCGCGGATGATGCAACCACCCTTCCAGATGCGCGCGATCTCGCGCAGATTGATATTCCACTTATATTCGGCGGCGCCGGCGGCGATGAGCCCCATGCCCTGCGCGTAGCTGCACACCTTGCTGGCGTAGAGCGCGTGGCCAATGGCCTGAATGAACGGTTCGCGCGGGCCCGTGTAGCGGCCAGCCGTGCGAGCATAGAGCGCTGAGGCCACCATGCGCTCATCCTTCATGCTGCTGAGTGCGCGGGCGTCAATTGCGGCGGCGATTGTGGGTATGGGCACGCCGAGGTCGAGTGCAATCTGCGCAGTCCACTTGCCGGTGCCCTTTTGGCCGGCCTTGTCGAGGATGAGATCCACAAGCGGGCGATGGGTTTCGGGATCCACGGCGGTGAGGATTTCGGCGCTGATTTCGATGAGATAGCTGGAGAGCGGTCCGGCGTTCCAGCGGGTGAAGACCTCGGCGATCTCCGCGGCCTTCATGCCAAGGGAGTGGCGGAGCAGGTCATAAGCCTCGGCGATGAGCTGCATGTCGCCGTACTCGATGCCGTTGTGCACCATCTTGACGAAGTGGCCCGCACCGTCGGTTCCAACGTAAGTGACGCAGGGGCCGCTGGAGGTTTTGGCGGCAATAGCCTCCAATGTGTGCTGCATGTGGCGATAAGCGTCTTCGCTGCCGCCGGGCATCAGCGACGGACCGTTGCGCGCGCCCTCTTCTCCGCCGCTGACGCCCATGCCAAAGAAGTTGAGGCCGCGCTCGCGCATCCAAGCCTCGCGGCGCTGCGTGTCCTTGAAAAAGGAGTTGCCACCGTCAATGACGATGTCTCCGGCCTCGAGCAGCGGCGCCAGGCGGTTCAGCATCTCGTCCACCGGGTCGCCAGCCTTGATCATCATCAACATGCGGCGCGGGCGCTCCAGAGAGGCGATGAACTCCTTGAGGTCGGCGCTGCCGGAGATGGACTTGCCGGGATTGGCCGAGAGGAAGCGTGCGACCCAGTCGCCTTCCAGGTTCCACACGGCCACGCTCTGGCCGTGGTCGGCGATGTTTAATGCGAGGTTCTGGCCCATGACGCCGAGGCCGATGACACCGAATTGCGCCAGCTTATGCGCGATAGCCGAAGAGGACATTGCGGACAGGCTTCCTTTGATGACAGCAGACTGCGGAGCCGCACCAAGGCGCAGGCCCTGCTACTAGGAGAGATTCACAGAAAGGGGATGAGGATTCAAGAGGCGCGCGATTTTCGGTGCAAAGCGGCCTCTATCCACCGAGTTCGGTCTCCAGGGCGTTACGCAGCAGCGCGCACTCCTCTTCGGCCAGTTTTCGGCCGGCAATGCGCAGATAGAAGGTATCAATGGCGACCTCGCCCTCGGTGTCAATCAGCGCCACTTCGATGTTGCAGCCGCATTCGGAGAAGATGGCGGCCATGCGATGCAGGAGGCCGCTGCGGTCCGGGGCAACCACCTCGATGATGGTGCTGTGGCTGCTGGACTTCTGATCGAAATTGATGCTGGGCTCGATTTTGACCTTGGGAGGCTGCACGTTGAGGCTGCGCTTGCGCGCCAGTTTCTCCAACGGCACGGCGCCGCTGAGCACCTCATGGAAGCTATTGCGGAAGCGCTCCCACTCCTGGACGTTCATCTCCAGGGTGTGGAAGCGGTCGTGGAAGACGAAGTTGTCCACCACAACGCCGCTATCGTTGCTGAAGGCGTCGGCCTTGAGGATGTTCATGCCCCATCCGGCGAGCACTCCGGCGAGGGTGGAAAACAGGGCGGGGCGGTCCGTGGTGATGACCGTGAGCGAGAAGTCACCGCGCAGACGCTTGAGTTGCGTCTGCACGTGCGAACCCTTGAGCTGCGAGGCCATGTTGACGTGCTCGATGATCTCCTCGGCGGAGTGGATACGCAGGTAACGCTGCGGCAGGCCATCGAGATATTCGCGCAGGCGGCGTCCAAGTTGAGGCGCCAGAAGGCGCACACGGGCCAGTTGCTCATCCTCGTTGCCGCCGTGGAAGCGGTCGTCGTCCACGCTGCGGTTCAGGTAGTTGGCGGTGAGGAAGTAGACGCGCCAGAGGTTTTCGGACTTCCATGGCGAAAGCGCGGTCGGGTTCACGGCTCCGATGTCGGCGTAGGTGAGCAGGGCCAGCATCTTGAGCTTTTCCGGGGTTCCAACGCGCTTGGCCAGCTCGTGGATGGTTTCGGGATCGAAGATGTCGCGGCGCATGGCGGCCGAAAGATCGAGGTGATAGCCCACCAGGTAGCAGACCATATCCTCTTCCTCCGGCGAGAGGCCGTAGGTGCGGCAGACGTTGAGAGCCACTTCGAGGCTGGCGTCCACATGCGATTCATCGGGCGTCGCCTTGCCCAAATCGTGCAGCAGGAGCGCGAGGTAGAGAAGGTCCGGGCGCTCGAGCTCATCCTTCAGGTTGGCCAGCGTGCGGCTGCCGTCCTTCTTCTTCTCCAGTTTGAGCTCGTGGATGGCGTCAATGGCGCGGAAGGTGTGCTCGTCCACGGTGTAGCGGTGATAGTAGTCGCGCACGACCAGCGATTCGACGGCGCGGAACTCCGGCATCAGGAGGCCAAGAGCGCCGAGTTCCTGCATGGAGCGCAGGGCCACGCCGGCATGCGGACGGACCAGTATCTGGCGGAGGAACTCCCAGCGCTGTGGGCCGCTCAGGTTGAGCGCGGCAATGCCAGGCAGCGCCTGCTCGATGCGCTGATCGGTGCTGGCGGCGAAGCGCAGGCCATGCTGCGCCATGAACTCAAAGCAGTGGAAGAAGTGTCCGGGCGAGACCAGCGCCGATGGCTGCTGCAAAAGAATGCGCCCGTTGACGCAACTGAACTCCTCGGTGCTGAGGCGCTGGCGCCAGCTCTGGAACTGCTGGAAGAGCGAGGAGCGCGCGGGCACGACCTCGTCCACCATGGTGGCAAAAAGGCGGTTGAGCACGCGAGCCTGGCGATAGTAACAGCGCATCCATTCGGAGGCATCCTGGCTGGCGCCATCGAAGCCGATGTGAGCGTCGGCGGCGGCCTGTTGCGCCTCCCAGTTGAGCTGGTTGTCGTCGCGTCCGGCGCGGTAATGCAGGAAGCAACGCACGCTGACCAGGAACTGGCGAGCCTCCAGGGCGCGGTCGCGCAGGGAGGGTGGAAAGTAATCGAGCGGATCGCTCCAGCCCTTGACGCGGGAGAAGCCGTTGAGCAGGGCGAGCCAGCTGGCCACGTTGTAGTCGCGCAGCCCGCCGGGAGCCTCCTTGATGTTCGGCTCCAGATGGAAGATGGTATCGCCGGCCTGGTGGTGACGCAGCTCGTTGACCTCTCCGAGGAGCATGACAAGCTCCTGCCAGTCACGCAGAACGGTGCGAGGAACCACCTCGTCATGCAGGCGGCGGAAGAGCTTGTAGTCGCCGGCCAGCATACGGCTGTCAAGCAGGCTGATGTTGAACTCGGGATTGTCGCGATGCAGACGGTCGCAATCGTCCAACATGCGCGTGGTCGGGCTCAGCTTGAGGCGCAGATCCCACAGGTCCTGGCAGAAGGCGCGAATGGCGTCCTTGTGCGCGCCGGCCGGTGCCGCCCCGTCGGAGAGAAAGAGCAGGTCAATATCGGAGTACGGCGCCAGGGCTCCGCGGCCGTAGCCGCCGATGGCCACCAGGGCAAAGCCCGCGGGCTCGCTCAGGTCGGGCGAGATGTGATGCCGCCAGAGGCGGTGCGCCAGCCCGTCCACCAGGGAGGTGCGACTGCGCAACACGTCCTGCCCCGAGCGCGTCTGCTCGAAGTCAAGGCGAATGCGCTCCGCGGCCTCCTGGTATTCGGCCTTTAACGCCTGCGCGATGCCAGCGGCCATTCTGAGCCCTCAGATGAAAACTTACAGCGCGTCGGAGCCACGCTCTTCGTTGCGAATGCGGATCGCCTCGTCAATGCGCGAGAGGAAGATTTTGCCGTCGCCGATTTTGCCGGTCTGGGCGGCGCCAAGGATGGTCTTGACGACCTCATCCACGCGCTCATCGCGCAACACAACTTCCAACTTGATCTTGGGCAAAAGGTCCACGCTGTATTCGCGACCGCGGTAGAACTCGGTGTGGCCCTTCTGGCGTCCGTGTCCGCGCACTTCGAATACCGTGAGCCCATCAATGCCAATCTCAATGAGCGCTTCCTTGACGGCATCGAGTTTGGAGGGCTGAATGACTGCTTCCAGTTTCGTCATAAGATCGTTTTCTCCGGGCCGCGCGGCTCATGGTGCTCGGCAGGGTCGGCCCCTGGGGATAAGGATAATCTGGCTCGCGGCCCTCCGTCAGCCACAAGAAGCGAAAAAAACCGAATTGACCGCACCCCACTACGCCAGGCCAGTGCCGCGGCCCAACGCCCATCCGGCGGCTTGTTGCATTGTTGGATGACCCATTGTGGGGGTACGGCGAAGTCTAGGGAAATCGAAAATTCTTATGGGCCTCATGGTCGGCAATTATGCTGGCCGGGGACGAACGAAAGCCGCATAAACAAAGGGTGAAACACCGTTCTTCTCCGGGGCGCACCAGAACAAACGGCCCCACATGGAGTGCTCCACATGGGGCCGGATGACTGGTTTTCCACCGCCCGCCGAATCAGGCCGCGGCCTCTTCCCTGCCCACCTCGCGCGCCGCGCCGCCGAACCAGGCAATGTAGGCGTAGCAGAGCACGGGGATGATGAACGCATGGTGGATGCCGATGGTATCGGCCAGCACGCCCTGAATCTCCGGAATGATGGCCCCTCCAACTATGGCGATGCAGAGCACGGCCGAGCCTTCGCCCGTGAGCTTGCCGAGGCCTCCAATGCCCAGGGTGAAGATGCTGGGGAACATGATGGAGTTGAAGAAACCGACGGCCAGGATGCTGTACATCGCCAACGGGCCGGTGGTGGACATGGAGATGACAACCAGCGCGGCGGCCGCACCGGCGTTAAAGGTCAGCAACCGGCGCGTGGAAATGCGCTGCAGCAGATAGGAGCCGAGGAAGCGGCCCACCATGGCTCCGCCCCAGTAGAAGGCCACCAGCCGCCCGGCAACCTGTTCGGCGATGCCGCCCATGAAATCCTGATGGAAGTAGTTGATGAGGAAGCTGCCGATGCTGACCTCTCCGCCAACGTAGACGAAGATGCCGATGGCGGCCAGCACCAGGTTACGGTGCCGCCAAACGCTGTCGCCAAGGTGAGAAACCTCCTCGAGCGAGCCTTCCACGGAGGCAATCTTCGGCAGGCGGAAGAGTGCGATGGAGATCGCCAGCAGAGTCAGCACGATGGCCAGTCCGAAGTAAGGGGTGATGACCGAGTGCGCCTGCTCGACGCGATAGGCGCTGAGTTGCTCGGTGTTCATCAGCTTCTTGTCGGCTGCGGACTTCAGCGTGGTGCTCAGAATCAGCGCGCTGCCGAAGAACGGGGCCAGGGTGGTTCCCAGCGAATTGAAGGCCTGCGTCAAATTGAGGCGGCTGCTGGAGGTGCGCGCCGGACCCAGCACGGCGA
>Ga0302278_10006360_pt1 | contig 11316 bp, 10 predicted proteins | sample III_Bog_N3_2_FD_194543 | JGI IMG/M metagenome (GOLD analysis project Ga0302278, IMG submission 194543) | Peat permafrost microbial communities from Stordalen Mire near Abisko, Sweden - III_Bog_N3_2 | ecosystem: Environmental > Terrestrial > Soil > Wetlands > Peat | place: Sweden: Abisko... | reverse complement strand
CCCCCTCCCCCTAAAAACCTAACTTCGCAGGCAGACATCATCGGTATAAGTCAAACGAAGTAAATAGGTTACCTAGGATGTTCGATGCAAGAATCGTCTTAGAAACCCGCGTATTTCACCCTGTTTTAGGCAGAAAAATGCCGATTTTGTGCCATAATTCGTCAAAAACGGAGCAAAAAAATGACCGCATTCGCGCTCGAAAGATCGCCCGCGACAGACTGAACCAGGGAAGACAAAAACCCCATCCATAACGGATGAGGCTTTTGCTGTTGCGACCTGGGGAGCGTCTGCCGCGCCGCGGGTTTATCAATCGTAATATTCCAGACCGAGGTGAGTGATGAGATCCGCGCCCATGATGTGCCGCAGCGTGTTCTTCAGCTTCATTGACTGGATAAACAGATCGTGTTCCGGATACAACCCGGCAGCCGTTTGTGGGGACTTGAGGTAGAAGCTCAGCCATTCCTGAATCCCGCGTGACCGCAGATCCGGTGTACGCTTGGCCAGATCGAGGAACAGGACCAGGTCGAGCGCAATGGGTGCGGCCAGAATCGAATCACGGCACAGGAAGTTCACCTTGAGCTGCATCGGGTACCCAAGCCAGCCGAAGATATCGATGTTGTCCCAGGCTTCCTTGTCATCGCCCCGCGGTGGATAGTAGTTGATGCGAATTTTGTGGTAAATGTCCTTGTAGAGATCGGGGTAGAGTTCCGGCTGGAAGATGTGCTCCAGCGACCCGAGTTTCGACTCTTCTTTGGTCTTGAAGCTCTCAGGATCATCGAGGACTTCGCCGTCACGGTTCCCGAGAATATTTGTCGAGAACCATCCGGACACGCCGATCATGCGCGCTTTGAATGCCGGAGCGAGGACGGTCTTCATAAATGTTTGCCCGGTCTTGAAGTCCTTGCCGCAGATCGGAGCCGCATTCTTCTTTGACAGATCGATCATCGCCGGGACGTCGACCGTCAAATTCGGCGCGCCGTTGGCGAACGGAACACCTTCGCTCAGCGCCGCGTATGCGTAAATCTGCGAAGGCGCAATGCCGATGTCGTTGGTGTCCAGACCCTTCTCAAAGGCCTTGATCGACTTATGCACTTCGGTCGGCTCCAGGAAGATCTCGGTGGACCCGCACCAGATCATTACTACGCGATCCACCTTCTTCTTGAACGCCTGAATGTCGGCGATCACCTGGTTGGCCAGGTCGCGCTTCGTCTTGCCTTTCTTGACATGCGTGCCGTTCAGCCGCTTGACATAGTACTGGTCAAACACCGCCGGCATCGGCTTGATTTTTTCGAGGGCCGGCTTCAGTTTGGCCAGCATTTCCTTGTCCAGCACCGAGGCGTGCACCGCGGACTCATACACGTTGTCCTTGAAAATATCCCAGCCGGTGAACACGACGTCCTTCAGATCCGCGAGCGGAACAAAGTCCTTGATCAATGGACTCTGATTGTCTGTACGCTTTCCCAGCCGAATGGTGCCCATCTGCGTCAATGAACCTACAGGCTTCGCCAATCCCTGCCGCACGGCCTCAACACCCGCGATCATGGTTGTAGCAACGGCGCCGAGGCCCACGACCATCACGCCTAACTTGCCCGTTGCAGGCTGAACTTTGCCTGCCGTCCGCTTGCCCTTACTTTTGCTCACTGCCTTTTTTTTCGTTGCCATCTACTGCTCCTCTTCTCCATTGGTCTTGAGGTCGACTGCCCCACGATCCACTGCATTTTCAAAATTCAAACTGGAAACTGTCCCTACGCCGCGATGCTTTTCCTGTTCCTTCTTACATGGCTCCAGACGAACCACACAATTCCCGCAACCAATGCCAACTCGACCGCGAGGTGAAACCGATGGAACCATTCATGGAAGCGCGGGTCAGTGTGCCAGGCCTCACCCAGCTTCATGCCCGCATAGGCCAGCGCAAAGCACCATGGCCACGATCCAATAAACGTGTAGAGATGAAACTTGCCTTGCGGCATTTTTGCAATCCCCGCCGGAAACGCGATAAAGGTACGAACCACCGGCAGCAATCGCCCCAGAAGCACCGTGATCGACCCGTACTTGTTGAAGAACTCCGTCATGCGGTCAAGGTCATGGTGGCTCATAAGCACCCAGCGGCCATACCGCTCCACCAGCGGCCGTCCGCCCCTGGCCCCAATCCAGTACGACACCACCGACCCCAGGTTGCAGCCGACAGCGCCAGCCGTCGCCGCCAACCACAGATTCATGTGCCCCAGGTAAACCACGTAACCGGCAAACGGCATAATGATTTCGGACGGCAACGGAATGCACGCCGACTCAATTCCCATCAACGCCGTGACACCGGCGTAACCGCCCGCATCAATCACATGGGTAACGAACAGGACAAGGAAGCCAATAATCTTTTCACTCATGCTTAATCGAGTATATCGAGGGTCTTTGGATTTCTTGCTGCATTGGTTCAGATCCGGCTGGAGGGATCGCGCTTTTCTCCAATTTTCCGGGATTCGATGTCTATTTGTTTTCTATAGTTACTTTGTTTAATGTAGTAACTATTGCTCTTGATCATCAGGAGGCCATTCCGTGGCGAGAAAATACTCCATGCGCTGCTCCATCGCGCGCACGCTCGACATTATCGGCGACCGCTGGACCATTCTCATCCTCAGAGATCTTTTCCTTCATCCCACTTGCCGCTTCCAGGACTTTGAAGCCAGCCTTCCCGGCCTGCCCCCCAGCGTGCTGTCCTCCCGGATCAAGGAACTTGTTGCTCACGGCATTCTTGCCAGCCGCCTTTATGCGGACCATCCTCCGCGCGCTGAATACCTGCTGACCCCCAAGGGCCGCGCGCTCAATCCAATTCTGATCGCCATGAAGGCCTGGGGCGAGCAATACGCCGCCTCTCACCCAGCAGCCGCAAGCCTGGAGAGCGATCTGAGGCCCTGAATGGATCTCTACACATCAGTCGCCGCTTTGTTAACATAGAGGTCTCCATCGAGGTGCATCCTTTGTCCGATTTTCCGCCCGTTCCGCTCACACTTGAAGGCGCCGCACTCCTCCACCAATTCTTCCGCTTCGACTGGAAGGCTTGGCGGTCCTGCGCGGACGGCGAGCGCCAAAAGATCGCTGCCGAATTTTCCGCCGTACTCGGAAAACTTGAACGGAAAGCCCCCGACTCTCCCGCGCAGTCCGCTCTGTTCTCGCAACTCGGCCACAAAGGCGACCTTATCCTGATCCACTTTCGCGAGTCCTTCGAGGCGCTCAACCAGGTTGAACTCGACCTCGCCCAGACCGACTTCTACAGCTTCCTCACGCCAACCCACTCTTACGTCTCCGTTGTTGAACTCGGCCTTTACGAGTCGACGCGCAAAACTTATGAAGCCGCATCGGCCAAAGGCTTTGCCGCGCACACTCCAGAGTGGAACGCCGAAATCGCTGCGTCTATCGAGCGTGGATCGGCGGCCATGGCGTCGCGCCTGTTTCCGGCGATCCCTGACGCGAAGTATCTCTGCTTCTACCCCATGGACCGGCTGCGCGCCGAGGACAAGAACTGGTATACGGTCCCCTTCCCGGAACGGCAGCGCATGATGCATGAGCATGGCATGATCGGTCGGCGCTACGGCGACGTGGTGAAGCAGATCATCTCCGGCTCCATCGGCATGGATGACTGGGAATGGGGAGTTGACCTTTTTGCGGAAGACCCGGTGGTCTTCAAGAAGCTGATCTACGAAATGCGCTTCGATGAAGTCAGCGCGGTGTATGCCCTCTTCGGAAGCTTCTACCTCGGCGTCCGTCTGCCCTTTGAAAGATTAACGAGCTGGCTCGACGGCAAGCTTTAGTTTCGAGCCACTTAAGCCGCTGTCCGTGAAGTGCCTCACTTCCGGTACATGGAAAGCGCAGCGTTCCGCTTCCAGGAAAAACGACCATGCCTGCGACCAAGACATCGCCGAAGAAGTCCGCAAAGATTCCACCACGCGGCGACCTCGCCCCCGACCGCATCGCCGCCATCCTCAAGGGCCTCGATGAAGCGTACCCGAATGTGAAGTGCGCCCTCGATCATCGTTCGCCGTGGGAACTACTGGTTGCGACGATTCTGTCCGCTCAGTGCACCGACGTCCGCGTCAACATGGTGACGCCGGAGTTGTTCAAGCGCTTCCCTACCCCGGCGGCGATGGCCAAAGCGACTCTGCCCGAGCTCGAAGCTCTCATCCGCACTACCGGCTTCTTTCATAACAAAGCAAAATCCATCAAGAGAGCTGCTCAGAAGATCATCACGGAGTTCAATGGTCAGGTCCCGCAGACTCTTGCCGAGCTCATCACCATTCCCGGTGCTGCTCGTAAAACCGCGAACGTCGTTCTTGGCGTGAGCTTCAAAAAGGCTGAGGGCGTGGTTGTGGATACGCACGTCTTTCGGATTTCCCATCGCCTTGGACTGGCGAAAGGCGATACGCCGCAAAAAGTTGAGCAGGAACTGATGAAGGTGATTCCGCAGGATCGGTGGATCGACTTCTCTCACCAGATCATTCATCACGGCCGCCAGGTCTGCATTGCCCGTAAGCCTAAATGCGATCAATGCAACCTCGAGCAGCTTTGCCACTCCAAGGACAAAACCTGGCACTCATAGACAGCCGCACAACGACACGAAATCTCTAAAATTAAGGTGCAAAAAGCCCCTTTTTCGCGAGAAATCCGCGTTTTTACCCGTCTTTCCGCACCTGTTTGTTGACATATGGATGGCATGCAGCTCTTGCAAGTCATTGATTCTTAGCAGATATCATCATCCGGGGCTCGAATGTCAACGCCCTTTTCCGGGGGGGTGGGGTGGGGTATTTATTTCTCGCTCACAGAAACAGGAGGAACCGCGGCAAAAATTGATGATTCGAAACCCTGCCCATAGTCATTCTGCGCTGATTGCTGCATATAACTTGCAATACGCCGGAGCCGCTACGATCTAGAAAAAATGCTCACGACCGCTGCAATTAGTCCGGGAATATCGTGCTGTTTAGCCTCCGCGACAGGTTCCCAGCCAAGCTCTCGCAGCGTTTTGCTGGTAATGGGCCCAATCGAAACCGCCGGAACTCCTGCAAACGGCCACGCGATTCCTGCCAACCTTGCCGCCTCGGCCAGATGTGTCACGCTGGACGAACTGGTGAACGTCGCCGCATCCAACCCATCCATCAACGCCTGGCGAAGCTGGCCTGGTGCGGACTCAGGCAAGACATTCCGGTAGGCTTCCACCCCTTCAACCACAGCCCCAGCCCTCCGCAATTCATCTGGAATCACATCACGTGCCTTGGTGGCACGAGGCAACAGAACACGCTTTCCGCGCACCGTTTCGGCCAGCGCAGCCACCAGGCTCTCAGCTACCTGGGCCTCAGGTACTATCGCCACTTTGAAGCCAAAATGCCGCGCTGCCTCGGCTGTCGCACGTCCAATTGCGGCTACTTGTAACCCCTCTGCTCTTGCTGGATCCACGCCGAAACGGGCACACCGAGCGCTGACCACCTGAAGAGTATTGGCACTGGTGAGAATGAGCCAGTCGAATCGATCCAAGTTCCTTAGTGCTTCATCTAGAGGAGCATAGGATTCTGGTGGAACGATTTCCAGTACCGAAACCTCGACTGGGATAGCGCCGAGCGCAGACAATCCATCGCTGAGCTTGGCAGTCTGGTTTGCGGAACGCGTCACCAGCACCCGCTTGCCCTGCAGGGGCAACAGACTCACCGGGCGACCTCGCTGGCCGCCTCAAGCAACGGTCCCGCTCCGGCATCAACCAGCATTTTGGCCGCAAGCCGTCCCAGCGCTGCCGGGTCGGTCGTGTTCCACGGCGCCCGGTGATAAATGCGCACGGCTGAACCCGTTGCTGGCGCAGCCACAACGCCAAAGATCTCGGCCGAAGGCACTTCAACGCCCGCGCTTCCTTGACCCCGAACAGCTCTGCAGTGGATCCCGATCGGCACCTGACAGCCTCCACCGAGTGCAGCCAATGCCGCCCGCTCCGCCGTCACGGCAAAATGCGTAGCAGCGTCATTCAGAAACGCTACAGCCGCAATCGTTGGCTCGTCGCCCCTCCGGGTCTCAATTCCCAGTGAACCCTGCCCTGCTGCTGGACAGAAGTCCTTCGGGTCTAGCCGCTCTCTGATCCACTCTGTTTTTTCGAGCCGATCGAGCCCCGCAGATGCCAGCAGAATCGCATCGACTTGGCCCTCGGCCAGTTTGCGCAGGCGCGTGTCGACGTTGCCACGAAATTCGACCGCTTCAATATCAGGCCTCAGTGCTTTTAATTGCGCGCGCCTCCGCTGACTGCTGGTTCCAACACGCGCTCCCTGCGGAAGAGCCGCGAGGGACTCGTACTTTACTGACACCAGCGCGTCGCGCGGGTCGACTCTTGGAGGCGTCGCAGCCAACCAGAATGGCTCTGGGAGCTCTGTGGGGAGATCCTTAAGGGAATGCACTGCAAGGTGGACGCGGCCATCGGCGAGCGCTTCCTCAATCTCCTTGGTGAACATGCCTTTTGACCCGACCTGGGCGAAGGTCACTTCCTGCAGGCGGTCGCCGGTTGTTTTGATGATTTCGATCGCGACTTCGTGCCCCTGTCCGCGCAGTAGCGCAGCAATATGGTTGGCTTGCCAAAGGGCAAGTTGCGAGCCACGGCTCCCTATGCGCAGATTCATCGATGACTCTCCACTTTGATCCCACTCTCGGCAATTGCATTGAGCTTTTCATCCAAAGAAGTCTCATGCTCTTCCATGGGGACAAAAACGATTGGATCGGGAACCGCTTCGCCTGAGACCGGCACCGACCAGGCCTCGCACAAAGCATCGACCCTCGCCGAGTTCCCTTCCCGAGCGGCCTGCTTGAGCGCCTGCATGGGCGGATGAAGAAACTTGTTCACCAGTCCCCGAGTCAGCGCTTCAACAGCGGCGACCTGCTCTGGGCTCAGCGTGCCAAGCCGCGATTGCATCCTACGCAGCTCCGCTTTGCGAATCTCTTCCGCATGGTGCTGCAAAGCCACAATCGCCGGAGCTACATTCACCGTGCGCTGACGTTGCTGGAATCGGTCTACTTCTCGGGCTATGAGGGTTTCGGCATCGCTGGCTTCGCGCCCGCGCTCTTCCATGTGGGCTGCTGCTACGGCCTGCAGATCATCAATGTCGTAGACAAACACGCCTTCAAGTTTTCCCATCGCAGGATCTACATCGCGTGGAACCGCAATGTCGATGAAGAACATGGGTTTGTTGCGGCGGCGGTGCATGAATGCCTGCCCATGTTCACGGCGGAAGATGGGATGCGGTGCGCCTGTCGAGCTGATCACAATGTCGGCTTCGCTGACTGCGTCGTAGAGTTGATCGAACGGAATCACGCGGCCGTGGAACTCCTCGGCCATGAGGCGGGCGCGCTCCTGGGTGCGATTGGTGACCAGAATTGTGCCGGCGCCCTGTTGCACAAGATGGCGCGCAGCCAGTTCGCTCATTTTTCCGGCACCGACGAGGAATACGGTGCGGCCCTGGAGCGATCCGAAGATTTTGCGTGCGAGGTCAACTGCAACTGAGGCGATGGAGACGGAACTCGATCCGATTTCAGTTTCGGTGCGGACTTTCTTGGCGGCGGCAAAGGCGCTTTGCAGCAGGTGTTCGAGCTGCCCGGCAATGGTGCCGGAAGCGCGCGCTACGGCGAATGCCTCTTTGACCTGGCCCAGAATTTGTGGCTCGCCCACCACCATGGAGTCGAGGCTGGCGGCCACACGAAATAAATGCCGGACCGCGTCCCGGTCGCGTTGCTGATAGATGTGCGGCTGGAGGAGGGCTGGATCCAGACCAAAGTGACGGTGCAGGAATCCGGTCAAATCGACTTCGGGAGTCTCAACCGCTGCGAGCAACTCAACGCGGTTGCAGGTGGATACAATCATGCACTCAGTCACACCGGGAACGGCGGCCAGGGCTCGAGTCGTCTCCGGAAGATCTTCGCGCGAGATGGCGATTTTTTCGCGCAGCTCGATGGGAGCGGTCTTGTAATTGATGCCAATGAGAGAGAGGGTCATTGGCCACCGTACCTGTGGACGTGACTAAAGAAGTTGGTAGCCCAGACGGCGATTACGACGGCAAAGACTGCGCCGGAAAGATATGCAGCTTTGCGGCCACGAAGGCCTGAGGTGCGGCGAACCAAAAGCAGCAGCACATAGATGGCCCAGCTTACGAATGCTGCAATGATCTTTGGGTCTAGAAAGTAGGAGGCGCCGAGCGGAGTTTCCTGGGCAAGAACCGATCCGATAACCAACCCCACCGTCATGCAGGGGAAGCCGAATTCGAGCATGGCTTCGGAGATTCGTTCGAGAGTATCGAGCGGAGGGAGCCAATCCAAAGGCGCCCACCAGGAGTCTTCTCCGGCGAGAAACTTTGTCTTTGGCTTGCTCTTCAGGCGGCGTTCCTGCACCAGGTAAAGGATCGAGGACAAAAGGCTGAAGCCGAGAGCCGCATAAGCCAGCATCAGCGCCGCAATGTGCGCAACGAGCCAGCTTGTGCGGACGCCTTCGGATGGGAAATGGTAGGTATCCGGCCCCAGTGCGGGAACCAACACCAGAAAGAAAGTGACCGGTAATGCGAACAATCCGAGCGAGATGGCGTCGTAAAGCCACCAAACCAGGAAGAAGAGGGCAGCGACGGTAAAGCCCGATAACGACTCGACTTCACGGACGCCGACAGGCATCCAGCGATGGGCCTGGCCCAGCATTTCAACACAGGAAACAAAATGAAAGAAGATGGCGAGGCCGCCAAGATGGACGCACCAACTGCGCCAGCGGACTTGTCCATAGAGGGCGGCCGGCACAACGGCGACACTGGCCGCTGCATACAAAATCGCCGCAACTCGTAACCAAAGCAGATACATACCGTGATTTACCTTAAAGGCGTAACTGCTCAGTATACTGTGATGCAAATCACCTGGCGGCCCGGGTTGTCCCATAGAAACACCTGGTCAACCTATCGGATGAGTCAGGCTAAAGCACCTTTTTAAGGACTTCGAGGCCGGCCTTTGAAACTTGAACGTCGTCTTCGGACTTGCCTCCGCTGAAGGCTACAACGATGTATCCGGACTTGCCCTTGAGGATGACGCCGCCCTGCCAACCGAATTCGCCGGTCATGGGTGGGCGGTTGGCGGTGCCGCTATCTTGCAGGGTCACAGCCATTTCGGCAGATTTGGCATAGGCGATACCGAGCAGGTTGTTGCCGTGTTCGCTGGCTTTGGGGTCGGTTATGCGGCCGACGACTGCCATTTTGGACGTCCAGCTTTGGATGGTTTCGCCTTCGGCGTAGGAGACGACGGCGACGCCGGAGATGTTGAGTTCGGCTGCTTTCTTTTTCATGACTTCGAGAGCCTGGGTTTCGAGGGCGTCGAGTTTTTTGGGGCTGGCGGCGCCGAGGTGTGTGGAAGAAAGTGAGAGGGATGTGGCGATGAGGAGGACGACGGCGGACATGCGGTGCTTCATGATTTTGCTCCGGGAGTTGGTTGGCTTTGATAGGCGGAGATGATGCTAATTGAGTTTGGTAGGAATGACAAAGATCAAGGGCCGACTGTTACGATTCGGGCGAGACGCCCGAAAGACAGCCGGTCAGAGACACGGCGCTACACTCCAGGAGACTTACGCCCCACCTCGTCTCGCGGCTATCGTTTGACCGGCGCTTCACGGTAGTCTTAAAGCCAGCGTGATCAAGGACGATATTCAACCCGCGGCACCGGCGTTCTTCCCGCTGGACGAAGCGCCTCCGGAATCGACACCGCCAATTCCCCCACCTGACAAAGCTTTGGCAGAGCTGACGCCCTTTATGCGGCAGTGGACCGCGGCGAAGCGGGAAAATCCCGATGCGTTGCTGTTTTTTCGCATGGGGGATTTCTACGAGCTGTTCTACGACGATGCGGTGACAGTGAGCCGGGAACTGCAGTTGACGCTGACGGCGCGGGACCGGGAGCGGTCGCAGCCGATGTGCGGAGTTCCCTACCACGCGGTGGAACAGTATCTGACGCGGCTGCTGAGGAAGGGCTACCGGATTGCCATCTGCGACCAGATGGAGGACCCGAAGCTTACGAAAAAGATTGTCCGGCGGGAAGTGACGAAGGTGTTGACGCCGGGGACGGCGCTGGATGCCGGGTTGGGGCAGGAGCAGAACAATTTTCTTGCGGCGTTGTATGAGGCCGGACCGGCGAAGGAGCCGTTGTGCGCTGTGGCGCTGTTGGACGTTTCTACGGGGGAGTTTCGGACGGCGGAGTTTACCGGTGGGAACGCACGGCAGTTGGCGGTGGACGCGATTTTGATGTCTGGCGCGAGCGAGTTGCTGGTTGCGGCCAGCGCGGAGATACCCGTACCTCTGGAGCGGATTCCGGCGCGGACGCGGGTGGAGGATTGGGTTTGGACGCGGGATTTTGGGGTTCCGCTGCTGGAACGGCAGTTGCATGTGCGGTCGCTGGAGGGATTTGGTCTGGATCGTCACCCGGCAGCGGCGATTGCGGCGGGAGCGGTGCTGCATTATGTGCGGACGACGCAGAAGATTGAGGCGCTGCACATTGATTCGCTGAAGTTCCAGGAACACTCAACGTGCCTGGAGCTTGACCAGGTGACGGTGCGGAATCTGGAACTGGTTGAGCCGTTGTTTGCGGGGCAGGATGCGCGGGCAACGCTGTTTTACACGCTGGATGAGTGCCAGACGCCGATGGGAAAGCGGCTGCTTCGAGGGACGATTGTGCGGCCTCTGTACGATGCGCGGGCGCTGGAGGCGCGGTACGAGGCGGTGGGCGAAGCGCTCGGGGACCTGATGCGGCGGGAGGAGATTCGGCGGGGGCTGAGCGGGATTCTGGATCTGGAGCGGTTGCTGGCGCGGCTGAGTCTGGATTCGGCTGGGCCGCGGGATGTGCGGGCGATGGCTGCCAGCCTGCGTCGGCTGCCGGGGTTGAAGGTTGCGGTTGGGGAAATGAAGTCGGCGCAATGGCGGGAACTGGCTGGGCGGCTGGATCCGCTTGAGGATGTGACGGCGCGGATCCACGCGACCCTGGTGGAAGAGCCTCCGTTGACGCTGGTGGATGGGGGCGCGATAGGTGCCGGTGTGGATGCGGAGTTGGACGAGCTGCGGGCGATTTCGACGACGGGGCGGCAGGCGATTGCGGCGATTGAGGAGCGGGAGCGGCAGCGGACGGGGATAGGGTCACTCAAGGTCAGGTTTAATTCCGTCTTCGGGTATTACATCGAGATTACGAAGAGCAATTTGGCGATGGCTCCGGCCGATTATGAGCGGAAGCAGACGCTCGTGAATGCGGAACGGTTTACGACTCCGGAATTGAAGGAATATGAGCGGAAGATTC
>Ga0302278_10006359_pt1 | contig 11318 bp, 3 predicted proteins | sample III_Bog_N3_2_FD_194543 | JGI IMG/M metagenome (GOLD analysis project Ga0302278, IMG submission 194543) | Peat permafrost microbial communities from Stordalen Mire near Abisko, Sweden - III_Bog_N3_2 | ecosystem: Environmental > Terrestrial > Soil > Wetlands > Peat | place: Sweden: Abisko... | reverse complement strand
CGAGCTGAAGATTCTTATCCTGAACATTGATGGCGGTGTCTTCGGCGAGCATACGATGATTGGCGCGGTGGGCGTGGGGGGAGTATCCCTCGGCGGCGGCCAGCCTGCTCGAAGGACTGGAGGAGCGCTTTACCGTCAACCGGTTTGGCGTGCCGCCCTCGCAACAGCGCTGCCTGGCGACCACAATATCATCGAAAGCCCACACGCCGGAGTGCGCATCCGAACCCACCGGGTAACAAATTGGCAGAATGGCTCGATGGCGCGACGCTGGATGGCTTCGGCTTTTCTGAGAACGGAGAAGGACTTCCGCAGGATCATGGGCTATCGCGAACTCTGGACGTCGGCGGCGATTCTGAGCGAATCGCAGGCCGCCACACGACAGGCCGTGGCGTAGTAACATCAACCCAGCCGCCGTTGGCAACTTTCAACTACGCGCGGGACATCCTCCGAGAGACAGAGGACTGGTATGTTAAAGGCGTATGTATACTTGAGCCAATGCCATGAGCGTGCGAATGAAGGACATCGCCAGGGATCTTGGTGTGTCCACAGTCACTATTTCTAAAGTACTGCGAAACCACCCAGATGTGGGCGAGGAAACACGCCAACGCGTTCTTGCGCGCGTAAAAGAGCTGGATTACCGGCCGAATCTTGCCGCACGCGGATTAGTGACCGGTCGCACTTACCTGGTCGGTCTCATCGTTCCCGATTTACTTCATCCCTTTTTTGCGGAAATCGCCGCATCCCTTTTAGACGCCCTTCGCAAGGAAGATTATTACCTGGTCGTCTCGTCTTCTGAAGAAGACCCCGATCTGGAAGAACAAGAGATCAGCCAGTTCTTGGCACGACGGCTCGACGCGATGATCATCGCATCTTGCCGATCCAATGTTGACGTCCTTCTCCGTATTGATAACCAAAAAATCCCCTATGTATTGATAGATCGGAGCTTTCCGGGGTTCTTATCGAATTTTGTGGGTGCCGATGATTTTGCAGCGGGAATGCTGGCGACGCAGCATCTAGTGGATGTTGGTTGCAAAAGGATCGCTCATATTCGGGGGCCGGAGACGAGCCCTGGCATCCAGAGGCTCGAGGGATACAAGAGAGCGCTTGGGCAAAACGGGAAAAACGTGATCGATGAGTATGTGATTTTTGAGCCCAAAGGCGATGTCGGGTCCAGGCAACGCGGAGCGGAAGCCTTGCGGCAACTCTTGAGCTGTAAGCGCGTTCCGGATGGGGTATTCTGCTTCAATGATCCGATGGCAATGGGAGCCGTCAATGAGGCAGTGAACCGGGGCTTCAGGGTACCCGAAGATATTGCCATCATCGGATGTGGCAACCTTCATTATGACGATTCGTTGCGGGTACCTCTCTCGAGCGTCGACCAGCATAGTCGCCAGATTGGGGCCGAAGCTGCCCGACTGGTGCTCAAAGCCTTGAAATCCAAGGTGGCGCCGAAGCCTGAGGCGATTCTGTTGCCGCCGGAATTGATCGTGAGAGAATCCACGCAACGAAGGTCAGCGAAACGCGGCAAGTAACAACTCGGCGAGATTTTGAAACTGCTCTCGGGTACCGAACGGGATGGCGAGTCGTTTGTCGCGAGTGCGATGGGGTTACATCGGGCGAGTGTCGGCCTCTCTATCGGAGCCAATGAGGCTCTCCCCATCGCAACCGATCACCTGCACATGTTTGCGTAAATCACCGGATTGAGCAGCACAATAAGTGGTGTGAGCACCGTACCCCCAGACCCGAACACCGCAATCAATCGAGTACTGAAAGACGGCAGGACCGTTTACCAAAAACAGAAGCTGTCGGGGCTCTGCATTTGGTCAGGACGCAGGAGGCCAATCCATTTCTGGGAGCCATCGGTGCTTTCCACCCGATGCCCGGCAACGCCGATGCCAAATATGTGTTGATTGCCTCGCCCGGCACTACGCATTAAGGTCTCACATTGAGACGGGATCTGATCCACGTTGCTTCCTGGCTATTCCGCCAACTTCAAGAAACATGGTCCGTCAAACCAACAATTGTTCCCTTTTCCTTGACTTCTCCCTTGATACACCTATAGAGTAGTTATCGATTAAGTTAGCGATTAGTAAGGGAATAAAGAAGTTGCAGCAGATTTCTCTGGAGCGACACGATGCACAGATCGGAAGATGTGAATTTCGGCACCAATGCGGGCAAGCGTGCCCTGCTTGTTTTGATGGTAATCGCGGCGCTTTGGCTGCTGGGGGCGCAGGCTGCCCTGGGACAGGCCTCCTCGGTGATCTTTACCCGCACCAGCTATGTTTCGTCGGTCAACAGCGGTCCCGGGCTGACGGGTAGCCCGGACTATCAGGGTTCGGCGGGACACCTGGCGGCCAACAGCAGGGGCGATCTCTTTTTTGATGACGCACCGTACTCCTATCCCGACGCCGCTTACGTGATTGAAATCCCCGCCGACGGCGGCCCGCAGGTGACGCTGCTGAGCAACGTGGGCTATGGCGCGTCCGGTGTTTATGTGGATTCGGGAGACAACCTGTGGGCAGTGGATCCAAACGGCAACCTCATCTATGTGCCGTTTGTCGGTGGCGCCTATGCATCCGCGACCAATTCCAGCAGCCTCACGGCATGCACCATGCCGCTTTCTTCAAACACCGCTCCCTGCCGGTACTTCTGGCAGTTGAATGCCAGCATCGGCTACTACCTGCAGTCGTCTGATGTGGCACTGGATGGCGCCGGCAATGTCTACGTCGTTGACAAGCACGACGGCGCCACGAATGGCGGAGTCAATCGCATTCTCGAGTTTGCTGCGGCAACTGGCGATTTGACGATTCTGGTGGACGGCCTGGCCTCGTCCGGTGATGCGCAACTCGCTGTCGATCCCGCCGGTGACGTGTACTACGCGGATGGCAACGGCGCGTATTATTTCGCCGCTTCCACTTTCCCGCTCACCAATGGTGCAACCGATGCTGTGGCGATTGGCAGCGGCCTGAATGATCCGACAGGCGTGGCGCTGGACTCGGGCGGCAACCTCTACATTTCCGACACCGGGAACATGCGTCTTCTCGAGATTCCCAATGTGAATGGCGCCCGCCTCACTGCGAATCAATTCATCCTGACCAACGGCTCAAACATCAGTTCGAACCATGCGCAGGCCGGCGCGGGTATCGATGGATACGGCAACATCTATTACGTCGGCAACTACGGCAACTCGATCAACCACCTGGCGGTTGGCAATCTGACCTTTGGATCGACAGCGATCGGCACTGCCACCGCGTCGTCGGCTTTGGATGTTTACTTCACCACGGCACAGACAGTAGGCAGCTTTGTCGTGACCAGCGGGCCGGGTTCGGTGTCTCCTTTCGCCATCGGTTCGAATGGTTGCACGACCGGGAAGAGCTATGCGGCCGGTGCGACATGCACCGTCAACCTCACGTATACCGCTTCGGCGGTCGGCCTGCAGACCGGCGTGATTCAGGCGCTCGATGCGAGCGGCAATCTGCTGGGCCAGGCGAAGCTTTCCGGCTCGGGGCAGGCCGCATTAATCAATGTGGATCCCGGCACGGCGGCGCCAATCGGAACCGGATGGACGGCGCCGAGCGCGATCGCCGTGGATTCGGTTGGCAATACTTACGTGGCAGACTCAAGCACCGGAAAGATTTCGAAGACTGCGGCTGGCGGCACGACGGCAACCGTTGTAGCCAGCGGATTCAGCAGTCCCTCCGCAGTGGCGGTGGACGGCGCAGGCGACCTCTACGTGGGCGACAGCGGCATCAACAAGGTTGTCGAAGTGCCCTATGCCAATGGAACTTACGGAACCGCTGTCGTGCTTGAGACCGGCCTCAGCGGCCCGACGGGACTGGCGATCGACGGAGTCGGCAATCTCTATATCGCCGATAGTGGCAACTCCCGCGTACTGCTGTATTCACCTTCCGGCGATCCTGAGGCGCAGAGCCTGGTGAGCACAGTCGGCAGCGGTTTTACAACTCCGGTTGCGGTGGCCATTGATACCGTGGGCAATCTGTATGTCTCGGATGCGGGCACCGGGGACGTCGTGCAGGTCGCGATTCCGACCGGCCTGCAGACTACGATTCTCAGTGGCTTGAAAGCGGCGGCGGGTGTGGCCGTGGATGTGGGTGGAAGCCTGTATTCCGCCGATTCCGGACTCGGCACGATCACCAGGGTCCCCAGTATTAGCGGCGTGTTGAACAGGAACGATGAAACCACGCTCGGGACAGTGGTGCTGAAGCCCACCGGCATTGCGCTCGACAACCTGGGCAACGTGTATGCGACCGATGAGGCGGATGCCGCGGTTGCTGAGAGCAAGCGCTCCGCCGGCCTGCTCAACTTCGGCAATGTGAACTCGGGCGCATCCAGCACCACCATCTCCGCCAATGTTTCAGACGGCGGCACTGCGGGGCTCACTTTGAACACCCCCGATTACACAGAGTCGGGAAGCAATGCGGCCAGCTTTGCTGTACAAACCGAATCAACCTGTGCGAACGGCGCTGCATTAAGCTCTGGCGCTGCCTGCTCGGTGGCTGTCATTTTCAGTCCCCAGGGTCCCGGATTGCAGACCGAAACGCTGGCATTTTCCAGCACCGCACAGAACAGCGCGACCCTGCTGTTGAGTGGATCTGGAACGCAGCTTAGCGGGAGCACGCTTACGATTGCTGTCACCTCGCCAGCGGGGACGCCGGCTTATGGCCAGCCGGTTACCGTCGGCGCCACGCTCACCCCGGTGGCCGGTGGATACGGTACGCCGACCGGGACGGTGACCTTCTATGTGGATTCGGCTCCGCAAGCCCCGGTACCGCTGACCAATGACACAGCATCCATCACTCTCACCGGCCTCACTGGCGGCGCACATGTGCTCAGTGCGAGTTATAGCGGCGACATCGACTATGCTTCCAGCGCATCGGCGCCCCTCGATATCACCATCGGCACGGCGGCCACGACTACATCGGTCGTGACAGTGACCGCGCCGTATTCGAGCCCCACCAGCGCCAACCCTGGCAACACCGTGACACTGAGCGCGACCGTTGCGCCCGCTGTTCCGGGTACGCCCACCGGCACCGTCGTGTTCTCAAGTGGAACCAACGTTCTCGGATCCGCGCCAGTTACGGCCTCGGTAGTGAATGGCGGCCCGGGAGGAATTGCCACGTTAACCACGACGACATTGCCTCTGGGGAGCTACAACGTAACGGCCTCCTACGGCGGCGACGCCAACTTCACCGGTTCCACCTCTCCGTCCGCAGTTCCGCTGCTGATTTCAAATGCAACCATCGGAATGACCGCCAGTTCCACCGCGCTTACGGGCGACGGGGCGCCGGTCACGCTCACGATTAGCTCGATTGCGGGATTCGGTCAGAGCGCCGCCGAGCCGGGAACGGTTAGCCTGGCCTGCGGTGGCTTGCCCGCATACGCTGTCTGTTCCTTCGCGCCAGCCTACGCCACACCCACGCAGGGTGCGCCCCAACAGATCGCCTTCACCGTTGTCACCAATCAGCCGCCCCCCATTCCACCCACAGCTGCGGGCTTCGCCGGCATTGCCCATCGGCCCGGAAGATTCGGCCTGGAGGCCCTGACCGCCCTTTGCCTGCTTGTTCCCGGCGTTCTTCTCGGCATCACGCTGAGACGCGCGCGCCGCGGCCGCAACGCGGTCTGGCGCACGACGGTCGTGCTGCTGCTTCTTCTGGGCGGTTGCATGGCGGGACTGAGCGGCTGCGGCACATCCGGGAAGGTGTTCGACACGCCAACGGGAACGTCCACCATTACGGTCACCGCGACGATTACCGCAAGCCCCGCGGCTCCCAACCCGCCGCCCACTCAAACCCTGACGTTCACGCTGACGGTCAACTAGTGAGAAACACCGCATGGCGGCTGCCGCGATTGCAAGGGCCGCCAAAAGAGATTCGGAGAGCGAGATGAGAAATCGGAGGACCGACGTGATGGTTTCAAACAGATTCAACCCGGCAGTGAGTGGCACCACCTCCACTGCCGCGATTCGAGAGGATAGAAGCATGACGTCACGCGGGTTCAAGGCGCTGATGCTGGTATTGCTGTTACTGGTGGTTTTCCCGGCGCGGGGCCGCGCACAGACCATATCCGCCACCCTCTCGGGCTTTGTGTTCGACCAGACCGACGCCGTAGTTCCGGGCGCCAAGGTAACGCTCACCAACCAGGCGTCGAAAGACAAGCGCGTCACCACCAGCAACGGCTCCGGGTATTTCAACTTTACCGCCGTTCCCGCGGCCACTTACACGGTGTTGGTGCAGCGCGAGGGATTCAAGTCTTACGAGGAAAAGGGCATCGAATTGCATCCCTCCGACCAGCGCAATCTGACCGACATACGGCTCCAGGTCGGCGCCGTTGAATCCACGGTGACGGTTACCACCGCGTCAAGCGCCGCTCCTCCCACCACCGGCGAGCGCAGCGTCCTCATCACCGCTGAAGACATCAACCATCTGCCCGTCGAAGGCCGCGACGTGACCGAACTCATCAAAACGCTTCCTGGATTTGCCCAGGTGGCCCAGGGAACGGGCGCCGATAACCTCGCACCCGACCCCGGCGTCGTTGGAGGACAGACGGGCAACTACGAGGCCAACGGCACTCCTCCCGAAGGCATCTCGATTATCAGCGATGGCGTGAACATCACCGATCCCGGCAATGGCGCGAGCTCCGATCAGGTCATCAACATGGACAATGTGCAGGAGGTCCAGGTCCAGACGTCGAACTTCGGCGCCGATAGCGCCAAGGGCCCGATCGTCATCAACGCGGTCGGCAAGTCGGGCGGCGCCGATTTTCACGGCGGCCTCTATGTCTATGGCCGAACCTACCAGTTGAATACCCAGGACTGGTTCAGCAAGCACGATGGCGACGCCAAGCCCGAGGATCGATACATCTACCCCGGCGGAAACATTGGCGGCCCGATCAAGATTCCGGGAACGAACCTCAATCACAACAAGAAGCTCACCTTCTTCGTCGGCGGTGAAGATTACGTCCAGAAGAATGTCTACGCATATGGCAGCGCCGCCGCCGCAACAGTGGAAGCTCTTGTGCCCACCAAGAACATGCGCACCGGCAACTTTACTCAATCCGAATTGTCCAATTACTTCGGCGTGCCGGTGAACGCGACCACGTGCAGCACCAGTCCGAACGCGACACTGTCGTTGTACATCAACATCTGCAATATCCCAAGCGGCAATACTCCCGGACTCAGCCCCAACAGCCAGGGAGTTCAGGGACCGGATGGTCCGCCGATCATCGGAGGAAATATTCCGCAAATCGCGCTTGATCCTGGCGCACTGGCCCTCATGAATGGCCTGGTCCCCTTGCCAAACCACACCCCTTTCTTCTCCAATCCTGCGGGAACCGCAACCGGCGAGCAACTCAGTGTCTTCAATTATCAGCAGGTCAACCTCCAAGACAACAGCTCCTACCAGACCCGCGCGCGTGTCGACTACTCCATCTCCGATAACTCCAAAATCTATGTCGCGTACGACTTTCAGCACAGCAACGGCCGCAACCCCCAACAGCTCTTCTACTCACCGCAACAACCGTTCGGTGAAATCAATACTCCGAATGGAATTCTGGGCGAAGACTTTTCGCACACGGCTTCGATGAACTTTACCCGGGTGCTCACGTCCTCGTTGACCAACGAGTTCTATGTGGGCGTGAATCTGAACCTGGGCCACAATTCGCCAGGCAAGGCGGGGTCATACCTGAGCAGCAGCATCAACTACCCCTATCAGGGAATCTATCCCACACTGCAATATCCGCAACTCTACGACTACGGATTCGACGGCCTGCCACTAGGCCTGTTTCCCGATTACTCCTCGAAAGTCTTTCAGCACAAATTCGTCCCCAATGGCGGAGACAACCTCACCAAGGTGATCGGGACGCACACCATCAAGGTTGGTGGCTATCTTGAACGCGCAACAAACAATCAGACTGACCTTAACGTTGCCTCCAACGGCCAGATTCAGCAATACTACCTCGGCGAACTCAGCCCCTTCGGCGGGGTCTCCGCAAATCGCATCTATGAGCCGACGCTTCCTGGCCAGACCAATTCCTATGCCAACTACCCAGAGCCGGGCAACTTCCTCGCCAGCTTCTTCATGGGGGAGATTCAGCAATACAACCAGTTCAATTTCCAAACCAACAGCGACCTCTACTATTGGACCGCGGACTCTTACGCAACCGACTCCTGGAAGGTTAATAAGAAATTGACCCTGGATCTCGGCTTCCGCCTTGGCCACGTGGGCCCGTGGGAAGATGCGCATGGCCTGGGAATGGCGGTGTGGAATCCGACTCTTTATGCAAGCGAGACCTCGATTACAAGCCTCCGCGACGTGAGTTCCACAGTTCCCAACCCTGGATTCACCTGGCATGCCATTGACAAGAGCATCCCCAACTCTGGCGCAGGTTCCACACGGGCGTTCTTCTCGCCGCGCTTTGGCATGGCCTGGGACGCCTACGGCAATGGAAAGACCGTGGTGCGCGGCGGCATCGGCGCTTATCGCTCGCATGACTCGTGGAACGACGTCAACCAGACGCAGGCTACAGCGCAGGGACAGACCTACGCCACGGTTGGCGGCGGCGGCCTCATGCTGCGCGACATTCCCGCCTTGATTCCGGCCTCCGGCATCAGCGGCGGCAACGCAACCCAGGCAGGAACTTCGGGCGTGGGATTTGGTCTCAGCTCGGGCGACAACGAGCAGCCGCTCACCTGGACCTACAGTTTTACTCTGTCTCAACAGGTCAATCCTTCAACGCTCTTTGAAACTTCATACCAGGGCAGCCAGAGCAGCGACCTTCTCACCCAGTACGAGCAGGGAGCCGCCGGCGACATTGAGAACATCGACTCGTTGCCCATCGGTACGCTCTTCAATCCCGACCCGCTTACCGGGGAGGTCAACACGCCGCAAGGCTTCTCGGGCGAAGATCATGTCAACGATTTCCGCCCCTACCCCTTCTACACACAGGTCAATGTGGCGCGCCATATCCTCTACTCCAACTACAACGCGCTGCAGACTTCCATCAAGAAAACGCAGGGACGCGGGCTCTACAGCGTGAACTACACATGGTCCAAGGTGATGGGTGTCTTTGGCGCCTACAACACGGGCAACATGATTGACTCGCGGAATATCCGCCCCAATTACGGACCATTGGCTTTTGACCGTTCGCATGTTGTCAACGCGACATATTCTTACAACGTGGGCAACTGGGTCCATGGCTCAAAGCTGCTTGGCGGCCTCGCGAATCAGTGGGAACTCTCGGGGATTTTCAACATCCAGAGCGGACCGGATGCCCAGCGCGTGCTCAACTCGAACTTCGGCCTCGGAGGCACAATCGCTCCGCTCAATGGAGTGCAAACCGCGGCCAATTCGTTCAACATTAACAACCTGACCTTCCTCGGGACGCCGGACGTGGTCCTTCAGCCCAAAATCACCTGCAATCCCGGCACGGGCGTCAATCGCAGCCAGCATCAGTATTTGAACAGCGCCTGCTTTGCGATTCCTGATTTTGGCGTCAACGGCCCCGCTTCCATTCCTTACATCCACACCCCCGGCTACTTCGATGCCGACGCCCGTTTGGGGAAAGATATCCGGCTGGGAGACAGGAAAGACTTTCAATTTCTGCTCTCGGCCTTCAACGTGATCAATCGCGCCAACTACAGCTTCTCCAGCAAGTTTCCCACCGAGCAGACACTGCGCTTTACCGGAGACACCCTTTCGGATGCAACCACTCCGGCGGACTTCGGCTCCGCGCAGTTCCGGTTTGGCCGCCGCGTTGCTGAAATCACAATGAAGTACAACTTCTAAGTAAGAAGAAGCCCTGGCTGCGCGGTTCGTTTTCGCACAGATTCAATGCATTTGATGAATTGGCACAGAAATTCCCAGGCGCTGTTGCCTGGGAATTTCTGCGGGTGGGCATGGAGAATGGAAAACATGAGTAGGTTCACGGTGCATACATCGTTCAAAGCGTTGGCCTCAGTGACTGCGGGAGCGTTGCTTCTCTGGCCGGCATGTTCAGCGCCGGCGCAGGCAACTGCAAACGTGCAGGTGGACGTCTCCAAGCCAATCAACGTGATGACCGTGCAGGCCATGGGCATCTATACCGACCTCTACGACACCGGGACAACCAAGCCTGTGGTTGCCGGCTATCTGCATGCCGCCGGAATGTACACGATGCGGTATCCCGGAGGCTTTGGGTCGTACCCGGACCTGTATCACTGGGCCACAAATTCCGGTGTGCCGTACGCCAACTTCAAGCAGGACACCGAGCACTTCTATCCCAGCGAGAACAGCATGGGCCACATCGTCCAGTTTCTCGACAAGCTGGGAACCGCCATCATCACCGTCGACTACGGGTCAAACGCCGCGGGCACTGGAGGCGGGGAACCGGCCGAAGCCGCGGCCTGGGTTGCATATGCCAATGGAAACCCGAACGATGCGAAGGTGATCGGCAAAGACAGCACAGGCAAGGACTGGAAGACTGTCGGCTACTGGGCCACGCTGCGCAGCCAGGCGCCGCTCGCCACCGACGATGGAATGAATCTGCTGCGCGCAAGCCACCCCAGGCCGCTGGCCATCAAGCTGTGGGAGATCGGCAGCGAGGTCTACAAGAATAGCTATTACTATGGCGATTATTACGGGGATCATCACGACACGGAAGAGGATCTTCACGCTTCATATCCCCCAAACTCGAAGGACAACGACAAGCGCAAAAAGAATCCGAATCTCTCGCCCGCATTTTATGGAGCGCAGGTGGTGGAATTCTCCAAGGCCATGAAGGCGGTTGACCCAACCATCTGGGTTGGCGCGTCCATGGCGCTCGCGCCATTGGATTATCACTTCGCTCCCGATTGGAACAGTGAAGTGCTCAAGGCCGCATGCGGCAACATCGACTTTATCTCCCTGGCCTGGCGCCCCGGAGACACGCTCCCCCCGGACTATAAGGTGAGGGACGACGACTCCGTGCTGCGGGCGCCCGAAGAACAGCTCGGCAAGATACTCTCAGAGGCAATCTACAACAACAAGAAGTACTGCCCGGCGGGCCGCTCGCCGCGCATCGCCTTTACCCAGGTAGCGCCCATCGAATGGCCAAAGATCGATCATCCGATCGTGGATGCGCTCTTTGCCGCCGATGCCATGGCTCTGCTGGTTGAGTCCGGCACCATCAACAGCGACTGGATGGAGTTGCACCACCCTTCGTTTCTGAATGACAGCAACCAGCCCGGTCCTGCCTACTATGGCATCCAGATGCTCCACATCGTTGCCTTCCGTCCCGGCGATGAATTCGTGACTGCATCGTCGAGCAACTTTCAGCTCGCCGCG
>Ga0302278_10006353_pt1 | contig 11320 bp, 8 predicted proteins | sample III_Bog_N3_2_FD_194543 | JGI IMG/M metagenome (GOLD analysis project Ga0302278, IMG submission 194543) | Peat permafrost microbial communities from Stordalen Mire near Abisko, Sweden - III_Bog_N3_2 | ecosystem: Environmental > Terrestrial > Soil > Wetlands > Peat | place: Sweden: Abisko... | reverse complement strand
CCGACTGCAATGTGGGCGGCGAATTCATGGCGCCTGAGAAAGTGGAGCGCCTGAAGCAGATCGCCCAGACCCCCTGGATGCGCACCCTGGACGACCGCATCGGCCTATCCTGGGAAGAAGGCCACCGCAAGCCCGCCGAAGCGCCAAGCCTGCCGGCCCAGGAATTCCTGCTGTCCGACAAGGCCGAACATATCATCGCCTGGGAAAAGCCGCCGCTGGGGGCCGACAACAAATGGGGCTTCACCACCAAGGCTCCGGCCCAGAAGTTCAATCTGGGCGAGGTCTATAATCTGTCGGTGGCGCGCGGCACCCTGACCAACGAGGACCGCTACCACATCAGCGACCATATCGTTCAGACCATCATCATGCTGGAAGCCCTGCCCTTCCCGAAGAACCTCAAGCGGGTTGCCGAATGGGCCGGCGGTCATCACGAAAAGATGGACGGCACCGGCTACCCCAAGAGCCTGAAGAAAGAGCAGATGAGCATCCCGGCGCGGATCATGGCCATCGCCGATATCTTCGAGGCATTATCGGCCCGCGACCGCCCCTACAAGCAGCCCAAGAAACTGTCGGACTGCGTCAAGATCATGTCTTTCATGAAGAAGGACCAGCATATCGACGCCGAACTGTTCGAGTTGTTCCTGACCTCGGGCGTCTATAAGCAATACGCCGAAACCTTCCTGCCGCCCGAACAGATCGACGAGGTGGATATCTCGCAGTATGTGAGCAAGGCATCAGCCACTTAAACCAGCCGCAGCAACTCCCGCACCACCGCATCGGCTCCATCGGCGATCTGCGAGATCGTAGCGTCCAGCATATAGCAGGGCGAGGTCACCATCTTCAGCCCGGCGTCCACCACCACCTGGCCATGACCGGCGACCTTATGCTTGGCCCCCATGGCTTCGATGGCCTGGGCGGTTTCGGGGTCGTTGCCGATGGTCACCTCGCCTTGGCCCAGCACGCGGGCCAGCAAGGCCGGAGCGATGCACAAAGCGCCGATGGGCTTACCGGCGGCGCGCATGGCCTTGATGGCGGCCTCGACACCCGGCTCCACCGTGCAATCGGGACCATCCACCGCGAAGGAACAGAGGTTCTTGGCCGCGCCAAAGCCGCCGGGGAAAAGGATGGCGTCCACATCCGCCGCCTTGAAGCCGGCGATGTCGGAAATAGTGCCTCGGGCGATGCGGGCGGCTTCCACCAGCACGTTGCGGCGCTCATCCGTAGGCTGGCCGGTCAGATGGTTGACCACATGCATCTGGTCCACATTGGGGGCGAAGCAAACAGCCTCGGCCCCCTGGCGGTCGATGGCCAGCAGGGACATCACCGCTTCATGGATTTCGGCACCGTCATAGACGCCACAGCCGGAGAGAACGACGGCGATACGAGATTTCTTGCTCATGGCATGTTCCTAGGGGCTTGGGATGACCAACATTAACCGCTAGGGTAAAGACAGCAATTTGCCGAAGCAACGGAAGATCCCGCCATGACCACCCCGGCCTATAACCGACTGGAAGCCCTGTTCACCCGCCTGTCCCACATCGAGGAGGCGCTGAACATCCTGCATTGGGACATGTCGGCCATGATGCCGGCAGGCGGGGCCGGAGGAAGGGCCGGGCAGTTGGCAACCTTGAAGACCCTGCATCACGAGATGCTGACGGCCTCGGACGTCGCCGTGCTGCTGGAGCAGGCCTCGGACGAGCCCCTGCATGGCTGGCAGAAGGCCAATCTGCACGAGATGCGCCGCGATTGGGTCCATGCCTCGGCGGTGCCTTCGGCTTTGGTCGAGGAAATCTCGCGGGCCAATTCTTCCTGCGAGATGGCCTGGCGCAAGGCCCGCGCCGCCTCGGACTTCAATGCCGTCGCCCCCTTCCTGGCCGAAGTGCTGCGCCTGACCCGCCAAGTGGCCGAGATCAAGAGCCAGGCCTTGGGCGTTACCCCCTATGACGCCTTGCTCGATCAATATGAGCCGGGCGGACGCTCCGCCGAGATCGATGTGATCTTCGCCGATCTGGCCGACTTTCTGCCGGGCTTCCTGGCCGAGGTCCAGGCCAAGCAGGCCCCTGCCCCCAAGGGCCCGCAAGGGCCCTTCCCCGTCGAGCGGCAAAAGGCCCTGGGCCTGCGCATGATGGAGGTCTTGGGCTTCGAGTTCGACCATGGCCGTCTGGATGTTTCCCAACATCCCTTCTGCGGCGGCAATGCCGACGATGTCCGCATCACCACCCGCTACGACGAAGCCGACTTCATGCGCAGCCTGCTGGGGGTCATCCACGAGACCGGCCATGCCCTTTACGAGCGCGGCCTGCCCGAGTCCTGGCGCGGCCAGCCGGTGGGCCGGGCCCGGGGCATGAGCACCCATGAAAGCCAGAGCCTGTTGATGGAAATGCAGGCCTGCCGCTCGCACCAGTTCCTGTCCTTCGCCGCCCCCATCATGGCCGAGACCTTTGGCGCCAAGGGTCAGCCGGGCTGGGACGCCGAGACCCTTTATGCCGCCAATGTGCGGGTTACTCCCGGCTTCATCCGCGTCGATGCCGACGAAGTGACCTATCCCGCCCATGTCATCTTGCGCTATCGCCTGGAAAAGGCCCTGGTGGCCGGCGAGTTGGAAGTGAACGACATCCCCGCCGCCTGGAACGAAGGCTTCAAGGGCCTGCTGGGGATGACGCCCCCCGACGACCGCCTGGGCTGCCTGCAAGACATCCATTGGTACGACGGCGCCATCGGCTATTTCCCCACCTACACCCTGGGGGCCATGACCGCCGCCCAATTGTTCGATGCCGCCAAGGCCGCCGTGCCGGGCCTGCTGTCTTCCATCGGCAAGGGCGATTTCCGTCCGCTGCTGGGCTGGCTGCGTGAACATGTCCATGGCCAGGCCTCCAGCCTGTCGGCCAGCGAACTACTGACCCAGGCCACCGGACGCCCCCTGGATGCGGGTATTTTTAAAAACCATTTACGACAGCGCTATCTATCCGTTTGAAAAACAACGCGACTTTCTCAATATAATCATTAAAACTTCGCTATTAGGAATATGACTTTGCCGCATAAGCATTGGCGGGATACCATCTTTGAATGCAGAAAATGCTCGGTCACCCCTCGGTAGTTACAGCTTGAAAGCACTGGGATAGCATCCATGGTCAGTGATTATCTTCAGCGCACGCGCTCGCTCACCGAACTGCAAAGCATCATCGACAGCGACCGCAAAACGGCAGCGGCTTTGGCCGAGGCGACCTTTCGCCACGAGGTCAATGCCGCCATCACCTCGATCACCGAAATCAACGCCGTCGCCGCCGCCTGGGTCTCGGCCGACACCCAGGTCGCTTCCGCCAAGATGCTGATCGAAGCCGAAGTGGTCTCCACACGCCTGATGGCCGACGCCCAGATCGCCATCGCGGAATATAAAAAATATGTTGAGAACCAGACTTCAGCCGTCCCCGCCGAAGTGGTCTCGGGGATGATCAAGCAAATCGGCGAAAAACATACGGCCCAATTGTCCCAGCAAGCCAAGACCTCCATCGAAACCATCCAACGGGATGCCCAAGAGGCGATTGCCAAGCTGAAAGATATCGCCGCCACGGCCATCAGCGACATTCACAGCATCTCGGCCAGCATCACCGCCGACGTGGATAGCGCCGCCACCACCGCCGCCGAAAAGCTCCGCGCTTTCCGCCAAGAGCCCCATAGCCTTGAAGAAACCGCCCAGGAAGCCGAAGGGGCCGCCCTGCAGATCGAAGCCGCCGCCGCCCGCGCCTCGCTGGAACTGCAGACCACCGTCTATGCCGCCCTGGAAAACATCCATAAAAGCACCGACGAGGCTTGCGCCATCATCAGGAGCGCCGCCAATACCGCCACGGAAAAGATCGAGACCGCCCGGGAAAAAGCCCTGGCGACCATCCGCACGGTCTTGGAATTCCACAAGGAATAATCAGGTCGCGGTATCGACCGCCGCATCCAGCAACATTTCCCGGAACAAAAGCAGCAGCTTGCCGTCCAGGTGATTGGACATTTCGTCCTTCATGATGCCAAGGGCCTTTTCCGCCGGCATCGGCGGCTTATAGACCCGGCGATCGGTCAAAGCCCCAAAGACATCGACGATGGCCGCCATGCGGGCCAGACTGTTCAGATCTTTGCCGGGAATGCGGTTGGGATAGCCGGTTCCGTCCAACTTCTCGTGATGCTGGGCGGCGATGGTGATCACCCCCTTGGGGATCTCCGGGTTCTGCATCAGATAGTGGACCGAGGCATCCACATGCCCCTTCATCACCACGAATTCTTCTTCGGTCAGACGCCCCGGCTTGTTCAGCACCTCGTGGGGGATCGACATCTTGCCCACATCGTGCAGCAACCCGCCCGAGGCCAGCAACAGTTGCTCCGACTGGGGCAATCCGATGACATTGCCAAACAAGGACAGCAAGGTCGCCACCCGCAGAGAGTGGGCATAAGAGTAATTGTCGTGATCCTTAACGCCGTTCAGGATCGACTTGAAGTCCTGGGAATTGACCGCTTCGACCAGCGGGCCGCAGGCATCGGTGACGTTTGAATAAGCGATGGGCTCGCCCCGTTCGATCACGTCCGAGATGCTGTTATAGATCTCCACCGTGCCCTTCAGGGCCTTTTTCTGGGTCGGCGGCAAAGCCTCCCAGGCCTGCTCCACCTTGCTGTTGACCAGCGAGGAAATGGCCTTGATCAGGGCCGAGCGGCGGTAAGGCTTGACCAGATAAGCGCTGGCGCCACATTGGCGCACGGCGTCGCGGGTACCCTGATTATCTTGCGACACAATCATGATGATGGGCAGGCCGTGATATTCCGGCAGCATGCGCAGCTTGCGCACCAGGGCATAGCCGCCGCCGATGGGGGTTTCTTCTCCCACCACCAGCACCTGGGGCTTGGCGATCCCCAGAGCCGCCATGGCCCGCAGGGAATCGGGATATTCCACCATGCGATAGAAGGACAGCAGGGCCGAGGAAAATTGCGCACGGTGCCGCTCGTTGCCATCGACGATGGCGACAAGGTTCTTCTCCACCTCCAACGGAGGAGTAAAAGACTGTATGACCGCAGCGGCGGTGGCACCCATAACGGCAGTTCCCCGACTCGAACCCTAAGGCAATTTGCCCCCTAGGATTGAGTCTAACACCTGGGTTTCCACACTGCCAACAGGAAAAAGGACGCAGATGCAGCGCAACGGAACGAATACAAAAGATATAGCCGTTACATGCCATTAACATGACGCAGAGCAGATCGCTCAGTTTTCACAAGCTTGCTTGATAAGCAACCTCAGATATCGACACAAAAAGCATTAACGACATAATTTACTATCAAACTACTTCGTGAAAATCACTGTGTATTACAAACATAACCGCACTTACTCGGGGCAGGAAATCTCATCGGCATCAGACTTGGAACTATTCCCACGAAAGCCCATGGCGACCACATAAGTTTCCGCCGATTCGGCGCGGCTGGCCGGGGGCTTGGCGTGGCGAACGGTCTGGAAGCTGCGTTTGAGCAGGTCCAGAAGCTCCCGCTCGGTGCCGCCCTTGAAGACCTTGGCGACAAAGGTGCCGCCAGGGGCCAGAACCTCCAGGGCGAACATCAGCGCCACTTCGCACATATGGATGATGCGCATATGGTCGGTGGGCGGATGGCCGGTGGTGGGGGCCGCCATATCGGACAGCACCACATCGGCCGGACCGTCCAAAGCCTGCTTCAGCATGTCTGGAGCGGCGTCATCCAAGAAATCGTGGGTCATCACCGTGGCGCCGGGAATGGGAGCCCATTCCAGAATATCGATGCCGACCACCTTGCCGCCGCGAGGCTCCAGGGATTTGACCCGATCCACCGCCACCTGGGTCCAGCCACCAGGAGCCGCACCCAGATCCACCACCCGCTTGCCGGATTTGAGAAAATGGAAGCGGTCATCCAGCTGCACCAGCTTGAAGGCGGCGCGGGAGCGATAGCCCAGACGGCGGGATTCGATCACATAGGGGTCGTTGAGCTGACGCTGCAGCCAGCGGGTCGAAGAGACGGTGCGTTTGCGGGCGGTCTTCACCCGCTCGACAAGCATATGCCCGCCGGTCTTACCGCTCTTGTTTTTCTTCTTCTCGGTCATCAAGCCTTCATCCACACGCGGTCATCCCGCATCATCGACATCAGCACGCCTTCGCGCACGCCCCGGTCGGCCACCCGCAGAGACCCCACCGGCCACAGCCGACAAATGGCATCCAGGATGGCGCATCCGGCCACCACCAGATCAGCCCGTTCCGAGCCGATGCAGGGGTAGGACGCCCGCTCTTCGGCACAGCTGCCGGCCAGCAGACGGCTGACCCGATCGATATCGGCGAAATTCATCACCAGCCCGTCCACGGCCATACGATCATAGCGCGGCAGGCGCAGATGCACTCCAGCCAAGGTCGTCACCGTACCGGAAGTCCCCAGCATTTGCACCTGTCCAAGGCGCACCAATTCGCTCAAGCGCCCATCGCCGTCGAAATCCGCCAACATGCGGCAAAGATCATCGACCGTATCGGCATAGCCCTTGGGGTCGTGCAAAGCCTCGCCACGGCCCTCGGCCAAGGTCACCACCCCCAGGGGCAGAGACGCCATAGATAGCACATCCTCGGCCCCACGGCGCTTGCGCACCCGCACATGCATCAACTCGGTGCTGCCGCCGCCGATATCGAAGACCAAGGCGTCGGCGAACGAGCGGTCCAGCAGCGGCGAACAACCGGCCAGGGCCAGACGGGCTTCCTCCTCGGCCGAGATGATTTCCATCTCCAGGCCGGTCTCGGCTTTCACCAGATCGATGAAGTGACGGCAATTCCCAGCCCGACGACAAGCCTCGGTCGCCACCGAGCGAAAGCGGGTGACGCCGCGTCGCTCCATGCGGCCGACGCACATTTTCAGCGCCGCCAGGGTGCGGGCGATGGCCGCCTCGGACAACAGGCCCGAGCCGGCCAGGCCTTCGCCCAGGCGGGTAGTGCGGGAAAAAGCATCGACGACCCGGAAACCTTGTCCAGCCGGCACCGCCATCAAAAGACGACAATTGTTGGTGCCCAGGTCCAAAGCTGCATAAACCGGCCGCGTCCAGCCCGCCCCGTCCCAGTCCCGCCGCGCGGAACCAGGGGGATGTGCCATCACCTGGGCCAAAGACTCTCTCCCATCAAGGGCCACGATTGGGTCGCGGCACTTTCGCCGGAGGCTGCTCCGGCGGTTTTTCCATTGCCAACATGTTACCGGAGAATGAGGGCGCTTGCCAAAACATCTTCACGCTCGCGGCGCCTTGCGGGGCCTTTGTGAAAAAATCCATTGGCAATGGCAAAAACTATGTGTTAGAAGACGCGCCTCCTCGACGGAAACGCTTCACCACAAGCCAACCGTCGTTCCGCTGATGGGGGATCGTCTAGCGGTAGGACTACGGACTCTGACTCCGTCAGCCGAGGTTCGAATCCTCGTCCCCCAGCCAAATGGCGAAAAAGCCGACCGTTCCCACGGTCGGCTTTTTTGTTTCGATTCAATCCATTGATCACCCTGTCGAATGACGGATTCGCCGTCACTCGAAGGACCTCGCCTGCGCAATAGGATGGGGCAAGCCCCACCGCCCCAAACTATTGAGGACTATTTCCCCACACCCATACCGTGTATCATCGGTGGCACGCCTGCTATCCGTTCAGAATCGGGACACCAACATACGCAAGGGGAAAGAATGTTCGACAATCTCCTTGATATAAATGGACTGACGCCTCACGGATTTTGCCTGTTGTGGCGCCCTGAGCTGTTTTGGTCGATGGCAACATCCGACACGGCTATTGCTCTTTCTTACATATCCATCAGTGTGACCATCGGTGCTTTTATCTATCGGCGCCGGGTTATGCACATGCGCTGGGTCGGCGGCCTTTTTGCCGCCTTTATTATGCTTTGCGCCATTAGCCACATTATGGACATTTGGACGCTCTGGTACCCCGACTATGGCCTTCAAGCCATTGAAAAGGGACTGACCGCTGTCATCTCGATCATAACGGCATCCGTATTATGGCCACTCCTCCCTTATGCCTTGGCCATTCCAAGTTCAGCGGAATTCGAGGAAATAATAGAGGACAGGACAAAAGAACTTCGCGAAAACAACGATTTGTTGCTTAAAGCAAAAAATGAAGCCCTTGAAAGCGACGCCGTATTTAAAAAATTATTCTACGATTCTCCTGATGCCAACATATTGCACGACAGCACCGGACTTTTCGTCGACTTCAACAAATCCGCCTGTGAACTTCTGGGAATGCAACCGGATCACCTGCGCAACATCTCGCCTGCCGAGATTTCGCCGGAATTCCAGTCTGACGGTCGGCGCTCGACGGATGCTGCGGCGGAGTTCATCGCACAAGCCCACAGCGAAGGACTGAACCGCTTCGAATGGACCTTCCTGAATGTGGAACGCGGCGAGGTTATTACCGATGTGTCCCTGATGCCCATCACCATCAAGGGCCAAGTCATGCTCTATGCCACTTGGAAAGACATCACCGAACGCAAGCAGGCCGAAGCCATACAAAAAGACCTGAACGAGAGACTCGCCCGCTCCAATGCCGATCTAGAGCAGTTTGCTTATGTCGCTTCACACGATTTGAAGACCCCGCTCAATAACATCGTCCACTTCTCCCAACTCCTCGGGCACCGATACAAAGGGCAAATCGACGGAGAAGCCGACCTGTTTATTGGATATATCGTGGACGGCGGCAAGCACATGTCCCGCCTGATCAGCGATATCTTGGCTTACTCACGGGTCTCGCACCATTTGGAGCATCTAGCCCCAACTCCAGCCGGAGACGCCGTGGTCCAAGCCTTGAAAAATCTTGAATTTAACATGAAAAACACCGGAGCTGAGGCGGTCATCGGGGAGATGCCCCTGGTGATGGCCGATGAGTCACACCTCGTCAGCTTGTTTCAGAACCTCATCAGCAACAGCCTCAAATATCGTGCGCCGGATCGGAAGCCGAAAATCTCGATAAATGCCGAGCGCATATCCCAAGACTTTTGGCGCTTCTCCTTGGCGGACAACGGCATTGGCATCGACACCAAATATCACGACAAGATTTTCGAGATTTTCCAGCGCCTTAACCCCACTTCCGACAGCGATGGCACCGGGATTGGCCTGACGCTCTGCCGACGGATTGTCCATCGCTTTGGCGGCAATATTTGGCTGGAGTCCGAACCCGGCATAGGCACCACATTCTTTTTTACACTTAGAACCGGATCCGTAAAAAAAATCATTTGATCAGCGTGATGATGCCCGAATACGCGCGTACTTCAATGAGGCCCATCTCAAAGACCGGGGGTTACATGCCCGTCCCGACGCTGGACATTGATAAACGCCTCGTCTTTACCGTGACCTCCGGGCGTAGCGGCACGCTGTATCTGACCGAGCTGCTGAAGATCATCCCCGGCGTTTCAGCCCATCACGAACCGTCACCGGACTTCACCCAGGCCATGCGGCGCATCCAGACGGATCCCTTCATCGCCTATCCCTTTTGGCTGCAGATGAAGCTGCCGGAAATTCTGAGCGTCCCCGAGAAGGTCTATGTCGAGACCTCCCACCTGTTCTGCAAGGGCTTTCTCGAGCCGCTGCTGCGCATGGGCGTGCGTCCGGCTCTGGTTTTTCTGCGCCGCCCCCCGCGGGACGTGGCCTGGAGCTTCCTGCTGCGCTCGACCATCCCGGGGCGCACCACCACCGGCACCCAGCATCTGCTGGACCCCCGCGATCTGAATGTCATGCCGTTGATCAACTGGCAAAGTGCCAGCAATTACCAGCTCTGCTACTGGTATGCCCTGGAGATGGAGCGGCGCTATCTTCATTACGACGCCATGGCCAAGGCCTTTGACCTGACCACCTTTGACGTTACCTGCGACGAGCTTCACGATTATCCCAGCTTCCAGGCCCTGCTCCAGGCTCTGGGTCTGCCCGAGCCCGGTGGCATGCGGGAAACCCACCGGACGTTAAGCTCGGTGAAGCACAATCCCAACAAGGCCTATCACCCCATCCCCGACGAGCAGATCAACGAGGAATCGGCCGTCTGGGAATCCGTGGAACATTTCGCCCCGCACCTGAAGGCCGCCATCCGAAACCGATACGGCCAGGTCTGAGCCCCCCGTCTTGAACAAAACTTCGATGCGTGCCATTTGCCAATAATCAAGGCGCGACCAGCCTCATCCGTAGAAAGTACGGGCGGGGTGGGGACCGAAAGGTCATATCGAAAGTCTTTGTTACATGCTGGCTCTCCGCAATACCCGCATCGGCACCCGCATCCTCATGGGCACCACCCCGGTCGTCGTCGCCCTGGTCTTTCTGGGAGGCTGGCTGCTGGCCACCGACATTACCAAGGCCGAGCAAGGACAGATCCTGCTGTCCCAAACCCGGCTGGCGGTGTCGGTCAATGCCATGATCCATGAGCTGCAGAAGGAACGTGGAGCCTCGGCCCTGTTCCTGGGCAGCAAGGGCACCCAGTTCGGCCCGCAAATGGCTGATCGCCGCAAGGATGCCGACGCCCGGATAAGCGACCTCGGCACCATCCTTGACGGCCTGACGGGAGACCCCAGCGTCGATCAGCTTCACACCACCCTGGCCGCCTTCCCGCCCTTGCGGGCCAAGATCGACGGCCAATCAATTCCCCCCGTCGAAGCTGTGGCCGCCTATACCGGCGCCATCAAGGGACTGATCAACGTCGTCGCCCATAGCGCCAACACCGTGTCGGATGTGGAGACGGCCAAGCTCATCGCTTCGCTGGTCGCCCTGACCGACGCCAAGGAGAGCGCGGGCCAGGAACGGGCCACCGGCTCGGCCGGATTTGCCGCCGGCAAGTTCGAAGGGGCCCTTTATAAGCGCTACATCGAACTGGGAGCCGAGCAGAAGACCGCGTTCCGCATGTTCGAGCGCTATGCCAGCCCCCAGGCCTCACAGGCCCTGAAGACCGCCCTGTCGCCCGAGATCGAGGAGCCGCTGGCCAAGATGCGCCAAGCCGCCATCGACAGCCCCGTCCAAGGCGACACCGCCGGCATCGCTGCCCCCGATTGGTTCGCCGCCTCAACCAAGCGCATCGACGCCCTGCGCACAGTGGAAACCCTGATCGCCGGAGAGATCGCCGCCCAGGCCGAACATCAGCATGACGCCGCCAAAAGCGCCCTGCTGCTGCTGTCGGTCTTCATGGCCCTGTTGTTCATTGCCACAGCTCTGCTGCTGGCGGTGATTATCCGCTCCATCTCGGGGCCGGTCACCCGACTGGCCGGCGGCATGACCCGCTTGGCCGAGGGCGACTTAAGCATCGAGTTGGAGGGCACCCAGTTCCTC
>Ga0302278_10006348_pt1 | contig 11323 bp, 10 predicted proteins | sample III_Bog_N3_2_FD_194543 | JGI IMG/M metagenome (GOLD analysis project Ga0302278, IMG submission 194543) | Peat permafrost microbial communities from Stordalen Mire near Abisko, Sweden - III_Bog_N3_2 | ecosystem: Environmental > Terrestrial > Soil > Wetlands > Peat | place: Sweden: Abisko... | reverse complement strand
TGGCTCAGCAGGCCATGCAGACAGACCCGGTCCCGTTCGCCAAATTGGTCAAACCACAACCTGTTGGGCCTGGTGGCGTCAAGTAAATATCCCTATCGCCGGATGGGTCATTGTATGTACAAGTGACGTTTTGCGTCCAGCCCAAGGCCGTGGAGGAGACAAAGAGTACGAAAGCCGCTAGCTTGCCGCCGGCTCTCATAACTGTTCTCCAAGGTTCCCCTTCCCGTCACCTTCGCGGATGGATGCGGTTCCTCCGTTCTGGAAGAACTGCTCCGTCGGCGCAACCTGCCAAAGCGCTGGGGGAGGGACCGGACTCAAGAATGTTCCGCCTTGCCATTTGCTTCCGTCTCCAAAATAGAAAAATCGGGGGTCGACCTTGACGATGTGAATTTGGCCGGCAAGCCTATATGCTTCAGCCTGCGTGTCATCAATGCCGAATTCGAACCGCATCGTGCTGCCCGGGGGAATGCGTACCTCAGGACTACTGGCCATCCAGTCAGGGACCGGTCGCGAAGTTCCGTCCTTGAGCCGAAAAGCGGTGGAGGGTTCTCGCCCAAGTCGGGTTACGGAGGACATGATTGGGCTATTGCTGTCTGGCATTCCCGAACCGGTTTCAGGATAGAGAAGCAGAATTTCTCCCGCCACTATTTCCTTGGCGGAGATGTTCTGGATTTCGACGACGATCTGGCCCATCCAGTTTCCGCTTACAGGAACGGGACTGTTGAAGGGCACCAGCTTGCCATCAAGGAGCAACCTGGTCACCTTTACAGGGGGGTTCATGCCCGGAATGGCGAGCATGAACTTCACGTCGTCTAGATGAGATGGCAAAGTTTGCCCGCTAGCCGTCCGGAGGTTTGCAGACAGCACGCTTCCGGCGATTATGCCGAATATAGCCGTCCTAAGCATGATCGTTGTAGCGCTGACCCTGATCATTTGCCGATCTCCTTTTCTATGGTTTTAGTTCAGGATGGAAGGACAGTAATGTCATCGGGGGAATCTGCTGCCTGACAAAGAAAGTCTCGGTCCACCCAGTTTGGAAGTCAAGTCAAATTTATTGAGGGGAAACATCTCTAAAGTATTATGTACAATTCCGGGTTTCTCAGACGGCGGGGGCCCGGTCCCGATGCTCTCCCAATCACAATGAGGGCGCCCCCGGTCCCTCGTCCACCGCGGTGGAGGGACCGGGGAGTGGGATGCAGCCACGGCCAGCTCTCGTGCCAGCATAGAACCCATTCCAATGCGCAACCGCACAGTAAACAAAATCCAAATAAATCACTCATTATCAGCAAGTTAAGCCGCTATCCCGTCCAAAATCAGTCCGTTTTCAAGAGAATTGACAAAATCTCTGCAACCCACCTGCTCGATTAATGAAACTCTCTGCAACCGAAGCATCTCAAAAAGGCTGCCCGCAAGGTACAGGTCTCCGCGAATCGCAACCGCAGGTTCAACCCTTTCGCATGTTTTGTAACCACTCAGGCGACCATCTCAGCTAGGTAGCGCACCCCTCCGATTGAACCTTTGGGGCACCTATTCCCTGATCCCTGCTTCCATGCCCCAACCGCGCAACGCTGAACTGCGCCCCAGCAAACAGAATCAATCCAGAAACATAAGCCCAGAAAATCAATCCCACCGAAACATAAAACGGCCCATACAACGCCTTCAAATCCAGATGCGGCAAGATCAATAGAAACAGGAACTTGGCCCCCAGCCAGATCACTCCCGTCACAATGGAAGTACGCAATACCGGCCGCCACGGCACCTTGCGATTCGGCAATATCCAATAGATACAAAAGAAGAAAAGGATCGAAGCAACGCCCGTAGCAAACGCCAGCCACACGTAATTAATTGCCTGATAAAAGAAGTTATCCGTGTGATGCAAAGTCACCACAGTCAACAACTGGCGCTCCCACGCACTCAGCAGGATGCAACCGATGGCAAGCCCCACCATCAGCAGCGCCAACCCCAGTGCCACCGTCTGATTCATTAGATAGTTGCGGCTCTTGGTGATGCCCCACGCCTGGTTCAGCGCAACTTCGAGTGGAAGAAAAATCCCTGTGCACGCCACCAGAATCATAATCAGCGAGAACGCCTGCACACCATGTTGCGGAGCCGCTGCCGCAAGCGCTGCGGCGAGCCATCCCTGCTTTGCAATCGTAGGCAAAAAGTAATCCACCATGTCGTTCAGCACGCTCACCATCATGTCTGACTTAAAAACCGAGCGCGACAATGTGTAGAGCAACACGATGAATGGAATGAAAGAAAGAATTGCGTTCGCCGCCACGCTGAAAGCGAAGGTGTGCACCTCGCTATCCAGCAGATAACTCACCAGCGCCGTGCCGTCCTTGCGCCATCGATACCATTTCGACAGTGCAACCGGCTCCGCTGCGTTGCCAGCTTCTACGGCCACAATTGCCGCGCCTCCAGTACCGGAATCTGAAACATGTGCCACGCGTTGCTCCCACTTTTTGAAGATGGAGAATTCAATGAAGCACCACATACATGGGCGCCACATGAGAATGAATGTCTCTTCAAGGATAGCCTCTTCGTCCGCTTCTCGCAGTGATGGAAAAACCAGCGAAAATGCAGGTGTTACGACAGTGTCACGATTTATCCGCCTGTTGCTGCGCGTCCCGCTCATGCGCTGGACAAAGCTGCTTCACAATTAATTTCACGACCGACGAGAGTGCTTTTCCCCTCAGTGCAACCTGCTCGTGCGTTGCTTCGTCTTTATGTTCCCATCACTTTCTGCTTGCATCCGAATTCATTTCCTGCCATAACTGGAGCACGGCGCGCCGGAGGCGGACCGTATCTGAATTCGGAAGGCCGTTCGCATTGCATTGTTTGGTATTTGCCCCGGCACAATCCCATTTAGCTCTTCGCATCGAGCCGCCCACTCACGCCCCATCAGCGTATCTGGTCGGCTCGCGGCATTTATAAGCTGCTTCTTCGCGAGTCCTCCCCGCGCTAAAACATGGACTCCACGGAAAGCTCTGAGATTGCACCGCAAAGCAAAAAAGGAGAGGTCAAATGAAAGAACAAGGTGTCGTAAAGTGGTTTAACGGAACTAAGGGATATGGATTCATTCAACGGTCAAGCGGCGAAGATGTCTTCGTCCACTTTTCCGCTATCCAGGAGAATGGCTACAAAACGCTCAATGAAGGCGATGCAGTGGAGTTCATCTGCCAGCAGGGCCCCAAAGGACTGAATGCAGCCGACGTGTCCCGTGTCGCCTAATTGAGCTCTTATATTCCCCGCTGAATACCCCATCGATTTGGGCGATACATTCTTGCGGGCTCCCTCGGGCACAACACGGAACTTGCACCCGCGACAACAGACGCAGCAGAATTATCCCGAAGTACCTCTCGACCTGATCTTTTCAAGAGCCCATCGTGCTGCGTTGCGCAATCCTTCATCAGCCCCGGTTGCCCACTCTTCGAGCCATGGCACGGAACCTTGCAGCCCGCTGTTTCCCATCGCAATCGCCACGTTCCGCCGCAGTCCCAACCATCCTGTCCGTCGCACCGGCGATCCGTTGAATAGCTGCTCGAATTCGCCAACCTCCAGCCCTGCAAGCCACTCCAGCGCCGGATTCACCAACTCCTCCCGCGCCGCCATTTCCGCATCCCCGCTAATCGGAGCCTTGCGATTCCACGGACACACGTCCTGGCAAATGTCGCAACCAAAAACCTGCCGCCCCATCCCCGCCATCAGACCCTCGTCGATCGACCCTCGGTGCTCAATCGTTAGATAGGAAATGCAACGCGCCGCGTCCATCTGGTAAGGCGCAATCAACGCTCCCGTCGGGCATGCCTCCAGGCATCGTGTGCAGCTTCCGCACCGGTCCGGCACTGTCATCAAAGCCCGTTCCGCTTCCACCTCAAGCGAAGTCAACAAAACGGCCAGGAATCCAAACGAACCTAACTTCGGATGTATCAGGCATGTGTTTTTCCCCGTCCATCCCAACCCCGCCGCCACGGCCAGCGACCGCTCCACCACCGGCCCCGTATCCGCGTAGCATCGCGACTGAAACTCGCCCAACTCCAGTCGCAGTCGAGCCTCCAGCGCCTTCAGGCGCTTAAGCAACACCTTGTGATAGTCCGATGGCCGCTTTACACCGTCGGCATGCACTCGGCTACTCCACGCATAGCGTGCGATCCAGCCCCTGCCAACCGCGGCGGGTTCCGTCGATCGTGGTTCCGCGCTCTCATAGCTTGCAAAACACACAATTGCCGAGCGCGCCCACGGAAATGGAATCGCAGCGCGTGCCCGCACCAGCGACGCTTCTTCGTCGCTGGCATCCGCAACACGCCGCTTCAGGTAACTCATCGTCCCAGCGCGCCCTGCTTTCACCCATTCCTCAAAGCGCTTTGCATCTCGCGCTTCATCCGCATAGGGCAGCGAGACCAGCCCAGCTTCCGTAAACCCAGCCTCCAGCGCCCAGGCGCGCACTCGTTCGCTATCCACGCCGAGGCGTCGTTCCGGGTTCTGATCCACCTCTTGCATTTACCTGCGCCCTCCACTTTCACCATATTCGATTCATCGCGCGGAGGTCGCCTCGCTTGATTTCCACGCAAGCTGCCGATCTTACGCTATTCTGAAAGGACCCTGGGCCAGTTGACCGGCTCACAAGGGGACTCTTATGGACCTCAGACTCTTCAGCACGGCGGGACCGGAGCTACCCCCGATAGAGACGCTCACCGAGTTGGTCCGCGGCCCGGATCAGCTCCTGCTGGAGCACTACATGCCGCTGGTGCGCAAAGCGTCCATCTCGCTCGACTTCATCTCCGTCCGCCGCGTCGATGCAGCCGGCGTTTCGGCCCTGCTCGCCCTGTACACCACCTCACAAAAGGCGGGACATCGATTCGCGATCCTGAACGCATCTACGCGTGTCGTTCAAACGCTGGCCCTGCTCGGACTGGACAGCTTGCTTGTCGCGCGCCTTGAACCACAGGCCGCCAGTTTCAACTGAGACTTTCCCCTCTTTACCTAGATTCTTTTGAAACCAACGACATGGGATCAAAACTCCCTTGCCCGTGAAGCCACGTCCCTTGTTCGCCGCAGCAGCCAATGGAACTGACCACGCCCCCATTTGCGTATTAGGGAATAACTGTCCGCTTGCGGACGCAGGAATCAAAACCGAACACCCTTAGTTCAAACGGGGAAGATTGAAGCGAAAATAACTCTTTTGATTTCAGTCTTTTGGTTTGGTTTCCCTTTGGCAGTATGAGTGCAACTTACATGGCGTACGCAAATCACCAGGCGCAGTCGCCCAGGTCGGGAACTGCATGATCCATAGGAGGTTTCATATGACTATCGCCATCTGCGACACAACAACGACAATGGCCATTGAGTCCGGCGATTCAACGGAATTGGTCCGGGGTCACGATCAGTGGCTTCTGCAGCGCATCTTGCCGCTTGTCCACCAGCAAAGCCTCGTCCTCGACCTCAGCCCAATCGAGCGCATCGATGCGGCCGGTATCGCCGCGCTGGTAACTGTCTACGCCACCGCCTGCCAGGAAGGGCACAATTTCACCGTTTGCAATCCCTCGCGCCAGGTGGCACGAATCCTCTCTTTGGTCGGTCTGGACCGCATTCTCATGTCCCAGAATGCGGTGCGGCCGTCACATTCCGGACCCGACTTCTGTCGTTCCGCCGCCTGATTCACCCCAGGGCGCTCCGAAAATTGCGCCTGGAGCCATGCTGAGTCTCAAATTGTGAAAATTCCCACCCAAGACTAGTAAGTGACAACATTTGCAAGTCAATCGTCTGTGACCGGGAGCACAGGCAGCCCTGAGGAAGCGGAGCTATTCATAGGAGCGACTTATGAATGCCGCGAGGCGCAGTCGGCTGTCTGGATGACTCGCACGCGCTCAGCCCCTTGAGCTGCTTTCTTCGCTCAAGCCCCTGAGCCACCGTTCCGCCACCCTCTCAAGTGATCCGCCCCGTGGAATCTTAATACGGAGGCATCATCCCATGACGCAGGGCGCTGTGGATCAACAGCTTGCCAAGCAGGCCAGCTCAACCTCAACTCCAACAACCTATGTCTACTTCTTCGGCGGCGGCGCTTCTGACGGTAATGGCCGCATGAAGGATGTGCTCGGCGGCAAGGGAGCCGGGCTTGCGGAAATGACTAACGCCGGTTTGCCGGTTCCCCCCGGATTCACCATCCAGACTGAAGCCTGTCGCGAATTCATGCGCGGAGCCCTCAGTCCACAAATTGACATCGAAATGCACGATGCTCTTGAGCGGCTGGAGCGCCTGCAGGGCCAGAAGCTGGGCGTGGGAGAGAATCCCCTGCTCGTCTCTGTACGCTCCGGGGCAAAATTTTCCATGCCCGGCATGATGGACACAATCCTCAATCTCGGCCTGAATGATCATGCCGTCGAAGCGCTCGCCAAGCGCAGCAACAATCCCCGTTTCGCCTATGACTCCTATCGCCGCCTCATCCAGATGTTCGGCGACGTGGTGCTCGACATCCACAAACACAAATTCGAAGTGATCTTCGACGGCGTCAAGGAGCGCGAGGGCGTCAAGTTCGACTACGAACTCACCCCGCAGGCCCTGAAAGATGTAATCGCCGAATACAAAAAGCTGGTCAAGAAAGAAACCCACAAGGAATTTCCGCAGAACCCTCTCGATCAACTTGTCCTGGCCCGCAATGCCGTCTTCACGAGCTGGCAGAACGATCGCGCCAAGACCTATCGCCGCATCAACCACATCGATGACTGGCTGGGCACAGCGGTAAATGTGCAAGCCATGGTCTTCGGCAATCTCGGCGAAACCTCTGGCACCGGCGTCGGCTTCACCCGCAATCCCGCCACCGGCGAGCGCGTTTTCTTCGGCGAATACCTGATGAACGCACAGGGCGAGGACGTCGTTTCCGGTGTCCGTACCCCGCAGCCCATCAGCGAACTTGAGCGCACCATGCCCAAGGTCTATGACCATCTCCGCGCCATCACCTGGAAGATGGAAAAGCACTATCGCGACATGCAGGATTTTGAGTTCACCATCCAGGATGGCAAGCTCTATATGCTGCAGACTCGCAACGGCAAACGCACCGGCATGGCCGCCGTTCGCGTCGCCATCGACATGGTCCGCGAAGGCCTCATCACCCAGGAAGAAGCCATCTTCCGTGTCGAACCAAACCAGTTGTATGACTTCCTTGTGCCGCGTCTCGACGAGAAGGGCTCAGAAGTGGTCATCCTGGCCACTGGCCTTCCCGCATCACCCGGCGCCGCCGTCGGCCAAATCGTCTTCACTGCCGAAGACGCCGTCAAGTTTCATGACAGCGGGCAATATCCCGTTATCATTCTCGTCCGCGGCGAAACCACACCGGAAGACATCGCCGGCATGGAAGTCGCGGCTGGCATTCTCACCTCACGCGGCGGCATGACATCGCACGCCGCTGTCGTCACCCGCGGCATGGGCAAGTGCTGCGTAGCCGGCGCTGGCGACATCCAGGTCGATGAGAAAGCCAAGGAACTCCGCGTCAAGGGCAAGGTCTTCCACCAGGGCGACTGGATTTCCCTCGACGGAACCACCGGCCGCGTCATTGAAGGCAAACTGAAAACTCTCCCTGCCCAGCCGGACGATCCCGATCTGGTCAAGTTCATGAGCTGGGTCGATCCGGTTCGCCGGCTCAAAATCCACGCCAACGCTGACATCCCCCGCGATGCCAAGCAGGCTCGCCTGTTCGGCGCCGAGGGCATCGGCCTTTGCCGTACGGAGCACATGTTCTTTGCCGAAGATCGCATCGACTTCATGCGCGCCATGATCCTGGCCGACAACGAGAAGGACCGTCGCGAAGCCCTCAAAAAACTTCTGCCCATGCAGCGCGCAGACTTTGTGGGTCTTCTGGAAACCATGAACGGTCTCCCGGTCACCATCCGCCTGCTCGATCCGCCACTCCATGAGTTCCTACCCCAGCGCGAAGACCTGCTCGTCCAGATTCAGCATCTGGAAGACACCAAGCCCCGCTCGCCGAAACTCAAGGAGCTACGTACCCTGCTCGCCCGCGTTCAGGACCTGCACGAGATGAACCCCATGCTCGGCCTGCGCGGCTGCCGCCTTGGCATCGCCTATCCCGAGATCACCGAGATGCAGTCCCGCGCCATCTTTGAGGCCGCGGTCTACATCAAGACCCATGGTGGCGATCCGCACCTCGAGATCATGGTCCCACTCATCACTTCAATCGAGGAGATGCGCAACCAGACCGCCATCATCCGCTCGGTTGCCGAACAGGTATTCAAGGAAAAGGGCGCTTCAGTCAACTACATCGTGGGAACCATGATCGAGTTGCCCCGCGCATGCATCACTGCGGACCAAATCGCCGAAGAAGCCGAGTTCTTCAGCTTCGGCACCAACGATCTCACGCAGACCACCTTCGGCATCTCCCGTGACGACATCAACCAGTTCCTCCCGGCTTACATGAAGCACGGCATCTTCAAGCAGGATCCCTTCGCCACCCTCGACCAGGCCGGCGTTGGCGTTCTGGTAAAAATGGCCACTGCCAAGGGACGCAACACCCGGCCCAATCTGAAGGTCGGCATCTGCGGCGAGCATGGCGGCGACCCTGAAACCGTCAAGTTCTGCCACAAAATCGGCCTAAACTACGTCTCCTGCTCGCCTTTCCGGCTGCTAACCGCAAGGTTGGCCGCTGCGCAGGCCGCACTTCAGGAAATTCAGGGTCCTGACATCCACAACGGCACCTGCTAGTTTTTCACCTGCCTGAACCACCAGGGGCGCGGCCATCGGGCGCGCCCCGTCTGTTTGCACTTCGATTCTCGCAATTTCATGGATAGGGCAGCGCCGCGAGCGGGCAACAATCCGCCCCTCAATCACATCCCATATAAGAACCCGCCGCTAAGGTGGGATTGTTGAGGCGAAATTTCGAGCGGTCGTCCGTCCATCGCTCTTGCTTCTCAGCGCTCTCGAAGGCGCAATCCAGGAGATCCCCCATGAATCTGAACAACTTGAACGTTAACTACCAAAGCCCTGTGTTTATCATTGGCTGTGTCGTTGTCCTTTGTGTCATAGTCGCCATCATTTCTCTCATCGTCGACCGCCGCAGGAAGGCTACCCTCAATCTGCGCAACCGCTTCGGTTCCGAATACGATTATTGTCTCCGTGAACACAAGAATCGAGATAAAGCCGAAGCCGACCTGCGCGAAAGGATTCACCGCGTCGGCAGTCTCAAGCTTCGGGAATTGAGCGACTCGGAACGTGCCCGTCTGGCTGCCGAGTGGGATGCCATCCAATCGCACTTCATCGACCATCCAAGGGGTTCGGTCACGCAAGCCGACGAACTTGTCGATTCGGTCCTGCAGGCCTGCGGCTTCCCCGCAAGCAACTTCTCACAACGCGCAGCGGATCTTTCCGTGCATTACGCCAACCTGGTCGATCCCTACCGTACCGCACATGAAATTACGGAAAGAGCCGCCACAAACCAGGCGACCACCGAAGAACTGCGAAGCGCTATGATTCACTACCGCTCGCTCTTTGATGAGATCCTTCAGATCAAGGCGCCAATGGTTCGCCGGGAAGTCGCCTGAGCCCCAAACCTCCATTTTTTTGGGTCGTCCGGCTTAGTCTTTCCGGGCCCCCCAAAACGTGTTCAATATAGATCGGTCCGTCGACCGAAAAACCGATATGCTCCACAGGAGAGGTCTCTGACCCCATGCGCATCCGTTTGGCTTACGAAATTGAATTCTATGCACCCGCTGAAGTCGCCATGGTTGCGCTTCTCAATGTCCACCCTTCCCGCGCCGCAGATCTGCTTGAGCCGGACGAGCTGCAGACAGTACCGATTCTGCCCATCACCACCTACATTGACAGCTTCGGCAATCGTTGCGCCCGCTTCGTTGCGCCTCCCGGCCCCCTGCGACTGACCAATTCCACCCTCATCCAGGATTCCGGCCTGCCCGATGTCGTGAACCTGGCCGCCCGCGAAGTGCCCGTCGGCGACCTACCCAATGAAGTCCTCATGTATCTGCTCAACAGCCGATACTGCGAGGTAGATCGTTTCGCATCGATCGCTTATGAACTCTTTGGCCACATCAAGCCCGGTTGGGGTCGTGTACAGGCCATCTGTGATTGGGTCTGGAGCAAGGTCACCTTCAACTATCTGCATGCCCGGCCCACCAAAACCGCCCTTGATGTCTATACCGAGCGGATTGGCGTCTGCCGCGACTTCCAGCATCTCGCCATCACCTTCTGCCGCGCGCTCAATATCCCCGCCCGCTATGCCACCGGCTATCTGGGAGATATTGGCGTCCCCGTCGTGCTGCCAATGGACTTCAGCGCCTGGTTTGAAGTCTGGCTCGACGACCGCTGGTGGGCCTTCGATGCTCGCAACAACATGCCCCGCATTAGCCGTGTGCTCATGGCCACCGGCCGAGACGCATCGGACGTCGCCATCACCACTTCATTCGGAACGGCCAACCTGACCCGCTTCTTCGTCGTCACCGAAGAAGAATCGGAGTTAGCACGCCCTGCAGAAGACGCCGCCTGATCGAGAATTCGCTTTACGGCGGGGGTTTCAGCGCTACTTCGAATCCCCGCCCGGAGCGTAATAGCCTTCCCTCGTCACCACGATCAGGTCGTCCTTGCTGGCCTTCAACGCCACCTTGTGATAACCGCCGTCGTTGTCCACCATGTCCGGCGTATAAGTCAGCAGGTACTGGCCTCGCAATTCCTCGGCAATTTGCCCGTAGATCTCGTCCAGGTTGTCCTTTCTCTTGGCTTCGAAATATCGGCCCCCGGTGCGCGTGGCAATCTTTTCCATAATCTTCTTTCCATCCACGGCCGGCTCGTTGGAACCACCGCGTCTCCCACCGCCGCCACCGCCCGGATAGCCACCCCCGCCGCCCGGATATCCACCACCACCCATGCCCCCACGCCTTCCGCCACTACCGGGGAATTCGTTGCTGTGGCCGCCTTCCTGCTCACCCTTGAAATAGATGGTATAGATCGTCACGTTGGCCTTATCCGCCGCATCCACAGCGTCATTCAGCGTCTCCTTGCTCCCCCGGTCCACGCCGTCTGAGAAGACAATCAGCGCCTTGCGTCCATCCTTGGGCAACATCAGATCCGGCCCGGACGCCAGAAAAATTGAGTCGTAAAGCTGTGTCCCGCCCCTGTGCGACCCGCCTCCACTCCGGCCACCTTCGTTGCTCTCGCTGTCGCTTGTCTCCGGCCCATTTGTGTTCGACGCCGCACGCGTAGGTCCCATGTCATCCAGTTCGTGGTGCAGCTTCTCCCGCGAGTTGGTAAAGTCCTCCAGCAGCTCAACCTCGCGGTCAAAGTGGATCAGGAAGGCTTCATC